>ERZ773013.1892-NODE-1892-length-11930-cov-2.786526_pt1 | contig 11930 bp, 11 predicted proteins | sample MGYA00511670_ERZ773013 | MGnify/ENA primary metagenome ERZ773013 (study PRJEB29015, sample SAMEA2738120) | human oral metagenome | biome: human oral; feature: human-associated habitat; material: saliva | place: China | collected 2257 ...
CCTCGCACTCACCCTGCTACTCGTGCTCACCGGCTGCGGTAGCACCGACAGCACCACCGACGGCACACTCTATGAGCATGCTGCAGAGATTTACGCTCAGCTCGGCGATTATAAGTCAGCCGTCTCGTTCTGTCAGCAGGCTGTCAAGCATGGGGGAGATGCCAAGGCATTGGAGAAGAAAATAAGACTGTATCAAAAGAAGATAAAAAGATGAAGATACAATTTGGAGTAATAGCCATCTCAACATTGTTGTTAGTCGCTTCCTGTGGCACAAACAGGATGGCGGTCAAAGATACAAAGGCAACATTGCCTGCGTCCTCAAGGACTGAGACGACGACAAAGGCTATGAATGTCTCCTCTTTTGCCTTCGTGGAGACGGTAAACGACCGGAAAGTCAAGGCTGATAATATCGTTGCTGACCTCACGTTCTCTGCTACAATGGGCAGCAAGGATGTGTCGGTACCCGGCAGTTTGCACATGCGCAAGGATCAGATGATCCGCCTGCAGCTCTTTGTGCCGCTGATCCATACGGAAGTAGGACGTCTGGAGTTCACACCAGACTATGTACTCGTTGTAGACCGTTTGCATAAGCAGTATGTCAAGGAAGATTATAACAAACTCGACTTCCTCCGGGCTAACGGCTTGGACTTCTATGCCCTTCAGGCATTGTTCTGGAACCAGCTCTTTCTCCCGGGGACAAAGACGGTGGATGAAGGTGATGTGTCGAAGTTCAAGGCTGACCTCAGAGCGTTCCTGTCAGTTTGATAAGTGGCAGTCTTTCTTATCTGTGGAATACAGACCGTGAATCGGGACAGATTAACGATGTGAAAGCCTCCTATTCATCGGCTCAGCATGGCAGTTCAACACTTACGATGAAATATGCTAAGTTTAAGGCAGTCGGCACAAAGACTTTCCCGTCTTATGAGGAACTGACTTTCCAGACCACAGCCACGAAGAAGGCACAGAAGGTAACGATGATCCTTGATATGGATGAACTTTCGACTTCGTCCAAATGGAGTACGGAGACAACACTCCCTTCTAAATACAAGCAGATTGAGGCTACGGATATCTTCTCCAAACTATTCAGTATGTAATAAGATAGGATGAAACACATTATTATATATAGGATCTGTTTATTACTTGCTGTGTTCGTGTCTGTGCCTTCTTTCGCTCAGAACAAGAAGACTGTGGCTCGTAAGATGAACCGTATGGCGCAGACTACGAAGCAAACAAGCAACACGCATGGTAAAGTCGTTTCTAAGAAGCGGAAGAATGCAGTGACTTACACCAATGCTTCTATCCGTAAATTGCAAAGCCAGCGTGCGGATATCCAACGGAAAATCAAGGAACAGGAAAAGGCTTTGCAGGAGAACAAGGAGAATGTCAGTAAGAAACTGAATGAGCTAATGAGAATCAATGGTGACATTGACAAGAACCAGCAGAACATCAATAGTATTCAGAAAGACATCCATCATATCAACGGCAATATCGGTATTTTAAAGTCACAACTCAACACGCTGAATGCACAGTTGAAAGACCGTCAGAACAAATACATCAAATCGATGCGCTACATGGCGCGTCACCGTACGGTTCAGGATAAGCTGATGTTTATCTTCTCCGCAAAGAATCTTTATCAGATGTACCGCCGCCTGCGTTTCGTGCGCGAGTATGCCAACTATCAGAAGGCTCAGGGCGAGGCGGTGAAAGCCAAGCAGGCGCAGGTGTCTACCAAGCACAGTCAGCTGCAGCATGTCAGGGGGCAGAAGAACAACCTGCTCTATAAAGGTCAGCAGGAACATGCCAAACTTGAGGCTAACAGGAACCAGCAGCAGGAGATTGTCAATGGCTTACAGAAACAACAGGGTACCATCCGTGTCCTCATCGCCGAGCAGCGTAAGAAAGACGCTGCACTGAACGCCGAGATTGACCGTCAGGTGGAGATAGAAGTAGCAAAGGTGCGTGCCCGTGCTGAGGCAGAGGCGCGTCGTCAGGCTGCGGCACAGGCTGCTGCTCGCCAGCGTCGTGCAGCAGAGCTGGCACGAAAGAAAGCGGCTGCAGAGGCTGCAGCGCGTGAGAACGCACGTCGTATCGCAGAGGCCAAAGCCCGTGAGCAGGCTGCAGCGGCGGCTGCGCAGAAAGCACGTGAGGCGGCAATCGCTGCGCAGAAAGCGCGTGAGGCGGCTGCGGCGGAAGAGAAACGTAAAGCTCAGGAGATAGAAGCTGCGGCAGCAGCAAAGAAAACGGCGGCTGAGCAGGCTGCACGTGAGGCGGAGGCTGCACGTGAGGCTGCTGAGCGTAAGCAGGCAGCCGATGCGGCACGTGCAAAGAAAGAGATTGCGGAGGCCAGGCAGGATCAGCAGGATGCACAGGAGTTTTCATCCGTCGATAGGATGATGAACAATGGCTTTGAGGCGAACCGCGGTCGTCTGCCGATGCCCATCACGGGTAATTACCGTATCGTGAGCCACTTCGGACAGTATAGTGTCTCAGGTCTTAAAGGCGTGACACTCGACAACAAGGGTATCAACATCATGGGTGGCGCGGGCTGTAAGGCACGCGCTATCTATGACGGCGAGGTGAGTGCCGTACTCAGTTATGTAGGCACGGTGGTCGTCATGCTCCGTCATGGTGCTTATATCTCTGTCTATTCCAACCTTAGTTCGGCGAGTGTGAGTCGTGGTCAGCATGTCTCGACGCGACAGATCCTCGGCACCGTGGGTCCCGACCATATCCTCCAGTTCCAGCTTCGCAAAGAGCGCGCAAAGCTCAACCCGGAAGTGTGGTTGGGGAGATAAATAATAGTGGCGCCATTCAACTTATGATGATAATAAAGGGTTCCATGTGGTTGCATTCAATGATGTATTTGCAGAGCCTCACCCTGCACTAAGATAAACCGTATACGAACTTAACGGAATTATTTGCTTAAAAACTTGTGCGTTTCGTAGAAATAGTTCTTCGTTCAAGAAAAATGAGGACTTTGAATCTTTTAGTAAAAATGAAATAGATGTGTATAATAAATTCCTGAGAGACAAGATTCTTATTAAGAAGATAACAGAAATTGCACAAGCTAATTCTGACAAGAAACATACTTTGTTTATAGCAAAGAGGAATATAAAACTCCTTGACTTTTGTAGGCATTTTATGAGGAAGAGTTCATTGCAGAATGGCATAGACGTTCTGGATAAGTAAAGTAGAAATCATCATGGAGAAGATCAAGCACATTTGGTTTGACAAGAATCGGATCTTTATGCAAACGTTATCGGGAAAGACTTATAGCAGGCCTTTAGAAGCATATCCCGAACTGATGGAGGCATCTACCGAACAGCGCAATGATTATACGATCTGTGATGACGGTGAAGCCATTCGTTGGGATGCTATAGATGCTGATACGCATATATCCGGTTTCTTGGAGACTACGGAGCCTAAGGATAATGAGATCGGAGCATTGTTTGCTAAGTATCCTTGGTTGAACGTATCTGAGGTGGCACGTCGGCTGAATATCAACAAGAGCCTGCTTGCAAGGTATATTTATGGAATATCCAAACCGGGCAAGGAGCGGGTTCAACAGATTAAGGATGCTTTGCACGAGTTTGGAAAGGAGTTACTGAGTGCCTGAAGACTTCCTTACCTACCTTACACCTTACACACCTTACAATAAGCTTTTTCTAAGGATGCAAAGCCTCTAGTTATCTTTCGAGAATCTTCAGATACGTATAGAACGCATCTCTCATCTCGCTGATACAGATATACTCGTCGGCGGAATGGGAGCGCGACGGCTCACCCGGGCCGAGCTTGAACGACTGCCACGGCATGAGCGCCTGATCACTGAGCGTCGGGGAGCCGTAGGGCTTGAGTCCGAGACTGACGCAGCGCTGGATGAGCGGGTGCTCGGGGTCGATATGCGAGGAGTGGAGGCGGAAGGAGTGGGCATGAACCTCACCCTTGACATGTTGCTTGATGATGTCGAACACCTCCTCGTTGGTATAATATTCATTTGTGCGCACATCCACGAGCATCGTGCAAAGGTCGGGGATGACGTTGTGCTGAGTACCGGCATTGACCACGGTGAGTGTCATCTTCGTGGGTCCGAGCAACGGACTGACCTTCTGAAACTTATAATCCCGAATCCATATCATGTCGTCGAGAGCTTCGTAGATGGCGTTCACACCCTCGTTGCGTGCAGCATGTCCGCTTTTGCCATGTGTGATGACATCGAGCACCATGAGTCCTTTCTCAGCTATGGCAGGCTGCATGCCTGTAGGCTCACCGACGATGGCGACATCAATCTTCGGGAGCAGAGGCAGGGCGCGGGCGAAGCCGTCCTTGCCCGACACCTCCTCCTCGGCTGAGGCAAGGTAGACGTAGTTGTAAGGCTGGGGACGGAGTGAGAGCCAGCGGAAGACCTGCAGCAGCGTCGTCAGTCCACCGCCGCAGTCGTTGCTGCCGAGCCCGTAAAGTTTGTCGCCTTCAAGTGTCGGCTTGAGAGGGTCGCGCGTCCAACTGTCCGCTGGCTTCACCGTGTCGATATGGGCATTGAGCAACAGTGTCGGCTTTGAACCGTCCCAGTCGGGTGACAGCACCCATACGTTGTTGCCCTCGCGGTGAGGTGCCAGGCCATAGGTTATCATTTGCTTTTCCATGATATCCGCTGCAGCCGTCTCGTTGCGGCTCACCGAGGGCGTGGCTATGAGCTGCTTGAGCAGTTCCACTGCATCGTTCACATAATCTTCCTGTCTCATACGTTTCTTTGTTTACTGGCAAAATTAAAAAAAAGATTTAATATCCTTTGAATATTTGCCATTATTATTTTATCTTTGCAACAAATAAAACCTAAGTATATGCAAAACAGGCCACATCTGTCAGTGCTCATCCACTCTCAGGCAAAGAAGTATGGCAATCGGACTGCCCTTGTCCGTCAAGGTTTCGGCAGCTCCAAGTGGACCGAGGTCTCATGGAATCAGTTCTCGCAGAACGTCAAGAAGGTCAGCAATGCCCTCCTTGCGCTCGGACTGAAGCCACAGGAGAAGATTGCCGTCTTCTCGCAAAACTGTGCAGAGTACCTGTACACAGATTTTGGCGCATACGGTATCCGTGTCATCTCTATCCCGTTTTATGCCACCACGTCGGGGCTGCAGATCCAGTATATGATCAACGACGCGGGTGTACGTCTCGTCTTTGTAGGCGAGCAGGAGCAGTATGACAAAGCCCACCGCGTCCACGCCCTCTGTCCTACACTGGAGCGCATCATCGTCTTTGACCGTCATGTGCGTCTGAGCATGCACGACCCTGAGGCGATGTATTTCGACGATTTTATCAAACTTGGCGAAGACTTGGCTCATGAGCAGGAGGTTGAGGCACTGTGGAAGCAGGCTAACGAGGAAGATCTCTGCAACATCCTCTATACGAGCGGTACGACGGGTGAGTCGAAAGGCGTGATGCTCACTTATGGACAGTATGACGCCGCCATGAAAGCAAATGACGCCTGTGTGCCGGTGGGTGAGAACGACCGCGTCATCAATTTCCTGCCTTTCACCCATATCTTTGAGCGAGGTTGGGCGTATCTCAGTCTCACAGAGGGTGCTACGCTTATCGTCAACACCAATCCGCATAAGATCCAGGAATCGATGCGTGAGACTCATCCGACTTGTATGTCGAGCGTGCCGCGCTTCTGGGAGAAAGTGTATCAGGCAGTGAAGGCAAAGATTGACCGCTCCAGCATCACGCAGCAGAAGATATTCTACAGTGCATGGAACATCGGAAAACGCTACAACATCGATTATCTCTCTAAAGGCAGGCGCCCGCCTCTGACGTTGTGCTTGAAGTATGCCATCGCCGACAAGGCAGTGCTCTGCCTGGTACGTAAGCAGATTGGTCTTGAGCATCCGAACATCTTCCCCACAGCCGGCGCTTATGTCTCACCCGAGGTGGAGGAGTTCGTGCACAGCATTGGCATCTGCATGATTGTGGGTTACGGCTTGACAGAGAGCCTCGCCACGGTGTCGTGCGACCGCAAAGGTGAGCCGTTCACGATAGGCAGTTGCGGACGTCCCATCAACAGCATACAGATTAAGATCGGTGATCACAACGAGATCCTCCTAAAAGGTCCGACGATAACGAGAGGCTATTACAACCGCCCGGAGCTGAACGAGGAGACTTTTGATGCCGACGGCTTCTTCCATACGGGGGATGCAGGCTATCTGAAGAATGGTGAGCTCTATCTCACGGAGCGTATCAAGGATCTCTTCAAGACGAGCAACGGCAAGTATATCGCACCGCAGATGATCGAGTCGTTGCTCTTGGTGGATAAGTTCGTTGACCAGGTGGCTGTCATCGCCGACCAGCGTAAGTTCGTCTCAGCCCTCGTCGTACCGGAGTACAGTGAGCTCGAGGCCTGGGCACGTCAGCACGGTATTCGTTTTGCTGACCGTGCAGAACTGTGTGAGAACAAGCAGGTCATCGACATGATGACAGAGCGTATTGACACATTGCAGCAAGGTTTGGCCCACTACGAGCAGATCAAGCGCTTCACGTTGTTGCCCCACCATTTCTCCATGCAGAACGGTGAGATGACGAACACGCTGAAACTGCGCCGGCCTATCGTCAACGAGCATTATAAAGACATCATCGACGACATGTATGCGAATACACCGTCGGACGGAATAATAACGAAGCAAAGAAAATGATTACAGCAGATCAACTGAAAGATGTGTTGGACCGCACCGAGAAGCTCCATCACTATCTCGGCATTGACCAGAAGAAGATTGAGTTTGAAGAAGAGCAGTTGCGTACGCAGGCTCCCGACTTTTGGGATGACCCGAAGCAGGCTCAGGCTCAGATGAAGAAAGTGAGAGGCATTGGGAAATGGCTCGGCGGCTATAAGCAGTGCAGGCAGTATGCCGATGAACTGCAGCTAGCCTTCGACTACTATAAGGAAGACCTCGTCACGGAAGAAGAGGTCGATGCCGACTATGACAAGGCGGTGAAGTGTATTGAAGACCTGGAGCTGAAAAACATGCTCCGCCAGGATGAAGACTCTATGGATGCCGTGCTGAAGATCAACTCCGGTGCAGGCGGCACGGAGGCTCAGGACTGGGCGCAGATGCTCATGCGTATGTATATGCGCTGGTGTGAGGCTCATGGTTATAAGACGACCATTACCGACCTGCAGCCGGGTGAGGAAGTCGGCATCAAGAGTATGACGATGACCATTGAAGGTGGCGAGTATGCCTATGGCTTTCTGAAGAGTGAGAACGGTGTGCACCGCCTCGTGCGTGTGTCTCCTTACAACGCTCAGGGCAAGCGCATGACAAGTTTCGCCTCTGTCTTTGTCACGCCCCTTGTCGACGATACGATTGAGGTCTATGTAGACCCGGCGAAAGTGAGCTGGGATACGTTCCGCTCCAGTGGTGCGGGTGGTCAGAACGTCAACAAGGTGGAGTCGGGTGTGCGTCTCCGTTATCAGTATGAGGACCCCGACACGGGTGAGAAAGAGGAGATCCTCATTGAGAACACCGAGACGCGTGACCAGCCGAAGAACCGGGAGAAGGCCATGAAACTCCTGAAGAGTCAGCTTTATGATCGTGCGCTGAAGAAGCAACAGGCTGAGAAGGCGAAGATTGAGGCAGGCAAGAAGAAGATTGAGTGGGGCAGTCAGATCCGTTCCTATGTCTTCGATGACCGCCGCGTGAAAGACCACCGTACGGGCTATCAGACATCTGATGTAGACGGTGTGATGGACGGTAAGATAGACGGTTTCATCAAGGCGTACCTTATGGAGTTCGCCGAGAGCGATGCAGAGAAAGAAAACTAAAAAGCGATAATATTATGGGAAACAATAAGAAAGAGCAATTGAAGCACATCCCCGCTAAGGAGGTGAACGCAGCCTCCATAGCGAAAAAGCGCATGGAGCATCAGAATAAACAGAAGAATCAGGGCGAGCTTGTGGTGAAATGGATCTTCGGGGTCCTTGTCGCCCTCGCTGTCGTCTACATGATCTGGTCGATGTTTATTGTTCAGTAAAAATACAGGGCCGGCATGTGCCGGCCTATTTTATATTATGAGTGGATTAGAAATAGAACGTAAGTTCCTGGTCAGGCATGGCGGTGCCTTCAAACGTGTCGCCTCGTCGGTGAGTCATATCCGACAGGGTTACATCCCGGCAGAGGGTGCCACGGTGCGTGTCCGTGTCCGTGACGACAAGGCTTACCTCACCATCAAGAGCAAGAGCGTGGATGATGGCATGACACGCTATGAGTTTGAGAGGGAGATAACGCCCGACGAGGCTTCTCATCTGATGAAACTCTGTCAGGGTGGTGTCATCGACAAGCACCGTTACCTTGTGAAGGTCGGCAACCACACGTTCGAGGTCGACGAGTTCCATGGCGCCAACGAGGGGCTCGTGATGGCAGAAGTGGAGTTAGACAGTGAGACGGAGGCTTTCGATAAGCCCGGTTTTCTCGGTCCTGAGGTCACGGGTGACAAGCATTTCTACAACTCTTACATGCTGTCCAATCCTTATAAGAACTGGAAGCAGTCGGTGGCAGAGGAATATAGATAAGTTTTTCTTTCTTATGTCAGAAGAGAGAGCAAGTTTCGGCAGTAAAATCGGTATGATATTAGCCACTGCAGGCGGTGCGGTGGGCTTGGGGAACATTTGGCGTTTCCCTTATATGGCGGGTCAGAACGGCGGTGCGGCGTTCATTATCATCTATATCTGTTGTGTATTTTTGTTGGGTATCCCTTGCATGGTCTCCGAGTTTATCATTGGCCGTCATGGTGCTGCTAACACGTATCGGGCCTATTCACGGGTAGCGCATGGGTCCGTATGGAAATATGTAGGATTTCTCGGTGTGCTCACGGGCTTTCTTATCACGGGTTATTATGCCGTCATCTCAGGCTGGTGTATGCAGTACGTCTACGCCTCTATCATGGGACAGCTCCATGGCGATGCCGACTTCGTAAAACAGTATTTTGCCGACTTCTCTCAGAGTGGCGTGCAGCCGATCTTTTGGCTCATCCTCATCATGCTTGTAACCCATTCCGTCATCATCCACGGTATCCGTGGAGGTATTGAGAAGGCGTCGAAACTGATGATGCCTACGTTGTTCATCTTATTGCTCGTCATCGTGGTCTGCTCTTGCCTGTTGCCGAATGCTGGAAAAGGCATTGAGTTCCTCTTCAAGCCCGACTTCTCTAAAGTGGACAGTGGCATGTTTCTCGGTGCCCTTGGCCAGTGCTTCTACTCGCTGAGTATTGCTATGGGATGTATTTGCACCTATGCTTCATACTACACGCGTCAGACAAATCTCCTGACTTCTGCCGTGCAGATCTGCTCCATCGATACGCTGGTCGCTATTCTTGCAGGTTTGATGATTTTCCCAGCTGCTTTCTCTGTAGGCGTGAACCCTGATAGTGGTCCTTCGCTGATCTTCATCACGTTGCCGAATGTCTTCAATGAGGCTTTCGAGGGACTGCCTGTGTTGGGATGGATCGTTTCGCTGCTGTTCTATCTCTTGCTCTCGGTAGCTGCTCTGACCTCCCTCATCTCTCTCCACGAGGTCTCCACAGCGTTCTTCTATGAGGAGTTGCATATCTCACGTAAGAAGGGAGCCGTCATTGTGACCGTAGCATGTACTGCCATTGGTGCCGTCTGCTCCTTGTCCTTGGGTGACTGGAGCGGCCTGAAGATTGGAGGTAAGCCGCTGTTCGATGTCTTCGACTTCGTGACGGGTCAGATTTTCCTCCCCGTTGGCGGCTTCCTGACATGTGTCTTCCTCGGCTGGGTCGTGCCGAAGACACTGGTGAAGGATGAGTTTACGAACTGGGGCACGGTGTCACAGCGGTTCTTCGGTATCTATCTCTTCCTTGTACGTTTTGTGGCACCGTTGTCCATCCTCGCCATCTTTCTCCATCAGTTTGGAGTGATTTAGCAGGGGGAACGGGTAAGGGTAGGCCCTTTCAGGGACCTGTGAGACTTGGCCGATTGAAGCATTAATTCACCCTGCATAACTCAAAATACTATCAATATCCTTTGTGAGAGTCCAAAGGATTGTTTAACTTTGCAATACCACTTAATGCAACAACTGTTACTGTAACGGCTGTTGCGTTAGAAATTATAGAAATTTATGGAACGAGGCAGTTTCGGTACTAGGATAGGCGTGGTGCTCGCCACTGCCGGCTCGGCAGTAGGCTTGGGAAACATCTGGCGCTTCCCTTACATGACGGGTCACGACGGCGGTGCGGCGTTCATCGCGGTCTATCTCGCCTGCGTCCTGGTGCTCGGCATCCCGGGAATGATTGCCGAGTTCGTTGTGGGGCGGCATGGTGCCGCCAATGCCGCGCGTGCCTATACGCGCGCCGGAGGCAACAGGGCGTGGGGGGCCGTGGGATTCATCGGTGCACTGACTTCCCTCATCATCCTCGGTTTCTATTCCGTCATCGCAGGCTGGTGCCTGCAGTACCTCTTTGCCTCTATCATAGGCAACATCAATGGCGATGCAGCTTATGTGCAGGAATATTTCAAGAGGTTCTCGTCCTCACCCATTGAGCCTGTCGTCTGGACCATCGTGTTCATTATCATCACCCACCTCGTCGTGGTACGCGGCATACGCAGAGGCATTGAGAAAGTGAGCAACATCCTCATGCCGACCTTGTTCATCCTGTTGCTCGTCATCGTCGCGGCCTCGTGTACACTGCCGGATGCCGGCAAGGGTATCGGTTTCCTGTTCAAGCCTGACTTTTCCAAAATTGACCATCAGATTATCTTCGACGGTCTTGGACAGGCGTTCTTCTCCTTGTCCTTGGGTACGGCCTGCCTCTGCACCTATGCTTCTTATTTCACGCGGCAGACCAATCTCTTGAAATCATCCGTACAGGTGGCGGTTGTCGACACTCTCGTCGCTATCCTCGCGGGACTGATGATTTTCCCTGCTGCGTTCTCCGCAGGCGTAAATCCCGACAGCGGTCCGTCACTCATCTTCATCACGCTGCCGAATGTCTTCCGGCGTGCGTTCACACCGGTTCTCGGTTATATCATCGGAGTCTTATTCTATGCGCTCCTTGCCCTTGCTGCCCTCACCTCAACGATCTCCATGCACGAGATCGGTACGTCCCTCTTCTTCGAGGAACTTCATGTCTCACGGCCGAAAGGAGCCGCCATTGAGACCGCCGTCGCTATCATGATAGGTGTCGCCTGCTCACTCTCCTGTGGGGCAGTGGACATCACTGTATGCGGAAAGTGTCTCCTCGACTTCTGCGACTTCCTGACATCGAACATCCTTCTGCCTCTCGGCTCCTTCGCGACCTGTATTCTCGTCGGCTGGATAGCACCACGTAAGATGGTATGTGATGAGTTCACCAACTGGGGCACGGCTTCCGTCCGTGCTTACGGCTTCTGGCTGTTCCTCGTCCGCTTCGTCTCCCCACTGTGTATCGCCGTGGTATTCCTGCATCAGTTGGGCATTATTTAACAACCTGTCACTTAATAAAATGCATCTTCGTGATCTACATTATATCCGTCGGTCCGACCGCCGCGTCATCTGGTTTCTGTTGGTCATCTTCGTCATCGTCAGCGCTGTTTTGTGGTTCTTCTATGATAAAGAACCGATGGTCAGTACGGTACCTGACGGTGACTCGGCCATGATGAGCCGTAGAGGCGGAAGCTATTATCCTAATGGCTTTCCGCGAGGCGGAAGCAACCGTTTTTATGCTGTACCGGGCCGTGCGGTGAGCCGATTTCCCTTTGACCCGAACACCGCAGACTCCACGGAGCTCCTTGCGCTCGGCCTTGCTCCCTGGCAGGTACGGAGCATCTATCGCTATAGGGCTAAGGGTGGTGTCTTCCGCAAGCGGGAGGATTTTGGGCGCATCTATGGACTGACACGCAGGCAGTACCGTGACCTCGCACCTTATGTCCGTATCGGTGCCGACTA
>ERZ773013.1897-NODE-1897-length-11902-cov-8.045075_pt1 | contig 11902 bp, 9 predicted proteins | sample MGYA00511670_ERZ773013 | MGnify/ENA primary metagenome ERZ773013 (study PRJEB29015, sample SAMEA2738120) | human oral metagenome | biome: human oral; feature: human-associated habitat; material: saliva | place: China | collected 2257 ...
GCCTCTCTAATTGCCTGGAGAACGGTGGCAAGAACCTGCTTGCCACCCTCTTTTGCGTTAGTTGGGACCTTCTTTACGGACTGGACGTTTGGAGCGTCAGTACCGTTAAGGGTGACTATGCCGCAGGCAATTTTTGTGCCACCAATATCAACAGCACAAACATGTGTTGGAGAAACAAACTTAGAGTCCATGGTGTCCCCTTTTGTTTAAAGAAGACCGTTTGCAATAAGAACCTGCCTGATTGCCTCGCGGTTCTGACCATCAAGTGGCTTAACAGGACGAGGCATCTGATCAGAATCAAAGATGCCCATGAGGTTAAGGGCGCACTTGAATGCGCCAACGCCAGCACCATAGCCCTGAACGCCTGTAGTGACATCAAAGATGTGGGAAATCTCATTGAGACGATCCTGCTCACGCTTGACCTCTGCCCAGTTACCTTCCTGAGCTGCCTTCCACATGCGGACGTAGCCCTCTGGCTCAACATTAGCAAGGCCAGGAACAGAACCATCTGCACCAGAAAGAAGGGCGCCGTCAACAACAATCTCATGACCAGTCAGAAGGGTTAGAGGATGACCGTTCTTCTCGTTCTCCTGAACAAGATACCTGAAAGAAACGTCATCGCCAGAAGAGTCCTTAACGCCTGCAAGAACGCCCTCTGCGCCCAGACGAGCAAGCATCTTCCAAGGAAGTTTAGTGTGAACGCAGACAGGAATGTCATACGCAAACAGAGGTGCGTCCAGCTCCTGGTGAAGGATGCGGAAATGCTCCTCAATATCAGCTGGGCCACCAAGTGCGTAGAAAGGAGCGGTTGCTACAAGAGCATCTGCGCCCAGAGCGAGGGCACGGCGACCGTGCTCTAGGACGCGCTCGGTCTCGGTATCAATGATGCCCACAAGAACCGGAACACGGTGGTCAACAATGCGAACAGCCTCGCGAACAATTTGATCACGACGCTCATCAGTTGCAAAAACAACCTCACCGGAAGAGCCGAGGAAGAACAAACCATCTACTCCTGCCTCAATAAGACGGTTGATGGAGCGCTCAAAAGACACAACATCAAGCTGATGGTCTGGGGTATCTGGGGTTACAACTGGTGGAACAACACCGCTAAATGGTACGTTACTGGACATGCTTTATCCTTTCACACGTTGGAAAATCCAACTAGTTTCATACAACAATGTACTGAACAAACTGACCGAATACCTGGTCAATTGAATATTCAAATAACCTACGTAATTATAATCCGCTCGGTTACGTTAGAGTGCCGATATAACCTCACGTATATAGTTGATTTGCTCGTTCTCAAACTGATTGATGCGCTCGTGGCCAAACTTAGGATACACACATATTTCTTTTCGTCCCACCAAACGGTTATACAGCGCAAACGTTCCCTCAGTGGGAGCGCTTTGGTCCAGCAAAGCCGTTCCAATAAGCGCTGGAACACGCACAAGTTCTGCCGCGCAGGCACTGTCGAGAAGACCGACCGCGTCGATAGCTGCATCTGAGCGCGGAGTGTCTCCGCACCCGACATGTGCACGCAGGGTTGTTGCGTTGTCGGCAAAGAGCGGGTTCAGCGCCATGGTAGCGCTCACTGACTTGGGCAGAAGGGCGGTTGCGAACAATGCTTGCGAGCCGCCCAGGCCTTCTCCCCAGGTGACGGTTGTACGACCAAGGAAGCGCGAAGCAACCGCAGTAGTTACCAGTGCGTCATCGATGAGCTGCTTGAGCGTAGAGGCGTCGGCGCCATCTGGGTTAATGAGCGCGTGAGCAAGTTCCTCTGCGGTAAACGCTCCCCTCCAGGCATCTTTGAGTTGAGGTTCGCACGGACGAGCTTCCAGAGCCACAACAGGCAAGCCAAGCGCCGTGAAACGCAGAAGATGCAGCCAGCTGCGCGCTCCCCGACCAAGATCGGAGAAGAGCACCACTGCAGGCAAGTCTGTTGAGGCAGGCAACGCTTCTGTTGTCGCAGATAAAACTCCTGCTGCCAACGAACCTACTGGAAGAATGACGCGAGCACTCAACTGAGTCTGATCAGTTGAGGTGAATGTGATGCGCTTAAACACTGCAGTCTGCGCAGCAGATGGCAGCTCAAAAACATTCTCTACCTGTGCGTTTTGCGCAAACGCTACAGACGTCTCCCAAAATGATTCAAAGTTTGATGGTCTCAGCCACGCACCGCGATAAGAACGAGCGGCTTCAAGTCTTTGTGTTAAACCTCTCATGCCTTCACCTCGCCTTCTGCTTGAGCAGGAAATGACGAGTCCAGCGCTTCAAGAGCTTGCTCTCCTTTGTCTGAGCAGAAGAAATCAATGATCTTATCGTCAAAATCGCCAATCTCTTCATGCGCATATCCGGGATAAAGAAGATGTCTCTTTGGGCAGGTCAAGGCATTGTAAGCCGCAAACTGAGCCTCGGGAGGAACTACCGGATCATCAAGTCCGGTGCCAAAAAGCACAGGACAGGTAACCATACGCGCAAAATTGACTGAGTCAATGTAAGCAAGCTTTGCAAAAACCTCATCAACGCGAGAACCGTCTGCGTCAAACCAGCGGGAATAATAACGGATGCCCTCGTAGGCAACCTCATCAGCATTAAGTTCCCACACACACCTAAAATCAGTGAGGAAGGGATAAAGAATTGCTGCCCTATTAATCAGGTCTTGATTGAGTGCGCAGGTAGCAAGACCAATACCGCCTCCCTGCGAGGCGCCGTTTACAAAAACGCGATCTGTATCAATTCCTTCAAGCTGGCGAACAATTCTGCAGAGCAAGCGAATGTTCTGGTACAGATGAACAAAGTAAAGGTCCTCTACAGGTCCATCTAGTCCGAGCACCAAGTGACCAGAGACGGTAGTGCTCTTGTACGAGCTTCCGTCCAAACTACGGCCACCCTGCCCAGGATTATCAAGCGCAATGAGCGAGCAGCCCAAGCCCAAAAATGAGCTCTGCTCAAACCAACTGCGAGAAGATCCTGGATAGCCATGGAACTGTAAAACAAGCGGAGTTTGTACGCCTGAGGCAGTCTGTGGTCGCAGGTACTTTGCGTAGATTTCCGCGCCATCAATTCCCACAAACGTCAAATCAAAAAAGTGAGCTAAAGCAGATGACGTGACTTCTGTTGAAGGTACAATCTGCCAGCTGAGAGAAGCGTTATCCGCTTCCTCCATACGTGCCTTCCAAAACGCCTCAAAATCCGAAGGATAAGGCGTCAAAGCATGAGCTGCCTTCAATTCTGCAAGCTCAAGCGTTTCTTGGTGCATTGATCCACCTAACAAGCTAAAAGAGCGCAGCCTAAGCTGCGCTCTGGTCAAACAAAAACGTAAGCGCTACTCACCCAGTTTAGGATGAAGCAAAGATGGCGCAGCACCCAAAAGCGTCTTAGTGTAAGGATCTGTTGGATGCTCAAAGACCTGCTTAGCAGGACCATCTTCCATAATCTGGCCGTGATTCATAACAATGATGCGGTCAGAAACATAGCGGACAGTCTGGATATCGTGCGAAATAAAGATCATCGAGAGACCCAGCTCAGACTTGAGGTCTGTAAGCAGGTTCAAAATCTGTGCACGAACAGAAACGTCCAGTGCGGAAGTAGGCTCGTCAGCAATGATTGCCGATGGATTCAGAGAAAGCGCACGTGCAATGGCAACACGCTGACGCTGACCACCAGAGAGCTGACCAGGAAGGGCGCGAAGTGCCGAATGTGGCAGTCCAACCAGACCGACAAGCTCATTAATACGGGCTTCTCGCTCCTCCTCTGTTCCTACCTTATGTACCAGCAGTGGATCCATAAGCTGATCTTTAACAATCATACGAGGGTTAAGAGCAGTTGCTGGGTCCTGGAAGACAACGGAGACAACGCGGCCAATCTGCTTCCTGAGCTCTGGAGTACGCTTGGTAACATCCATTCCCTTGAAGTACACATGACCGGACGTTGGTGACTGAAGACCACACATGACATTTGCGGTAGTGGACTTTCCGCAGCCAGACTCACCAACAATACCAATGGTCTCACCAGGCATAAGCTTGAGAGAAACATTCTGTACTGCGTGAACCTTATTAGGCTTAAAGATTGAGCCCGTACGCGTCTTAAACGTAACCGAAATATCATCGAGGAAGATAATTGGCTGCTCTTCAGTTGTTGTAGCCATTTACCTCACCTCCTTTTGAGAACGCTCAAGGTAAGGCACAAGACCATGCTCCTTCAGATACTCATCAGGCAGCTCGGAGAAACGATGGTGCTTACCAGGAATCTCCTTAATAACAGGATGTACCTCAAGACCCAAGTCTGGGTGGCTTGAACGAGGAGCAAACCTATCGCCTGTTGGGAAGTCCTCTGGAGAAGGAACAGAACCTGGTACCTGGTGAAGCCTGGTACCATCCTGTGCGCCTTCCTCAATGGAAAGAACAGAGCCGAGAAGACCGCGGGTGTACTCGTGAACAGGATTGGTCAGAAGCTCAGTAGTAGCTGCCTGCTCAATAACCTGGCCAGCGTACATAACGGTAATCTCAGAAGCAACCTCTGCAACAAGTGCAAGGTCGTGGCTAACAAAGATCATTGCGAAGCCAAGGCGACGCTGGAGGTCATTTAAAAGCTTGATGACCTGCTTCTGAACAGTAACGTCCAGAGCGGTTGTTGGCTCGTCGCAGATAACCAGAGAAGGATCGCGGGTAAGTGCCATAGCAATCAGAACACGCTGGCGCTGACCACCGGAAAGCTCGTGTGGATAGGACTCAAGCGTACGCTTTGGATCCAGGCCTACAAGCTCCAGAAGCTCCTCTGCGGAACGAGTACCTCCCCTGCTGGTAAGCTGCTTCATCTGAGAAGAGATAAGCATGGAAGGGTTCAGCGAAGACAGAGCATCCTGGTAGACCATGGCAAGCTCGTGTCCAAGCAACTTGCGATGCTCTTCTTTGGAGAGCTTCAGGAGGTCTTGGTCTTTGTAGAGAACCTCACCAGTAATGGTTTCTTTTGGATCAGTCAGGCCCATGATGACCTTGGTGGTAATAGACTTGCCGCAGCCAGACTCACCAACCAGTGCCATGCACTGACCAGGACGAACATCAAAGCTTACGTGGTCAACAACCTTAACGTCTCCGTGAGACTCAAAGCTGATGCAAAGATTCTTAACGCTAAGCAGTGGCTTTACATCAAAGTCTGGCTTACGCCTATCAGTTCTGGAAAGCTCAACTTCTTTAAGTGCGTTGAGCCTGCGCTCCAGGGACTCTGCCTGCTCTGCGTACGCACGAACTGGATCAGATGCAAGGATGTCATCTGCACGCCTGGAGTCAGAGTTCTCTGTATCAACAGGAGCGCCAGGTGCTGCTGCCATAGCGTCAGTAAGACCCTCGGAGAGGATATTCAGTGCCAGGCAGGTCATCATAATAGCCAGGCCTGGGAAGAATGCCTGCCACCAACGACCAGCAAGAACGCCAGCACGGGCATCAGCCAGGATATTACCCCATGTTGGAGTTGGCTCTGCAATACCTGCACCAATGAAGGTCAGGGATGCCTCAAAGATGATTGCGTCTGCAACAAGCGTAACGGTAAAGACCATGATGGGAGCAATGCAGTTACGAAGAACGTGCTTCCACAAAATCCAAGGTGCACGAGCACCAGAAACAATGGTTGCCCTTACGTAATCCTCGCCGTACTCACTGACGATGTTTGCACGAACAATACGCGCAATCTGTGGCGTGTACATAAAGCCAATGGCAAAGATGATTGAAGGAACGCTGTTACCAAGAATAGAAACAAAGACTGCTGCAAGTGCAATGCCTGGGAACGACATGATGATGTCGAGCACACGCATGATGACCTCAGAGACAGCCTTTCTAGAAACAGCTGCAATTGCACCAATAATTGAGCCACACAGCAGTGCCATACCCGTAGCACCAAAACCAATGACCAGTGAATACTGACCACCATGGAGCATACGAGAAAGAATGTCGCGGCCCTTATCGTCAGTACCAAAAATAAATCCATTGCCTGGAGCCTGACGAGCGTTAAAAATCTCAAGTGGGTTATGTGGAGCAATAAAGTTTGCAAAGACAGAAGCAAGAACAACAAAGACAAGAATGACAAGAGCAATCTTGGAAGCTGTCTTCATCTTCTTAAAGCCACCAAAGGTTGAACCCTTTGCTGCAGCTTCTTCGAGCTTCTCGACTTGTTTTTTTCTAATTTGTACCATCGCACTACACCGTCCTAATGCGTGGGTTAATCAAGATGTACAACATATCAACAACAATGTTGATGATGATGAAGGACAGTGCAACGACAACAACAACGCCCTGAACAAGCATTGCCTCGTTACCCTGGATGCCCTCAAGAATTGCGGTACCCATGCCAGGAAGGTTAAAAATAACCTCAATAACAACGGCGCCACCCATGAGGTAACCAATCTTCAGACCAAGCGTGGTTACAGGGGTAATAAGAGCGTTGCGCAGTACGTTTCTTGCGATGACGATTCTCTCTGGAATACCAGCGCCGCGAGCAGTGCGGACGTAGTCCTTATCCAGCTCCTCGACCATTGCGGTACGAACAATACGGGTCATCTGACCAGACATTGGAACCGCAAGTGCAAATGCCGGCATAATCATACGGGCAAGGTAGCCGCCAAGATTTACCGTAGGATCTGGTAGCGCTCCAGAGGCTGGAAGCAGCTTAAGCGTAGACGCAAAGACCAGAATCAAAAGAACTGCCAACCAGAATGATGGCGTTGCAAGACCGGCAATTGAGAATACACGAATGATTTGATCGGGCCATTGGTCTCTATAGAGAGCCGCAATAACACCCAACGTAAACGAAACTATTGCGCCAATAAAGAGACCCATAAAGGTCAACTGCATAGTTACTGGTAGAGCCTTTGAAATTCTTGCAGCGACTGAATAGTGAGAAGTGCCATAGGTACCCAGGTTTCCATGAGCAACATCACTGATATAACGTACATATCTCACAGGCCATGGATCATCAAGGCCATTCTCAATGTGATACTGCTGGATGGCTTCTTCAGAAGCAGACTCGCCTAAGGCATTGTATGCAGGATCTACATGCGAGAAAGACATTAGGAAGAATACGAGAAAGGTGACGCCTAGAGCCATAATCGGCAGCGCAATAAGACGGCGTCCGATAAGACGTAATAGGTTGTTCACTATCTCCCCCTCTCTCTTTAAAACAAACCGTACAAATAAAATTTGATGAGACTTTGTGCACCTCAGGACTAAATTTTGCGCACAAGAGCCCGAGCGTTATAGGTAAAACGCTCGGGCCCCAATGTATGAGATGCTAAGCGCGTGATGGCAACAAATTAGCTAGCAGTAACTGTGTTGACATCAATGAAGGACAGGCCGGTGGTTCCGATGCCCTTGAAGCCCTTGAGAGCAACGCCGTTGCTGTTTGGCTTCTCGCTCCAAGAAGCGGTGAAAGTCTTAGCAAAGAGAACTGGGTACAGAGGTACGTTCTCAGCGATGATGTCGAAGCACTCGTTCCAAGTGGACTGCTGATCAGCACCAGACTGGCCAAGAGCCTTGGTCATGAGCTCGTGGAGCTTGGTCCACTCAGCGGACTCCTTCCATGGGCAACGCTTGGTCATCCAGACGTTATCGCCATACCACCAGTTAAGCAGCAGGTCGACGTCTGCGCCGAAGCAGGAAGGATCGCCAGGGGCAAGCAGGATATCCCAAGAACCGTCAACTGCGTCGATTGCAGCATAGGTTGCAGGAGAAGTATCGGAAACAATGCTTACGTTAAAGCCAAGTGCGTCGAGGTCGTTTTTGACCTGAGTTGCCATAGACTTAACCTGCTCGTTATCGGTGGTGCGAAGAACAACATCACCAGGAGTAATACCGGACTCAGAGATGAGCTTCTTAGCCTTGTCAACATCATGAGCATAGACAGTGGATGCCTTGTGGTAGTTAGCAAAGGAAGAAGGAAGGTAGCTGGTAGCAACCTCTGCCTGACCAGAGAATGCGTTTGCAAGCATCTTATCTGTATCAAGTGCATAGAGGCATGCCTGGCGAACTTTAACGTTATCCCAAGGAGCCTTGCCAAGGTTGAACATTGCAAAGCGGACACCAAAGCCCTGAACAGCGTCAACGGTGCAGCCTGCGCCCTTGAGCTGGTCTACAGCGTCTGCAGGAACCATTTCCATAGCAAGGGTGGTTCCGTCCTGCTGTGCAGTCAGACGAGCGGTTGGGTCCTTAAGGACGTCATAGTGGAGCTTATCGTCCTTAGCAGGAGTTGCGCCGTTGTAGTTTTTGTTAGGAACAAGGTCAAGAGTGTTGTCAGAGATGGACTCAAACTGCCATGGACCAGAACCAACTGGCTGCTTCTTCATCTCATCCTGAGAGCTGCTTGCTGGAACAACGCGAACGATGGACAGGCGCTCCTTGAGGAGGGAGAAGTTAGCAATAGTGGTCTTAACGGTGACAGTCTTGTCATCCTTCTTCTCTACGGAAGCAATTGGGGCGAGCATTGGGACGTAGACGCTACCCTTAGCAGCGGAACGGTTGAAGGACTCAACAACGTCATCTGCCTTTACCTCATTACCATCAGAGAACTTTGCGCCGTCACGGAGGGTAATCTCAAAGGTGTAATCGTCAACCTTCTTAGGATCAGCAGTAGCAAGCTCATTGAAGGTGGAATAGTCGTGGAAGTTAAGACCGTAGAGGCCCTCAACTACCTGCCAGTTAACACCAAGAGCAAGTGCTGATGAAGTAGTAGATGGATCATAGTTCTGGGTTGAATAAGCGGTACCAGCAGTAATTGTGCCGCCGCCTTCCTTTCCAGATGGAGCTTCAGCTGCCTTCTGCTGTCCGCCACCGCAAGCGGTGAGACCAAGACCAGCTGCTACAGTTGCTCCGCCAAGGAAGCCGCGACGCGAAAGTGGACGGTTAATAAACTCGCTCATTTCTGCCTCTTTCTAAAAACTCTCCTTGCCACAACGTGGCACCAATGCCACTTGTGTGGCTTACATCTACATAACTATAGAAAGAAAAGATATTCGGTCTGAAGACAGTTCGCCCAACGGTATTAATTTCTCGCTCATTGGCTGCTCAAAATATGAAAACGTGTTTTGTTGTATTATTTACTGCATATAAATCTTAATAGCAGCTAAGAAGGCCCGCAGTTAGCGGGCTTTACTATTATTTTACCTTATTTAGTATATAAAATATTTAACTAACTACATAAGTAGTAATTATTGTCAACTACCGTTTACCGATGTTTTACTACCGTTTGCCTTTAGAAATTACGGATATGTTGTGGAGATTAAACAAGAGTCAGCCCAAAATGAACTGACTCTTGTCTTAAAACAGCGAAAACACCTCAAGATTACTTAACTAAATCTACAACACGCTCAGGGTTCGCCATAAAATCCAAGTGTTCTTCCCCTAATCGGAAGCTAATAATTTCCGATACGTGAACATCTTCTTTTATAACTTCGAAATCTCCGTCAGCTGGACTATAGCGCCCAAAATAACCATCTGATCGGTAGCTTGGAGGCCATCCATTTGTTCCTGCAACTGTCCAAACCAAGCACGGTAGCTTTTGCTTATGCATTTCTTGTAGCAGTTCAGCGTTACTTGTTTGAATCCACATTTTTGGAGTTCCAAAATAAGACCCAATGGCAAATAGTCCTAAATCTTGCTCAACTGTTCCAATAAGAACTCCATGGGAACTTATTGTCCAATAGAGCGTTATGTTCATTACTGCTGGACCAGCTTTGCTAACGCCCAAAAACGGACCAGAGATAGTAGCGGTCTCTAAGTCAATATTTTCTGCGGATCCAAAATCAGACTTAAGACCATTTTTCTTATTCTCATATTGTTGCACAACATACTGAGCTGCCTGCTTTTTTAACTCTGGTAGCCTCATAGTATTCAGTTTGAAAAACCAGTTGTTAATCAGTAAGCTACAAATAACAAGAACTACCAATAATGACAGACCTTTTATAAACCTTTTTCTACGCTGCATCATCTGTCACCTCACTAGAACTGCTTGTCGCAATTGACATACGAGTAATGACTAGGTTGCTCTAATGATATTCCGTACGAGTATGCTTTAGCAGTTCATCTGTCGGCCAATGGCTATATTTCAGCGATGAATGAAAAAAAATAAGAATGGCATAACAACACTTCATAGCTGCCATTCTTATTACAAATAACTCTATTGTTTGATTTGATTTTAGAGATTGTGCTTCTTCATCCTTTGCTCAAAGAGCTCGTTGATAATCTTTGACATCTCTTCAACTTGTTGAGCACTAGGTTCACCCTCAAATGTAGCGTAAAGCTCTGGATACTCCCGAGCGATAAGTTCGCAAGACTTGCTTGTTGCATGACCACGAACAAAGAATGGAATACGCTTAATGTACTCAGGATTTACTAGTGTCAAGATCTTCTCGTCTGCTGTTTTACTCATGAGTTCCTCCCCTTGCATCTAACTTCTCATGTACAGTCGTGGAAGATTCTTCCCAAGCTTTGAGTTCTTCATAAATAGTTTCTGCCAAGTTCACAGAAACACCTTTTACCTGAGAGATGTCCTCAACACTTGCAGCCTTTAAGCGCTTAAAAGAGCCAAAATGGCGCATGATATCTTTTTTGCGTTTAGGTCCTACACCAGGGATTTCGTCCAGAATAGAGACGGTCATTGCCTTATCTCTAAGCTCACGATGGAAGGTAATCGCAAAACGGTGAGACTCGTCACGAACTTGCTTGATAAGGTACAAAGAGGCTGAACCTGTAGGTAACACAATTGGTGTGTCGTCCCAAGGTACAAAGACTTCCTCATCAGACTTGGCAAGGCCGCAGACAGGAATATCCAAGCCTAGCTCGTTAAGCTGATTGATAGCGGCGGTCAGCTGAGGCTTACCACCATCAACTACCAGCAAATCAGGTCGTGAGCCAAAGCGCTCATCTGCCATGCGCTCCGGACTATACCTTCTGCCAAGAACCTCTGTCATTGAAACAAAGTCGTTAGCTTCATCAAGCTCAGCGCGGATCTTAAAGCGGCGATACTGGCTTTTATCAGCCTTTCCATTAGTAAAGACCACCATAGATGCAACAGTAAAGTTGCCATGAAGCGTAGAGATATCAAAGCACTCTATGCGCAGTGGCGGCGCGTCAAGCGCAAGTGCGCTTTCAAGCTGAAGAAGTGCCTGATTAGTACGGTCGTCAGCATAACCCGTGCGAATCATGTGGCGCATCAGCGCATGACGAGCGTTAGCGGAAGCCATCTGAAGAAGACGGAACTTCTCGCCACGTTGTGGGTGGTGAAGCACGCAGTTGTGGCCTCGTTTTTGCGTCAGCCACTCGGACAAAACCTCTGCATCGAGAAGATCGATGGGCAGGTTAACCTCTGCGGGAATGTCAGCGGTTTCGTCGTAGTAGCGCTTCAAGAAGCCCGAAACCAGCTCTTCCTCGGAAACGTCCAAGCCTTTGTCCAGGATAAACTCAACTGAGCGAATGGTACGACCTTCTCGCACAACAAACACGCAGGCAGCAGAGATGGTTTCTTCTCGATAAATGCCAATGAGGTCAATGTTTACCGAGGTAGGAAACGTGACTTGCTGACGGTCATCAAGATCAGAGAGTGAAGTCAGACGGGACTTGAGCCGAGCTGCCTTCTCAAAATCCAGGTCAGCGGCGGCTTCTTGCATCTGGTCTTTGAGCTCAGAGACAATCTCGGAGCGATTTCCGCGGAGGAAGTTCTCTACCTGCCTGACGTTCTTTGCATAGGAAACGGTATCAATGGCGCCCACGCACACACCAGGACCTTTGCCTACGTGGTAGTCAAAACAGGGACGCCCCTTCTTTGCCAGCAGCAGGTTAGCAACAGCTGCGCCGTCAGAATCTTTTTCAAGCAGACGCTTAGCGCGCTTCCACTCTACGCACGTAGCGGAGCAGATAGG
>ERZ773013.1902-NODE-1902-length-11894-cov-6.586029_pt1 | contig 11894 bp, 10 predicted proteins | sample MGYA00511670_ERZ773013 | MGnify/ENA primary metagenome ERZ773013 (study PRJEB29015, sample SAMEA2738120) | human oral metagenome | biome: human oral; feature: human-associated habitat; material: saliva | place: China | collected 2257 ...
TACAGGACAGCCAACGAGGTCTTTAGGGAGATGTTGCACTCAGCTTGACAATCTGACGAGCCATTCAAGCAGCTCATGGTCCTGATACGCTACGATGCTTTTGCCTTCGTCGCCTTCCCAGTCATAAGAAGCCTTACTCGGCCTCCAAGCCATGCAGGTTGGCATTGACTTTCCTTGCGAGGACAGGTCCTCTTCGGTCGTGTTGGCCAAATCTTGGTAGAGGTACTTAGATAGGGCGTCGAAAAATATCCAAACCGCCTGGATCGACGCCTGCAATGGGTTCGACGAGCGGCATCAGCTGAGGTGTTGGTGGCTATAGCCACTCCGTCGCCGACGCTTTCCTCAACCTCAGCAAAGATCGTCCTCTTTGCGGCTAGATCCTCTATGGCAGGCTCAAGAACAAAGTCGACACCTTGAAACGCTGTGAGATTGTCCCTCGAAGGGGTAATGCGGGCTAAGATACCCCTTTTGGGCTCACGGAGCATACTGTTGGCCTCAAAGGTCTCCAGATCGTGTGTGAGCGCTTTCACACCAAGGTCTAGGCCCAGCGCTTGGGTCCTTCCCAGAAGGTGCACCTCATAGCCACACAGAGCAAACTGCAGGGCTGTTGCATGTCCCATCGTTCCCGCGCCGATTACCTATACATTTTCAACATTCATGTATGTTTGCCTTCCACAATTTGACCGTCAGCTTATAGGTGCTACATGTAGGTCCGCTGTACAGACAGCGGAACTGCCTATGCTTGTCTGTTACTATCCTCTCAGGCATACTCAATCAAAATAATATGGAAACTCCTCACGGCAACTGATAGCGAAGATGGGTGGCATAGAGTACCGTACTAGCGAGAGTGTTTAAACCCTTCAATAAGGAGTGTCTATGGGCAGAATTGATGGCGTCGGTGTCGCCTTTTGTGGCGGTGGATTTCGTGCGTTTGCGGAGGTTGCCGCACAGGAAGATATGGAAAAGCACAAGATCCCGATCGGGGCCGTCGCAGGCACCTCGATGGGGGCTTTAGTCGCGGCGCTTGTAGCTGCCGGCCTCCCCTCAGAGCGTGTGGCAGAGCTTCTGATCGAACTCGATAAGATGGTGGTCGACCAGCAGGTCTTGAAGGTCGGCCTTCGCAACGTTGCCTCTATCATCGGTACCCACGGCATGATCGACTCAGACACGTTGGAGCCACTCGCCATGCATATTCTGGATGAGGCGGGAATCCATACCTTTGCGGACTTTAAGCTCCCGATCGCAATCTGCGCGGTGGACGTCGTCGGCGGAGACCTCTTCATCTTTACTAATGACGCAGAGCTGTTCAAGAGCGAAGAGGAAAACTCCTGGCACGTGATCTGCAATGATCAGCTCGATGCCGCCAAGTGCGTGATGTGCTCCGCGTCCTATCCGCTCGTGATCTCCCCCACCACCTATGTAGACCACACCTTTATAGACGGTGGCTGCCGCATGAACCTCCCTACACCGCTCTTTGACCGCTCTCAGGTCGATGCGGTGGTCGGGGTCGGTATGATCCGCAAGAGCCGCTCCATCAAGGACATGCAGCCGCTTACAATCGCACAGCAGACGATCAATATCGGCGCCAACCAGCTGGACCGTATCTATGCCCAGATCGCGGATATCTACATCAACCTGCCCGTGCTGGGCGATGACGCTTTCCAGGCAGGCACCGGCAAAGAGGTTATCGAGCAAGCCCGCCAGATGATCGCGGATCATCCGATCGATTGGTCGGTGGCGCAGCCGTCGACCTGGACCGCAATGCGCAGAGCCGCCATCGATACGCTCTCGAAAATCGTGCGTAGAACGCAGGGCTAAGTTCTACAACGCCTCTATAACCTGATGTATGGCGTGGATTACAGCATAAACCATACGGGCCCCGGAGTGTTCGTGCTCCGGGGCCCGTACGTCGTACAGTGGGCTTCAGTTAGAGACAGTGTGTCTTAGAGATGCCAGATATCCTTGTTATACTGGCGGATGGTGCGATCAGAGGAGAAGTCACCGGCCTGTGCGATGTTGACCAGGGATTTCTTGAGCCAGGACTCACGGTCTTCGAAATCTCTCAAGACCTGCTCCTTCTTCTGGATGTACTCTTCGATATCGAGCAGCGCCATGAACCAGTCCTTGTTCGCCATATCGTCGTGCAAGCGCTGCAGGCGTCCCGCATTGCCGAGGGCCATGAAGGACGGGTTGGTGATAAAGTCAACGAGCAGCTTGATGCCCGGCTTCTCGTAGTAGTCATGCGCGTGGTAGGCATTCTCAGCGTATAGGTGCTCGACCTCCTTGGAGGAGGTACCGAAGGTGTAAATGTTGCCATCACCGACAAGGTCCGCGATCTCGACGTTAGCGCCGTCAAGGGTGCACAGCGTTACAGCGCCGTTGAGCATGAATTTCATGTTTGAGGTGCCGGAAGCCTCTTTGGAGGCCAGGGAGATCTGCTCAGAAATATCCGCAGCCGGGATCACACGCTCTGCGGCGCTCACGTTGTAGTTCTCGATCATGATGACCTGCAGGTGCGGGGACACGACCGGGTCCGCCGCGATCCAGCGGGAGAGCATGAGGATCAGGTGGATGATGTCCTGAGCGATCGTGTAGGCAGGAGCTGCCTTGCCACCGAAGATGATCGTGATCGGATGGGGCGGAATGTTGCCGTTCTTGATGTCAAGGTACTTCCAGATGATGTAGAGCGCGAGCATCTGCTGACGCTTGTACTCGTGAATACGCTTCACCTGGACGTCGATGATCGCGTCCTCAGGGATGTGGACACCCTGGTTCTTCCAGATGAAGTCACGCATGCTGATCTTGGCCTTGTCCTTTGCATCGTCCAGACGCTGCAGGACGGAGTCATCGTCCTTATAGGCCATAAGCCCAGTGAGGTCGCAGGTGGTGCGCCAGTCGGTGCCGATCACGTCGTCGAGCACGCTTGAGAGCGCAGGGTTGCAATCCATAATCCAGCGGCGGAAGGTGATGCCGTTAGTCTTGTTGGAGAACTTCTCCGGATACATCTCATAGAACGGATGCAGCTCGGTGTCCTCGAGGATTTTGGTGTGCAGTGCGGCAACGCCGTTGATCGAGAAGCCATAGTGGATCGCCATGTGTGCCATGTGGATAGCGCCGTCGCGGATGATTGCGACATCCGGGTTGTCACCGTATTCCTTCTTCTCGAGCTCGTCGAGCTTTTCGATGATCTCAGCGATGCGCGGGGAGACCGTCTGCAGGCTCTTGAGCGGCCATTTCTCCAGAGCTTCGGCCAGAATCGTGTGGTTCGTGTAGGCGACCATATTCTTAACGATGGAGACAGCCTCATCGAAGTCAAAGCTGTGCTCGTCGACGAGCAGGCGGATGAGCTCCGGGATAACCATCGAGGGGTGCGTATCGTTGATGTGGACAACTGCGTAGTCAGGTAGATCGTGCAGGTTGCTGCCGCGCTCTTGCGCCTCATCGATGATGAGCTGCGCAGCGTTGGAGACCATGAAGTACTCCTGATAGACGCGCAGGAGTCTGCCGGCATCGTCGGAGTCATCCGGATAGAGGAAGAGTGTGAGGTTCTTCTTGATCGCGGTCTTGTCAAAATCGATTGAGTTGGGCGGAACCAGGGAATCGTCGACGCTCTCCAAATCGAAGAGGCGCAGGCGATTCTTGGTGGTGCGCTGATAGCCCAGGACGTCGATATCGTACAGGCAGGACTTCACAGAAAAGCCACCGAACTGGACGGTATAGAATTTCTCGTCCTTCACGAGCCAATCCTGACGATCGAGCCAGGTATCCGGCTCTGCCGCCTGCTGCAGGTCGATGAATTTCTGGTGGAACAGGCCGTAGTGCCAGTTGAGGCCGATACCGTCACCCGGAAGACCGAGCGTAGCGATAGAGTCGAGGAAGCAGGCTGCAAGGCGACCGAGGCCACCGTTGCCAAGCGAAGGTTCGACTTCGCATTCCTCTACGGCGCCCAGGTCGTGGCCCGCTGCAGCGAGTTGTGACTTCACGTCGTCGTAGATACCGAGCTCCAAGAGATTGTTGGTGAGGAGCCGGCCAATCAAAAACTCTGCGGAGAGGTAATACAGACGGCGCTTGCCATCATTTAAAGGCATCACCGCGGCGTGCTCACGAATGAGATCCTCGAGCATCGTACAGATGGTCGGATTGTCAAGTTCGGAGAGCGGATGGCCAAACTTCTCCTGAGAGCGTGCTTCAAGATCGATCTTCATGCGAAACCGAACCTCCAATAGTCGTAGGTGTCAGGAAGACTAAAAGATGGGGACCAATATGCGCGGCTTCCAAAATCTTATTGAGGAAGCTTGGGGCCCTTTGCGTCAGGAATCCGGAAGTAGGTGTAGGTCAGATCGGTGAGTTCCTGCTCGATAGCCGGTGTAATTGCACCCGGGAGCATGCGCCAACGCCAGTTGGCACCGACAGTTGAGGGCACATTGATGCGGGCGGAGTTGTCCAGCCCGAGCAGGTCCTGCATACGGTAAATGCAGGTATCACTGACGGAGGCTGCGACCGCACGGTCGATCGCCTGCGCGATGTTCTCATCCTCGCTCATGTGCAGGTAATGCGCAGCCGCCTTGCGTACCTTCGGTGTGGCGGAATCCTTGAACCAACCCACCACTGTCTCGTTGTCGTGCGTCCCTGCATAGGCAACGGTGTTCTCGGAGTAGTGATGCGGCAGATCGAAGGAATCACTGTCAGAATCCAGAGAGTCAAACCCGAACTGCAGGATCTTCATGCCCGGGAACCCAGTGTGCTCACGCAGCGCGATAACATCCGGCGTCATAAAGCCCAGGTCCTCTGCAATGATCGGCAGATCACCGAGCTTCTCTTTTGCAGCGTCAAAGATCGCTTCTCCAGGGCCTTTGACCCATTTACCGTAACTCGAATCAGGTGAGCCAAACGGAACCGCCCAATAGGCGGCAAATCCGCGGAAGTGGTCGATGCGCAGGATGTCATACAGTGACAGGCTTGCCTGCAGGCGCTCAATCCACCAGCTGAAGCCATCCTTCTTCATCTGCTTCCAGTCATAGATGGGGTTGCCCCAGTATTGGCCGGTGTCGGAGAAGACATCGGGCGGGGTGCCTGCAACGCAGGTCGGCGTCCCGTCCTTATCGGTGCAGAACATCTCAGGAGCCGACCACATTTCGACGGAGTCACGAGACACATAGATGGGGATGTCACCGATAATGAGTATGCCGTGGTCGTTGGCGTACTTTTTGAGGCGCTTCCAGTCCCGATAGAAGAAGTACTGAGTCATGCGGTGGTACTGCATGTCGTCTTCATGCTTGGCGCAGAGCTTTGCGCTCTTTTTGCCGCGCTTGCGGTACTCTTCGGGCCACTCATAGTACGCGTGGAGCTCAAATTGCTCTTTGATGGTCATGAACTCGCAGTAGGGTTCAAGCCAGGAAGCGTTCTGCTTGCAGAACTCCTCATAGTCCTCAGGCGGATCGGCGATAAAGCGCGGCAGTGCACGCTCGAGGATGGCGCGATGCTTCTGAAACAGCTCACCGTAGTCGACTGTATCCATACCCATGTGGCCGATCGGTAAGGCTTCGAGATCCTTCTTCGTCAGATACCCCGAATCCAGGAGATTCTCAAGATCGATGAAGTATGGGTTACCCGCGAAGGCGGAGAATGATTGATAGGGAGAATCACCAAAGCTCGTTGTGGTCAGTGGCAGGACTTGCCAATAGCGCTGATGGGTACGAGCGAGAAAATCAATGAATTCGTAAGCCTCACGTCCGAACGTGCCGATCCCCACAAAGCCCGGAAGCGACGAGACGGGCATGAGTACGCCACTTGCTCTCACCATAGTGACCTCCCCCTTTTGTGTATTTGCGCATCTACGAGTTGGCATAATTACACGATTCCGTGATGTTACATATAAAAATCCCCTGCCCCATTCGCAAATGCGAATGGGGCTTACATCTTGTTGGTATTACAAAAAAGGGATTAAACTTAGTTGATAAGGCTGTTCGTGGTCGTCTTATCGAAGAAGTGGATGGCATTCGGCTCAAACTTGAAGGAGATCTTTGCACCGTCCGCAAAGGATCTGCCACTGCCGCTTTCGAAGTCGATGGTCGGGATGACTAAAATGAAGTCATAACCCTCGACGCTGGCATGGACATGGACGGTGGAGCCCATAAGCTCGGACACGTCGATGGTAGCGGTAAGGGTACCTGGATCGCCTGCATCAGCAAGCTGCATCTGCTCAGGACGGACACCTGCAGTGACATCCATGGTGTTGATGCCATTTGCAGCGAGCGCCTGGCAGCTCTCAGGAGAGACCTGGATCGTGCTTCCTAAAGCGTCAAGCTCATAAGAAGAACCATTCTTTACGAGGTGACCGTCGAAGAAGTTCATCTGAGGGACGCCGATGAAACCTGCGACAAAGAGATTCTTCGGCTTATTGAAGACCTCCTGCGGGGTACCGATCTGCTGTACTACGCCGTCCTTCATAATGACGATACGGTCGCCAAGCGTCATAGCTTCAGTCTGGTCGTGCGTGACATAGACGAAGGTTGCATTGATGCGCTTACGAAGCTTGATGATCTCAGCACGCATCTGATTTCTGAGCTTTGCATCCAGGTTGGAGAGCGGCTCGTCCATCAGCAGGACCTTAGGATCCCGGACAATAGCGCGGCCGATTGCGACACGCTGACGCTGACCACCGGAAAGCGCCTTCGGCTTACGGTCGAGGTACTGGGTGATGCCCAGGATCTTTGCAGCGTCGCGGACCTTCTTGTCGATCTCGTTCTCAGAAACCTTGCGGAGCTTCAGCGGGAACGCCATGTTATCGTAGACAGTCATATGAGGATAGAGAGCATAGCTCTGAAAGACCATAGCGATATCGCGGTCCTTCGGGGCAACCTCATTCATAACCTTGCCGTCGATCTTGAGAGTACCTTTTGAGATGCTCTCGAGGCCAGCGACCATACGCAGAGTCGTGGATTTGCCACAGCCGGACGGGCCGACCAGAACGACGAACTCGCGGTCTTTGATATCGACGTTGAAGTCATCTACTGCGACGACGCCCTCATCGGTAATCTTGAGGTTATTCTTCTTCTCTGGCGCTTCGTCCTTTTTCTTACCGCGATGCTTCTTCTCCTTCTCCGTATTCGGATAAATTTTTGTAATATGCTCCAGGGTGACTTCTGCCATGGTTATTGAATCCTTCCATAAGTGCAGCCGGAATCTTGTTTCATTCGCGGCTGCATATCCTTGGTAAAGTCTCTCCGCAAAGGTTGTAGATCTAAACGGAGAGAGTTGAAGCAAAAACAAGTCGTACCGTTAGTCGTACAGAGTTGATGGCTTAACCCTTAACAGCACCAGCTGCAACACCCTTGATGATGTACTTCTGGCAAGAGAGGTAGAACACAATGACCGGGATGACAGCCATGAGGATGATTGCCATCGTGGCGCCCAGATCGACCGTGCCGTAGCTGCCCTTCAGGTATTGGATCTGAATTGGAATCGTACGGTACTTGTTGATGTCGAGCACCAAGTACGGAAGCAGGTAGTCGTTCCAGACCCACATAATCTCAAGGATGCCAACAGAGATCATCGTAGGCTTGAGCATGGGCATTACCACCTGGAAGAAGGTGCGGACCGGACCGCAACCGTCGATAGAGGCAGCTTCCTCAATCTCCAGCGGGATGGAATGTACAAAGCCAACGAACATGAAGATTGCAAGGCCAGCGCCAAAGCCCAGATAGACGATAGGAATCGTCCACGGGGTGTTGAGTCCCAAGGTATCCGCGGTCTTGGAAAGCGTGAACATGACCATCTGGAATGGGACAACCATTGAGAAGATGCAGAGTGCATAGATTATCTTGCAGAATGGTGAGTTAACGCGTGCAATATACCATGCAGCCATGGAGCAGCAGATCAGGATCAGCGCGACGGAGAGTACCGTGATCAAGGCACTGTAACCGAAGGCCGCCCAGAACGGATAGTTACCGAAGGTCATACCGGTGACGAAGTTCGACCAACCAGCAAAGCTCTCTGCGGTAGGAAGTGCGAAGGTTTCAGTCTTAACATAGGTGTTCAACTTGAAGGAGTTGATGGCTACGCATACGATCGGCAGAACCCAAATGATACAAATAATGGTGAAGACGACCGTAAGGATATTCATGTGACGCTGCTCTGATTGGAGCGTCTCTGGTTGACTCGCTGCCATTATTGCTGCACCTCCCGACTACGGGTGTAACGAAGCTGAGCAAGGCCAAGTGCCGCGACCAGGATGAAGAAGATAACAGCCTTCGCCTGTGCAACGCCACGCGTAGCTCCCGTGCCTGCATAGAACGTGTTGTAAATGTTCAGTGCCATCATCTCAGTGGTGTTGATAGTCGTGCCATCTGCCAGCTGCTCATACGGCAGACCACCGGTCAAAGCAAGGTTTTGATCGAAGAGCTTGAAGCCGTTAGTCAGGGACAGGAACAGGCAGATCGTGATGGAAGGCATAACGTTCGGGATGATGACCTTGAAGAGGGCCTGGCTTCTCGTTGCGCCGTCGATCTTTGCTGCCTCGATCATATCCTCCGGCACTGCCTGAAGACCGGCGATGTAAATAATCATCATGTAGCCGATCTGCTGCCAGCACATCAGGATGATGAGACCCCAGAAACCGTAGGTGGTATTCAGAACGATTGAGGTGCCATACTGCTGCAGGATACCGTCGAAGATCATCGACCAGATGTAGCCCAGAACGATGCCGCCGATCAGGTTCGGTGCGAAGAAGACCGTACGGAAGATGTTTGAGCCCTTGATGCCTTGGGTCAGCGCATACGCAACTGCAAATGCAATCACATTGATAAACACCAACGAGACGATTGCAGTCAGCGCGGTATACCAGAATGAATGCTGAAATGAGATATCCGAGAAAGCCGCCGCATAGTTTCCGAAACCGATGAGCTTTGCGCCCAAAATAGTTCTGAACTGGCAGAAAGAAAGATAGATGCCTTGAATGAACGGCCAGACAAAGCCAATGATAAACGCAATGGTTACCGGTAAAAGAAAGAGCCACCAGAAGTGTCGCGTAGACCTGATCTGGGAACTCGGTTTAAAGGCTACACTTTTACTTTTCATATTCTTCACTCCCTGTGAGAAGGAGAACGGAATCGGGTGCGGGCTGCGCCCGATTCCGCAAATATTCAGAAGCTAACTATTAACCATTCTCAATTTGATAGTTGTTAGCCCAGCCCTCAACGAATGCAGTCCGGAAGTTATCCCAGTTAGCGCCAGACTGATCTGCCGTGTAAGCGTTGAGTGCAGAGACGAGACCATTACGGTATTGGTCAACGTTCGGCTCGAAGTTGGTAACCCAGTCCATGTTGTAGCAACCATTGTCGGTGTACTCGGTTGCCTTGGTCAGGAACTTGTTGGTGCCCTCAGGAGCATCAGTGTACGGTAGCGCGCCGAGTGCATCAACCATCTTCTGGCCGGCGTCAGGATCGGTGACCATCCAGAGCCAGAAGTCCATGGTGGCCTTTTTGTCCTCATCGGAAGCGTTATCGCTGATTGCGAGGCGGTTCTCAGTGCCACAGTTCAGGCCGGCCTTGTCTTCACCTTCGACACCGCCGTAGTACGGAATGACCGTTGCGTTCGGCTGTGCCGCGATGATGTCCTTATAGTCGAAGGAGCCGGAGAAGATGAAGGCAGCTTTGCCGTCAAGGAACTCGTTCTTAGGATCGTGTCCGCCCGTGGAGAGCGTAGACGGATCCTCAGCTGCATTGTTGATAGCAAGGTCAAAGAGGTTCTTGTAGTTCGGCAGATAGGTGCCCTTGATCGTGGCAGGGCACTCTTTCCAGCCACCGTCGTCTCTGGACTCATAGAACAGCGGGAGGTTGGCAAGGTGGCCGGTGACACGCCAAGAAGCGGAGCTGTCAAGGTCGGTTGCAACGAAGGCATCAAAGCCAAGTTCGCTCGCTCTGCTGTGGATGTCCTCTACGACCGTCTTCAGGGAGTCAAAGTCCTTGATGTCGTCCATGCTGTGGCCAGCCCGCTTGATAAGGTCAGCATTTACAACGATGCCGTAGTCCTCGTAGCACAGACCTGCACAGACCATCTTTCCATCATCGTCGTAGTAGGTGTAGTCCTGCGTGGAGAGTGCATTGTCAATCTCAGTGCCCTTAAGATCCATAGCATAGGGGCTCCACTCTTTGACGCCAGCCATGGTACCGATGTTGAAGAGAGTTGGTGCCTCGGACTTATCCATCTCGGAGGTCAAGGTCTGCTCATAGGTGCCGGATGCTGCGGTCTGAACCTTAACCTTGACATCAGGGTACTTATCCATGTAATCCCGGGCGAGCTGCTGTGCGGTGTCATCGAGCTCAGGCTTGAAGTTCAGCCAATAAACGCTGCCGGAACGATTCTTGTCAGGCTGCTGATTGTTGCTCGAAGAGCCGCCACCTCCGCAGCCGGCCAAACCTAGGCCAAGTGCTGAGACTGCGCCCAATTTTAGGAAGTTCTTTCTTGAAATGTTACTCATCGTCGTCCTCCCACTGCCGTCTATTAGGTGGCGCTATTACCACCTAATTTTGTTTGCAGAGACAGCAGACGTGGATCTCTCCCGGGTGCCATCTCAGTTTCTAGCTTAGAAGAATCTACCTTAGAAGAACAGAAAAGAAGGACTTGTTTAAACAACTTTTCACCGAGCGGTGTCCCTTTTCAGGTGAACGGTAAAAATGTAAGAGAGTAATATACTGGTCATTAGGCTCAGTTGTTGTATACATTCCTAAAATCGCTCAAGTTTTTGCCAACACGATTCAGAGGGATTATGGCATATCCGGGGCCTCAGGCACACGGAGCTTTTGTCATATCTAGAGTAGCGACGAGCTCTAGCAAAAGAAGGCGATCATGTCAAAAAAGATTTTCGAGAGCATCTACCACGACCTGAAGGACAAAATTCAGCAAGGGACGTATTCGTATCAGGAACTGCTCCCTACTGAAGGTGAGCTGACAGAAATGTACGATTGCTCTCGAAACACCATACGTCGTGCGATTTCAGAGCTTGCAGATGATGGCTATGTACAGCCTATGCATGGCCGAGGCGTACGCGTTATATGGCAAAAGGAAAACCATAGGGCACAAGGATTACTTGAGGGCACTGAATCCTTTCAAGAGTATGCGAAGAGAAATGGATTCGTCCCAAGCACAGAGGTCATATCCTTTGATGAGATAACGTGCAGCCCAGGCCTCGCACAGCGCTCCGGCTTTGCTGAAGGCATCAAGCTCATCCGCGTTGTCCGTGTGCGCTCACTGGATGGTATTGCTCGCCAGGTTGATACCGGATATTTTCTCGCTTCTGCTGTGCCGGGCTTAACCCCTGAATATGCCACAAAGTCTGTCTATGGATACCTTGAGCACAACTTGGGAATGCACATTCTTACGAGCAAACGCTGTATCACTGTGCAGCTTGCAACGGATCTTGACCGCCAGAACATGGATCTTGGACCCTATAATTGCGTGGCTGTCGTTGAAAGCCAGTCTTATAACTCAAGAGGCGTCATGTTCGAATACACTCAAGTTCATCATCACCCTGATACATTCAGTTTTATCAGTGTGTCGAGAAGATAAGGCCTCAAGAACCATCAAGTGAACCTATAGTACGCCCTTAGCATTCATTTGGATCTTGAAGCAAGAGTGTCAATCCGCAGCAGTAATCTGGGTGTAAGCAAGAGCAACTATGCCCACGTTTTATAGACACTCATAATAAAAGATTCTGACAGTTTAGAAGTGTGGTGATAGGAACATAGGGGCCGGCGTGAATTGGTATGATTGTCCCGCCAACTTAGATTTGCCCGGGCGTCCATCTGGCCCTAAGTTTGGCGACGTCCCGACTGGATGGGCGCCTGGGCGGTGCGAGGATGCAAAGGAGAAGATCGGGCTTGAGACCTTCGAGG
>ERZ773013.1905-NODE-1905-length-11879-cov-13.566137_pt1 | contig 11879 bp, 7 predicted proteins | sample MGYA00511670_ERZ773013 | MGnify/ENA primary metagenome ERZ773013 (study PRJEB29015, sample SAMEA2738120) | human oral metagenome | biome: human oral; feature: human-associated habitat; material: saliva | place: China | collected 2257 ...
CGGTCACGTAGGACTCGATCTCGTGGCGCAGGATGCCGCCCTTGGGGTGGAAGACAACGAGGCCGGGGCCGATCTCCTCGGGGAAAGAGTACAGGTCCAGCTCGGCGCCGAGGCGACGGTGATCGCGGCGCTCGGCCTCCTTGATGCGCTCCTGGTAGGCGACGAGGTCTTCCTTGGTGGCCCACGCGGTGCCGTAGATGCGCTGGAGCTGATCGTTCGACTGATCGCCCTTCCAGTAGGCAGCCGAGGCCTTGGTCAGCGCGAAGCCGTTACCGATGAGCTTGGTGGAGGGCAGGTGGGGACCGCGGCACAGGTCCTTCCACGCGACGGAGCCGTCGCGTCGGACGTTGTCGTACATGGTGAGCGTGGCGCCGCCAACCTCGACGGAAGCGCCCTCTGCGCCCTTACCCTTGGTCGTGACGAGCTCAAGCTTGTAGGGCTGAGCGGCGAGCTCGACGACTGCTTCCTCTTCGGAGATTTCGCGGCGCACGAAGCGCTGCCCCTCCTTGACGATGCGCTTCATGCGCTTCTCGAGCTCGCGCAGCAGCTCGGGGGTGACTGCGTCGATGTTGCCGAAGTCGTAGTAGAAACCGTCGGTGATGAAGGGGCCGATGCCGAGGTTCACGTCCGGGAAAACGTCCTGGACGGCCTGGGCGAGCACGTGCGTAGCGCTGTGGCGCAGGATGTTTAGGCCGTCCTCGCTAGCCAGCGTGATGGCCTCGACGGTCGTGCCCTCCTCGAAGGGAGTCTCGAGGTCGCGCGGAGTTCCGTCAACCTTGATAGCGACGACATCGCGAGACTTCTCGAACCACGTCGTGCCCGTGGTCCCCGCCGGTACGGTCTGTTCATGTCCGTCAATGACGAGCGAGATATCGGGCACTGTGTCTCCTAGTTTCATGAGGTACGCGAGATTGTGTTGTTAGTGGGATTCTATCCCCGTGGCGCGAACGCTTCAGGAGCGGGCACGCCAGTCCTTGACGGCTTTCGCCGCGCTGAGGGCACGATAGGTCGCCTTTTTGATCGGCATGTCCCATCCGCCGGGAACGTCTGTGAAGTGTGAGGCAAACGCGCTCTTGTACTTGCCGACGCTGTAGAGCTCAGGGCAGCGCGGCGAGTGCGCACCCATGAGGTCGAATTCGCGCACGCCGTCACGGGCGAGGAATTCGGCGGCCAGGAAGTCCAGGACCGGGGGCTGGCGCAGGCGTCGGCCGGCCTCGGTGGAGGCGCCGTACTCGGCCTGCGCGCGGATTCCCTCGACGAGGCAGAAGTCCCAGCACAAGATGTTGCCCTCGGCGTCGCGCATCGAGAAGATACGCGCATGTTTGGGGCCGAGGATCGTCAGGAGCGTGAGGTAGTAGTCCTTGGGGTGCGGGCGGAAGCCGTCTCGCTGGGCGGTCTCCTCCATGACGGCGTAGTACTCGTCGATGACCTCGGCGGCGTTCGCGGTGTCCTCGTGGAAGGTGATGCCCTCGGTCTTGCCCTTCTTCAGGCCCGAGCGGATGGAGCGCTTGCCGGCCTTGGGCATGGCGGCGAGGATTGCCTCCTCGCTCTTTCCGCTGGTGTCGATGACGACGGTGCGGTCGTAGGAGATTGTCTGCAGCGGCATGCACAGATCGGGGTGCTGGTAGATGGCGTGCAGGCGCACAAAGGCGACCGACTTATCCTTCGCCTTGATTTCACGCAGGAGGTCGGCACGCAGTGCCGCTTCGCGCTCAGGGGTCGCTTCCTTCACCCACGCCGGTCCCCACTTGGCCCACAGGTAGTGGACGCCGCGCACCGAGTACTTGTAGAGCGTGATGAACGCGATCTTCGAGTCATCCTCGCACCACGCGTAGCGACCCCACACCCCGTGTCCCTGGGACTCCTCGAACGTCTCCCACACGCACGTCTGCTCGATGGGAAGTGAACGGTCCTGGAAGCCAGAGACCGCAGCGATCTTATCGTCCTTGGAAATGGGCACGAGTGCGGTTGTCGTCATGGTGTCCTCGTTGGTCGGAATAATCGGTCGCGTAGGGGGTCAGTCTATCAGGGCCTACTCCCCCGCCGACGAGGCCGGGGCTAGGCACGGAAAAGAGGTGACGTCAGTAGGACGTCTCGGTAGGCTCCGGATAGTAGCGGGCAAACTTACGACGATGGTTCTGCTTCTGGAGCCACACGGTGAGGTTACGTCGCAGATCTTTCTCCGTCGGGTTCAGGAGCAGGTCGAAGCGGCGCCCCTCCCGGATGATGCGTGTGACGCGCGTTCGCAGCTCGGGATCGGTGATGTAGTGCAGGAGCAGCGAGTCAGGAACGAGGGTATACAGGATTTCATCCTTGGCCTGAACCTGCTCACATTCCTGTCCGTCGATAAGGTCTGCGACCATCGGGATCATCGGGTTCGCACCGGCAGCGGCCATATACCAATTGTTACGGCCAATTCGAGGGTTGACCTCGAAGAAGAGGGCACGACCGTCGCGAGGGTCGATCTTCACGTCAAAGTTTGCGAATCCGCGATATCCGTTCTCGGTGAGCAGCGTGCATGCGTCGGCCCACAGCTGGGGGAAGTCTTCGGTGATCATGGCAACCGGGTTGCCGATCATTGTGGGGGCGTGATCCTCCAGCAGGACGCGGGCCGAACCGATGAGCGTCACCTTCCCATGCGAGTCGACATAGGCCGTGATCGATCGCATCGCCGTGTTGTCCCCGGGGATCAGCTCCTGGACCAGGAAAGTATCGCGGAATCCTGCATCCTTCAGGGTCTTCCAGAGTTGCGCCAGCTCCTCGGGCGTATCGATGAACCAGATCTTGCGCTTACCGTCGAAATCGAGAACGTCGTAGGGCTCGCCCTTTGCGGACTTGGCGACAACCGGGAAACTGAACGGAATGTCCGGGGCGACCCAGGCCTCGTCGTCAACGTCGGAAAAATCGACCGCGACCGTGCCCGGCGAGTCAATCCCCGCGCGCTCACACGCGCGCGCAAACTCTTCCTTATCGGTGAGTCGATCCATGACCTCTTCGGTCGGGAAAGGCACTGCGTAGTGCCTCGACAGCGCCTCCATATTGCGGGCGACGAACGCGGAGAAGATGTCGTGGTTCGCCATCAGGATGAGTTTCTTGTCCGTATGCTCACCGGCGATGCTCATCAGGACGTCGAGGAGCTGCGCATCGCTCGCGTGGGCGCTCACGTGTCGGACATCGAAAAAGTGTGACCGCGTGATCGACTCCGTGGGTTGGGAGCCGACGCAGATGCATCGGCAACCGAATGCTTCGTTGAAACAGCGCCCGATTCCATACACGCCGAAGTCTCCACCGATGATGACAGGCAGAATGTCGTCGCGGGGCGACAGGGGGCGAGGCCGGGTCAGGTAGTCGATTGTCATGCCCCAAGCCTAGCGCCTGGTAGGATACAGAACTATCCCTGAGACCTCTCTCACCTCTACGAAAGTTCGCTATGAGTTCGCCATTTTCGCAGCACAATCAACAGCCGTTCCAGCCTCAGCAGGGCGCAGGCGGATACCCCCAGCAGGGAGGCTATCCTCAGGGCGGAAACCAGCAGGGCGGCTACCCCCAGCAGTCTCCCCAGGTCGGCTACGGTGCTTCCCCGTACGGCCAACCCGCCTACCCTGGCGGGCCGATGGGCCCGCAGCCTTCGGGCTCCAACAACGGAAAGATCATCGCGATCATTGCTGGCTCTTTTGTCGTTGCCCTCGTCGTGGCAATAGTCATCTATGTGGTATTCGCATACGCCTCGTCTTCTGGTCAAGACGACCGTTCAGCAAGCCCCTCGCCCACATCGTCAAGCTCTCCGTCATACGGATCAAAGCCCACGAGCCAGCCTTCTTCATCGCCCACCTACGGCTCCAAGCCTTCACCGACGTCGGGATCTGGCACCGGCACGGGCTCCTCGAAGGGCTCGAATGGCGGATCCGACCCGTCAGTCGAGAAGATGATTAAGTCCACCTGCGAGAGCCAGATCAACACGGCAATCAAGGGCGCATTGATCACGAATCAGCAGCTCACCCTTGTTTCCTCGACCTCGAGTAAGCAAACCTACGAGTACACGGGTCACGTGACCGGCAGGAAAGCCAAAAACAACGAGGCCGTCGACGGCGACTTCAACTGCAAGGCAGACTATGACCCGGCGACGGGTCTGATTGAGACGACCTTCCAGTAGAAACAACACCCGTCCAGTTGCTCGTCTTACCTTTCCGTGGCGTTCAGCGACTGGAGGATCGGCCACATTCTCCGAACGTCTCGCTCCATCGACATCAGGGAGTCCCCATGTCCAACCCCTACGGCCCCAACCAGTCATCTCAATGGGGCGGCCCTCAGGCGCCGAACGGCCAGTATCCGGTCGGCACGCAGGGTGGGGCAACGTACGGAGCACCGTCTGCGCCTCGGTCCGCAGGCGGGATGGGCACGGGATATGGGCAGAGCCAGGGCGCCTACTACGGCGCACCGCCTGTCCTGCCCCAGATGCAGCCCGCCGGTGGCCCCTCCTACGGATCTGGCGGTGGTATGCCACCGAGGAAAGACTCGCACGCAGGACTCATCATCGGCATTATCGTCGCCGTCCTCGTCATCCTCCTCATGATCGTTTTTGCTGCCGTCGCGACGAGCAACAGACCTCGGTCATCCGGGCAGGCACCCGCGTCTGGAACGCCGACGGCGTCATCCCCCACGGATTCGTCGTCCGGCTCCTCTTCGGGATCATCGTCCGGCTCCTCTTCGGGATCATCGTCCGGCTCCGGGCACGGCTCTTCCAAGCCTCGAGACAAGAACGGGAACGACCCACTCACCGATAGCGAGGAGTCCAGTGTTCTCGCCGAGTGCAAGAGCGCTCTCAGTAAGTCCGCGGCATCGGGGAACCTCACGGAATGGACGATTCAGCGCGATGGTAAGACCGACCAGGGCAATCCGCAGTACGTCATGAAGGGCACCTTCGAAGGGACGATCGCATCCGGCAAGAATGGCACGTTCGCGTTCACCTGCAACGCCATCCAGGATCTGAGCAACGGACGGTATATCGCCAACGCAACGCTCGATACGAAGTAAGTCGCCCCCGCGAGTTCTCATGATCCACCGCCCGGAACTGCTCCCCGACACGTACACCAGCGCCTCGCCCTGGTGGAAGAACGCCGTCCTCTACCAGGTTTACCCCCGATCGTTTCAGGATACGAATGGCGACGGTATCGGCGACCTAGAGGGCATCTGTTCGCGCCTGGACTACCTGGCAGATCTGGGCATCGACATCGTGTGGATCTCCCCTATCTATCGATCTCCGCAGGCAGACAACGGCTACGACATCTCGGACTATCGAGATATCGATCCACTCTTCGGGGACCTCGCGGCCTTTGATCGTCTGGTCGCACGCGCGCATGAGCTCGGTATGCGCATTGTGATGGATCTCGTCGTCAACCACACGTCGATCGAACACCCGTGGTTTCTCGAGTCTGCCTCGTCCGTTCATTCACCGCGCCGCGACTGGTATTACTGGCGTGACGCACGCCCCGGCATGGAGCCGGGAACACCCGGTGCGCAGCCGAACAACTGGGAGTCGTTTTTTGGTGGGTCGGCCTGGGAGTACGACCCTCGATCAGGCCAGTATTACCTGCACCTTTTTGCCCGCGAGCAGCCCGATCTGAACTGGGAGAACCCCCGGGTGCGCGAAGCCGTCTACGAGATGATGAACTGGTGGCTGGACCGTGGCGTTGACGGTTTCCGAGTGGATGCCATCGACGTAATCTCTAAGGCACCAGGGCTCCCCGATGGTGGCCCGGCTCGCGCCCCATTCGGTGTCGGGCATGAGCTCTACGCGGATGGCCCTCGCCTGCACGAGTTCTTACAGGAGATGAACGCGCGAACGTTCGCCCATCACCCGGGTACCTTCACGGTCGGCGAGGCCTCGAACGCGTCTCCTGAGTCCGCGCTGCTGTTCTGCGCGCCGGAGCGCGGTGAGTTCAACATGCTCATTCAGTTTGAACACATGAATGTGGGGCTCGAAGACGGGAAGTTCTCACCTCGCCCCCTCCAGGAGGGCGAGCTCGCCGATGTCTTCACTCGTTGGCAGGAGACGCTCGGGCAACGCGGCTGGAACGCTCTGTATCTGGAGAACCACGATCAGCCTCGTTCGGTCGCCCGATTCGGCGATGCTGAGGCGTATTGGCGAGAGTCGGCTACGGCTCTCACGACAGCTTACTTCCTGCAGCGCGGGACACCTTTCATCTATCAGGGTCAGGAAATAGGGATGCTCGGAGGTTCTTTCTCGGCCCCCTCCGATTTCCGTGACGTTGAATCCCTCAACTATTTGGCCGGTTGCGGCGATGACCACGTGCCCGCGGGGGTGGCCGCGATGTCGCGCGATAACGGGCGCACTCCCATGCAGTGGGACGACTCCCCCACCGCCGGTTTCACCTCCGCCCATCCATGGATCAACGTCCCGTCGTCGGCTTCTTGGATCAACGTCGCGGCGCAAGTGCAGGATCCCGGCTCAATCCTGTCGTATTACAAGGCGCTGATCGAGGCTCGCCACCGCATTCCCGCACTGACTGACGGCACATTCGATCGGATCGACGTCGGTGATCCCGCGCTCTTCACGTACTGTCGCCGCACGTCGCACAGCGAGGTTCTCGTGATGGTGAACCTCTCGGGTACCGCTCGTGCACCGTACTTCCCCTCCCCCGACGAGGCGTGGACGCCGTCACGCTGGACACTGTACCTGGGCAATGTGGACGAGCCGGGCGCAGGTGGTTCTCCTGACGGGCAGAACGAGGAGGATTGTTCCCTCCCCCCATGCGCATCGATGAGACCGTGGGAGGCTCGCGTCTACGTGCGCGCTCTGTCAGCGCCTCGCGATCGGAAATGCTCCTCGGTGCCTCTATCCGTATCCCGATAGCCGTACGCTCGCGCACTTGCAGCAGGATCACACAGAAAAGCGCGGATGAGAAGAGGTCATCTTCTCATCCGCGCTTCTTTCAGGGAATGTGTCAGCTACGACGGCGCTGAGCGATCACCAGTGACACTCCTGCAATTGCCACGAGGCCCGTCAGGAAGCCGAGGCTCGCTGCATCTGTGCCCGTCTTCGCCAGACGCGGCGTCGGAGGTGTCGACGGGGTCGACGTGGGCGTTGGCGTCGGAGTAGGCGTGGGCGTCGGACTCTCCGACGGCGTCGGTGTCGGCGTGGGGCTCTCCGACGGCGTGGGGCTCTCCGACGGCGTGGGCGTCGGAGTCGGAGTCGGCGTAGGCGTCGGAGTCGGCGTAGGCGTCGGAGTCGGTGTAGGCGTCGGCGTCGGAGTCGGCGTCGGGGTCGGCGTCGGGGTCGGAGTCGGCGTAGGCGTAGGCGTAGGCGTCGGGGTCGGCATCGGGGCGAGCTTGTTGTTGAGCGTCAGCGCGAAGACGTTATCCTCGCTCAGCGTGAACGTCGCCTCGCGGTTACCGGCCTTGAGAGCAACACCCTGCGCGGTCTCGAAGATGCGGCTCTCGGCCTCGTTCCAGGTGACACCATCGGCGGTAGGAAGCTCACCCTCGGAGACAGTCACCTGCGTACCAAGGGGCAACGTTCCTGGATAGGTGTACTTCTTGCCCGCCTTCACGGTCGCCTGGTAGGTCTTGTTCACTGACGGATCGGCGTCATTCTTCAGGGTGATGTTGAGGGTGTAGTCGAGGTCCTTGGCTCCCTCGGGCAGCTCGCCGTCAACCTTCTTGACCACCGAGAACGTCTGATGGGCGAAGGCGTCCGCCACCGCGCCAAAACGCGCAACCTTGGTAACAGGCGCGACATTCTTTCCCGGAACATTGAAGTTGACCGTATTAGTGAACTTACCGGCCACATCTGCCGCGCGCTTAGCACCCTGAACACGGCTCGGGATCTCAACGATCGCGGACTGGTGAGCAGGGATCGTCGGGAAGTTGACCGTGACCTTCTGCGGGGTGCACGTAACTGTGGAGCCTGCGCCAAAGGCGCCGTTCGACGTGTCCTTGCTCTGACGCTTACCCTCCGGAGTGGTCGGATCAACGACGACGAAGGTGTGCTTCTTGACGTAGTCGGTCACTGTCGCGCAGTCAAAGGACCAGTCCTCACCTGCAGGAACCTCGTCAACAATCGATCCTCCGGTCACGGACTGCTCCCCGGCGGGGAAGATGACACGCCACATGATGGCCTTATTCTCGTCACCGTCCTCACTGTCGTTCAGTCCGAGCCAGCCTTCCTTGGCATAGCGCGCCTCACCAGTCGGCTTCACGACCACATTGAGCGTGCTTGCCAATACCTTGTTGCCGACCCGAACCTGGAAGTTCTCCTTCGCGGGTCCGGTATAGCGAACCATTGCGCTCGTCGTGACGGAACCGGCCCATTGCGCAGCAGAGTCGGCATTCTCGTTAAAGACAACGGTGACAATGCCGTCGGTTCCCCACGTACCGCATCCGACGACGACACCGTTTGCAGAGCGAACGTCGAAGGTGCGTTCAGCGGTGGGTCGCAGGATCGGCTGGCCGCTACCGGCCTCGGCGACGGTCGCGTCGTAGGTGAAGAAGTCACCGGCCTTGACGGCCCCCTTCGTCTTCCACGGAAGCTTCACTCCGAGATCCCACAGATCAGCAACCGTCTTGGCCTGACTCCCCTGGGGGTTGACCAGCTGCACGTTGTCCCAGTCGAGATCAACCTTGTCATTGACGTTCGTCGTCGGGGCGGGGCATGCGAGTGCCGTAGCGGACGCAGTGCCGGTCGTAGATAGCTGCAGAGCACCAAAGAAAGTCAGTACCAATGCAAAAGCCACAAGAAGTGCGCTAAGCCGACTGCTCTTGAACGCGACCATAAATTACTCCTGTCGATGGGCGTGAGGCTATGTCGCCTCAAGCACATAATTATAGAGTAACGACACAAAATAGCCGACAATTGCACAATCAGAGAGAAACTATTTCGATATAATTTTGCTGTCAAACAGCTCTTACCTGTATATCTATAGATTCAGAAAGCACTGAGTAAATCACCCATTTTAATTTCCCGCACAGCAGGTCAATCAGGCTTGACCAGCACAAACGCATATGCGACTCAAAAATGTGCTTCATCACATTATCTGCCATTCCTGACGATTGTTGAGCCCAACCACCACAGGGCGACAACCCTCTCTCACCCTGCTGACTATCACGAACAATCGATAGAAATCGGCTTGAACCAGGCGATTCAGTCCCCCATAACACGCACGCATAACCTGTTGCAGCATCGATGCACCCGCTGCATCCACTCATCAGACACGCAACGCAACAAGGAGCCTGCCGTTTTGACAGGACTTTCGTCTTTTGACGCCTCTCTACCCCATCTCCCCGAAGAGTTCGAGAACCATTCAACAGGAAGCCGTAACAATTCAGCTATTCTTGTTCCACATGCGAGAAATAAACACCTGCGCTCCCCCCCCTCCGCTTGTGGGCGAATCGCTGCTTGCCAGCTCGCCCCTGACACACCGCAACGGAGAAAAAAGTGGGCGGGATGAGCAACGCTCATCCCGCCCAGCGAGAGTTAGTCAGGCGCTCACACGCCCCACTGACCAATCACATCAGTGACCGCGACGCTTGGCAGCCACGAGGGACAGGCCAGCAATTGCGACAATTCCTGCCAAGACGCCCAGTCCGGCAGCATCCGTACCGGTCTTCGCCAGCTGAGGTGCAGGCGACGGCGTGGTCGAGGGGGTCGGAGCAGGAGTCGAGGGCGTGGCCGACGGGGTCGGAGTCGGCGCCAGAACGTTCGTAAGCGTCAACGAGTAGACCTGATCATCACTCAGCGTGAAGGTGGCCTCACGATTGTTCGCAGAGAGGGTGACACCATCGGCGGTCTCAAAGACTCGGCTCTGGCCATCAACCCACGTGATGTCGGCACCGGCGGGCAGGTCACCCTCAGAAACGGTGACAACGGTGCCCAGCGGGAGCGACGTGGGGTAGGTGTAGGTTTCACCAGCCTTGAGGGTCGCTTCGAAGGTCTTGTTCACCGAGGGATCAGCATCGTTCTTCAGAGTGATCGACAGCGTGTACTCGAGGTCCTTCGCGGACTCGGGCAGGTCACCCTCCACCTTCTTGGTCACAGAGAAAGTCTGGTGGGCGTAGGCGTCGGCAGATGCGCCGTAGCGTAGAACCTTCGTGATGGGCTCAGTGATCTTCACGCCCGCGACATTGAAGTTCACAGTGTTCGAGAAGAGACCGTTGATGTCGCCAGCGCGCTTGGCGCCGGCAACATGGCCGGGCAGAAGAATGATGGCGGACTGGTTCGCCGGGATTTCGGCGAGCGTGACGGTCACCTTCGTCGACGAGCAGTCGACCTGCGCAGCGGCACCGAAAGCGCCGTGCGAGGTGTCATTGCCCTGGTTCAAACCGGCGGATGTCGTCGGGTCAGTCACGAGGTAGGTATGGTTCTTCGTGTACTCGTTCACGACATCGCAGTTGAAGTTCCAGTTGGAGCCCGCGGGGACCTCGTCAACGATCGAAGCGCCGGTCACGGCCGTATCGCCAGCAGGGAAGACGACGCGCCACATGATGGCCTTATTCTCATCCCCATCCTCGCTGTCCGAAAGGGTCAGCCAGCCATCCTTCTGGTAGCGCGCCACGCCGGGCGTACGGCGCAGCATGGTCAGCTCGCGCTCTACCTTCTGACCCAGCTTCACCTTGTAGGTCTCATCTCCGGGGCCCGTGTAGTAGGTGAGGCCGTTCGTAGAAACGTGGCCGTACCACTGCGCGGCAGACTCGACCTTTTCGTTGAAAACGACGGTCACCTTGCCGTCAGTGCCCCAGGTACCACAGCCGACGACAACGCCGTTATTGGAGACAACCTCAAACTGGCGGGTAATGTTCGGGCGCAGGACGCTCTGGCCCGTCGCGGAGTTCACGATCGACGCGTCATAGGTGAAGTAGTCGCCCGCCTTCACGCGTCCCTGTGTCTGCCACGGGAGCTTGATGCCCAGGTCCCACCAGTCACCAACAGCATGGGTCTCTCGACCGCTGTGGTCGACGAGCTGAGCGTTGTCCCAATCCAATGTGACCTTGCCGCTCACATCCGTGGTCGGCTCCGGACAGCTCAAGGGAGCTGCGGACGCAGGGGCCTGAGCGCCAACAAACTGCGCCAGACCGAAGAAACTCAGAACCAATGCGAAAGTCGCAAGAAGGACGCCGAAGTGACGGCGCTTCAGGGCAACCATAGAAAACTCCTGTCAACGGGATGAGCGACGGCGTCGCCGCATACCGGATCAGTCTATGCCAATCACCTGCAATACGGTCAAGAATGGAAAAATTACGTTCTGAAAACACCGAAAAAGGCTGAATCGACAAAAGCAATTCTCGCTGAGTTTTCAAGCAACTTTATAAAGTGACAAAATTTGTTGTTCGGGCGTGTCGCCAACGCTGAAAACAATGGCCCCGAGAGTCCGACAAACTAACCCGCTGTTCAGGAAATAAACCGAACGGATAACAGGAGGCGCTCAGCTGACACCAATTCACCGGTTAGCTCCCTGACCACGCGGACAGTCGACGCTCTCCCAGCCCGCCAACCATGCCGTTAGGAGCCCCAACACTGCACAGGAGCAAGAACCAACAGCGCATACCCACTGCCACACACACGACAAAGCTCCCACCGGAAAGGTGGGAGCCAGATAAACAAAAAGCCGGATCGTTAGATCCGGCTGACTGGTGGGCGATACTGGGATCGAACCAGTGACCTCTTCCGTGTGAAGGAAGCGCGCTACCCCTGCGCCAATCGCCCGAGGTGGGTACGGGATTCGAACCCGTGTATACGGCTTTGCAGGCCGCTGCCTCGCCTCTCGGCCAACCCACCACACCCAATGGGATCGAGTGGATTCCCGATTGAGAGCGGATGACGGGACTCGAACCCGCGACCCTCACCTTGGCAAGGTGATGCTCTA
>ERZ773013.1910-NODE-1910-length-11865-cov-3.509399_pt1 | contig 11865 bp, 8 predicted proteins | sample MGYA00511670_ERZ773013 | MGnify/ENA primary metagenome ERZ773013 (study PRJEB29015, sample SAMEA2738120) | human oral metagenome | biome: human oral; feature: human-associated habitat; material: saliva | place: China | collected 2257 ...
TGAGGGTCTGGAGGACGGAGTCGTGCAGGTGGGCGGCGATGTCGGCGCGCTCGGCGTCGCGCACGCGCTGGGCTTGGGCCTGGGACAGGTCCTTCGTGGTGCGCAGCCACATGGGCACGAGGGCGAAGAGGACGCCCGCGACCAGGGCCGCGCCAATGAGGCCGCCGCGCAGCAGGATGACGGGCGGGTTGTTGCGCGAGGCGACGATGACGACGCCGAGGCTGAGCAGCGCGATGCCGCCCAGGACCGCCCCGATGAAACGCACAGAGCGCCAGTTGCGCACCTCGCGGCTCTGGCTCCACACCAGGGTAATGCCGGAGACGATCGAGATGATGGAGCCCATGTCGCGCCAGTCGAGGGTGCTCGTCGCGTTCAGGATCGTGCCGGCCACCGCGGCGACCAGGAGCCCCACGCCCGTCGCAATCATGCGGTTGCGCGCGACCTGGGCGGCCCGCTCCTCTCGCAGGCGCACGAGGCCGGGGCTGAGCGTGCCCGACGCCGAGGCCTCGGGCGTGTCCTCGGGGACCGTCACCCACAGCCACAGGTAGGCGACGGCGCCCACGCCGAGCACGGTGAAGCCGATGAGAGTGAGGCGCACCAGGAGCACCGGGACCCCCAGGTGCACGGCCAGGCCCGAGCAGACGCCCGCCATCCAGGGGGTGGGCATGTCGGGGCTGGAGGAGGTCGCGCGCACGAGCGGAGGCCTGGCGGGGGGCGCCGGAATGGGCGGCGTCCACCCCGGTCGGGGGTAACTCTCGGGTCTGCTCACGCTCCCATTGTGGCACGCCCCGGGCAGGAGGCCGGGGGTACCCCCAAGACAATCAGGGGCCGTTCAGGGGGTCCCCTACTGTCGCAGCACCCCCGATGTTTGGTTGAGTAGTGGTATCGATCCACGCATCGTGGATCCCATCGAGAGGAAGTGCACCATGAGTTGGTCTCACGGTCCGTCGGACCCCAGCGGCGACTACCAGCAGCGCCCGCCCCGCAACAGGTTCTTTGAGTCCATGCGCGGCTCGGGATGGTACCGCGCGCAGCCTCGCGTCATCGGCGGCGTCTGCTCGGGCGTGGCCGCACACACCGGGTGGGACATGTCCCTCGTGCGAGTGCTGACCGTCCTCGCCGCGTTCTTCATCCCCCTCGTGCCCCTCGCCTACGCGCTCGGTTGGCTCCTGCTGCCCGAGGCCCAGGACGGCCGCATCCACCTGGAGGAGGCCCTCGAGGGCCGCTTCGACATCGCCGTTGTCGGCGGCATTGTCCTCGGCCTGTTCTCCCTGTCCTCCCTCGTCCCCTCCGTGGGCCTCATCTTCGGGGGCGCCGGCATCGGTTTTGGCTCCTTCTTCGCGCTCACCATCATCGGCGGCCTCATCCTGGGCTGCTCGCGCACCGTGGCCGCGCAGTTCACGTTCTATCTGGCCATCCCCGTCATGGTGGGTGCTTCGGGGCTGCGCCTGGTGAAGTACTTCCTCAAGGGCAACGTCTTCACCGTTTCCGAGACGGCAATCCTGCTCACGGGTTGTGCCGTGGCCGCGCTGGTGTCGCTTGCGGCAATCAGGTTCCTCATGAGCTTTGTGAAGAAGCATGACTTCAAGCCCTTCGGCTGGTACCGCATCGCGTTGGGCGTCGCCGTTATCGCGTACTTTGCGCTGGTGGCGGCCTAGGAACCAGCGTCGGCACCGGCGGCAGGCGAGAAGAACAGACGGCCGAGAGGAGCGCAGCATGCTCAAGGAGCGCGAGGGCTACATTCCGTTTGCGGGATACCATACCTACTACCGAGTGGCGGGGGAGTGCCAGCCGGGCAGGCTACCGCTTCTCGTCCTGCATGGCGGGCCGGGCGCTGCCCACTACTACCTGCAGTCTCTCGACGGCATTGCCGAGAGGTACGGCCGTGCCGTTGTCTACTACGACCAGATCTCCTGCGGCCGCTCCAAGACGCCGCCCCTGCCCGACCGCTGGGACTGCTCGCTCTTCCTCGACGAGCTCGCATGCGTCCGCGAGTACCTTGCGACGAACTTTGGCTGGGACCGCCTTCACATGCTTGGGCAAAGCTGGGGCGGCATGCTCGCCATGATGTACGCAATCGGCGAGCCCTGGCACGCCCACGGACACGACGGGCTTACCTCCATGGTGGTGGCCAGCTCCCCCGCAAGCATGGACCTGTGGCTCCACGAGGCCATTCGCCTTCGCCACTACCTTCCGCGCGAGATGGACGAGGCCCTCGCGCAGGCCGACCTCGACGGTGACTACACCCGCCCCGAGGTGTGCGCAGCGACGGCTGAGTACTATAGGCGTCACGTCTCGAAGGTTCCCGAGGACGAGAGACCCGCGCACCTCCACAGCCCCGAGCCCGATCCGGTGGGCGACGAGTGCTACCACTTCATGCAGGGCATGAGCGAGTTTGTGGTCACGGGCGCGCTCTCGCACTGGAGCGTGGTGGACCAGCTGCCCACGATTGACGTCCCCACACTCGTGACCTCGGGTGCGGCCGACGAGTGCACGCCGCTTGTGGCCAAGCAGGTTGCAGACGGCATCCCCGGAGCCCGCTGGGAGCTCTTCCCCGACGGCACTCACTGGGTGCACGGCGAGCAGCCCGAGCGCTATAACGCGGTGGTCGAGCGCTTCCTCGAGGAGCACGAATAGACCAAGGCACTAACCAGCGCTAGGTTGCGGTGCTATCCGGAGGCGGGCTGAGCGTCTCCGCGACGGGCCCCGGGCCTTACGATGCCATCTTCGTAAGCGCGTAGAACTTGCCCGTTGAGGCGCTGGCAAGTGTGTCTACATCCCAGGTCTTGGCCGTCACGCTGCTCGAGGTGGGGTCGTGGACGGTATAGGTGCCGTCGGAGCCCTTCTCGACCACAAGGATCCAGTGCTCGTACGGGGTGAAGCTGTCTGCCTTTACCTCCATGGCCAGCACGGTCCCTGACGTGAGGACCGCTGAGATATTCTCGGACGAGGTGTCGTAGGAGTGATAGACCACACCGAGCGAGTTGGACTCGGTTGTGAAGAAATCGCCTCTAAGGCTCGAGTCGCCTGTCGCAAGGCCGTCCTTCTCGGCCAACGCCGCAATAGTCGCAGGGGTGTTGTCGGTCGAGCCGGTAAGGCCAATCGTCGCCATTGCCATGACGGTGGGGCCCGAGCCCGTCACCGCAAGCGCGCTGCCGGCGTAATCCACCGCGCCCCAACGGGAGTCCCAGTCGTAGAGCTGGGGATAGCTGCCAATCGAAGCCTCTTCGCCGTAGGCCTGCGCGGTCTTGTCGGAATCCAGGTATCCCGCAACGAGCGAGACCGCATCCGGCTCGTTAAGGGCAAGCTCGACCAGGCGCTCGTCGGAATACTGGTCGGCATTGCTCGCTATCTGCGCTATCCGGTCATCCTGGTCGAGGCGGTTGGCGAGCTCTCGCGACAGCTCGTCGGAGATGCCGCTTGCCACGCGGGGCTTCTCGGCCTCTGCTGCTTCCTGCTTTTGGGCCGCATTGTTGGCCACGCAGCTGGACACTGCAAAGATAAGGAGCACGATGGCGAGAATTGCCAGCACTCCCGCAAGGACCATGCGAATGTCGAAGCCGCCTATGCGCCTGCGACGCCCCGCGTTTCCAAAGTCGATGGTGCGGCTTCGCAGCTCATAGCCATTCCTCCTGCCCCTGCCCTGCGAGCCAGAGCCAAGGGGTCGCTGCTGGCGGGGTCGTCCCGCGCCACTCATGCCGCGACCGTGACCGTTGTGCGAGCCATTTCCTCGGCGAGAAAGACCCTCTCCGCCGCGGGAACGCGAGCTACGGGTTCGTCCCGCATCCCGCTGGGGCCTCTGGGACCTACCGCCGGAGTATTCCATGACCCCTCCTTGCATGGTGCGTGCACATGCCAAAGGTCAATGCAGCTTTTCGAATGACCAACACCACTACTGGCCATCTGGAATGCCACCCCACATATCATATATGCACTATAAGACAGTGTTGCGTTCTTGGCGCGGGAGAGTATCCCGAGTGGTGCCAATGCGATAAAACACGGTCACAAGCGGCATGTCGTTGCCTCTGCCTCGAAAGGGCATGTAGGTATGGTGCATGTGTGGCCCCTGTGTGAACGTGTGCCTATAAGTCAGCTTTGATACGTATAATTCTAAACAAGTATTCACCGTTGTTGTTGGTAGACCGAAGGTTGCCAACTGTTAGTTGAGAGGCGTCACGTGGCAAAGCATAGAAATGACCGGCAGGGAGCAATCAGGCAGATAATCCGCGAGAAGTCAATCCGCACCCAGCGCGCGCTGGCAGAGGAGCTCCAGGCGCTTGGCTTCCCATGCACGCAGGCAACGGTTTCGCGAGACATCACCGAGATGGGCCTGCGCAAGCTCCCGGAAGGCTTCTACGTGCTCTCCGAAGACCTTCACCTGCAGCGCATGCTCTCCGAGTTTGTGGTGGATGTCCTCCGGGCCGAAAACCTCGTGGTCATCAAGTGCCAGCCGGGTACCGCCTCTGGAGTGGCTGCAGCCATCGACGGCGCCTCGCTCTCACACGCACTGGGGTCTGTCGCCGGCAATGATACTGTGCTCGTGGTCGCGGTCGATGCCGAGCACGCAGCCGAGCTGCAGGCGCTTGTTAAGAAGCTTGGCAGCTCTAAGTAGCGCGTCGCCAGACGGATGGTTTAGGCCACTCGGGTGGCGAGAAGAACCATCATTACAGAAAAGGGCCCCGGTAATATACTGGGACCCCTTCATGTTTTGAATCTCGCAATCGACCAGCGGTAGAGGCTACTCGCCTGCGTTTCCACCGGTATTCTCGCCTGCACCGCCCGTGGTGCCGCCCGTACCGGTACCGCCACCACCGTCTGTGCCACCACCGTCTGTGCCACCACCGGTCTCATTGCTAGTTCCGGTGCCGCTCGTGCCACCGCCCGCGCTGCCGTTGCCGGAGCCGCCGCCCGAGGTGCCGCTGCCCGAACCACCATTGCTGTTCGAGTTGCCGTTGCCACCCGTGTTGGAGCCGTTGCTCTTGGGGGTGGTGGCGTTTGTTGTGGTCTCATTGGTTGTGGTGGTTGTCGTTGTGTCGGTAACAGTGTTGTACATGGTGGAGTTCGTGGCTGCAGAGGTGCCAACAAAAGTCCAGGAGCTGTTGTCCTTGTAGTCAACCTTCTCGGTTGTGGTGGGGAAGTCCTCGCGAGCAACGCCAGCCAAAACCTTGTTCACGAAGTTTATCCAGATGGGCTGGACGGTGTTCTGCGTTGTGCCCACGGCTCCGTTTACGGTTACCGAGACGCGCGCGTCTGGATAACCCGCCCAAACTGCACAGGTAATCTGGGGCGTGTAGCCGCAGAACCACAGGTCCTCGGCGTCGTCAGAGGTACCGGTCTTGCCAGCGATGGGCTGGCTGGTGGTGTTGTTGCCGGCAATGTAGTAGCCGGTGGCACCGTTGGCCACAACGCCCTCGAGGACGTTGGTCACGGCCTCTGCCACGGCCTCGCTCACGGCGCGCGTGGGATTGTCCTGGTGCTCGTAGACCACGTTGCCGTTACGGTCCTCGATCTTGGTGATGCACACGGCGTCACGGTGCAGGCCACCGCTTGCAAGTGTGGAGTACGCGTCGCACATCTCAAGCGGCGATACGCTCACGGCGCCAAGCGTGATGGACAGGTAGCGCGAGAGCGTGGAGGTGATGCCCATCGAATAGGCGGTGTCGACGATGGCATCGGCACCAATGGCCTGCGCCACCTGGGCGTACGCCGTGTTGGACGAGATCGCCGTGGCACTTGCCAAAGAGCGGGTGCCATACTGGTGGTTGCCAAAGTTCTTGACCGTCCAAGTGCTTGTGATCTGCATGGGAGAGCTGCAGTTGAGGATGATGTTCGGGTTCATCCCGGCGCTCACCGCTGCGGTCAAGGTAAACGTCTTAAAGCTGGAACCCGCCTGTCGCGTGGACTGCGTGGCAAGGTTGAACTGGCTTGAGGAGTAATCGCGACCGCCGACCATGGCCTTCACGTAGCCGGTGTCGTTGTCCATGCACACGAGCGCGGCGCCCAGGCGCGAATTGTTCGCGCTGTTCAGCGTGTTGCTCACGGCATCCTCGGCGGCCTCCTGATAGGTGGGGTCGAGGGTGGTGTAGACGCGCAGGCCGCCCTTGAGGATGGTGTCGTTGTCAAAGTCGCTCTGAAGGAGCGTCTTCACGTAGTCGGTGAAGTAGGGATACGAGCCGGACGTGTCGTCCTGCAGCGAGCCGGGGTTGAGGGTGAGTTCCTCTGCGGTGGCCTCGTCGTACTCGTCTTGCGTGATGTCGCCCATCTCTAGCATGTTGCCCAGCACCTTGTTGCGGCGCTCGACGCAGGCGTCGGGGTTCACAAAGGGGTCATAGTAGGACGGCGAGTTGGGGATGCCTACAAGGGTTGCGGCTTCGGCCAGCGTGAGTTCGCTCGCGTGCTTGCTGAAGTAGGTGACGCTTGCCGCCTCAATGCCATAAGCGCCCTCGCCATAGTAGATGGTGTTGAGGTACATGTTGAGGATTTGATCTTTGGAGTAGGTCTTCTCCATCTGGATGGCGATGTACGCCTCGCGCACCTTACGCTTGAGCGTCTGGTCGAACTGCTCGGACGAGAGAACCGTGTTTCTCACCAGCTGCTGCGTGATGGTGGAGGCACCCTCTGAGCGGCCGCTCAGCTGGCTTGCTATGGCGCGCAGGATGCCCTGAGGGTCAACGCCGTTGTGCTGGTAGAAGCGCTCGTCCTCGACGTCGACCGTGCCCTTCTTAACGTAGTCAGAGATGTCGTCAAGAGTGACGGAGCGACGGTTCTGGAGATAGTACTCGGCAATCTCGGTACCGTCGGAGGCATAAACCCTCGTGGGCTCAGCCACCAGATATGCATCGGCCGACTCGTAGTCGGGCAGGTCCTGGAGCCACGAGTCCACGACGGTGCCCAACGACAGGGCCAGTGCCAAAGCGAAAAGCGCTATGAAACCAAAAACGCCGGCAATGCCAAAGCCGACGGCGTGCGTGCTGGAGTGCTTGTGAGCCCTGCGGGTTCTGATGCCCATGGAACCTCCTTGTGTGGACACAATCGAACCCATTATAGGGAATGGGCCCTATGGGCTTGTGTCCGTTCTGCGAGGACGCAAGGCGCGAGGTGCCGGGGGTTACTCGACCATGCGGTACAGCCGGATGTCCCGGTCCTTGTAGACAAGCTGGAACCCTGGGGTGTTCTCGTCAATGGACTCGATGCCCGCCCAGTCTTCCGGGTTATAGGAATCGCTCGACTGTTGGGTTCTCCCTGTAACGTCCATTTGCAGCACCCAGCGTATGTCCTGGCGCTCCGCCTCTGCCCGAACGCTCTCGTTGGTCGCAATCTGGTTGAGGCTGGTGCGCATGAGCTGCGCTCCCTCAGTGTCTTGGGTGCCCCGGGCGTTTGCTATGTTGTCGTTTGTCCTGTAGAGCACGCGGATGTCGTTGGTGCCGTAGAGATACAGGCTCCCGTCGTAGGTGGAGTTGGCGACGGTGTCGTCTCCCACGATCTCCTTGATGTCTTGCAGGTCACTGCGTATGGCACTGCTGTTGAGGGGGTTCCACCGGCCATATGAGGCGTAGGTCTCGTACCGGAGGTGGCTGAGCACGCCAGCATAGTGGAAGGGGATAACCGCCTCGGCGGACACGAGGGCAATGGCGGCAAGAGCCGGGATGGCGCGCACGACCGCGCGGCGCCTTGGGTGGCCAGACGACATCCCCAGGTGCCTTTGGGTCGCCTGGCATATGCCCGAGACGCCTTCTGCGGCAAACATGACGGCGGGGATGACGAGAAATGCGGCGATGCGGTTGGAGTCCGTGTACCAGAACCCGGTGAGAAAGTACCTAGCAAAGCCATCGGAGGATGCCGCGACAACGCACATGATTTGGATCATCACATACGAGGCCACCAGCCCAGGGCGGCGGTGCCGAACGATGTCGGTAATTACCCCAACGGCAGCCAGGGCAAAGAGGAGTGGCTGGCCATCGTGCAGCTCATAGAGATAGCTGCTGGTGAGGAGCAGCGCCTGGCTGCGCAGGGCTTCCGGAAGGCTTGCATAGGTTCCCCAATAGTTGGTGACTACCTTGTGGAGGAATGGGGCGTAAAAGAGGGCAATCCATACCGCGATGGCTGCGGCAAGAATCCCTGCGCCCATGCCCCAGGCGCGAGCCCGGGACTTCCCCTGGCGCCTCTGCTTGCGGGCAACGTGCACCGCAACGGAGGGCACCGTGAGCACGCCAAGCGAGAAGACGGCGTTGGGATGAAAAAGCATGAGGGCAATGACGGTGACGAGAAGCGCAGCTACAAACGTGGCCGGGCTTCCCTTCTCGTCATTCATGTGGCCAAACACCAGCGCCACCCCCAGAGGCAGCAGCGCGAAGGCAAAGAGGTTGGGGTAGAGCGGCCCAAAGAGGGTCAGGGCGTAGGGCATGGCTGGGAAGAGGCAGCACAGGATGGTGCCAGAGAGAATGGCTGGGCGATCTTCCCTGAAGACCTCGGAGATGCAGAGCGCCATCGAAACGGGAAAGACAACGGAGCCTGCCACAACGATAGAAACATTGATGGCGGTGGGTGCCGAGATGCCGACTCCGAGTATGACAAGCGCGCACAGCTCGTGGTAGACGGCGGGGTAGAAGCCGGTGAGGGCGCCCGTCTCGCCAAAGGGGTTAATAGCTGCGTCTGCTGTTGTGAGATAGGTGCTTGCGCGTACGGACGACATGCTCTGCGAGTCGGCAAAGGCCCGGATGATAGCCAGATGCGTGTCGTTGTCCCACTGCTGGATGAAGCCGTTCATGCTGGTCCCGTGGTGGGAGGCGAATACAAAGAGGCAGGTCAGGGTACCTGCGGCAATGTAGAGCAGGGCAACCTGCGGGGTGAGGCCAGACCCAATGGCGGAAAGCTTCGGGCGGTGCCGGCTGAGAAGGAACCCCACGAGCAAGGAGACGATGAGCAGAGGGACAAACATCGTGACTGGGTTGGCAGGGATGCCTGCGAACGCATAGGCTATTCCGGCAACCCCAAGCCAGGCGGTCGATATAAGGGGGGAGAGGGCAAGGGAGGCGCACTTGGAGATGCCTGCGCCAATGAGCACGCAGCATGCGGGGGCGTACAGCATGAGAAGCATGACGAGAATTGCGACAAGCACGAAAGTCCAATCTCACTCGGCGGTGACATGATGCCACAGATACGTACGCTACCACGGGCGTTGGCGTGGGAAAAGGCGAGCCGATGCTTGGCGTAGTGCCCATTCGGGGCAGGCCCTACCATCAGGCATTCAAGATTTCAGCTAAGCTGTGGAAGTCTGTAGGAGAACAGCTGGAGGACTTCCATTGGATGGATCTGCCCACTCTCGTCTCTACTTTGAGGATGTTCTCAACGTCCTCTCGTGCTTTGCCGTTGTGGCTCTTCACTGCTCGCTGACCGTGTTTGGGCCTGCGCGCGGACACGAGTGGAACATCGCCCTGGTGCAACAGGCGGTATGCATCTTCGCCGTTCCCGTTTTCATGATGCTGAGCGGGGCAAACCTCATGGAGTACCGCAGCCGCTACTCGACGCGTGAGTTCTTCCGCAAGCGAGTCCTTAGGGTGGGCGTGGCTCTTCTCGTGGGAAGCATTGCCTGCTACCTCGCGTATGGTCTCTTCCCAGACTCCTTCTGGGGCGCGCGCGACGTTGCCAAGGACTTCTCCTTGGGGGGGGGATTTGTCCATGGGTTCCTCAGCAACGCAATCGATGACACGTACTGGTTCTTCTATGCGATTATCGGGGTCTACTGCGTGACGCCTCTCCTCTCGCTTGCGGCAGACAGGCCATGCCTGCTGCGCGGGCTTCTGGTTGGCGGGTTCCTCCTCGCGTTTGTGGTGCCAACGCTTACCTGGGCACATCTTGTGAGGCCAGAGGACGTGGGCGCGGTGCAAGGGTGGCCGCTTCTCACGAGCACGGCTGTCTTCTACTTTCTCTTGGGCTATTACCTGCGCGAATATGTGCCGGATACCCCGGTGGTCCGTGTGGCTGCGGTTGTTGCTGCGGTTGCTTCCCCGGCGCTCATGTATGCCATTGGGCACGCCGTGAACGTTGCGTCCCCAACGTACGACTCGTTTCCCGTGAACGCCTTCTTCCCGCTTGCTGCCACGTATGCGGCGGGTCTGTTCTGCGTGGCCCGCATTCTGGAGCCGCGCCTTAGGACGCTGGGCAAGCGCGCGAAGAGCGTGCTCACCACGCTCTCCTCTGCGTCTTTGTACGTGTACCTTTTCCACATCCCCGTGATCAACTGGCTTGGGGCGAACGTCACGCCAGATTTGGGCGCCCGCTTTGTGCGGCACCCGCTCTACGAGGCGGTTATCGTGTTTGTTCTTGTCGGCGTTCCGAGCGTTGCGTATGCGGCGGCAAAGCGGGCCGCAAAGCGCCGCGCGAAAGATGCGGCAGCCGCGCGGTAAGGCGCTTGACGCGCACGCCTTGTGCGGCGGGCGCGTGGTGCCAACCTGCGCTATCCTTGTGCGTGCGCGGTCGCACCAGGCGCGGTCCGCAAAGACATACGAACTCACACGGAGGACAGAGCTTTGCTGCCAGTCGAAGAACAGCTGAGGGTCATCACCTCGGGCACCATGCAGATCGTGCCCATGGATGAGCTTCGCAAGAAGCTCGAGCGCGGGGTGCCGCTCAACGTCAAGCTGGGCGTGGATCCCACCAGCCCCGACCTTCACCTTGGCCATGCCGTCCCCCTGCGCAAGATGCGCCAGTTCCAGGACCTGGGCCACAGGGTCACGCTCATCATCGGCAACGGCACAGCCCTTATCGGCGACCCCTCCGGCCGCGACTCCACCCGCCCGCCCCTCAGCGAGGAGCGGGTCGAGGCCAATGCCAAGACCTACGTTGCGCAGGCCATGAAGGTGCTGGACCCCGAGAAGACCACCATCGTCCACAACGGCGACTGGCTTAAACCCCTCGACCTCTCCAAGATGCTCAAGCTCATGAGCCAGTTCAAAGTGGCCCGCATCCTCGAGCGCGAGGACTTCCACAACCGCTACACCAACGGCCAGTCCATCGCCTTGCACGAGTTCATCTACCCCGTGCTCCAGGCCTACGACTCCGTTGTGGTGAAGGCGGACGTCGAGATGGGCGGCAACGACCAGATCTTCAACCTCCTCGCCGGTCGCGACCTCATGCGCGCCATGGGAATGGAGCCGCAGGTGGCGCTCACCGTGCCGCTGCTCGTGGGCACCGACGGCGTGAAGAAGATGTCCAAGTCCTACAAGAACTACGTTGGCCTCACGGACCCTGCAGACGACATGTACGGCAAGATCATGTCCATCACCGACGAGCTGGTGCCGCTCTACTTCCGCCTGTGCTCCACGCTTCCCGTGGACCAGATTGACGCCATCGACGCCCAGTTCAAGGACGCCACGGCAGACCCGTACGCCCTCAAGCGCGAGCTTGCCCGCAACATCTGCGACCTCTACCACGGCGCGGGCGCGGGCGACGCCGCCCAGGCGGCCTTCGACGCCACGTTCAAGAAGGGCGAGGTGCCCGAGGACATCGCGGAGTTCCCGCTCTCCACGGTCCAGGTGAACGACGAGGGCAAGGTCTACCTGGCCAAGCTCCTGGTGGACGTGAAGATTGCCAGCGGCACGGGCGAGGCCCGCCGCCTCATCGACGGCGGTGGTGTCAAGATCGACGGCAAGGCCGTGGAGCCCAAGTGCTACAACGTGGACCCCGCGCTCTTCTCGGCAGGCACCGTGCTGCAGAGCGGCAAAAAGCGCTGGGCAAAGCTGGCGTAGCCAGCGGCTGCCTATTCGTTTGGCAGAAAAAGCTTGGGGCCGGCACTCGCTCTGGAGTGCCGGCCCCAGAGTTATTCTGAGCCGCGGCTTTTCTTGGCGTGACAGCTATTTCTCTGTC
>ERZ773013.1913-NODE-1913-length-11854-cov-4.227901_pt1 | contig 11854 bp, 8 predicted proteins | sample MGYA00511670_ERZ773013 | MGnify/ENA primary metagenome ERZ773013 (study PRJEB29015, sample SAMEA2738120) | human oral metagenome | biome: human oral; feature: human-associated habitat; material: saliva | place: China | collected 2257 ...
CATTGTTATTTATAACTATAATTCCAGAAATAATAATGAAGATAAATTATATTGGTTACTATCAAAAAATTGGAAAAAAAATAGAATTTGTATCACATAGTTTACTTTGTTTGATATTCTTTCTAGGTATTTTTACCTTATTTACTTTACTATGTCGGCGCATTAAATTTAGTTGGATTCGGCGAGTTTTGTACTGTATATTTAGTGGTGTTATTATTATATCGGATATTTTCGGCATATATATTACATATATGTATAAATCTAACATAACACCAGCTTTTATCATACCGATATTAGAGACTACTTATTCAGAAGCAAGTGAATATATCGCTACGTATATTTCTGTAATTAACTTAGCAGCTATAATTATCCCTATATTAGTTATTTATGGTATTTGTTACTTAATAAAATCTAAAATCAGTAGTAAAAATACATTTTTTAAAGTTTGCACGTATTTAGCTTGTATAGGATGGATTTGTGGTATTGTGTTTATAGCTAAAAATACGATGAGTCATTATGCGATGCCTGTACAAAGCATATATTACTCGATGAAAGATGCTGTGTCACAACGGGAAGAACTTGAAAATTTAGAACGGTATACTAATGAGCAAAATGAAAATTTAACAATTCAACATGTTGGAAAAGGAATTCCTAATATTGTATTAATAGTTGGAGAATCAGAAAACAGAAATCATATGCATTTATATGGATATGATAGAGATACAACACCTAGTTTAGATCAATTAGCTAATAATCATAAGATTGCTGTATTTACAGATGTAGTATCACCTCATGCATATACAACAGCATCTTTATCTGAAATCTATTCTTTGCATCATTATGAGAATCCTGATAAATGGTATAATACATTAAATCTAATTGATATCTTAAAGAAAGCTGGATATCATACAAGTTGGTTATCTAACCAAGAATCATCTGGTAATTGGGTAAGTGTAGCTAACTTTTTAGCAAATCGCAATGATTATAAAGAATATACGTATTTGCGCGATAGTACTAGTGATTTATATGATTCATATGATGAAAAATTATTCCCTATCATTGATAAGGTTAAGTCACAAAATACTAGTGATAAGCAATTTTATACTATTCATTTAATGGGCTCACATGCAAGTTATGATCGGCGACTTCCACCAAATTGGAGAAAATTTGAATTAGAACCAACTAACACAAAAGCTGACTTTGAGAGAAATGCTTATGATGATACAGTATTGTATAATGATTATATTTTGACTCAAATTTTTAAAAAGTTTGATGATACAGATACATTGATTATATATATATCTGATCATGGTGAAAGTGTGTATGAAAAGGATTCTAAACTTATTGGTCATGGAGATGGTCAATTAAATCGGTATATGCTTGAGATTCCAATGATTATGTATGGCACAGATACATTTAAAGAACATCATCCAGAGTTATGGAAAAAAATTCTAGAAGCACAACATAGACCATATATGACGGATGATTTACCTCATACAATTATGGATTTACTAGATATTCGTGTGAATGGTTTTGATGCTAGTCGTAGTATAATTAATTCTCAGTTTAATAGTAATCGTAATAGAGTAATACAAGGTCATGATTATAATAATTATTATAAAATTATGACTAATGATAATTTATAATCAATTTTCAGCTAAATTTCATGAAATAAAACATTATAATTAAAATGTAAAGCCTTCTATGTTAAAATTAACTATAGAAGGCTTTATTTGCATTAATTTATATATATGAGGGGACTATATGAAAGGCATCGTTTTAGCAGGTGGTAGTGGTACACGTTTGTATCCACTTACCTTAGTAACATCTAAACAATTATTACCTATTTATGATAAACCAATGATTTATTATTCTTTATCTACATTGATGTTAGCTGGAATCAATGAAATTTTAATCATTTCAACGCCCCAAGATTTGCCAAACTTTGAAAGATTACTTGGCGATGGTAGTCGGTTTGGTTTGCAATTACAATATAAGGTACAAGAATATCCTAATGGATTGGCAGAGGCCTTTTTATTAGGTGAAGATTTTATAAATGGCGATTCTTGTGCAATGGTGCTGGGTGATAATATTTTCTATGGTGCAGGGTTTGAACAGTTAGTAAAACAAGCGGCTCAAACAAAGCAAGGAGCCACTGTCTTTGGATACTATGTTCATGATCCAGAACGATTTGGTGTTATTGAGTTTAATGATGAAGGTGAAGCTGTTTCTATCGAAGAGAAGCCAATCCATCCAAAATCTAATTATGCCGTAACTGGTTTATATTTTTATGATCATCATGTAGTTGAATATGCAAAAACATTGAAACCATCTAAACGTGGTGAATTAGAAATTACAGATTTAAATCGTATATATTTAGAAAATAAACAATTACAAGTTGTTCCACTAGGTACAGGATATGCTTGGATGGATGCGGGGACTATTGAAAGTTTATATGAAGCCACTAATTATGTGCGTACAGTAGAAACTTGTACAGGTATTAATGTAGCTGCTATAGAAGAGATTGCTTTCAAAAAAGGCTGGATTTCTATTGAAGAATTGCGTAAAAGTGCTGATAAATATGGTAAATCTCCTTATGGGCAGTACTTACAACGCGTTGCAGATGGGTTGTTATTAGGATAGGAAATTGAAATGAACATTATTGTTACTGGTGGTGCAGGATTTATTGGCGGTAATTTTATGCATTATATGGTGAATCGTTATCCAGAGGATACAATTATTTGTGTGGATGCACTCACATATGCAGGAAATTTATCGACTCTTGAAATGATAAAAAATAAATCTAATTATCGATTCCATCATGCAGATATTACAGATAGAGTAACCATGCGTAATATATTTGAACAATATCATCCAGATATTGTTGTTAATTTTGCTGCTGAAAGTCATGTTGATCGTTCAATTACAGAACCTGATATTTTTATAAAAACAAATGTATTAGGAACACAGGTATTATTAGATTTATGTAAAGAATTTGAATCAAAACGATTCCATCAAGTTTCTACAGATGAAGTATATGGGGATTTACCACTGGATAAACCAGAATTATTCTTTACAGAAGAAACGCCTATTCATACATCAAGTCCTTACTCTGCCTCGAAAGCAAGTGCAGATTTATTAGTATTAGCCTATTTTAGGACCTTTAATTTACCTATAACCATTTCACGTTGCTCTAATAATTATGGTCCTTATCATTTTCCTGAAAAATTAATACCAGTTATGATTATCAATGCGTTACACGATAAACAATTACCCGTATATGGGAATGGATCTAATGTACGTGATTGGTTATACGTATTAGACCATTGTAAGGCTATTGATTTAATTATACGTAAGGGTACAGTTGGAGAAGTCTATAATGTAGGTGGACATAATGAACGAGATAATTTGACAGTTGTTAAGACGATTTTATCAATACTTGGCAAGTCGGAATCTCTTATCTCGTATGTTACAGATAGACCGGGTCATGATTTGCGGTATGCTATAGACCCAACTAAGATCACTACTGAATTAGGCTGGGTTCCAGAAATGTCGTTTGAAGAAGGTATTGCTCAAACGATACAATGGTTTTTAAATCATGAAGATTGGTGGCGGCCGTTATGCAAGAAATAGCTCAATACATTAAAGATACACTTTCTGATAAACGGAAAAAACCAAAGATATTAGTTACAGGTGGCACAGGACAATTAGGTATTGACGTTATTAAATTACTTGAAACATATCATATTAATTATGTTTCTCCAACTAGAAATGAATTTGACTTACTCAATTCTAAGCAGATGAATGAGTATATTTTACAGTATAAACCAACGCATATTATTCATTGTGCTGCCTATACGGCTGTAGACCAAGCAGAAACAGATCGGAAAGCTTGTTATGATGTAAACGTAGTAGCAACTGAAAAATTAGCAATACTAGCAAAAATATTCGGTATTATTATAGTGTATATTAGTACGGATTATGTATTTGATGGATTAGGCACTCATTTCCATACTATTAATGAATCGATTAACCCTATTAATTGGTATGGTAGAACAAAAGCAGAGGGTGAAGCATGGATACGAAATAATGTACGACGACATTTCATTATCCGTGTATCTTGGTTATTTAGTAATCATGGCAATAATTTTGTTAAAACAATGATTCGACTTGGTAATGAACGAGAATCCTTATCTGTAGTTGATGATCAAATTGGCTCTCCTACGTATACAGTTGATGTAGCTCATGTAATTTTACAATTACTAGGAACTCAATCTTATGGAACTTACCATGTTCGTAATGAGGGTATTTGTAGCTGGGCTGATTTTGCACAAGAAATAGTTAAACAACAAAAAATAGATTGTAAAATCCATAGAATTCCTAGTGTTGAATATCCTACACCAGCTAAGCGTCCATTAAATAGTCGTTTAGATATGAGTCAATTAATAGCCTTAGGAATTACTATGCCTACATGGCAAGATGCATTATATCGAATGTTAGCAGAATGGAATGAAAGTCATGAATAAAATAGAGACAAAATTAAAGGGTGTATACATTTTAGAACCCCGTGTATTTGGTGACCATCGTGGTTATTTTTTTGAAAGTTGGAATGAACGAGTTTTACATGAATTGGGGATTGATATAAATTTTGTTCAAGATAATCAATCTTTTTCTGCTGAACAAGGGACATTAAGAGGCATTCATTTTCAAACAGGTGAATGGGCACAAGCTAAATTAGTTCGGTGTGTTCGAGGTGCTGTGTTAGATGTGGCCGTTGATTTACGGGTGGATAGTAGCACATATTTACAATGGATTTCAGTAGAACTATCTGCAGATAATAAACGACAATTATTAATTCCACGTGGCTTTGGTCATGGATTCGTTACCTTGACACCAGATGTAGAGTTTCTTTATAAAGCAGATAATTATTACCACGTTGAAGCTGAAGGTGGCTATCGTTGGAATGATCCTACAATTGGTGTTGAATGGGGAATAGAAAATCCTATACTATCAGATAAAGATAAACAACTGCCGTTTATAAAATAGAAAACATAGGGGGAGTATTAATGAATAATAGTGGGGTATTAAAAATAGATACAATAGTATCTATTTTATTAGGAATTTATTCATTTTTCTTATTATTGAGTAGTTCGAATGCAGGATATAGTATTTCACTGGCTTTATTAATAGTAGGTGAAGTTGTATACTATTGGAAATATCGTAACTTTAAGCGTATTGGTAATATTTCAAAAACAGTATTATCGATATTAGGTATATTTTTTCTAACGCTACTTATATCGGCTTATTATCATGGTGGGCCCAACATTCATGACACATGGAAATATATATATTGGGCATTACCATGTATTCCTCTATTTTTTGGATATATAAAAGATAAATCAGAATTAGCCTTTTTTACAGGGAGTAGTTTAGCGTTAATAGTATTATCCATAAAAGGATGGATACAGATTAAATCCATATTTATGGGTAATATGATTACAAATGGTAGAATTACAAGTACCTTTGTTAATCCTAATGATTTTGGTCAAATTGTTGAATTTGCTTTACCAATAGCTATTCTGGCATGTAGATGGAGTTTTTATAAATGGAAATCAGAGAAAAAGATTTGTTATAAATATTCCCTAATATTTCAAATTATTACTATCATTGTTAGTACTATACCATTTCTAGGGGCACAATCACGCGGTGCTACACTTGGATTTTGTATTGGTGGTTGTATTGTAGGTCTTTTTTATGGAATTAAATATTGGAAAATATTTAATTATCGTACGTTAATAGTACTTTTGTCTATAATATGTTTAGGATTTGGATTATATAGTGCTAATATAGTAGCTAAACATGATGTAGGTGGACAAAAATTATCGAAATCTGTCAATATTGATAATAATTTAAGTAAAACTATAGAACGTATGACAGGATTACCATCAAGATCATATGATGGAGAACGTATTCTACTGTGGAAATCATCATATAATATGTGGCAAGACTATCCTATGTTAGGTGTTGGTTGGTCTAATTGGCAATATATGTATCAAAATCATTATATATTTGATGAGGCCAAAGAAAGAGATCTTCCTATGCCACATAATAATATAGCCTATTTCTTCTCTACTACAGGTGTAGTCGGAGGCATTGGTTATCTTATTTTTACAATAGGCTTATTTGCATATATTATTAAAGAATTTAATAAAAACCCAGAAAGCTGTTTGCTACCCTCTTTTTTATGGGCTTTTGTATCTACTACTATTCATGGACAAGTCGATTCAGGTATTGTAAATAAATATGCTATGCATATATTGTTTGGCTTTTTAGGTATTGTTGTCGCGAGTCTTAGTAAAGTAAAGAATATAGATTAGAGACATTACATTGTTAGAGGATATTAACATGAATAGTTTTTCGTATCGAAAGTTTTTTGGGGGCGATACGTTATTAGTTATTGTACCTCATCAGGATGATGAAATTAATACGGCTGGTGCTACTATTGTTGGCGCTATTGAAGAAGGTATAGATGTTCATATTGCATATATGACAAATGGAGACTGGGATTACGAAGTACCATTACGGAATCGTGAAGCGTTAGATGTAGCCAAGTATTTAGGTATTCCAAGTTGTAATATACATTTCTTAAACTATCCAGACTGTGGTTCAGATGCTATATCGGTATATGAACAATGTTATAAGAATGATAGAGATGTTAATGATTCTACTATTTATTATCGAGGACGTCATATCTCTTGGCATACATTAATAGAAGATATAAAGCGAGTAATTGAACTTGTATCTCCGAATTGTATAATTAGTACAGGATTTGATTCCCATAGAGATCATAGACAGTGTGAAATAAGCGTGCTCGAAGTAATGCAAGCGTTGTGGCATCGAGGCTCTAATATTAAATTATATACAGGGTTTGCGTATGGGACCGCCTATGAATCAATTGATGATTGGTTTTCACCTCATTTATATTCCACAAAAATGAATCCTTTAGTTTTAGGCTCTCATCAAACAACACCAAGTGATAATTTAAATTGGAATGATAGAATTAGAATCCCTATTCCTGCTAGTTGTCAACAACGTCACTTGGTGACTAATCCTTTATATATTGGTTTAGGATTTCATGTTTCACAAGCTGCCTATAGACGTAGCATGAGACTTATTAATAGTGATCAAGTATTTTGGTATCGTGGTCCTCTGAATAGTAATGGATCTAACGTATTTGATGGTACAGATAATTATACGTATTTACAGATTATGATAGATGGACATTTTGCATATGAATGGTCTCATTATAGTGGTGAGTCTCAGCCTATAATAGAAGTATATTGTGGTAACTCCATATCAGGAACTGTATTACAGGTAGATAATTCTCAGTTAAAATGGTATTGTAATGGAATAGAAATTGATGGATATGATATTCAAGTATATGTGAACACGCATTCTTACATACAGTTACGATGTGAACTAGTTAATGATTCTTCTACTTATTCCACCGTTAGGTATTATAATAAGTCTTGCATTGCATGGCTTAGATATGGGTTATGGTGGGTACGTGAAAAGTTATCATATCACATAGATCATAAGAAACGTAAGAAACAATATAAAAAAGTTAGATTACAAATGAGGCCCTTTTTCGATAAATAATAAATGGAGTGTACTATGAATATAGTATTATTAATAAAAGACTTTGCAGTTGGTAAAAAATTTGATAAATCTGGCATGCCAAATCAAAGTGGTGGAGAACGACATGGTTTGAATCATGCAAAAGAATTAATTCGTATGGGGCATAATGTAACCATCATGGCAAAAAAGAAATATTGGTTTACAAAAGCTAGAGAATTATATGATGGATGTATAGATTTAGTCCGCTTACATGGTGGTGTTAGATGGTTAGAAATTATCATTCGTCTAATGACAACACATCTTCATACAGATGCATATTACATTATCGGCCGACCTAAGTTTGCCGCATGGGCTATTTTGATTGCTAAAATAACAGGAAAACCAGTAACCCTTGCTCTAACAGGTAAAGCCGAATTATTTAATAATACAGAGTCCTTTAGAAATAGACTGTTTGGGTCTTGTAATCATTATATTGCTACAACTCATGAAATTCGGGATAGTTTTATAACAGATGCTCATATAGATGCTGATAAAATATCGATCATTCCACATGGAATTAATACTGATTTATATCCTTATGTATCACCTATAAACAAAGAAAATCATAAAGTAGCAGTAGGATTAAATAAGAATACACCAGTACTACTATTTTGTGCACGTGTTGCTAAAAATAAGGGAATACTATTAGCACTTGAGGTGTGGAAACGATTATATTCCTTATACCCTGATGCTAAATTTTATATTGTTGGTGGTGGTGAAAATACACTACTTGATGAAGCGCGTCGTGTAAGTCATGAATGTAATGATTCAATTATTATTACAGGAGAAGTCGATAATGTAGCAGAATATCATGCTATATCTGATGTGTACATTTTTCCTTCTGAACATGAGGGGTTACCAACATCTTTACTAGAGTCTATGAGTAGTGGATTAGCAACCGTAAGCTCAGATATTGGTGGTAATGATGATTTGATTTTTGATGATATAACAGGATATCGTGTTCCTGTTCATGATGTAGAACAATATGTGAAACGCATTGCAGAACTATTTGATAATAAATCCTTACGAGAATCTATGGGGAAATGCGCTTCCGATTATGTTGCTACTCATTGTTCGTATGATGTGGTATCAAAAGAAATGGAACTAACAGTCACTAACCAACGAACTAAACCAATCGATATGTTGAGTGAAAAACCGCATGTGTCATAAAATCTACTTTATAAATTGTTTAAATGAATAATGTATGAATCTATAGTATACTAATACTAATAAATATTTAGTGAGATTGTTAGTTATTGGTAGAAGAAAGAAGGTTGTTTACTTAATGAGTGTGTTAAGCGAGCAACCTTCTTTTTATTTGGGGATACTATGATAATGTGTAGACATCAGAATACACGATTGGTATTAGCTAATATAGTAACAATGTTGGTGGACTATGTTGCTATCGTATTAGGCGAATTAGCCGCTTATTATTTACGATTACTCTTACCTTTGAGCTTAGTACATTCTGGTTTTAAAATTGACCCTATTTATATATATGGTATTGTGCCCATTGTTTTTTTATTCGTATTGATAGTAAACAATTCCTATGATATCGAAATGCCGTTATGGGATAAAACAAAAACTATTGTACGCAGTATAACGTTAGGTGTAGTAGTATCAATTGTTCTTATGTATACCGGACATGTAACAGATAATGTATCTCGGCTATTTGTTGGATTTAGTTACATATTTATCACTCTATTGGTTACATTATTTAGATTTATTTCTCATAAGACTCTCAACACTCTACATATTTTATATATACCCGTATTATTAGTAGGCGCTGGAAAAACAGCAGAGTTATTTATGAACTCATTAGATCGTATGCCTATTTCACATTATAAAATTATTGGCTATGTGGATGATAATCCTAAATCTAAAACTATTGCAAGTACATTTCCTTGTTTAGGTACTTTTAAAGATGTGGAACAAGTAATTCAAAAAACAGGTGTACAACATGTACTTATTTGTGCACCGGGATTAGAATCAAAACAATTAGTTAATTTAGTGAATCGACTACAATTATTAGTTCGTAATGTGTCCTTTGTGCCTAATATATTTGGTGTTCCTGCTAGTAATATTAGTGCTCGTGGATTAATGGAGGAACAAGCACTTGTAATTCGTGTACAAAATAATTTGGCCAAACAATCAAACCGTATCATGAAACGCATCTTTGATATTGTAGCTACTGTATGTGGTGGCATCTTAATTTTGCCAATTCTCGCTATCGTAGCTGTATTGATTTATCTAGATTCTCCAGGTCCTATCGTGTTTGGTCACAATCGCGTTGGCCAAGGAGGAAAAGAGTTTCCATGCTATAAATTCCGCTCCATGGTGCCTAATGCACAAGAGGCGCTAGAGGTATATTTGAAAGAAAATCCTGTAGCTCGTGAGGAATGGAAACGAGATTTCAAATTGAAAGATGATCCTAGAGTTACAAGAATTGGTAAATTCCTTCGTAAAACGAGTCTCGATGAATTGCCACAATTGTGGAATGTTCTTATTGGTGATATGAGTCTCGTAGGGCCACGTCCTATCGTTCGTGACGAAATCGTAAAATACGGCGACTATATCAACGACTTTTATCTTGTACCACCTGGGATTACCGGTGTATGGCAAGTTAGCGGTCGTAGCGATACTACTTATGAAGAACGAGTGTTAATGGACTCTTGGTATGTTCATAATTGGTCTGTATGGATTGATATTGTTTATCTGTTGAAAACTGTTCTGGCAGTATTAAAATCAAAAGGTGCTTATTGAATTTCAAAGATAATAAAAATGTAGAATGAGGCGATAATAATGAGTCCGAAACCAATTCGTGTTTTACAGATAATTGGTATAGTTGCTGGTGGTGGTGTTGAATCTGTTGTAATAAATTATTATAAGCATATTAATCGAGAAAAGGTACAGTTTGACTTTATTGTTCATAATAATAATATTATTGATATTACTAGGATCATTGAACCTTTGGGGGGAAAAGTTTATAAGGTTCCTTCTTATTCAAAAAATATTATTGGATTTATGTTAGGTGTTTATAGGGTGGTGAAACAACAGAATTATCAGATAGTACATTGTCATATGACAACACTCGGTATATTCTCATTGTTGCCAGCATGGCTGGCAGGTGCTCATATTCGCATTTTACACGGTCATAGTACTACTGTTAGACATGAATTAAAACGGAATATTATGAAGGAGATATTGAAACCATTTTCTGTTTTTATAGCTAATCATTATTTTGCGTGTGGACGCTTAGTAGCGCGTTGGCTTTATGGAACAGAGAAAGGTGTTTCTATAGTTAATAATGCAGTTGATGTTGATCATTTTCAATATAATGAACTTTATCGTCAAGAATTACGACAAGAATTAAGACTTGAAAATAAATTTATTATAGGACATATTGGACGGTTTATGTACCAAAAAAATCATAAATTTTTGATACAGGTTTTTTACCAATTAATAAAATATATACCATCCGCACATCTTGTACTCGTTGGAGATGGTCCGCTGAGAGTATCCATATTAAAAGAAATTGAGTCATTAGGAATTGGAAAATATGTAACTTATCTAGGTATTCGTGATGATGTATATAGATTATACAGCCTTTTTGATGTATTTTATTTGCCATCTTGGTATGAAGGTTTAGCAGTTGTAGCAGTTGAGTCACAGGCTGCAAATTTACCACTTTTAATGAGTAATTATGTAACTGATGAAGCTATTCTTGATAATTCATTAGTTAAGAAATTAGCTATTACAGAGGAATCTATATATGAATGGATAGTTGAAACTCAACGAATTTTTAATTATCGAAATAAGCGTAAGGGATTTAATAATGTCCTTAATGAACAAGGATATAATATTAATATAGAAGCAAAACGATTAGAAAAAATTTATCAGCAGACAATACTAGAATACAGTAGACGTAGAGAATTAAACCGTGAAATTGAAAATCCAACATTTGCTGAAAGAGGGCATAATCCAAACTGTGGAGATGACTTAACTTTGGAAATAAAAACTGATGAAAATGATATAATAGCAGATGCTGCATTTATCGGGAGTGGATGTGCTATTTCAACAGCTTCTATGGCTATGCTGATTGACTTGATAAAAGGAAAGACAATGAAAGAGGCAAAAGAAAAGGTAGATTTATTTTTTAAAATGATGAAGCAGGAAG
>ERZ773013.1916-NODE-1916-length-11840-cov-9.332287_pt1 | contig 11840 bp, 10 predicted proteins | sample MGYA00511670_ERZ773013 | MGnify/ENA primary metagenome ERZ773013 (study PRJEB29015, sample SAMEA2738120) | human oral metagenome | biome: human oral; feature: human-associated habitat; material: saliva | place: China | collected 2257 ...
CCGTGACCTTGAGCAAGTCACCCCACAACCCGGGCACCCAGCACAGCGATCACACAGGAGTCTCTGTCGAGCACCAGACCACACTCACGCCGAGCAACAGGTAGGTGAGGCATTGAAGAGGTCCTTGACGATAGCAGGGGTAGAAGACCGTTCATCATCAAGGACCTTGACCTCTGCCCGCAATCCCCGACCAACACCCGGTCACCCACACTCAACTCTGAAGAGCCCGTGAACCCAACCCCCACGAACGCCACCTGGCGCACCAGCGAGGGGACGCTCCTCGGCGATCTTGCATAGCCCTGCACCGATGGTACGGCGGCGACCTTCAGGTTTGTCGACGGTTTGCGAGCGTCAGGCACTCGACTCTCAACTCATGCGCCTGTGGCAATCTCGTCCTGTTCACCTCTTTGCACGACGTGGGAGAGCTCCCAGTAGATGAGGTCTGAAATCTCGCGGATCACAGCGGCTCGACGCTGAGGACTCTCGAAGAACTTCTCGAGGATGTTGTTCTGAGCGTCATGGTGGTCGAGGGCAGCATTCGTGACGGCTTCTTCAATGGTGCGCGATTCGCGGAACTGTTCCTTGCTGTTCGCGTTGACCTGTTCTCGGATCGCCTCGTCCTTGACGAGAATGGTCACGACTCCCTGCACCCAAGAATTGACCGAGTCGGGGTCGAAATTCTCCCCTTCGAACAGATTGTTGATGTTCTTCAGGATCTGTTCCCAGGCCACCATGTTTGGGTCCCGTGTGGTCCCACCGCCGATACCCATCGGCTTGAGCTTGTCCCCGTCACCAGTCAGCGAGATTGATCCCTCGCTACGCCGTGTTTGCTTGATGTGTGTCAACTCGATGCTTGACAGGTCAAGTTCCTCGGTGCTCTTGCGCCCTGTGAGACGCGGCTTGAGGAGGCGGAGGAACAGCGCGAGTTTTTCGAGATCTGTGTCCTCGTAGTCAACGATCTGGGACAGGAAGTCGTAGAGGCGGACGAAAGATCCCACGTCTTTGCGGAAGAGGTCCAGTTCGTCGATGGATGCTTTGTCTTGGTCCTTGAGCGCTGCGCAGTACCGATCATTGAAGCGATCGGCAGCGCTCTTGAGGGCACCGGTGTGCTTGCCATGTGCCTTTTCGATGATGAAGGCCTGAGCGAAGCGGTCCACCTCGTCTGCGGTGTAAATACCGGCCGTCTCGAGCTTGCGCGCTAGGTCGTGTACCAGATCAGGGTCTGTTGTTTGGGTGATCTGGGCCGTGCGGAAGTACGGCAGGAACGAGTTCAAGATTGTCTCGGGATCGTTGACGAAGTCGAGGACGTAGGTGGTGTCCTTGCCCTTGGACGGCAGGGTACGGTTCAAGCGTGACAGTGTCTGGACTGCCTCGATTCCGTCGAGCCTCTTATCAACATACATCGCGCAGAGGAGCGGCTGGTCAAAGCCCGTCTGGTACTTGTTCGCCACAATCAGTACCTGGTACTGGTCCCCACCAAAAGCATTCGGGATTGTGCGGCCACGCAGCCCCGGGTTCATGTTGTGTTCGGTGTAGGGCTCGGCGACTCCGGGAACCACTTCTTCAACTTGTTCACTGGTGAGACTGCCTGAGAAGGCCACCAGGGAGCCCATCTCGTAACCATGAGAGGCGATGTATCGGTCGATCGCGGTCTTGTACTTGAGGGCTGCTGCCCGGCTGGAGGTCACCACCATTGCCTTGGCATGTCCATCAAGTAGGTGGGCCACGTTGGTGCGGTAGTGCTCAACGATGATCTGGACCTTCTGGGCGATATTGGTCGGATGCAAACTCACCCATCGCATAAGGCCCTTCGTCGCGGTGGCCTCATCCACCTCATCAGTTGGCGCGTTTTTCCCATCGGCTTTCTGTGCAAGCTGGAATGCCGTCTTGTAGGTGGTGTAGTTGCGCAATACGTCGAGGATGAACCCTTCCTCGATGGCCTGCTGCATCGAATACACATGGAACGCCTGCGGTGTCCCGTCGGCACCGGGGCGACCGAACATTTCGAGGGTCTTACCCTTGGGGGTGGCTGTAAAGGCATAGAAGGACACGTTTGCGGATGTGGCGCGCGCAGCCATCTCCGCAGCCAGCACGTCCTCAACGGACAGCTCTGCACCCTCGCCGATTGCCTCAACCTCTGCCTGCGAGAGGACCTGGCGCAGCTTTTGCGCACTTGTTCCAGTCTGAGACGAGTGTGCTTCGTCCGCGATGACAGCGAAGTTCTTGTCTGCCATTCCACCCTGCTCAGAGATCGCCTCGAGAACGAAGGGGAACGTCTGCAACGTGACGATGATGATCAGCTTGCCGCTAGCCAGTTCCTTGGCGAGGAGAGCCGACTTGGAGGTTTCTGCTGCTTTGCGGACCTCATCGGCGTTGATCGTTCCGACCGTCCCGCGGGTGCCTTCGATCGCCTTGATCGCCTTCTGCAACTGGTCATCGAGGACTGTCCGGTCGGTGACCACGATGACCGAGTCGAAAATCTTGGTATTGGCGTCGTCGTGGAGGTTGGCCAACCCATGAGCCAGCCAGGCAATGGAGTTGGTCTTCCCTGATCCTGCCGAGTGCTGGATGAGGTAACGGTGCCCTGACCCCTCGGCTCTGGTGGCCGACAGAAGTTCGGTGACTGCCTCCCACTGGTGGAATCGTGGGAAGATGATCTGAGTCGACTTCTTGTGCTCCCCGGTCACCGGGTCGATCTTCTCCGACGTTTGAGCGTTGATGAAGCGCTCAATGATCTGTAGCCAGTTGTCACGTTGGAGCACACGCTCCCAAAGGTATGAGGTCGCCGCACCATCAGGATTGACCGGGTTACCAGCACCGCCGTCATTACCAAGGTTGAACGGCAGGAACACTGTGTCAATCCCCGAGAGTCGTGTCGTCATACGGATCTCGTCCGTGGATACAGCGAAATGGACCAGACAACGTGATCCCCACTTCAGAAGCGGCTCACCTTGCGGTTTGCGATCGTGCTTGTACTGATGAACCGCGTCATCGATTGACTGGGTGTTGTCAGTCTTCAGTTCGGCAGTAGCCACGGGGATGCCATTGACGAAGAAGACCAGGTCAATCGAGTCATTGGGATGCTTGGCCGAGTGGTGGACTTGGCGCATCACCCGCAGAATGTTGGCCTCGTAGTTCCGCTGTGCAGTGGGATTGAGCGTGGTTGCGGGCTTGAACGCGCACGTGGCGAACTTGGCCGGAGTGCGTTTGAATCCGCCCCGAAGCACCGCCAAGATTCCACCGCCATGCTCCAGAGGCTGATCAAGCTCCTTCGCAAGTCGGTCGAGAATCCCTTGCTTGGCGCGTTTTTGTTCTGCAGGAGTCATCGACGGTTTGACGACCTTTTCCCACTGCTCCGGCTGAGTACGACGGAGCCAAGCAAAGACGTCCTCAGGCACCAAAGCAAGACTCTGGTCGTAGCCACGATAGTGGCGGTCGTAAACCCAACCGCGCGCCTCGAGGTAATCGCAGATCTCCTCCTCGAACGCCTTCTCATGCTGCGTTGCCATAACTCATACCTCCAACTCGCCAGTCACCGCCGCCGTGATCAGTGCCGCCCGTCGTTCCTCGAACAACTGTCGAAGCGATTCCAGCGGCTCTCCTACTGGATCCTGCTCTGCGATGTCAACGAAACGCCTTTCGATGGACTCTTGAACGGGCAGGTCCGGAACAGGTACGCGGATATCGGCCAAATCTTCCCAATACAGGCGCCATTGGGACGGTCGAATTCCTTTGGAGCGAATTCTGTATTCGTGAATCATCCTCGAAGAGCGGAGGATGTGGTGAGCGAAGTGGCTCGAAAAACGTGTTGTGATGGGGCGAAGTACTTGATAGTCACCACTCACAATACCTTCAAAATCGGAGATTGCCACAGATCCTTGCCAAGCCTTCATTCTGTTGACGACAAGGTCGCCGACGGTGACTCTGCGGTAGTTCGAAAGGTCTTCAGGCGTCACATTATGGTTGTCTGAGCGACTATTCTTGGGTATGACCCCATAATCGCGGTAGACGGACAGCACCTCTTCGTCACCATTTGCACGTTCATTCCGAGGCGCAAACAGGAACCGCAACTTCACAAGATCTGCTTCGATGCTTTCCATGATGACGTCAGCAAGTGCCACGCGCCGTTCACTGAGCAACGCCGTGAGACTCTCTTGTACTGCGACGAGGGCGTCAATTTGCTCGAGTTCAGTATCGAGAAACTCAACTATGCGATGTTGACGCTCAATGGACGGCAGGATAAAAGGCAGTTGCCGTAATCCTTCCCAGCTAAGATTTGCCCGGACTCCGCCCTCGCTTAGATTGTTGAAGATGCGCCTGTTATATAGATCCATGAAGTACCAGTAGGCGTACTTAGGGAGTACGCGGCGGTCCGCTGTAAGAGCGATATAGGCCGGACTGACGAGCCCGAGATCTTCTGACAAGCCAACGCGGCTCGTGGACACATTCTGCAAATCAATCAATTTGAAGATCAGCTGTCCCGGTTTGATTAACTGATAGCCATCAAAGTTTTCGGGCTGAAGGCCATCTGTTGCCTCGCGCGAGCGAGGGAGTACGCCGTTCATCGTCAGCGACAACCGCTGATACTGTTCCGATTCACTCGGTCCGGGGACAACCTTGGACTTCTGAAACACATACCCAACCGGAATGATTTCATGTTCATAGTTTGGCTCGAGCACCCAGTCTGGCAAGTGCTCTCCGCGAAATTGCCGGCTCAAGCCCCAACCTCCTTGAGAAGCGCGAGCAGCTCCGTTGCAACCTCGCGCAGTTCCACGTCAATTTCATGAATCGATCGAGGCGGCGCATAAGAATAAAAGTATCGGCTGAATAGAATTTCGTAGCCGATCTTGGTCTTCTTCTTGTCGATCCAGGCATCATCAACGTATGGCAGCACCTCGCTGCGCATGTACGCATCGACGGTGGCTTCATAGCCGCCGATCCCATCCGTATTGCCCGTGTAGGTGAATGGAACCTTCTCTGTGTCGCGGAGGTTGGAGTCTGCGACCGGCTTACCCCGTGAAGTCGTGACGATCTGGCCGTCTTGGTCGCGTTGGGGGCGTTCAACGGTGATGGTCCAGTATCCAAATTCCTCAACGGGGAGAATCTTGCAGTAGTCGGACTCCTCGTAGGCGCTGTAGATCTCAAGGATCTGGCGACGGTTGTCTTCCGAGAGTTCGCGTCCCTTGTCGCCGAGCTTCTTGCGCATCTTGACGTAGAAGTTGGTGGCGTCGATGAGTTGGACTTTACCCTGTCTCTCTTCGGGCTTGTTGTTGTCCAACACCCAGATATAGGTAGCAATCCCGGTGTTGTAGAACATGTCATTCGGCAGCGCGATGATGGCATCAACGAGGTCTGCCTCGAGTACCCATCGCCGGATATTGGAGGGTCCTGACTCGGCTGCGCCATTGAACAAGGGCGAGCCGTTCATGACGATGGCCGCACGTCCACCGCCTTTGTTCTTGGGGCGCATCTTTGCAATCAGGTGGCGTAGGAAGAGCATCTGTCCATCGGAGACTGCCGGGGTGTTCTTCTTGGGATCCTTTGCTCCTACGTAGAAGCGGGATGCCTCTCCCAGTTCCTTAAGCTCGGCGATGACCGCAGCTTGGCTCTTCTTCCAGTCGTCGCCATAAGGAGGGTTGGACAAGCAGTAATCAAAAGTTTGGCCGGGGAACCTGTCATCAGCGAGTGTGTCGCCAAGCTGGATGTTGGACGGATCATGCCCTTTGATGAGCAGATCGGACTTGCAGACTGCATAGGACTGGTCGTTTCGCTCCTGCCCGTACATACGTAGCTGAGCGTCGGGGTTGAGGCCAGGGTGTTCCGGGGTGCCGATGAGGTGTTCTTCTGCGATCGAGAGCATCCCACCTGTTCCCGCGGTGGGATCGTAAATCGATCGGACCGTACCTGGAACCGAGAGCGCGTCGTCGTCCCCCGCGAAGATCAGGTCGACCATGAGCCGGATTGCGTCGCGGGGTGTGAAGTACTCACCGGGCGACTCATTGGTGGACTCGTTGAACGTGCGAATCAGATACTCGTAGAGGTCGCCCATCTCTGCGTTGGGGACCTTGTTCGGGTGCAGGTCTACGCGCGCGAACTTCTCGATGATGATGAAGAGCAGATCCTTCTCCGCCATCCTGGCAATCTGGTCGCCGAACTTGAACCGCTCGAAGACGTCGAGGTTGTCCGAGAATCCATCGACGTACTGCTTGAAGTTGGCCTCGAGCCCTGCGGGGTCGCCGAGTAGCGTCTGCAGCGTCCACGGTGTCGTGTTGTAGAAAGACAAGCCGGTCTTGCGCTTGACCTGGGCGCTGAGTAGTTCAGGTTTGTCAGCAAAGGCTCGGACAAGCCCAGCCAGGTCCTCCCGATGATCTTCGAGCACGCAGTCGAGCCTGCGCAGGATGGTCATCGGAAGGATGACGTCACCGTACTCGTGCGGCTTGTAATCACCTCGGAGCTGGTCGGCGATGCCCCAAATGAAGGGTCCAAGGTTACTCATGCTGGCATTTCCTTATTTGCTGTTTCTGGCACTACTTCAATGATATCTTCAAGATTGTACTGTAGAGTTTGGCAGATCCACAGCAGTACGTTGGTGGTAACGTTGCCGTCTTTACCGAGCTTGACGATGGTTGCTGGGGATAGTCCTGCAGCTCGGCGGAGGTCTTCGCGGGTCATGTCGCGGCCAATGCGGAGTTTCCACAGCGGTTTGAAGGTGATACGCATGGTTAGTTACCTTCCTCGGTGGTCTCTGTGTTCCAGGTGAAGTCGTAGAGGGCTTCAGGGCCGTCGCCGAGGTGGATGACGCGCGTCGCTTCGACGAGTTCCTCGGCTTGCCGACCATACGCCTTTGTCGCATCGAATGAGAAGAATACCTGCATGGGCTCTTCTGCAGCGCTTGTGAGTTCCGCCGCACGCATGTATGAACCTAGCAGCGCGCGAACGGGTGCGTGTCCGACGAGTTTGATGATCGCTGAGTCGTCGATGAGGAACAGCAGCGGCGTGTGGCGGAGCATTGCGACATCGAGGATCGCCAGGTGCCGGGACTTGGCTCCTGAGCCTCGATTGCCGCAGTGGTCGAACTTGTAATTGATGCCTTGCCCGTTGATCTGGAACTGGAACTATGGGCACACCTTGCGGCTGCCATCGGGATACAACTCAGCGTTGACTCGGTTCATCTCAGCGTTGGAATCAGCAGCGATCGAGCCGATCATCTTGGTGTGCAGGGTCTCGAGGAGCTGGTCTTTTTCTTTCTTGAGAATGTTCCTCTCGTCGTATGTCTTGATCTGGGGTTCCAGGCACTGAACTGTGCCGTGGACTTCCAGTGCGTGGTTGTAGGTGTCTTCGTCTAGGTAGACGGATTCTCCCAGGCAAGGATGTGTGCCTTGTGTGCTCGGATCTGCTCGTTGAGACGTTCGATCTCTGCCTTGCGCATGCCGCCGTGGAGGGGTCTGGGTTTTTGGACCGTTTGTTTTGAGAGGGTTGTTCTGAGTAGTCCCGGCTGTTTGTGGCCGGGCAGAATGGATGACCATGAGGAAGTTCTCGAAGCACACGCCTGAGCAGATTGTCGTGAAGCTGGAGAAGGCCGAGGCGTTGCGAGGTGAGGGCATGAGTACGGCCCAGGCCTGCCGCGTGCTGGGTATCAGTGAGGCGACGTTGTGCCGGTGGCGTCAGCGTTATGGGTCAATGAATCGTAGTGAGGCCAAGGAACTGCGTGAGTTGCGTGAGCAAAACGCGCGCCTCAAACAGTTGCTGGGCCAAGCAGAGCTAGAGAAGGCAGCGTTGCGAGAGCTGGCGGAGGGAAACTTCTAAGCCCGGCGCGCAGGCACGAGGCTGTGAGCTACTTGGTTGGCCAGGGGTTTTCTCAGCGCCTTGCATGCCGCGTTGCCGGGCTGTCCCGGTCAGCGTATTGCCGGGCCCGCGCGGCGGGCGGGGCGAAAACGCTGCGTGATCATGGGCCTGTGCGCCAGTGGATGAATGATTTTGCCGCCACGCATCGACGCTGGGGCTATAAACGCGCCTGGGCGCGGGCCAAGAGCGAGGGCGTTGTCGTGGGGCGTGATACGTTCCGGCGCTTGTGGCGCACCGAAGGGCTGCGCGTGCGCCCGCGCAAAGCCCCCAAGCCCCGCACTGCGCCGCGCCTCCAGCGCCTGGTCAAGGCTAGTGCGCCGGGGCAGGTGTGGGCCATTGATTTCCAGTTCGATTCGGATTGGAGGGGGCGTGTCTTGAAGGTCTGTATCGTCGTTGATGAGTTCACGCGCCAGCACCTGGCTTTGCGCGTTGAGCGGCGTATGGGAGCCGTCGACGTGATCGAAATGCTTGACCTGGCTGTCCTAACCCATGGGGCACCCCAGGTGCTGCGCGCCGATAACGGGCTCGAATTCATCGCCGCAGGCGTGGGACGCTGGGACAGCGAGCACGACACGCTCCAAGCATTCATACCCCCGGGCCAGCCGTGGCATAACGGATTCGTGGAGTCCTTGCACAACCGCATGCGCGACGAACTCCTCGAGGACAACATGTTCGAGGACCTCGATCACGCGCGCGCCCTGATCAGCGCCTGGTCCCACCGCTACAATGAAGAGTACCCCCACAGTGCGCTGGGCTGGCTCTCACCCAACCAATACGCACGCCAATGGGCACAACACCACCAATAACAACCAACAACCCTCAACACACCTGGTCCACAAAACCAGACCAGGCCAATTGGAGTGATCTCGTTGATCAACGACGTAATCAAACCGACTATCGGCGAGCTATTCTCTACGGACTCACCCCTCATGTTTAATGTGCCTCGCTACCAGCGCGAGTACACCTGGGCCAAGCGCGACTGGGAGAACCTCTTCGACGACATTTCCGACAATGACAAGGGTTATTTCCTCGGCTCTATCATCGTCATCGACCATGGCTACAATGCGGAAAAGGGCGTGACCCAATGCGAGCTTATCGACGGCCAGCAGAGGCTCACCACCGTCAGTTTGCTGCTTGCTGCACTGTACGACCAGCTCAGCAAGCACAAAGATGATGCCGAGGAGGACGAAGATGAGGTCAACGTCGAACTCATCAACCTCAAGAACCGCCTCATCATGAAGAAGTCCAAGGGGCAGACGCGCGTGGTTCCCCAGGTCCAAGGCCAGAACCTCCAAGACTACAGGGCTCTCATGGGAGAGCGGGTCTCCAATCAAATTAAGGACAAGAGGCCCAAGTACGCAGGCAACAGGAAGATCTATAAGGCATACGCATACTTCGAGTCCCGACTAGAGGCCATGGTCGAAGCGCCTGAGAGAACCCACCCGAACAACGCCTACGAGGCCTTCAGCAACTTCCTCGACAAAGTGCTTTCCGCAGTGATAGTCCAGATCAGCGTTTCCAACGCATCCGAGGCCTATACCCTGTTCGAGTCCCTTAACAATAGGGGCCAGGCCTTGAGCGCGGTTGACCTCATCAAGAACACCTTGCTCTCCAGCTTTAAGGACGCAACCGAGGAGGACCTGGACGACCACTTCAACCAGTGGCAGCGCATGCTCTCCCTGCTTGGAGAGGACTACAAGACTCAGGAGCGCTTCTTCAGACAGGCATACGCTGCGTTCAGGCGAGAGGTGAACAAGCCGTTCATCACCGGAACCGCTCAGTACCCTCTCGGAGCCGTAGCAACCAGGTCAAACCTCCTCCACATCTACGAGAAACAGATTAAGAACGATGCAGCCGGCATGCTCGATTGGTTGCTCAAGAACGCGGAGGAGTACACGAAGATCGCGCTTGTGGACACGGATGGCGTCTCTGGCGACTTGGAAGAGTCGCTTATGAACCTTTCAAGGATTCAGGGCGTCCCCTCGTATGTGCTCCTGCTCCACTTGATGCGGAGAGCGGACAGCCTTTCGCTCACGGATCAGCATCTGGTCCAGGTAAATGATCTTTTGGTCAAGTTCTTCGTAAGGCGTAACCTTACCGACGCTCCTCCAACGCGCGACCTTACCAGGATCTTCATCAACATCGTTGAGGGCATCGAAGATGAAAAGAAAACTGGTGACGATCTCGTGCAGTTCGTGCGCGCCAAGCTTCTGGCGGTCTCGGCAGACGATAATCGATTTGCCGAGATGCTTGCAGGCCCGCTTTATGAATCCAATCCTGACACGGCTAGGTTCATTTTGACGAGCTTGGCTACGCCGTCGGTTACCAAGGAGATGAAGGGCCTTTGGGAGCGCGTTCCTTCTGGTACATACGTTTGGACCATCGAACACGTTCTTCCCCAGGGGAAGAACCTACCTGACGCTTGGGTCACCATGATTGCCGGTGGAGACAAGGCGCTCGCCGCCCAGATTCAGAACGATCATGTCCATGAGCTCGGCAACCTAACTTTGACTGGTTACAACTCAACCTTGAGCAATCTTTCCTTCCAGGAAAAGAAGTTAAGGAAGGATAAAGATGGCAACCCTGTTGGCTACCTCAACGGCTTGAACATCAACGACGATATTGCTTCAAGAAACGATTGGGACGAAGCAGCAATCACAGCGAGAACAGCGAAACTCGTTAAAGACGTAATCCAACTGTTCACGCTATAGAGGTTAGGGGAGGGTTTGCAATGACCGCTCTACCCCGCCCTGCCCCGACAAATCTTCAGGCGGTTTGGAGGTCTCACACCTGCGGGCCTGCAAGCCACCCGCTACCTTTGCCACCGTCTGTCATATCAAAATGCCTCGTGATAGAAATATGACAACATGGATTTTCGAGAATTTAGTTTCATGCGGCGCAAAATTCCGAAAAATGGCGAACTGGAATTGAAACTGAAGAAAATACGAAACTTTTTAACTATTAAGTGGGAGTAGTCATGTATTTTAATCTCATCATTAGGTATGATGAATCTCGAGAGATTGAATCCGACAGGATGTTCGAGAATACGAACCGTGCTATCAGGCAGCGATTTACGTGCGATGACGAACCGGATCTGGAAGCGCTCTGTGATTTGCCTACTATTATGGTGAAAGAGTTTGGGCCGGATACTGGGAAGCAAATTGCACGTATCGGGTATATCGACGCTCCATCTATGTGTCCGACAATGAAGAATCCGATTCTTCAATTTTCCTCAGATTTATTGATTGAGAAACAGGTTTTGGGGGATAAGAGCTATACTCCGAGGCAACTGGAGTGGGTTGGTCATCGTACACGTTGGAGTGTTTTTGAAGGGGATCCATTTCGTATTTTGCTTGGAGATGGTTTTCCGGGAGCGGCGAAAGAGGTCCAATCTTTGCCCATTGATGAAACAATGATTGCAGTGATGATGCCTTTTAATAGAGGGCATCACTCCGTGGATCCAGTGTTTGAGGCTATTCGGAATGGGGTTGAAGCGGTAGGGAAGACTGCGCGTCGTGTTGATGAACTCAACACTCCAACCGATATTCCAGATGATGTTAGGAATCTTATTCGCTCTTCATATGGGGTGATTGTTGATCTTACTGATCTTAATTCGAACGTGCTGTATGAACTCGGATTTGCGGATGGGCTTGGAAAGAAGCCGATTCTGATTCATGCGGGTCCGATTGGCAAGTTACCTTTCGATTTCAGCTCGAGGCGCGTATTTTCATATCATGATGATAAAGAAGGTCTTGAGATCTTTTCGAGAAAGCTAAGTGACATACTGCGGGAGCTGTAGATTCATTACGCTAACGTTTCACCCTGTTCTGGAGAGCGTAGGAATTTGTTCGTGAATTGAGTGTAAAGCTGGTGATGATCGCAGTCAGGAACCCGGTGGGTGAGTGAGCTAGAACTAGGACGGGGCGAAACTTATAGCCGCGGTCGTCGAAGCTAAAGCGCGCGTGTCAGATCTCCCATGGTGTGGGTGCTCCCTC
>ERZ773013.1918-NODE-1918-length-11839-cov-5.472505_pt1 | contig 11839 bp, 7 predicted proteins | sample MGYA00511670_ERZ773013 | MGnify/ENA primary metagenome ERZ773013 (study PRJEB29015, sample SAMEA2738120) | human oral metagenome | biome: human oral; feature: human-associated habitat; material: saliva | place: China | collected 2257 ...
CGTCGTGGTCGCCCCCAACACCGAAAAAAACTTCAACCCTAACCATCGCGGATTCGCATCCGACCTGGAGACCTGCCTGCAAATCGCCACCGGCGTCAAACTAGGCAACGGTAACGTCTCGGTCGCCCCGGGCCGCCTAGGCCTGGTGGGACATGGCATGGGGGGCGGGGCCGCCGTACTGGCCGCGGCAGGCCGACCCAATGTGGGCGCAGTCGTGGCAGCCTACCCGTCATCGGTAACCCCCAGTGCAGAAGCCGCAGCAGCCTCAGTCACCGCACCGGGACTCATCCTAGGCACAGGGGAATATGCGGTGCTTGATTTCGGCAATCCTGCAGCTATCGCGGCGAAATGGAAAGGCGAGGTGGCCTATCGAGAAATCACCGGTGCCGACCAAAGTGCTTTGGCCCACGACCCTGTGGCGAAACTCTTGACTGGCCAGGGCACGAAGGCGAACGTTCGAGAGAAGGTATGTGGGCTCATCACCGGTTTCCTGCTGGCTACCTTGGGGTCGGATAAAAAGTACCAGGGTTTTACCGCAGCCAACGCCTATGCGAAGAATCCAGTGCCATTCCGTCACACCGCCGATGTGGTGTCGTTCACCGGCTCGAAGCTGCTGGAAAAAGCCGACTTTGCCCAGACGTCATCGACGTAGAATTCCCTTCACTCGACCCCGATGCCGCCGCACCGCACCGCTTTTCGACGCACTCGCCTCCGACGGTAAGGGACACATGCGGGCCTCGGGCCTCTACGACGGCGAAACCGGTACCCCCCTCGGCTTCAACCCCGTCCAGCGACCCAGCGAGCGACCCGAGCGACCCGACCCCTACGGGTACGTGATTTCCCGGGCCGAGGCCTCGGGCGCGCCCCGGGTCCTCGAACCGCGCACGGGCACGTTGCGCGGCGTGCACACCCTGACGACCACCTACACGAACGAGGCTGGGGAAGTGGTCGCGTCCTTCGAGCGGCACCAGAACTGGAAATCCGTGTTCGATCCGCTCACGACGGAGGTGTCGTGGGTTGAGCGTGAGCACGAGTCGACGGCTCTGGACCTACGCTCCGAGGCATATAAGGACCTGCCGGACGGGGAATACGCGCTGACGGTCTCCGCACACAACGACGGACCGTCGCGCACCGAACAATCCATCTCCTACAAGTTCCGTATCGACACGACCGCACCCGTCATTGAGGACGTGCACTACTCCGGCAAGGGCGACGACACGGTTGTTACTCTCACCATCGTTGACTCCTCGCCGATGGCTGCCTTCGACCTGCACGACCCGGCCGACGGCCTATGGTTCTACCGACACATGCTCTCCGACGCCGACCAGATCGCTGACAAAGATGGCAAGTACCGCTACGAGGTGGACGTTCCGCTCTCCGAAATCTCCCGCGCGTGGGTGGATCAGGGCGGCACGGGACCAGTTGTGTCCGACCCGTACGTGCTGGGCTGGGACTACGGCCTCAACCACTCGTCGGCGGTGACCGTCAACCTGCCCACCGGACGTCCGAGCATTCCTCCGTTCTGCGCCGACCCCACGGGCGGCCATTGGGTGAAGGGAAGCGGTGGCTGGTGGTACGCGTGCGCCGACGGGTCGACCTACCTGGCCAACGGCTGGTTCACGATCAACGGCTCCGACTACAGCTTCGGTCCCGACGGTTACATGATGACCGGGTTCCTCAAGCGCCCCTCCGGCGAGTGGGTGTACGCGGATGCCTCCGGCGTGCTGCTGAGCGGCTGGCTCCGCGACGGCTCCTACGGAGGGCTGTACTGGTACTACATGGACCCAGCCACCAAGGTGATGCGCACGGGTTGGCTGTTTGATCGCGGCTCGTGGTACTACCTGGGTGACTCCGGCGACATGCACACCGGCTGGATCAAGATCGATGGTCTCTGGTACTACCTGAAACCTTCGGGTGCGATGCACATCGGCTGGCTCCAGCTCGGAAGTGCGTGGTACTTCCTGTCTCCCTCCGGCGCGATGGTGACCGGTGCACAGGTCATCGACGGCCGAGTATATTCCTTTGACACATCCGGAGTATTGCGGCACTAACGCCGCCTGCTTCTGATTGACGAGGCCTGGGCCCAGGAACGCTCCACCGCGGAGATTCCCGGGCACACTCGCTGTTGCGCACGTGGACCCGCTGTTCCGTAGGTGGGCGGTCTCGCCCACGCACGGAACAGCGGGTTTGGTTGCGGATGAGAGGTCCTACGTGCGGATGAGGGGCTGTGGGTACGTGGTCGTGGATGCCGCGCACGTCGCTTGTTGTCCTGCGGTATGTTGGACGTATCTGCCGATACAGCGGCGACGACGCAATTGCCTCGGTCGCCTGTGAATGCGAAGGAATGCACCATGTCCATGAAGAAACCAGCCGCCATCCTTGCGGGCGTCGGAACGTGTGCGCTCGCGGTCGCGAGCTGTTCCGTGTCCTCTCCGCAGACGCCCTCCGCCCAGTCCGACCCTGGCGCGGACTCGCAGCAGTCTGCTCCCCAGTCCGCTCCTCAGTCGGCTCCCCAGTCGGAGCCGCAGTCCGGCTTGACGGCCCCCATGCTGCCGGTGGGTGACGCCGATACTGCGCTGACATCCAAGGATGGGCAGGATGGTCCGGATGTGCAGAGCGGTGCCCCCGCGCCGTCTGGCGATGCCGAGGCAGCGGAACCTGTCGTCGTCATCGTCCACCTTGAGGAGGGTGCTGATCGTGAGGCGACCCTTGCTTCCATCAACCAGGCCGTGGCCGGGGTTTATCCGGATGCGACCGTCGAGGTCGAACGCGAGTATAAGAACGCCTTGCAGGGCTACGCGTTGCGCGTGCCTGCGGGTTCGCTGGATGCGATCCGTGGAGTGAGTGGTGTGAAGTTGGTGTCCATCGAGCGTGAGACACGCGTCCAGTAGTTGTCCTGTAGGTGGTGGTCGGGTGAGCTTGTGAGGTCGCCCGACCACCTTTTTGTCTCTGCATACACGGAATCATTAAGTTTGACAGCATGGTAGTAATGACCAAATAGCAGTCATGAGTAGCTTGTCAGTTATGCTGTCGTGTTAGGGTGCTCCTGGTGATCGGCGGAGAGGATACGTGGCGGTGTTCCCGCTCGACCGCCCATGATTACAGAGGAGCAGAATATGTCCATGAAGCAAACAGCTCTCGCGCTGGCATGTGTTGGCGGGTGTGCGCTTGCGGTTGTCAGTCCGTCGTTCGCCGCGTCGGCGACCGCCTTCCAGTCCGGTGCTTCGCCTGCAGTGGTCGCCCAGGCGGCCATGGTTGGAAGTGAGGACCGTCCGTCGGAGAGTGTTGAGGTTGTCGTGCGCCTCGAGGAGGGTGCTGACCGTGCGGCTGTGCTCGCGTTGATTAGGGAAGCTGTGGCTGAGTCTTTCCCCGGCGGGTCCGTCGAGGTCGAGTATGAGTACGAGAACATCGCGCAGGGCTTCGGGCTGAGCGTGCCCGACGGATCCGTCGAGGTGATTCGGGGCGTTAGTGGCGTGCAGTCGGCCGACTACGTGTGCGCGAACCGCCTCTGGTAGTGTGCCCGCCGTCGACGAGGCCGTGGCCGGGTGTTCCGGTCGCGGCCTCGTTTGTTGTGGGGACACCTGCTTGTAGCGGGATGTTGGATGTTCTGTTGCGCCCTCGGTGATGTATGCGTGCTGTGGCGCTATTTCTAGTTGCTTCAAATTAAGATAAAATTAGAAGTAATTTGAAGTTCGTGTGAATGGAGTAGCCATGAAGACTCCTATCCCTCCGCCTTATCGGCTTGGTGAGCTGCGTGAACGAGTCATTACCAATCTGATGGCTATGGATGATGATCGTCGTCTCCCTGTTATTGCTGTGCTCGCTGGTGGGCTGGATGATCCGGAGTATCGGCCGTGGGAGTATTACTTCCGTGCGGAGCCGGTGCCAGAGGGGCTTAGCCGCGAGGCGTGGTGGTACGCGGTGCGCACTGCGCGTGCCTCGACGTCCCGGCCCACTCCCTTCGTTATGAAGGATGGAACGCGCCTGACGTTTAATCTCCCAGATCGCTTCTTGAGGTTGAATGAGGAAATTACGGCGCAGGCGCGTGGTCAGGTGGAGCTTCCGGGAGAGGTGGCGACGCAGGGGCTGCGAGATAGGTATCTGATTAACTCTCTCTACGAAGAGGCGATCACCTCCTCCCAGATGGAGGGGGCTTCGACCACAAGGCGTGATGCGAAAAAAATGCTCCGAGAAAAGAAGGATCCGCGTGATCGCTCAGAGCGGATGATCCTCAACAATTTTCTCGCCCTCGAATATGTGCGCGATCACTTGGGTGAGGAGCTCACTCCTGAATTCATCTGTGGGGTCCATCGCATCGTGACGGATGGGACGCTCGATGAGGCAGAGGATGCGGGACGCTTGCAGCGCCAGGGTGAAGAGCGAATTCGTATCTATGGGAGTGAGGGTGATGATCAGCTGTTGCATGTGCCGCCGCCGGCCGAAGAGTTGCCTGAACGACTCAAGCGTTTGTGCGACTTTGCCAATGGCGTGGGGGAGTATGCGTCGCAATATGTGCCGCCCCTGGTACGGGCACTCATCGTGCACTTCATGATGGGCTATGATCACTACTTCGTCGATGGTAATGGGCGCACGGCCCGCGTGATTGCGCAGTGGGTGATGCTGCGCGAAGGCTTCTTCCTCATGGATTTCGTCCCGGTGTCGAGGCTTCTGCGCACAGCACCTGCCAAGTATGCGCGATCCTTCCTTGAGGTTGAGCAGGATGAAGGGGATCTCACCTACTTCCTAATCTGGCATGCGGAGATTATCCTGCGTGGAATCCGTGAGCTGCACGATTACCTGGCGAGAAAGTCCAAAGAAATGGAACAAGTGAAGCATCTCCTCAGGCTCACCGATCTTAATAATCGACAGATCGGGGTCATTGAGGAAGCGTTAAAGGACTCTGCTATCACCGTGACAGCTGCATCACATGCGGACAAGTACAGGGTGACGCCGCAGACGGCGCATGCCGATCTGCGCGGTCTTGAGGATGGTGGATACCTGATGCGTACCAAGCGCGGCCGCAGCTTCGAGTGGTACCCGGTCACAGATCTCCAGCGTCGGGTTCGGGGTGTCGATGCGTAGTGCGAAGTTCCATGATTGCCGTGGTCGTTAGGTTGTGCGACGCAGCGTGGGGTCTTGTTGTAGGAACTGTTGCAAAAGGCAACTTCTAGTTACTTCAAATTTGATCCAAATTAGAAGTAACTAGAAGTAAGCCTCCCCGTGCCGTCGTACCTCGGTGTCGCTCATGACCCAGCCCCGGCCTCGTGCAGAGTGAGGCGCAGTCAACTCAAGGTGCGCATCTGAGTGTTACCACGGCACGTGCAAAGAGGCGCGAATCCGGCGCACATCCCCAGCCTCAGGGTCAAGGCCCGGAAAGCTAACGCTTAGATCAGATCCTTCCTCTCCATGTACTTCATGGCCAGCCAGCCAAACGGGATGCGCCCGTAGAAGGTGACGAGACGGTAGAGCAGCGCGGTGGCAATCGCGACCGAGGAGGAGACGCCCGCGACTGTCAGACCCGAGGTGAGTGCCGTTTCGACGGTACCGATACCACCCGGGGAGGGGATAAAGGAACCCGCCGCGTTCGCGGTCAGGTAGGTGATAGCAACCGTTGAGAAGTTCAGCGAGCCACCCATGGCGACCATGGCGGTCCAGAACGCGCCCACGTAGCCGATGTTCATGAGCAGGTTGCCAGCCACGACGGCGGCCAGGCGACGAGGTTGTCCGATGATCCACAGGAGACGCGGGTAGACCTGCTGCCACGTTGGCTCGATCTTGGCCCAGATCCAGCGGCGTACCTTTGGGACGGCCATGATGACGCCGACCGCGAGCATGACGACCGCGACGACCGCGAGGATCGTGCCGTAGGGGAGTGAGACAGACAGGGATGAACCCGCGCTGACCATGACGAGTAGCAGGAGGATGATCGTGATGAGCGCCTGCGAGATCTGCATGAGCGTCACCGTCGTCACGGCAGCGGCGGTGGGGACGCGGCGCTTGCGCAGGTAGCGCAGGTTCAGGGCGGCGGGACCCACACCGGCGGGTGCGATGACCGTGATGATCGAGGCGGCCACCTGCGCGATGAGGGTGTCGCCGAAGCGCAGCTTCTCGGGGGACAGGGCCATGAGCGGCACGGCCGAACCCACCCAGATCAGGCAGGCTAACGCGGCGGACGCGGCCATCCACCATGGGTTCGCGCTTTTCACCGTGGAGACGAGGTCGTTGAAGTTGAGAGAGGAGACGACGATGAAAACCGCGATGAATGCGACCGCGATCGTCAAGATCGTGCGCGGGCGGAAGCGCTGCAGGTCGGCTGTCGGGGCGGACTCGGCCTCGGAGTCACCCACGAGGGCGGCGCGCAGATCACTGAGCAGATCGGATCGGCGCAGCATCTGGTTCACCGATGCGGGCAGGACCGGCTTCTGGATGACGGGCGCGCACGCGATGAGGGTCTCGTCGCCGACGCAGCGTCGACCGGCCTCAAGCGCACGTTGGGGACCCACTGCCAGGGCGGTCAGGACTAGCATCTGGGCGATGTCGATGGACTGGTTGAGTTCAGTCGTCGCGACCTCGCCCGAATCCCAGTCGAGCAGCCACACGTCGGAGGACGCGTCGACGACGACGGCCTCGGGCGTGAGGGCGCGGTGCGAGATGCCGCGGGTGTGCGCGTAGTGCAGCTGCTCCCACGCGCGGTCCAGGACCTCGTCCGAGGCCTGCTCGCCCAGTTCCGTGAGCGGCGTCGTCGGCGGGAGGGCGGACAGGACCATGATGATGGAGTCGTTCGCCGAGGCGATGGCGATGGGTTCCTGAGTGAAGACGCCGGCGCGCAGGGCCTGCAGCGTCGTGAACGAGGAGCGTTCCGCCTGCGCCTTGAGCGAGGGCGACACCCACCTGCTGATGCCGCGCAGCCGCAGGTTGTTCCACATCTCGAGGAGGGTACCCGTCAGCTCTTGACCCGGATCCATGACGATGAGCTCGTAGGCGAGCCCGGTGTCGCTCCACACCTGGTAGTGGCGGTGGTGGTCGGGGTCGGGGCGCCGCGTGACGGTGACGCCCATGTCGCCCAGGTCGGCGGGCATCTGGGTGAGGCTCCCGCGGGCGTTCTCCGCGACCGCCCACGTGGAGAGGGGTTCGGTCGACGTGTCCAGGTCGGTGCGCACGATGCGCGAGGGGGTGATGCCGATACCGAGGAGCGCCTCCACGAGGGCGGCGCCCTTGGCTCTCTGGTCGTCGAATCCCATGACCCAGCGCGAGCCGGAGCCGAACGCTCGGCCGATGAACACGGAGATGAAGGCGACGGGCAGGGTCATCGAGGAGCGCAGGACGCCCAGGACCAGGATGATCCACAGGCCCGTCCAGCCCCAGCGAATGGCCTTCATGGACTGTGCTTCGCCGGCGGAGGTGAAGAGGGCGCACAGGGTGACGATGACCAGGTTGATCGCGATAGCGAAGCCGGTTTGGTGGCCCTGCGTGGCGATCGCGCGGTCCACGCTCAGGGGGGCGGTCAGGTAGGCGGGAAGGAGGCCGGTCAGCAGGATGATGATCCAGCCGCCGACCGCTGCGACCACGCTGGTAACGAGTGCCTGGATGATCGCCTGGAGGCGCCTGCGCAAGGCGAGGGAGACGATCACGAGGATCGGCGTGATCAGGATGATGAGGCCTTCGACCAGGTTGACCGGCAGGATCAGGATCTTGCGGACGAGCTGGAATTGCAGGACGTCCATGGTCACGCCGCGCGTCGTGGCGCTGGCCACCGTGCCGATCGTCCAGATGACGACGATCGAGAGGAGGGCGATGACGACGTCGATGACGTCCTCACGTCGGCGCCGGAGAGTGAACATGCGGTCGGCGATGTAGGCGGGACGCGGGAGGCGAAGCCTGCGCGCGGGGACGGGCAGGGCGACCTCACCGCTCTTAGCGTGTGCGACAGCGGTGGAGACCGCGGCCTCGTCGCTGGACTCTGCGGTGGTGGGCGTGTCCTCGGCCGTCGATGCCCGCTCCTCGCGGGGGGCCTCGTTGGCGTCTGTGGCCGCGTCTGTCGCATCGGTCGTGTCGGTGGTCGCGTTGTCGCTCGGCGCGGGAGGCGCAGTGAGCGCGGTCGCGTCGGCCGGGGCATTCGCCTGAACCGCGTCCGCTGCGAGTATCGGCTCGCTCGGCGCCTCGGGGGCGAGAGGGGCGTCGGCGTCGGGAGCGGTGGAGGGAAGCGGGGGCTCGGTCATCGAGGCGGGGTCGGGCGTCGCGGGAGCGGGCGGGGGAGGGGGAGTGAAGTCCCCCGGCGCGTCGACCGGCGGCATCGGCGATGCCGGGGCGGCGGTGGGGTGTATCGGCGAGGCCGGGGCGGGACCCGGATGCGTGGCGAGGACGGGAGGAAAGCTGGGGGGCATCATGACGGGCTGCGTCGTGGAGGGGCTGACGATGGCGTCCATGACCTCGGTGCGGGCCTCGGACGGGGGCACTTCCGGCGGCGGGGCAGGGGTTGTCGCGGCCCCGGCCTCGTCGATCATGCCCATCAGACCCTCGACCCCCAGCGCGGACGGGTCCTCAGCCGAGGAGGGGACAAACAGGATGTTCGTATCGACGACCGGCGTGCCGTCGTGTGACTCCTTGCGCTTCCTCATGCTGCCCATCCTATATTCGCGGTCAACAAAGGTAGGGTTAGGGAGACACATTCCCGGCAGAAAAGGGCCCTATCGTGACCTGGTCTACACTCGCGGCAGCATCGGATCCGTCGATGCTGAGCACTGTTATCGAGTGGTTTAAGAATCCTGAGTCTCTACTTGTCGCCATGGGGCCGTGGGTCCTGTGGGGAACGATGCTCATCGTCCTCATCGAATCCGGCGTGCTGTTCCCCGTGCTGCCCGGCGAATCCCTGCTGTTCACGGCCGGCCTGCTGCACGACCGTCTGGGCCTGCACCTGCCGACCCTGATCCTCATGGTCGTCGTCGCCGCCTTCGTCGGCGCGCAGATCGGCTATTTCCTGGGCGCCAAGTGGGGGCGCCGCTTCTTCAAGCCGAACGCCCGCATCCTCAAGACCGAGCACCTGGAGAAGGCGGAGCACTACTTCACGAACTACGGCGGTCGCTCCCTCGTCATCGGCCGTTTTATTCCCTTCGTGCGCACCTTCATTCCGCTCGCCGCCGGTATGGCCCGCTACCCCTACCCGAAGTTCCTGCTGTTCAACACGCTCGGATCCGTCATCTGGGGCGCGGGCTTCATCCTGGTGGGTGCGCTCCTGGGCAACGTGCCCTTCGTGCACGACAACCTGACGCTCATCCTGGCCGTCATCATCCTCGCCTCCGTCCTGCCCGTCATTATCGAGATGGTCGGCAAGCGTCGCGCCGGCGCCGACAAGGAGAAGGAGTAAGCCATGTTGGCCTGGTGGATGCTGGTCCCGACCCTGCTGGCCATGATGGTCGCCCTGGTGCTGCCAGGCTTCATGTGGCTGCGAGCCGGCTCGCGCTCGTCGCTCGTCGCGATCGGCGCCGCGCCGGCGTTCACCTTCGGCCTGATCACCTTCCTCTCCGTCGCCTACCCGGCCTTCGGCATCGAGTGGGAGCCCTCCACGGTCATGCCCGTCCTCGGGCTCAGCTCCCTCGGCGGGGCGCTCACCTGGGCACTGAGCTACTTCCACCGGACGAACGGCGGATTCGCCCTCAACGGCGTGCCGTTCCGCCAGGCCCTGGGCGTGCGCGCCCCCATCGGCGCCGCGCAGGCCGCGATCCGCGCCGCCACGTGGGGCGCGGTCCTCGTCGGCTTCCTCCTGGCCGCGTGGCCGCTCATCAGGGGAGCCGACCCCGCCAACCCGGTCCAGCAGTGGGACCCGACCTTCCACCAGAACGGCGTCCACGCGATCCTCTACGGCAAGGACGCCAGCCCCTTTGGCGGACTCCACGAGCTGTACGGGGGACGCCGCGTCTACTATCCGACGGGCTGGCACGCCTTCGTCGCGCTCTTCTCTCGATACGACTCGGTCGTCCAGACCGCCAACGTCTCCTCCCTGGCCCTCATGGCCGTGTGGGTCATCGGCCTGGCCGCCCTGGTCTCCGTGCTGACCGCGTCGCGCAGCGCGCTCCTCGCCGCTCCGGTCATCGCCGGCATGCTCCCGAACATGCCCGCCGACGCGCTCACCATGTACAACCAGTGGCCCAACGCGACGGGCACGGTCCTCGTCCCCGGCCTGGCCGCCGCCGCCATCGTCGCCGGTCGGCGCTTCGCGTCGGATCTGAGCGACGGGGACGGCGTGCGCTCCTTCGCCCGCCGCATCCCGCAGGGAGTGTTCCTCGCCATCGGGTGCCTCGGCCTCGTCGGAGCCCACCCGAGCGCTGCCTTCTCCCTCCTCGCCTTCCTCGTGGCGCCCCTCCTGGCGTCCATCGTGTCCTTCGCGCGCGCCGCCCTCGCGCGCGACGGGCGCGGCCAACTCCTCGCCATCGTCTGGGCGGCCGTCGGCCTCGCCGTCGTCGTACTCCCCCTCATCGCCCTCGCCTCCCCCAAGATTCAGGCGATGAGCAAGTACCCGCGAGCCGGAAGCGGCTGGGGCGAGGCCTTCGCGCACGCCTTCGTGCCCTACCCTCCCTTCGCCAGCACCGCCGCCACCGCCCAGTGGGCCTTCCTCCAGACGGTGCTCCTCATCGCGGGCATCGCGGTGACCGCACGCCTCGACACGCTCCTGCGCCGCCGCGACCCCCTCGCGCGCGCGGCCGCCCAGGCGGGGCTTGCCGAGGACCCCGACGAGGACACCGAAGAGGCCACCGGCGAGGCCGAGGGCACCCGGGCCTCGGCGCGCCCGGCCTCAACCGAGGAGAAAGCCGCGCCCATGCCCGCGTGGCCGCTCGTCTCCTACCTGATCCTCGCCGCCCTCACCGGGCTCGCATACGCGCCCAACTCCGCGCTGCGCACCTACCTGCTGGCCCCCTGGTACAAGGACGCCCGACGCATCATGGGCGTCGAAGACATCGCGCTGACCGTCCTCATGGCCGTCGGCTTTGCCGCCATCGTCCACGTCATCCACGCGGCGTGGACCTCCTCGCTGCGCCGCATCCTTCAAGACCGCGGCGTCGACACCGACGTCGAGGCGCCCCGCTGGCCTGTCCAGGTCGGGGTCGGCGCCCTCATCCTCATCCTGTCCGGCTTCGGCGCGATCGACGCGCGCAACTCCGCGGTCGCCTCCGTCTACGACCCCGCGCGCTTGGGCAAGCCCGGCATGGCCACCAAGGGCGAACTCGCCATGCTCAGGCGCATGAAGTACACGACAGCGCCCGACGCCCTCATCCTCGGCGACCCGATCGCGGGAGCCGCCTACTCCGAGCTGCTCGGAGGCCGCAAGGCCGTCTTCCCCCAGCTCACCACCGCCAACGAGGACGTCGCCTCCCAGCGGGTCCTCACCCAGCGCTTCCACGACATCGCCACCGACCCCGAGGTGTGCGAGGTCGTGCGCGAGCTCGGCATCACCCACTTCTACGAGGAAGAAGACGGCGCCTACTACAACTTCATGCGCTCCTCGCGCAGCCCCGGCCTGTACGGGGTCGACACCTCCACGGGCTTCGAACTGGTCGACGCGGGCGGCACCGCGAAGCTGTGGAAGATCACCGCCTGCGGCGACGTCACCCCCGGCGGCGGCCACGACGCATTCGCCGACGGCATCAAGTCCCGCCAGGAGTAGCAGCGCGCCTGTCAAGACGGGGCGCGCGAGGGATGCTGGTGCGCCCGCGTCCCCCTGCCCCGCGCGATAGGCCACAATGCGCAGCTGGCGCGCCCGTGCGAATGCCGGGCCCCGGGGCGTGTCGATACCCTTGACACCATGACGACGAACATTCCCGGCCCCGCGCCCCTCGGTGACAAG
>ERZ773013.1921-NODE-1921-length-11826-cov-3.247982_pt1 | contig 11826 bp, 7 predicted proteins | sample MGYA00511670_ERZ773013 | MGnify/ENA primary metagenome ERZ773013 (study PRJEB29015, sample SAMEA2738120) | human oral metagenome | biome: human oral; feature: human-associated habitat; material: saliva | place: China | collected 2257 ...
CTCGGACAACCCCGGCGGACCCAACGAAATCTGGTCCTACGGCGAGGAAGTCGCACAAATCTGCGCACGCTACATCCACCTCAGGGAAGCGCTGCGCCCCTACATCGGCCGCGTCATGGACGAGGCCGCCGAGCGCGGAATTCCCCCGATGCGCGCACTCTTCCTCGAATTCCCCGAGGATCCGCGCGCGTGGGAAGAAGAAGGAGAATTCCTCCTTGGTCCCGACCTCCTTGTCGCCCCCATCGTCGAGGCCGGCGCACGCAGCGCCCGCGTCTACCTTCCCGCGGGAGTGCGCTGGCAGCAGCTGCTGATCGCAGGCGGCGAAGAAGGAGAAAAGGCAGGTACGGCCTCGTACACCCTGGGAGACGTCTTCGAGGGTGGGCAAGAGGTCACCATCGATGCACCACTGGAGTGCATCCCCGTATTTGTCCGTGAAAACACGGAACTTGGTAGTTGCTGACGGACAACTATCAACACTCAAAGGAGAGAGAATAATGGCACACACATCGAAGCTCGCAATGCGCGGCGTTGCCCTTTTCGGTGCTTCAGTGATGGCACTGGGACTGGGCGCATGTTCAGGAGGAAAGTCGGATTCTTCGTCTGGCGCCTCCGGTGGACAGGTCACCGTTGAAATGTGGGACTACCTGAGCGGTGACACCGCCAACAGCTCGATCGAAGCATCGATTGCAGAGTTCGAGAAGGCAAACCCCGACATCAAGGTCAAGCGCACCACCTTTGCTTTCGCTGACCTGTCGAAGTCCATTCTCCAGGGCTCGGTCGGCGGCGAGGTCCCCGACGTTGCAGTCGTGGACGTGGTCGACAACCAGAACTTCGCGTCTTTGGGCATGCTCAAGGACCTCAGCGGTGATGGCATCAACAAGTCTGATTTCTTCGATGGCCCCTGGTCCTCGGTTGAATTCGATGGAAAGACCTACGGTATTCCGCTGAACTCGAACAACCTCGCCCTGTACTACAACAAGACCATGCTCAAGGAAGCCGGTGTCGAGGTTCCGACCGACTGGGAGTCCTTGAAGGAAGTTGCAAAGAAGACCACAAAGGGCGACGTCAAGGGCCTGGCGATTTCCGGTGTGAAGTCTGAGTCCGCAACCTTCCAGATCCTGCCCTTCGTGTGGCAGACCGGTGGCGACCTGTCCAACTACAGCGAGTCCGGCGCAACCGCACTGGCCTACCTGCGCGGCATGATTGAAGAAGGCTCGATGTCCGAGGCCGTCTCCAACTACACCCAGGAAGATGCGCGTACCCAGTTCATCACCGGCAAGGCCGCAATGATGATCAACGGTCCGTGGGAGCTCTCGACCCTGACCAAGGATGCCGAGATCGAATGGGACGTCGCTCCGCTTCCCAAGGACAAGCGCGCAGCAACCTCGATGGGTGGCGAAAACGTTGTCGTCATGAACGGTGCCAAGCAGTCTGATGCAGCAGTCAAGCTCGCAAAGTACCTGACCAGCGCAGAAGGCGCCAAGATCTACTGCGATGGCTCCGGCCAGCTCTCCTCGCGCCCCGACCTGCAGGGCAAGCTCAAGCTCTCGAGCGATCCTAAGCTCAAGGTCTTCGAAGATCAGCTCCAGTACGCACACGCACGCGCATACGGAAAGGACTACCCGAAGATTTCCGAGGCCATCCAGCTGTCCATGCAGGAAGCCCTGACGGGTGCATCGACTCCCGAGGCCGCAGCAAAGAAGGCCGCGGACACGATGAACCCCTTGCTGCCCAAGAACTGAGCGGCAAAGGACACAGGTCCGGCGAGTATCGTAGGCCTCGTCAAGGACCGCACAATACCTAGTGGCACCCCACGCGAGTACACACGCAACAATGGGAGTCCGTGGCAAAGCCGCGGTATCCCTACTCGCGTGGGGAGCCCGCAACTCTGAGTAAGTGAATTTACGATGACGCGAACAAAGAAAGCGGGTCACGACGCAGGATCTCGTTCCATGGCGCGCACTCGTCGCCTGGGGTTCCTCCTTGCACTACCCGCAATCATCTACATAACAATTTTCCTCGTTGTTCCCCTGGTCTATAACATCTGGCTGTCAATCTCTGATGCCAACGGTTCCAACCTCATTACGGGCGACTACCACCCGACGGGCTTTGCGAACTATAAGGAAATGCTGGCCAGTCCCGGTTTCTGGAATGGCGTCAAGCTTTCGGCGATCTTCACCGTCGCATCCCTTGCTTTGCAGTTCCTCGTCGGATACGCGCTGGCACTGTTCTTCCGCAAGCCCTTCCCCGGAAACGGCATCATTCGCGCGCTACTGCTGGTCGCCTGGATTCTTCCCGCCGTTGTGACCGGCACGATCTTCCGCTGGATGTTCGACTCTGATTTCGGCGTCATTAACTACTTCTTGACCTCCATGCACCTGGTGGACAAACCGGTCATGTGGCTCACCGGTCCAACAACCGCAATGGTCGCGGTCGTTGTCGCAAACCTCTGGGTCGGAATGCCCTTCAACATGCTCCTGATCTTGTCGGGATTGCACACCATTGACGATGGCTTGTACGAGGCCGCCGAAGTTGATGGTGCGGGCCCCATCCGTACCTTCTTCTCCATCACGGAACCCCTCATGCGTCCTGTCGTCTTCTCGCTCTTGCTCTTGGGCGTCATCAATACCTACAAGGTCTTCGACCTGATCTACACGATGACGAAAGGCGGGCCCGTTGAAGCGACGACGACTTTGCCGATCTTCACCTACCTGCAGACCTTCAAGGTCTTCGACTTTGGTAATGGTGCAGCCGCCTCGATGCTGACGATGGTTCTGCCCTTGGCGCTGTCGTGGTTCTATGTTCGTTCGCTGGATAAGGAGGACGCGTAATGTCTGTGGAGACTTCTGAAGCCCAAGGTGTGGCCAGCGAAAGTGCACCCAAGGACGGAAAGCGCGCCGAGGCCTCGGAAACGAGGACTTTTGCGAAGACAAAGCACGAGAAGCGTGAAGGCCGCGTGCGCATCGCAAAATCTGCCGCCGCATGGGTCATGGCGATCTTCTATCTTTTCCCGGTCTATTGGATGGTGTGCACGGCCTTCAAGACGCAGAAAGAAACCTTCGTTCAGCCACCGCACCTCATCCCTCAAAATCCGACGCTTGATTCCTTCCGAGTCGCCTTCAGTGACAACTTTGGGATCTGGAAGGCACTGGGGAACTCGGCGATCATCGCTGCTGGGTGTCTGGTACTGACGCTGCTCTTTGCAATCCCCGCGGCCTACGCGATCGCGCGAATGAGGAGCGCAGTGACAACCGGAATGCTGATCTTGTTGAGCGTCGTTCAGCTCCTCCCCGCCATCGCGATTTCGATCCCGATGTTCGTGCTTTTCCGCCAAGCGGGAATGGTTAACACCCTCCCCTCGATCATCTTGGCGGACGTGACGGGTACCCTGCCTTTCGCGATCATCATGCTGCGACCGTTCTTCAAGCAGTTCCCGAAGGAAGTTGAGGAGGCGGCGCGACTTGACGGCCTCGGAATCATTGGAACCATTGTTCGCGTGGTGATCCCAACGATTCGCCCCGGCGTTATCATGATCGGATCCTTCTCATTCCTCATGACCTGGGGTGAGTTCACCTTCGCGTTGACCTTGCTGACGAAGGCGGATCTGCAGCCTTTGACGGTTGCTTTGAACCGCTTGATCGGTCAGTATGCGACGAACTGGAATGACCTGATGGCTGTGGCCACGGTTATTGCAATCCCGGTTTTGCTCCTCTTCATTGCTCTGCAGCGCTATATCGTCGCTGGCCTCGCCGGTGGCGCGACGAAGGGGTGAAGGGGATATAGCGTGGCGAGGCCGGGGCGTGCCCTCCCCACTTCGCTCTCTCATTCCTGCTTTAGCTCACTGACTCCGGGCCTATGACTGTTCTAAGGCCGTAGGTGAGCGAGCTAAAGCAGGAGGGGAGGGACGCGTGTAGACATCTCCCAGAAGTTGGTGTTCACTGAGAACACACACATCCAAAGTCCGCAGGGCATTCGCACCTCCACCAACGAAGATTTGGCAGGTTCTCTGTGTTATTCGATGAAACTCAACTTCCCGAAACGCACTCGGCACTTCACTTTCCGGCCGACGAATGGTGGAAGAGCGCGGTTGTTTACCAGATCTATCCCCGCTCATTTAACGACGCGAACGGAGACGGTTTCGGCGATCTCCAAGGGATCCGCTCCAGGTTGGGATACCTGAAGGAACTCGGCGTTGATGTCCTGTGGCTCTCGCCGATCTACCGCTCACCCCAAGCCGACAACGGCTACGACATCTCCGATTATCAGGACATCGATCCCGCTTTCGGGACCATGGACGATTTCAATGAACTCATCGCCGACGTTCATGCCCTTGGAATGAAACTGGTCATGGACCTGGTCGTCAACCACACCTCGGACGAGCACCCGTGGTTCATTGAGTCGCGTTCCTCGATCGATAATCCGAAGCGCGATTGGTACTACTGGCGTGACCCGCGTCCGGGTTTTGAAGGCGGAACCCCCGGCGCCGAACCCTCGAATTGGGGGTCATTCTTCTCTGGCCCCGTGTGGAAATACGACCCGCACACCGGTCAGTACTACCTCCATCTTTTCGCGGAAAAACAGCCCGACCTGAACTGGGAGAACCCCGAAGTTCGCCAGGCCGTCTACGAAATGATGCGCTGGTGGCTAGACCGCGGGGTCGATGGCTTCCGAATGGACGTCATCAACCTGATCTCCAAGGTCCCCGGCCTTCCCGATGGCATCTGCCAGCCCGGCCAGGATCTTGCCGACGGAAGCCCCTTCTACATGGAGGGACCGCGCCTGCATGAATTTCTCCAGGAAATGCACGGCGAGGTTTTCGAAGGCCGCGGAGCGATCTTCACCGTCGGGGAAACGCCCGGAGTACTCCTCGAAAATGCGCCTCTCTACTCTGATCCCGCGCGCCACGAAGTCAACATGATCTTCCAATTCGAGCACGTCGGCTTAGGGCTGCCCGAAGGAAAGTTCGGTCGACGAACCCTAGAAGCGGGAGACCTTGCGGATTCGCTCACGCGCTGGCAAGAAGGCCTCGCCGAGCGGGGATGGAACAGCCTCTACCTGTGCAACCACGATCAACCGCGTACGGTCAGTCGTTTCGGCGACGAAAAGTACTGGTATGACAGTGCGACTGCGCTTGCCACGATTCTTCACCTCCTGCGCGGAACCCCGTACATCTACCAGGGTGAAGAACTGGGCATGACGAACACGGTCTTCGCGGGAATCGAGGACTTTGAGGACATCGAGTCCACCAACTACTACCGTGTGGCCATCGAACACGGAGATGATCCCGAGCGCGTCCTCGACGGTCTGCGCGCGATGGGCCGCGATAACGCACGCACTCCTGTCCAGTGGGATGCGTCGGACAATGCTGGTTTTACGACGGGTACGCCGTGGATTGCTCTCAACCCGAACTATCCGGTGATCAACGCCTCCGAGCAGGTGGGGGACCCGGTTTCGGTATTCTCCTACTTCCGTGCGCTCATTCGTCTGCGTCACCACCTCCCGGTGATCGCTGATGGGCGCTTCGAGCGCATCGATGCGGGTCATCGTGAGATCTTTGCCTTCCGCCGCACCTTGGGTGAGCGTGAGCTGGTAGTTACTGCAAATCTTTCCTCGAAAGATCTGACTCCGGTCCTTCCTTCAGAGATTTCCGAGGCCGTGCCTGCGTTCGTCCCAGTTCTGACCAACGCGAATGTGTGGGAAGAGATGGGTGCACCGCTTGCTCCGTGGAGGGCGCGGGTTTTTCTTCGATAGTCATTGTGTCAACCATTGAGACCATTCATGTTTGAATTCACTGGAAATTCGCTATTTTCCTGAGAAAAAGTGAATACGTATTCGGCAAATCGAGGCTCTGACCTGCACTGATATCGATCAGTGCAGGTCAGAGCTGTTTTATTCTCACTTTTCCGCAGTATTTCAACGATTTTTTAGCCCAGAATTAAGCCGCTGTGATTCATTGTTATGCCGATGTTGCGTGCAGGAATGCTTCTGGATGCGTTCAGGCGATCTTTGTAGCGTCATCGCGAAGCTATAACAGGCTGTTTTCGCTGATAACACGCAGAAAAACAGAGTGAGGAATACGCATGCGGATTGAAACCGCAAAGAAAATTGGGGCACTCGTAACCGCCGGTGTACTCGCGGGAAGCGCGACAGTACTCGGCGCCGAATACAGAGCAGAAGCCGCCCCAACAGTTACGAAAGTCTGGGCCGACAAAGCGCGTTACGCGCCGGGAACACCCGTCACCGTCACTGCCCAAACCCAAGGGAGCGGGGAAGTAAACTTCTCGCTCACCCACCTGGGAAAGCACGTCGATCACTACAGCACTCAGGCCTCGGAAGACGGCAAAACAACCTGGACTTTCACTCCCCCGAGCACGGACTTCACGGGCTACATGGTGGAAGTCGACACCGAAGACTCCCAAGCGAATACGGCGATTGACGTCTCCAGCACCTGGACGCGCTACCCGCGCTTTGGCTATTTGGGTAACTACAGTGCTGACCTCAGTGGAAAGACGGACGGCATCATCGATCAGCTGGCCCAGGACTACCACATCAACTCCCTCCAGTACTACGACTGGATGTGGCGCCACGAAGACCCGGTGCGTTACGAAGACGGCAAAGTCGCAGCGCAGTGGAGTGACTGGAAGAAGTGGAGCTTCTCCTCGGACGTCATCAAGCAATTCATCGCCTCGGGCGATGATGCCGGCGTCGCCTCGCTGCCCTACTCCATGAGCTATGCAGCACTTGAGGGATACCAAGACCACGGCGTAAGCAGCGACTGGGCAATCAACATCCGCGGTGACAACAACACCCGCGTCCCGTGGACAAGCGTTATGATCCCCGGCCAGCAGGACACAACCCTGCACATGATGAACCCGCAGAATACTCAGTGGCGTCAGCACATGGTCGATCAGTACAAGAAGCAGATCGAACTGGGCTTCGAAGGAACGCATATCGACCAGCTCGGTAACCCTCAGGGCGCGTGGGACGCCAACGGAAACTCGGTTGACCTTGAGGCCGGCTTTGCGTCGCTTGTGAACGAGACTTCGGAGCAGACACGTCAGCCCGTTGGGCTCAATGCCGTTGACGGCTACGGTTCCAGCCAATTGGCTCAGTCCAAAGCCGACTATCTCTACACAGAGCTGTGGGGCAGCCAGGCCTCGAACTCGAATTTGGCGGACTATCTGGAACGTCAGCGCAAGGAGTCCGGAGGCAAGAGCGCAGTCGTCGCTGCTTACATGAACTCCGACTCCGTGACGGGCGACCGATACGAGGCCGAGGACGCGTCTCACGCGGGACTGCCCACGGCCTCGGACCACGAGGGCTATACGGGCAACGGTTTCGTTGAGCAGCCCGAATGGCGAGGGAACGCTGTCTCCTTCAACGTCAACGTCACTGAGAGTCGCAACTACGGTCTGGTTCTGCGCTGGGCGAATGCGACTGGGCGCATGGCTGTGCGCAGCGTGTACGTCGATGGCAAGAAGATCGGCGTCATGTACATGGGGTCGAGCCCGATGCATTTCGATGACAACTCTGACATCTGGACCCGGTGGAGCACGGGCGAGGCCAGGAGCACGTGGCTGGATAAGGGACAGCACACGATCACCTATCAGTTCGATCAGGGCGACTATGGGGATATCAACGTTGACTCGTTGACCGTGTCTTCCTTCGACACCCCTTCCGTTGAGCTGGCCGATGCGATCTTTGCGGCGAATGGCGCGCACCACCTGGAACTGGGTCAGGACAACAACATGCTCAATGGCCCCTTCTTCCCTGACCGCATCAAGTTCATGAGCTATGAACTGCAGGACTGGCTGCGCAACTACTACAACGTCATTACCGGTTACGAAAATGTTCTCTATGGACCCGACCTTCACCGCGTGAGCCGAGGAGTGTCGATCCAGGGGCATAACGTCAGCTCCAACGGAAGCGCAAACACCATTTGGGCAAACGCCATGACCAATGGTGATACGCAGGTCCTTCACCTGATCAACCTCGAGAAGGACAATGACGACAAGTGGCGAGATCCCACCGTAAAGCCCGAGACCTTGGTTGGACTGCCCGTCTCTTACACAATTGGCGACGGTGAGGTTCCCGCGCACTTGTACGCGGTCAGCCCCGATGTTGACGGAGGTCGTGCTCGCGAGATTCCCTTCACCGTGAAGACCAACGACCAGGGACAGCTCACAGTGAACTTCACGGCAGACATGCTGTCCGTGTGGAACTTCTTCTACACGCAAAAGGACGAGGCCGCGCACAACGATAGCGGTAACACTGACGCTCACGCGGACGCCAACACTCCAGGCAGCACTCCGAGCACTCAGCTTCAGCAGGGTGCGCTGGTCAATGGAAATGGGAAGTGTTTGGACCTGTGGGATGGCGCGAGTCTCAATGGTCGCAAGATTCAGGAGTGGGATTGTGTGCGCACGACTTCTTCTGAGCGAAGCGTCTCCGAGCCGATCTACGCACAGAATGTGACCTTTGATCAGGGAAAACTCATGCTGGCCGGTAAGTGCCTTGACATCTTCGAGCAGCGCAATGAGAACGGAACTCCCATTCACTTGTGGGATTGTGTTCCCGCGCCCACGCAGGAATGGAGGCAGTTGTCAGGCGGTCAACTGCAAAACGTGGCGACTGGGAAATGTCTGGCAGTTCGGGAAGACTCTTCCGAAAATGGGACAGTCATCCACCTGTGGGATTGCCATTCAGGGCAGACTGAAAAATGGAGTTTCAAGCGGTAGCCGCTGGGGAACTCCGTAATGGCCGTGGCCCCATTTCCTTGGAGGGAGAGGTGGGGCCACGGTCTTTTTCTGGGTGCGTCACGTCTCACATGGAATGGGTTTGCAATGAGTGTTCGCGGCGCGATAGTCTTTTGACAATTTGGGCTGGTTCAGCACCAAGTTGATGAAGTTTACGAATGTAGTGCCACGAAACCTTAGAAGCAGGAAGGATAACCGATGAGCACGATCGCCCCCACCCGAGAAAAAGAAGAAGTCACTCGACACGATGATGACTTCTCATTTGAAGCAGTTCCATCTCAGAACCGACGGTCATTTTGGGCCGTCGGTTTTGTTATGCTCGGCTTCACCTTCTTCTCGGCCTCGATGAGCGTTGGAGCAAAGCTCGGAAACGGCCTCAATTACTCACAGTACGTGTGGGCAGTGATCATCGGCGGTGCGATCTTGGCCGTCTACACCGGATCCCTGGGCTACATCGGCGCGAAGACCGGACTGAGCTTCGACCTCATGTCTCGCCACACCTTCGGACGCATCGGTTCCTACCTCCCCTCGGCACTCATCTCCTTCACGCAGATGGGTTGGTTCGGTGTCGGCGTCGCAATGTTCGGCATCCCCGCAGCTGAAACCCTGGGAATCAGCCCCTGGCCGGTCGTCATCGTTGCAGGTGGACTCATGACCGCTTCCGCTTACTTCGGAATCAAGGCCATCGAAATCGTCTCCTTCATCTCGGTGCCCCTGATCGCAATCCTCGGTAGCTACTCGATGATCGCCGCAGTGAACGACGGAGGCGGCCTCCACGCAGTCTTCGGACAAAACCAGGGAATGACCACGGTCACCGCAATCGGCCTCGTCATCGGAAGCTTCGTCTCCGGCGGAAGCGCAACCCCGAACTTCACGCGTTTCGCGAAGACCACCACTTCGGCGGTCATCACGACGGTCATCGCCTTCTTCATCGGCAACACCCTGATGTTCTCCTTCGGCGCGGTCGGCGGTGCCTTCACCGGCAAGGACGACATCTTCTACGTCATGATGGCCCAGGGCCTGCTGATCCCCGCCCTTATCGTCCTCGGCGCAAACATCTGGACGACGAACAACAACGCCCTGTACACGACCGGTCTTGGATACGCGAACATCACCGGAATCAACAAGAAGCCCCTGGTCCTGATCGCCGGAATCATCGGTACCTTGGGTGCCCTGTGGCTCTACGACAACTTCGTCGGCTGGCTGAGCCTGCTCAATGCCACCCTGCCCCCCATCGGCGCGGTCCTAGTCGTAGACTACTTCGCCCGCAGGAAGACCTACATGACTGAAGGCGAGAGCGCAACCACCATCAAGTGGGCGCCAATCGTTGCTCTGATCGCGGGTGCGCTCACCGGCTGGCTGACCCCTGGCTTTGGCATCGTTTCAATCAATGCCATGGTCGTCGCCATCCTCGTCTACTTCGTCGGAAGCGCAATCGAGAAGGGAATCCGTCGATGAGCATCCCCGCAAGCGCTGGAGTGAACCTGCTCATCAAGGGTGTCCGCATTGAAGACGGACCCGCAGGCGTTGACATCCGTATCACGGACGGAAAGTTCGCTGAAATCGGTGCGGGGCTGGCGCCTCGTGAAGGTGAAGAGGTTCGTGACTACACGGGCAAGCTGGTGCTGCCTCCCTACATCGAATCCCACGTTCACTTGGATACGGCGCTGACCTCGGGCCAGCCGCGCTACAACGAAAGCGGAACCCTCTTTGAGGGCATCGAGGTGTGGAGCGAGCGCAAGCAGAGCCTGACCTACGAGGACGTCAAAGATCGCGCCGGCCGGGCACTTCGCCAGCAGGCACAGTTCGGCATCCAGTACGTACGCTCGCACGTCGACGTCACTGACCCGGACCTGACGGCCCTGCGCGCGCTCATTGACCTGCGTGAGGAACTCAAGGACTCCATGACTCTGCAGTTGGTCGCCTTCCCACAGGAGGGCATCGAGTCCTTCCCGAATGGACGCGACCTCATGCGTCGCGCGGCGGAAATGGGTGTCGATGCAATCGGCGCTATCCCGCACTTCGAGTTCACCCGCGAATACTCCGTGTCTTCACTGAACTTTGCAGTCGAGCTCGCCCAGGAATACGGACTGCTCATGGACGTGCACTGCGACGAAATCGACGACGAGGCCTCGCGCGGGCTGGAAACCCTGGCCACGCGCGCGCTCGAGGCCGGGATTGGTCCACGAGTCACCGCCTCGCACACGACCGCGATGCACTCGTATAACAACGCCTACTTCCTGCGCCTGGTGCGCCTGCTCAAGATGAGCGGCATCAACTTCGTGTCGAATCCGCTGGTTAATACGCACCTGCAGGGGCGCGTCGATACCTACCCGAAGCGCCGAGGCGTCACCCGCGTGAAGGAACTAACCGAGGCAGGAATCAACGTCTCCTTCGGTCAGGATGATATTGAGGATCCGTGGAACCCAATGGGTACCGGAAACTTGCGAGATGTCGTGCTCAACGGCCTGTACGTCACCCAGATGATGGCGCGCAGTGAGATCACCGGGTCCTACAACTTCATTACTCACAATGCAGCGCGCACGCTGAACCTCTCCGATTACGGCATTGAGGTTGGCAACACCGCGAACTTCATTGTGCTGGACGCCGAGGACTGGTTCCACGCGCTGAGCTTTGGTTCTCCCGTTCTGGCAAACTTCCGCGCTGGTCGGGTTTTGACCGAGTCCGAGGCCGTGGTGCGCACGGTGAATTTCTGAGGTCTGCATAAAAGTCCCGGGGTCAGGTGCGGGCGGGGTCTGTGTGCGGGAGCTTCCCCGCCGGTGGGGGAGCGCTAGGTTTTACTGCGCGGGCTCACTGAAGCGGGTGTAGTCCTGCTTCTCTTCGTCCCAGGAATCCGGGTCGTACAGCACCGCACCGAGAGGCAGAACGAACGTTCTATTAAGAAGCGTTGCTGTGCCGCAGCTGAAGCCGTGCCTGCTCTCCGGGCGTGCCTCGAACAGGTAATCCTGCGGATCCGCCTGCGCCGAGAACCGGGCCGTCTGCAGTCGCTCCTCCAAATCCTCAAAGGACGGTTTAACATACATGAAGCTAGTCTGCCTGAAATCTGCCC
>ERZ773013.1924-NODE-1924-length-11820-cov-12.543731_pt1 | contig 11820 bp, 6 predicted proteins | sample MGYA00511670_ERZ773013 | MGnify/ENA primary metagenome ERZ773013 (study PRJEB29015, sample SAMEA2738120) | human oral metagenome | biome: human oral; feature: human-associated habitat; material: saliva | place: China | collected 2257 ...
GTCTGCCCGCCGCCCAGGCGGTAGCGCTGGGTCGTCAGGGGCGCGCCGAGCGTGATGATCTGGCCGGTTTCCTCCTCGACTTCGCGCACGGCGGCGGCGACGAGGGACTCACCGTTTTCGGTCTTGCCTTTGGGCCAGGACCAGTCGTGGTAGCGCGGCCGGTGGACCATGAGGACTTCGATGTCCGCGGGGTCGATGGGCTCGCCGGGGACGGCGACGCGCGTGGGGTCCGTGAAGCGCCAGACGAGTGCACCCGCGGAGCGAACGAGTCGCTGGGGGCGTGGGGCTGGCATCGGACGCATAGGGACCAGGGTAGTCGCCCCGCGCCGCGCTCGCCCTGATGGGCGCGCCACCTTCACGAGGTCATGGCCGGTATGGGCGCTCCGCTAGGCCCGTCCGCGCACCGAGAAAACACCTCCGTCGGGCAGCCACCTGAGTTGGGCAGCCGCCTCAGTCGAGGGTGCCGACGGCCGCCTCGCGCGCAGCAATGTCAAGCTCGTCGGCCGTCACCAGCAGTGCGGAGTGTCGCATGGTGACGCGGTGGGCGAGCGGGTCGGTGGGGTCTTCGATCCACAGGGCCCCGGCCTCGCCGGCGGCGAGGACACGCATGGCGCGCGAGGCCTCGCGCAGCACGTACTCGAGGTCATCGTCGGTGAGGTCACCGCGCAGCAGCGAGTCGATCTCCTCCATGATCAGGCTCAGGGAGCGCAGCTCGACGGGGGCTTCGAGGCCCTGGATGATGGGCGCATGCGAGCCGTCGGCGTAGCGCTCGGCCACCAGGAGCGGGTCGCGGTGGTACCACTCGTGCAGCAGGTAGACGCGCCACAGCGCGCCGGGGAGCGTGAACTCGGGGCTGCGCGACCACACGTGCGCGATCGTGTCGACCCCGCTGGTGCGCACGGTCTCGCGCAGGCGCGCGACGTCGGCGTCGGTGAAGGTCTCGTCGCCCACGCCCATGAGAGCCCAGGCGGCGGTGTGGGCGACGGCGGCGGTGGCCGCGGGATCTTCGTCGCCGATAATGGCGTCAGCCCTGGCGGCGTCGAGCATGGCGGGGCGTCGCGGCATCTTCGATTGGGCCATGGGGACTTCTTCCTCCTACAATGGGGCTGCTGGGCCTATAGCTCAATGGTAGAGCAGCGGACTTTTAATCCGTAGGTTGGGGGTTCGAGTCCCCCTGGGCCTACTGCGCGCCTCGGTTTCCCGGGGCGTTTGTGCTATGTGGGCCGCGCTGCCCGCGTTGGAGGTGCATCATGGATCCTCGTTTGTCTCGCGCGTATGGCGCGTTCGCTGGGCTGGCGTTGGGGGATGCGTTGGGGATGCCGACGCAGGCGATGTCCCCGGAGCAGATCCGCGCAGTGTACGGGCGCGTCACGGGACTCGTGGACGGGGACGCTTCTCAGCCGTATGCGCCGGGGATGCCGGCCGGTTCGGTGACGGATGACACGGAGCAGGCGCTGCTGATTGCGTCTCTCCTGGTACGAGGCGGGGGTTCCTCCTCGGGTCGCGTGGCACTAGACGCGGGTGACTTCTCCCACGCGCTGCTGTCCTGGGAGGATTCCATGATCGAGCGGGGGTCGCTTGACCTGCTGGGACCCTCCACGAAAGCGGCGCTCGAGCGCGTGCGGGCGGGCGAGGACCCGCTGACCGTGGGTGGTTTGGGCACTACGAACGGCGCAGCGATGCGCGTCACTCCGATCGGTATCGCGGTCTCGACCGCGGATCCGGAAGTGTTCGCGGACGCCGTCTGGTCCTCCTGTCAGGTGACGCATGCGACGCGACAGGGTTTCCAGTCGGCTGCGCTCGTGGCGGCGGCGGTATCGCTTGCTCTTGACTGGCCGGAGGCGTCCGCCTCGGACATGACGGCTCTGTTGTGGAAGGCCGTTTCCTACGTTGATTCCCTGCCCGAGCGCGGCGCATGGACGCCGGATCGGGACGTCGTTGCGGCGACGCGCAGGGCCATGCAGCTGGTCGCTAACCCGGCCTCGTCGTCCCTGGAGTGCCTCGTCGAGCAGATCGGCACGTCTGTGGCCTCGGCGCACGCGATCCCCATGGCGTTCGCGTTGCTCGCGCGCGATCCTTCTCCACGTGCCCTGCTGGACGCCGCGAACCTGGGCGGCGACACCGACACGATCGGCGCGATCGCGGGCGCAATCCTGGGCAGTGTGCTCGGGGTCGAGGCCTTCGATCCCGCCATGCTCACCCAGGTAGAACTCACCTCCCACCTCGACCTGCCATCCATCGCCCTCGAGTTGTTGGCACTGCGCGCGGCGAGCGAGCCTGCCACGAACGCTCCCGAGGCCTCCGAGACTGAGAATACGAGCGAGGGCGCTTCCCCCGAGGAGCCGGCCCCGGCCTCGTCCCCCGATTCCGGGGTGGGACGGGTCGTCCTCATGGGGCAGATCCTCGTGGACCGTGTCCTTCAGGGGGCGCGTCCGATTCACGGCGGCGGCTCCGAATGGGCGCGTGACGGGGGCACGCACGTGGGCGGTGGCTTCAACGCGCTCGTGGCGGCGCGCCGGATGGGAGCCGAGGCCATCTCCCTCAGCCCGATTGGCGCCGGACCCCACGCATCAATGATCGAGGCGGCCCTCGCACGTGAGGGAATCGTCGATGCCGGACCACGCGTGGACGGCGTGGACAACGGATTCTGCGTCGCCATGATCGGTCACGACGCCGAACGCACCTTCATCTCGACGAAGGGCGCTGAGACGATGGCGCCCGAGACCGCGTGGGCGGACTTCGTGCGGACGATGAGCCCCGGTGACGTGCTGTACATCGACGGATACCTCATGGACCACCCCGCGAACCGCGAGGCTGCGGAGGCTGCGTTACGCATCTTGCCCGAGGGTGTGCGCGTGCTCCTGGACGTCTCTCCCGTCATCGGGATCCCGGAGAGCTTGCCCGCGCACCACGCGATCATCTCGATGAACAGCGTCGAGGCGAGGGCAATCGCCAAGCAGTCGCGACTTGACGGCTACCTGCCTTTTGACTCTCTCAGTTGCCGCCTCGCGCAGACACTGGGGCGCGACACGTTGATTCGCCTCGGAGCATCCGGCGCGTATTTTGCTCGCTCTGCCAGCCCCGATAGCGAAACATCAGCCGCGCACATCCCGACCCCAACCGTCGACGCCGTCGACACGAACGGGGCCGGCGACGCCCACACCGGCGTCCTGGCGGCATCACTTGCCCTTGGTATCCCACTTGAGCGAGGCCTTGTCCTCGCCAACTGTGCGGGGGCCCTGGCCTCGACCGTGCCCGGTCCGGCCTCGTGCCCGACGCGCGAGGACATCGAGGCCGCGGCGGACGCGCTGAGCGAGTCGGGAAACTGACATGGATCCGCGCTTTGATCGTGTCCACGGGGCGATGGTCGGCCTTTTCTACGGTCAGGCACTTGAGGTGGACGCGACGGTCGATAAGGGCAGTCAGTCGGTGCCCCTCAGCGAGAGCATTCTCTCTCTGATGGCGGCCACCGAGTCCACGAAACAGCCGACGTTCCCCTGCTTCACGACACCCATTGATCACTTGTATGGCCTGATGCTCGGAGCCGTCCAGCTCGGCATCACCACCTCGATAAGCAGTCCCCAAGCCTTCGCGGACGCCGTGTGGGACAACAGCCAGAAACGGGAGCCCACGCGCCAGGACTTCCAGGCGACGGCGCTGGTTGCCGCCGCAGTGTCGATCGGCCTAGACAGTCCGAACTTCCGCGTGGAGGACGCTCTCGTGCGAGCCGTCGACGTCGTGTCGTTGGCGGAGCCTCACGGCGAGTGGAGCCCTGAGCCGGACGTGCTGGCCGCGACCCGGAGGGCGTTGAACATCGCAAGCGACGTCAACGACTACATCGGCTTCTCTCTCGAGCGGCTCAGCGAGCAGATCGGGTTCGGAAGTTCTCCCGCCCAGATCGTGCCGGCTGCTTTTTCCCTGGCCGCACGCTATCAGGATCACCGCCTCCTATCCTCTCCCCTGCGTCTCGGCGCCCAGGCGCACACGATCCTTTCCATCGTCGGCGCGCTGGTCGGAGCGGTTCGAGGCGCGAGCTTCCTGCGCTCCTACGGGTTGTCCCGGGTTGAGGACGCGTGCCCGCTGAACCTGGCGGATCGCGCACACAATCTGCTCGCCACACGCGCGCCTTACCCCCGCGACACTCTCGCCCCGGGCGCATCCGCGCCGCCGGTCGCCCCCTCAGCCCCAGCCTCGTTCGAGGACAGCTCATCGAGCCTGCACACGCGTCAACGCTACTTTGAGCCTGCCACCCCGCCCACTCCGCTCGGCGCACGCCGAGGCAGACCTCAGACCGGGCGCGTGCTTGTTCTCGGCGAGCTGCTCCACGACCAGGCCATGCACTCCAAGACGTACCCAAGTTTCGGCGAGCACGTGTGGGCCGAAGAACTGGGCCAGTCCACGGGCGGTATGTTCCGCGCACTGGTCGCGGCGCAACGCATGGGAGCCGAGGTCATCTCGCTCTGCCCAATCGGAGAAGGGCCCAATGCCGAGGCCATTTCGCAGGCCTTAGCTCGCGAGGGCATCATCGATGCCGGTCCCCGATTCTCGGGGGCTGACAACGGCTACCGACTGATCTTTACAGGCGACAACGGCTGGCGGCTGACCGTTGCAACGAAGAGCCCACTACCCAAAGACGCCACACGGGTATGGGCGGAAGCCATCCAATCGATGGGCCCCGCCGATGTCCTGTGCATCGATGGCGCGCTGCTCGCCCAACAACCGATGACGCGGGCCCTGCGCAAGGCTGTGGCAGGCCTGCCCGATCACGCGCGCGTCGTCTTCGACGCATCCTCTCACAAGGGTTTCCTCGAGGACCTTCCCCTCGACAATGTCATCGTGTCACTGCGCGCTTCCCAACGGCCCGGCTTCAGCGGCTTTTTCCGGCATTTCAACGACGACTATCCTCCGTTCCCCTTCTACGAGGAAAACGACGAGCCCCGGGATCAGGCAGCGGCCCTCACCATGCTGACGATGCGCTATGTCGTGCTGCGCGCAGACGATGGCCAGGTGTACTACGCCCGCCCCACCCTCGACGAAGCCCGCTTCATCCGACCTCGCGTCGTTCAATCCCCTGCACCCCCGCTCGCCAAGAACCAGAACCTGGAGACCTCGGGCATTCATTCCGCAACGTTGGCGGCCTGCCTCGCGCTCGGCATACCGGTCAAGCGGGGCATCCTGCTAGCGAATTGCGCGGCCGCACTCACCACGCCAACCTCGCTGCCCACCCGCGATTCGCTCGAGGCTGCGGCCGACAAGCTTGTGGCCCGCAATCAGGCCTGACAAGGAGAAACGAGAATGGATCCACGACTCCCCCGCGCCTTCGCGGCAATGGCAGCCCTCGTCCGCGCGGATATGGCCAACCCTGTTACCCCGGAAGCGCCGACGAAAACGGTATCGGAGGTGACGAGGCAGGCCATGGCCGTCGCCACGCAGCTGACGCGAGGCCCGGGTGGCGCCCACGCTATTCGTTCAGGCGAGTGGCACGCCCCCGTCGCGAGCGCGCTTGATCGCCTCTTGTGCGCGGTACCCATCGGTATTGCGATGTCGACGCTTGACCCCGAGGCCCTCGCAGACACCGTGTGGGCGGCGTGCGGATGTACGACTCGGAACGAATTTCAGGCGGCTGCGCTTCTCGCGACGGCGGTGTCCTTATCCATCGAATCTCGCGACATTCACCTCGTTGAGGCTGTCCAGATCGTCTCCGATATGACACCGCGCGGTGAGCCAGAGGACGGTCCCGATGTCCTGACGGCGACGCGGCTAGCGTTGAACTTCCAGGCGAACTCTGTGCGGGTCGACAGTTACGTGCCCATCAACCCGTTGACTCGCAAACTTTCCGACCATGCGCCGTCGTCTCTCCTTATTCCGCTGGCCTTCCTCGTCCCCGGTGATCGCTACGGTTCACTATCCACCACCAAGTTGGGCAAGTTGTGCGGGGAGCCGAGGCTGCTGCGCATCATTTCGGAGCTGCTGTTCAATTTCTCTCCACCCGGTCGTTACTTCTCTCACCGCTTGATGGAATGGGTGGAGCGATACTCTCAACTCGATCTACTCGGGGTCACCGGGCAGCTGCTTGAGCTGCGTCCTCCCACCCCCGAGAGCTGGCTACGGCGAGCCGTCGGACGCTCGGCTTCAGGCTCTTCGAACGGCGGCTGGTCTTCCTTCGAAGCCCCCGGGTCGACCGTTCTCACTCGAGCTGCACCCTTCGAGCCGGAGAGCAAGCCGACACCGCTCGGCCCGGCCAGGGGCAATGCGCCCGCAGGTCGCGTCGTCTTCATGAACGAGCTAACGCTCAGGTACGACCGACAGTCCGCGGACGAACCTCTGCCCAGCGGGGACGAGTGGGCTACCCGTGAGGGCGTCCAGATTGACATTTGTTTGACGGCCATGCGAGCCGCCCGAGCCATGGGCGTCGAGGTCGTGAGCCTCAGCCCGATCGGTGAGGGGCCGCGCGCATCGATCATCGCCGAGGCACTGGCTCGGGAGGGGATCATCGACGCGGGTCCGCGTGTGAGGGGGTGCGATAACGGATACGAGTCGAACGTTATCGGAGACTTCCAGCGCTCGAAGCTCTCATTCATCGAGAATGTTCCCAAGCACGCATGGGACGAGGCGATCCGCACGCTGGGACCCTCCGACGTCCTGTTCGTCGACGGCGCAGTGAGGCGTTCTCGGGAGGTTCTCTCCGCTGCTGAGAACGCACTCGTTCACCTGCCGGAGCACGTGCGCGTCGTCCTGGACGCGTCGAGGCGTGAGGCCGGGCCTGCACGTCTTCCCAAAGACAACGTGATCATGGTGTTGCATCAGTGGGGAGTGCAGGGTCTGTGCGAGCCTATCGTGCGCGATCGTTCAGCTTTTGATGCCAGCCAGGACCCGGAGCGCGCCGCCGGTTTCGTCGAACACATGTTTGGCCGCTACACACTCATCGACACAGAGACAGACGAGTCCTACCTCGCGCGCCCACTGCGCGCCAAGACCTCAGAAGTTTCGTACGTCACCCGGTTCCCAGCGCCGACCGTCGAACCGACGGATCGATTGGGGTCCCAGCACGCACGCTACGGCGTGTTGGCGGCCACCCTCGCGCAGGGGCAAACCCTCGAGCGGTGCATCCTTCTGGCGAATTGCGCGGGCGCCCTGGCCTCGACCATGCCAGGTCCGGCCTCGTGCCCGACGCGCGAGGACATCGAGGCCGCGGCGGACGCACTCGCCGCGGATGCGGCTGCGGAATAGGAGAAAGCAACATGGACACACGCTCTGAGCGCGCCCGCGCGGTGCTGGTGGCCTGCGCGATCGGTGACGCGGCCGGCTTGCCCACCCGCGGCATGTCCCCCGACGAGATCGAGAGTACCTATGGCCCGCCGCCGACATGGTGGGATCGTGACGTCACCCACCCCGCCAAGCCCGGCGTTCCTGAGGGAACGATCACGGAGGTGACGCGCGAGCTCCTGGCGGCGGCCTCGACCTTTCTCGACGACGAGGCCGGGGCGGTCACCCGGGACCGCGCAGGCACTGTCCCGATGGGGTGGCGTCAACTTGTGCGCGCCATTCCCATTGGCATCGCGACCTCGACGGCCGATCCCGAGGCCTTCGCGCAGGCCGTATGGGATGAGTGCGGAGGGGAATGCCTCACCCGGCAGGAGTTCCAGGCGGCGGCCTTGCTCGCCGCGGGTGTCTCCCTCCAGGTGGACGGGACTCAGGAGAGGCTATCGACGAGGGACAACCGCCTGTGGGAGGCCCTCCACCTCGTGGAGTCCCTGAAACCGCGCGGCAGCTGGAGTCCGGAGCCAGACGTCGTGGCGGCCACGCGCCGGGCGATGAACATCGCCATGCAGGTGGCAACGACACCCACGCAGATCCTGACCGAACAATTCGGCTCCTCCCCGGAACCCACGCGCATGGTCCCGCTGTGTTTCGGACTGAGCACGTACCTCGCACACTGGCTCTCGCGCTACGGGATCACGCGGATAGGAGGCGACACCAGCCTCATGAGCGCGATCGTCGGCGCTCTCTGCGGCGAGGCGAAGGGCCATCACGAATTACGGCGCGGATCGTGGATGCAGGTCGAGGAGGTTAACGACCTCGACCTGACATCGCTCGCCGAGCGCCTCGTCGCGCGCCGCCCCGCGCCCGCGGATGACGCAGCCGGCGACGATGCTGCTTCCGACGAGGGGGCTACACCGGCCTGGGAGTCGCCCAACGCACCTTCCCCGTTCGAGGATCCCGACTCCACGCTGACGACGCGACGGACACTGTTCACGCAGGTGTCGCCGCCGACTCCGCTCGGTCCCGCGCGTGGAGGCGCTCCCGTGGGGCGCGTCGCCTACATGGGCCAGCTCGTGCTCAACCAGTCGCTACATGTGTCTTCCTTCCCCGAGCCGGGTGGGGATGTGTGGGCCGCCGACGAGGGAATGGAGCTAATCGGAGGCATCGAGGTTCTGCGCGCTGCTCGACGCATGGGGCTTGAGGCCGTCTCCCTCGGCCCGATCGGCGAAGGCCCCCACGCCTCGCTCATCGAGGAAATTCTGCGACGAGAAGGAATCATCAACGCGGGGCCGCGCATCCCGGGAATGGACAACGGCTACCGAGTGACGATCACCGACGATGCGGGGCAACGCCTCGTCGTCAGGGCGATGATAGACAAGTGCGCGGTGCCGACCCATGCGTGGGCTGAGTTCACCCAGACGATGGGCCCGGCCGACGTGCTCTACTACGACGGCGAGTTTGCGGGCGCGTACGGATACGACTATGGGGACCTGGGAAACGATGATGCCGCTCGCGAGGCGCTCCTGCGCTTGCCCGAGCATGTGCGCCTCGTCCTCGACACGTCCTACCGAGGGGAGATGCCCTCCGGCATTCCCTTCGACAACACCATCTTCGTTATTGGCCAGGATGAGGTCGCGGGGATAGGCACTCGCATGACCTGCGACCGCACCGCGTTCGATGGCAGCCGCACGTTCCGCGGCGCAGCTTTCGAGGCCACCAGGCTCTTCGATTGCCACGCTCTCGTTCCCTCGGGGCCGGAGGGGGCCCACTTCTCCAGGCCTAACTACGGCGGAGAGGACTTGAGTTGGCCGACGGTGACGCACTGCCCGGCACCGCCCTTCGGGGCCGAGGACCCACTCGAGGCCAGACACGTATTTTCCGGTGTCTTCGCGGCGTCCCTCGCCAGGGGCCTGCCCATCGAACGGGCGATCCAGCTCGCGGTGTGCGCACGCGCCCTCGCCACGGCCACGCCCGGCAGGGCGACGTGCCCGACGCGCGAGGAGATCGAGGCCGCGGCGGATGCGCTGGAGGCGAGCACGGGCGAGGAGTGAGCGCGGCCGAGGCGTTCGCGCGGAAGGAGCGCTGCACGCCTGCGCACACGTGTGCACGTCACCGCCTGCGACGTGCGAGATGCGTCAAATATTCAACCGAGTAGTCTATTTTGCGCCTCCGAGGGTACACAATGACCCCATGACGACAAACGACACCCAGGACCGCGGCGGCATCATCGGCGGGGCACTCACGGTTGCCCTGCTGATCACGCTGGCCGTGCAGAACGCCGTGCCGCCGATGGCGACCGACATGTACTCGGCCGCGTTCCCGCGGATCACGGCGGACCTGGCGACGAACTCGACGATGCTCGGGTTCACGCTCACAACCTTCTTCGTGGGCTACGCGTCCGGCCAGGTCCTGGGCGGCGCAATCTCGGACCAGATCGGCCGCCGCCGACCGATCATTGCGGGCGGCATCATTGCCCTCGTCGGCTCCATGGTCTGCGTGTTTACGCCGGGCATCTGGGTGCTCCTCGTGGGTCGAGTCTTCCAGGGCCTCGGCGGCGGCGTCGCCTCCTCGGTGGGCCGCGCGATCCTCGTCGACGTCGCGCACGGCAAGACGCTGGCTCGCGCCATGAGCCTCATCCAGGCGATTGTTGGCTTCGCGCCGATGCTCGCCCCGGTCCTCGGCGCGTTCATCATCACGCACGCGACGTGGAGGGTCGTCTTCTGGGCGCTCACCGCTTTCACGCTGCTCATGGCGGCCCTCGCGTGGTTCGTCGTGCCCGAGTCTCTGCCCGAGGAGCGCCGCCACCCCGGCGGTATCCCCAGGTTCTTCCACGGCCTCGTCCAGGTCGTGCGGATCCGCCCCTTCGTTGGCTTCATGCTGGTCAACGCCTTCTCGAGCTTCTGCATGTTCGGCTACATTTCGAACGCCACCTACGTCCTCCAGGGGCCGCTGGGGCTGTCGGCGATGGCCTTCGCGTGGGTGTTCGCGTTTAACGCGCTGCTGTCGACCGGCTTCGCGGTGGTCAACGTGCGCCTGATCTCGCATTTCACGCCGCGCACGCTGATCATCACGGGCCTGACGATCGCGGCGGTCGGCGTGGTGACGCTGGCGGTCTCAACGTTCCTGCTCGACCTGCCGCTCATTCCGACGTGCGTGGGCTTCGCGCTCATTATGACGGCAACCGCGTTTATCTTTGGCAATTCCGGCGCCCAGGCCATGAGCGAGGCGCGCGAGCAGGCGGGCACGGCCTCGTCCGTCATGGGCGTCTTCCAGTCCCTTGCCAACGGCATCGCCGCTCCCCTGGCGACCTCGGGCGGCGACAGCGCCGTGCCGATGGTACTCGTCATGATCGTCGGCTCGGTAGGCGCGTGGTTCGCGTTCTGGGTAATCGCCCGAGGCGGCAAGCACACGCCGCGCCAGCTCAGCCTCGACTGACGAGGCGTCAGCGCGCGGGACACAGGATCACCGCGCCCTGGATACAGATACATCGCGCGCATCCGGATAGGTTATTAACCTATCCAGATCATCACAACCTATCCAGAAAGCGCGCCTCATCGCGAAGAATTCACCAGAGGGCACCAGCTTTCATGCCCCGGTCGCGACTATCGGTTGGGACAGCGCCGCCCACCCCGCTCGGTGCGCGGATCACGCGCGCGAGGCGAGCCACACAGCGACCGACACGAGGACCAGGCCGATCAGCTCGAAGACACCCGGAATTTGGCGCAGCATGACGGCTCCGACCAGCGCGGACGTGGCCGGGAGAATCGCGGCAAACAGGGCGAAGGTGGAGGCGGCCAGGCGACGCATCGCGATCGCCTCGAAGCTGTAGGGGATGGCTGTGGAGAGCAGTCCCACGCCCACGACGATCGCGATCAGTTTCCACGAGGTCGTGGCCGCCATGGCTCCCGGCCCGAGGATGGGCGCGAAAAACAGGGAGCCCCACGCGCAGCCGAGGGCCAGGTTCGTCACCCCGTCGCGAGTGGAGGAGGCCCGCTGGCCCACGACGATGTACGCGGACCACGCGAGCGCGGCCAGGAGAATCCATGCGACGCCGACCCGCACGCTCGCGACGCTCAGGTCGAGGGCGAGTCCGCCGATGCATGCGACTCCCGCGAAGGCGAGGACGGCGGCGACGCGCGGGCGCCAGCCTCGGCCTCGGATGACGGCGACGGCGACCGGGCCAATGAACTCGATGGAGACGGCTGTGCCCAGGGGAATGCGCGCGATGGCCTCGTAGAACGACGAGTTCATCGTCAGGATGATGACCCCGAAGAGCGCGGAGATCGCCAGGTCCGAGCGAGTCAGGCCGCCGCGCCAGGGGCGCTTCCACGCGAGGAGGACGACCGCGCCGGTGACCACGCGCCACCAGGCGACGGACGCGGGTTCGACGGATGCGAAGGCGACGACTGCGAGCGCCGCGCCCACGTACTGGATGAGGCCCGAACCGACGATGTAGAGCTGGGGCGGGATGCGGTCGGCGACAGAGGCGCGACCTGCCGGGCGCTTCGGCGCGGCGGCGCTTCGCGGCCCGGCACTGGACGAGGCCGGGGTTGCGTG
>ERZ773013.1925-NODE-1925-length-11811-cov-7.337275_pt1 | contig 11811 bp, 12 predicted proteins | sample MGYA00511670_ERZ773013 | MGnify/ENA primary metagenome ERZ773013 (study PRJEB29015, sample SAMEA2738120) | human oral metagenome | biome: human oral; feature: human-associated habitat; material: saliva | place: China | collected 2257 ...
AGCTTGCCGTTGGCTCAATTGTGGAACAGTAAACAAAGGCAGCTATCAAGAAAGCAAGCCACCCCAGCGTGTTGTCCACTAGTCTAAACTTTTTCATTTATTATATATATAATAATGTGTAAATTACTTTTAGCTACTTGTTAGCCTGCTTATAAAAAGCAGTTTACCCACTTATGCAAAGTAGGGTACAAAGGTAATACTTTTATTTCAGTATATTTTAAAGGTCTTATAAAAATAAGTTAAAGTTGTTAAATCGTTCTTTTTGAATTCAAATAGAATATTAGAGTATTGGAAATTATACCCACAAGGGGGAACGAAAATGCGTGTACGATGGAACAAATGTACGTATTTTATGAAACTAATATACATATTTGATAATGTAAGGATACGGGCGCGATGAATTTGCCCCTACGCCTGTTGGGGTGTTCGTTGCGAGTTTCGTTGGTGGGAGTGGTGTATTTGCGGATTGTTCGTTGTGTATTTTGTTGTGTGAATGTTGCATTATTCCAATTTGTTCGCAATATTTTGGCAGTTTGTAAGCAGCTGTAGGGGCCGATTTATCGTGCCCGCATATCCGTATACACCCACGAAATGGGGGAAGAAAATGTGTGTTCGATGGAACAAATGTACGTATTTTTATAATGTGAATATGTGTATTTTATAATGTAAGGATACAGGCACGATGAATTTACCCCTACGCCTGACGGATTGTTCGTTGTGTATTTCGTTGGTGAATGTGGTGTATTTGCGGAGTGTTCGCAATGTGTTTCGTTGGTGAATATTACATTATTATAATTTGTTTGTAATATTTTGGCAGCCCATTTGTGGCGTATTGTTTGTGTATTTATGGTTTATTTGAATAGTGGGGTAGGACTTCTGTTTTGCAAGATGATGGTGTGCGTTTTGTAAGAATAGTGCCGAAGAAAAACGAAAGTGGGGTTTTGACATTGCAAAAACCCCACAATTGCGATATAACAAGATAAAATACTGATAATGAACAAGTTACACAAGTTGGCTAAAAATGTCTCTCAATTACCAAAACAGTAAAATATAACGCAATGTATAGTTTTTGTATTAGAGAGATTAGTAATAAGCCAAGTATTATTTATTTGGTGTGTAGTGATAGTGAAGGTAAGTATTATAAAATAAGTACAGGCAGAAAGATACTGTACAGCCAATGGAATAAACGGAAGCAAGAACCGATAATAAGTAGCATGTTCAGTAATGATGTTAATAGAAGTGCTTTAGTTACCTGTCATATATTAAATAAAATAAAAAGCGAATATCAGAATTATATTTATTATCTTTGCAGCAATAACGAAAAATTTAATATCAACATACTAAGAGCAAAAATAAACAGTATTGTAACAAATAGCAAGTTAAGTGAACAAATTATTAACTTTAAAGTAACAGATAAAATGGTTAAAGGTAATATAGGAAAGACACCAAGCGCAACAAAGGCACTGGATAAAGCACTAAAGCAATATATAGCAGACAGTCAAGTAAAGGAAAGTACTGGAAAAAATTATAAGTTATTGGTTGGTAAGTATAAGCGTTGGATAGTTGATGTTTATAAAGTTGATAGTATGAGTGCTTTAAAACAGTCTGCATTTGATAAGTACGTAGAATATTTAAAGAAAGAAGGCGCAAGTAGTAATGAAATAAATAAGCTGGTAGTAATTAAGAAGTTGATAAATAATTACATCGCTAAAGGTAACAAATATGGCTTAACACAGATAATATTTAACCCTCTGAAAGACAAGCGATTAAGTGATGATAAAGTAAAAGTTGAGTTGTTAGATAATGAGATAGAAAAGCTGGAAACTATAACGTTACCTGCTGAATATCAACTATATAGAGACTTATTCATGCTGGCAATATATACAGGACAAAGAGTAAGCGACATACAGAATATTGCCGTAGGGGAGTACAACAAAAAAGATGGATATTTGATAGTGAGGACAGTAAAAAGAGATAAAAACGCCTATATACCATACACAGAAAAAGTACAATATTACCTAAAAAGAGTTGAAGGTAAAGTGAGGTCGATGTCAGGTGTAAATTTTCGCAATAAGCTGAACAACAATATAAAAGAAATATTTAGACTTGCAGAAATAGACCGAGAAATTACCTACATAGACGCACATCAAAAGACTATTACTGCACCATTATACAGCATAATTAGTAGCCACTTTGCAAGACATACTTTTATAACACGCAGAGTAAGAGAAGGTTATAATTTCGAAGAAGTTGGAAAGATGGTTGGCGATACTGGGCGTGTGATAGAAAAGACATACAGCCACTTAACAGCAGACGACCATATAACAGCACTAAAGGAAAAAGCACGAAAACTAAAAGCTGATAATAACGAAGTGCAAGTAGTCAAGAAGGTAGAAGCGAAGCAAAGTTCACATCAAGATAGTAACTTTGAAGATATTATAGATACACTGAAAGATATGCAAGGTGGTAATATTAGCGTAGCTATAGAATATTTAAAGAAGAATAAAGTAAAGATGGTGAAATTGATAGAATATTACACAGGGCAAAGTAAAGGTGTAATTTTAGATGATGATGAATTTACTGGATATTTAACGATGCTATGGGGGAAGTTGAAATATTAGCCTAAAAAACGATACTGATTATCAACGAGTTGCGGAGATTAAACAAGGGTGGGTGTATTTAAGACATTTCCACCCTATTTTTTGCCATTTAATACCGAAAAACACCATTTACCACCCAAAAAATACACCCAAAAAGGCTCAAACCCTAATAAGTGTAATGAAGATTATTTTGCACATTTAATTATGGGCTTGTTCGTTCCTTTTGAAATGATGTAATATGTAGGTAAGAGCCTATAGTTACTTGAGCGAAGTAACGGTAAAATCTTATTATTGATGATATAGTATGTAATGGTAAATATTGCATACACCTGTGATATTGCATTTACTGTCAATGATGGTAAATGTTAAAGCTATCTTATAAATACCCACATAGATAGCGAAATAATAATTTAATATTTTGAACCAATGGTAGAAAAATTTAAGCCTGTGAAAGGATATACAGGCATTTATGAGATTAGCAATTTAGGACGTGTTAAGAGCCTAAGCAGAGTTATCGAAAGAAATGATGGTAACACGAGGGTAACAGAAGACAGAATTATTTTACCTTTTACTACTAAAGCTGGATATTCGCAAATAGTATTATGTAAAGATGGTGTAAAGAAAAAACATTACATACATAGACTTGTCGCTAACGCTTTTATACCTAATGACAACCCAATAGAAAAAATAGTAGTCAATCATAAAGACGAAAACCCAATTAATAATAATGTCGGTAATCTTGAATGGTGTACACAAAGGTATAATATGCGATACGGTAAAATGCAGGCTAAGTTAATAAAAATAAATGTCATAGATAGCAAAGGTGATATTGTCGAATTAGTAGAAGGTATAGCTGAATGTGAGAGAAAGTATAGTATCAGCAAGTATCTAATCAAGCAAAGTAGTGATGGTAAAGACTTGATAAAAGATAATAAATGTAACTTTAATTTCAAAATAGCATGACAAAAGGAATTATTTATAGCTGGCTTAATAGTGTCAATGGTAAAGAGTATATAGGGCAGACGATACACGAGAAAAGAAGGTATCAAGAACATAAAAGAGCAGCTAACGAAAAAGAATTAATGATAGATAGAGCAATAGCAAAGTATGGGTGGAAGTCTTTTAAGTATTCGGTAATAGAGAGGATAGAAGGTAACGATAAAAAAGAGGTCAGAGAAAGACTAAACGAGCTGGAAGCTAAGTATATAGCACTTAGAAAAACACATCATACACAGGGCGGCTATAATATTACGTGGGGTGGGAGTGATACAGGAAATTATCAACATACCGAAGCCACTAAACAATTACTTAGCCAGTTGAGGAAAGGTAAAAAAGCCACGATAGAAGAGCGAAAAGCAATATCAGAAGGACTTAGGGGACTGAAAAAGACTGAACAACATAAAGCTAATATCAGAAAAGCACACCCACACATAGAAATACTGATGTTAGACCAAAAAGGAAACATTGTAGCAAAATATGTGAGTGTGAAGGAAGCAGAAAGACAGACAGGAATAAATAAAGGTGGTATTAGTGCTTGTATTAATGGTAAGCAATCAACAACCACAGGAAAAGACGGCATTAAATATAGCTGGAGAAAAGCATAACCAATAAATACTATGAAAAAAATATACACAACAATAGCAGCATTATTATTAGTATTATGTGCTGTATGGAATATTAGGTGTGAAAGTTACTTGAGCAAAGTAACGATAGAAAAACGAAATAGAATTGAAAGACAAGCACACAATTTCTGTGAGCAACAGGACGTTCAACAGTATATCCATGAAAATAGCAAACCATATAAAAAGAGCTTGAAACAGGACACTTTATTTGCACAGAGACTTGATAGTATAAAGTTACTTCAGAGAAGGAACGGTGGACAAGCTAAAGTAACTTCAATAAGTGAACAAAAACGTAAATAAACGCCTATTGATGCTTTATTAGAGATTAGAAGAAGTATTAATGGTGGATAACCCTGTATGAGTAATGAACCGTTCATTGCCTGAATGAACTTGTAACTTTTCATTGACTCTAACCTTCGATGAGTGTACAGGGTGCTATTTGTTATATATTTTTGTTCTATAAGTTCCTTGAGCAAAGGAACGATGCCCTGTATTAGTTGAGATAATTAATATAGGGTACTTTTTTTATAATAGAACAAAGGTAGACAACACAGAACAAAATATAATAACAACTATGGAAAAAAGACAAGATTTTAAATTTGTTGCAAGTATTTCAAAGATGGGATATGCAACGAAACAAGATGTAATTAATACACTTGGCAGGGAAAATAGAAAAAAATATGGTACTGAAAGTTTGAGATTTAGGAAGCAGACAGTAACAGTAGATGAGATTGTAGATTTGATAGGTGATGGATATGCTTTTTGTGCCACTTTCGATACTAATAATGGAGAGTTGATGTGGAAAAAGGGTGATGATGGTAAAAGAAAGTGTATTTGTCCTGTGCTTAAAGATGGATATATGAGCATGACTGTTAAAAGAGATGAGTTTTTTAAAGGTAGTCAGATAGTAAGCATTGATATAGACGACACACAATATACTAATGTCGAAGACTATATAGAACAACTAACATTTATACCAACATTCGCATATACATCTTACAGCGACAGCCCAACTAAAAGAAAGTTTAGATTGTGTTATGTAATGTCTCAACCACTTAATAGCATAGAAGAATATAAAGAGGTAGCAAATACAATACACTACACTGCTGAACAAGATACACAAGAGCCGATAAGTGATAAGTGCGGAGAAAAAGCAAGTCAATATTTCAACGGCACTAACTTAAATGCAGGTGCTGAACTGTATAAATATTATGTAGTCTATGATAGGGCAGATTTTCCAACTATTGAGCAAGAACAAGTAGACGAGGACTTAAATGCAAAGGTAAAGTGTGAGTTTGATAAAGATACTGTAAAAGCAATGGAAACACAGAGTTATCAAAAATTTATGCACAGGAATAGCCTAAAATATCAGTACTTCTATCAGAGTGAGATTGACTGGAAAGATGGTGAAAAATGGCGTGCAGTTGATGATAGCTTTGTTAGTCTTTGTTATAGATGGCGTGGTACTGGAGAGATTGAAAAATATAAAGACGGAGAGCATAGAAGAAGAAAATTAAAAACTTATGCTTGCTTACGCCGTCTGATTAAACCAACAGTAACACCAACAGAACTTTTATTTAATTTGTACGTTGATAGAGAACGATTTTTTGATAACAGCGATGCAGCATTAACAATAGAAGTACTGAAAAGCAAAGTAAATGCAGCCTTTAGTATGAGTGTTGAGGAAATAAAGCAAAGATATAGTGTAGTACTTGAAAAGAATAGAAGAAAAATAGTACTTAACCCAACCTTCATAAAAGATAATCAACACCTAAATAAACTTGGCGTTGGAGAAAATTTACAGGCAATAGTTAGAAAAGCTGTTAAAGATGCTAATTATACTGCTATTGATAAGTACTATAATTCTGAACTTAGCGTAGCGGAAAATCTAAAAGTATTGCAGGATAATGGCGTGAAGGTATGTAGTAAGACACTCTATAATTATTGTGCAGATAGAGGAATTAGCACAAGTAAAGATGATGCAATTATTAGCCTTCTTGATGTAAATTTGTCAGTTCGGAAAAATTTGGAGATACTGAAAGAAAAAGGTATGAAGGTAGGAAATAAGAAAGTCATTAAGCTACTCAAACAATTAAAAGGTGAGAGTGTAGCGAACGAGGGCAACGAAGTAGAGTCCGTTCTTGATACGGACGATGGAACAACAACAAGCGAAGCGATAAATGAAGGTGGAAGTAACTGTCCCACAGACAAAGTTACTGACACTCTAAGTAGATATGAATCTACTATATTATTAGGTAAATACAAAAATGACACCACCCAGATTACACCTTCAATACCTACACAAAATGATATTATAGACAACATGCAGGCTTATTTGATGCAGTTAGAAAATGAAATCAATAACGAAAAAGAAGAGGATATGGAACTGAAACTAAAAACACCTTCTTTTGGCGATATAGCAGAAGAGGAAAGAGAATTTAACAACGACAACAACGAACAAGGCAATAATACCAACACTGATGATATTAGAGGTTGGAAATTTGATTTTGGCGTATTTGGTAGAAGTAACAGTCAATCAATTTAAACGACAGCAACAATGAAAAAGAAAATAGACGAAAGCAGCAAGTTACGTGAGCATAGTTCATTCAGAGAAGGAACGGGTAACGTAGAGTATGCAGTAATGAACCAACCCAACAACATAGAAGAAAGGAGTGTAACGAATATTGACGATGGCGAGTATATACGAAGTCATTGGCAGAAGAATATAATCAAACATCAACCACCAATAATACGCACAATGGAGGACTTAAAGCTGCTGGATAAAGGTAAAAATCCTTGACGACATTAACGTAGAGGCTCTTTATTTGCGTTCTGTTGCGTTGTAGGTGTGTCCGTGTATATTAAGATAAGGTGGAGTATTACAACGTCTTATAGGGCAAAGTTACGTGAGCAACGTAACGATAAATGGCTTATTATTATTTCTATCTATTTCTGCTTTACTACCTCGTTCAATCAGCAAGTTACGTGAACAACGTAACGAATGAACTTACACACGAACTACCTATATTAGAATGTGAAAAAGTGTTAATTCTCTATATTCTATGCTCTGTAATGTGTATAAATGTAGGTAGAACGACACAGATACTTTATGAGTAGATAGAGAATTATTTTACCAACCTATATACTATCAATACAAAGACCCGAAATAGAATGTTAAGCAATGTTAAATCAGTCTTAATATAGTCTTGTAATGTGTGAATATGACGGTTGAAAAGGTGGTCAATTCTTTATGAGTAGATAGAGAAATTATTTATTATTGTTTATATGTTTATTTAGCGATAGGTAGTGTGAGAGTAATTTTCATGCTATCTATCTAACATATACATACACTAAATAACTAATCACAATACAATACAGAACATGCCAACAATTTATAAACCAAAGAAAAAGACAGTAACTAACAATCAAGCCTTCTATCAGCAACGTAGGAGAGAACGACAAAAGATATACAATACTTCGACATGGCAAAAGTTAAGATTGAGCTATATGCAACAACACCCACTTTGCGAGGAATGTCTAAAGAAGGGTATTATCAGAAGTGCAAAAGATATACATCACATTATTAGCTTTATGACAACTGACGACATGTGTGAACGTGAGAGACTTGCATTTGATAGCAGCAATTTACAGGCACTATGTAGAGATTGCCACTGTGAAAAGCATAACAAGAAAGGTAGCAAGTCAAGTAGTACGTTAGGTAGTAAGTAACATTATTAAACCTTTACTTTATCCCCCCCCGTGTATCTTTCTGATTATCAATGAGTTAAACCCCTTTTTCACTCTAATTTACACGCACTGACCATTTTATGTAGAATTATTTGGAAAAAATGAAAAAAGAAGAGGCAATAAGAAATTTTGATGCTGTACTGAAAGATAACACTGTGGATAAGCTAATGAAATATCTAAGTGATGAACTACTGGCTATTAAAAGAAAGTAGCCAATGATAATAAATAAACAAATAAACAATATGGAAGTAATATTATACAACACAGAGTTAGTAATAAAAAATTTCTAAACGACAGCTACAATAAATAATATAAAGTAGCACAGCAGATACAGTTCAGAATTTAGAAGCTGAACAAAAATAATAAACATTTAAATAATAATTAATTATGATAAAAGAAGTTACAATACCAAAGAGAAGAAGTGCAGCATTTGAAAGAGAATTAGAACAAATGCAACGTCCAAAAAATTATCATCTACTTGTGCGATATATAAAAGAGTATGGCACAGAGGAAGGTAGTAAAAGATGGAATGATGAGTTAGACGATAAAGAAGAAAAATATGCACAATGGCTTATTGATAATAACATAATAATAGACGACAATAAGCAAAAGATGTCAAAAAAGGAGAAGGCAATACTTAAGCAACTTTATGAAAATATGGGACTATTTCCTCATTTTGTAGAGAGTATGGGTAGGCAGTATGGTAATAGTTGGGGGTGTTTACTACCAACTTCTAAGATGCTATTTGACGAGTAACACATAATAACCTTTTTTCTAATACCATGACAAACAACACTAATTTACATAAAGCTAAGCAGAAAAAAGATGATGAATTTTATACACGCTTAGAGGACATTGAGAAGGAGCTTAGCCATTATGTGCAGTACTTGAAGGGTAAAGTAATATATTGTAATGCAGATAGTGAAGAAAGCAACTTTTGGAAGTATTTTACAAGCAACTTTCAGAAACTACAAATAAAGAAAGTAATTGCCACATCTTATAATAGTACTGGTAATGGTGAAATGTTAGAATATGACGGCAAGCGAGTAATAAAGAAGTCGTTAGTAGGTAATGGCAGCTTTGATAGTCAAGAGTGTAAAGCAATATTAGAGAAAGCAGATATTATCGTTACTAACCCACCTTTTAGCTTGTTCAGACATTATATAGATACGATAAAGGATAAAGATTTTTTGGTTATAGGTAGTATTAACGGTGCAGCATATAAAGATATTTTTCAGTTAATAAAAGATGGTAAGGTAAGAGTAGGATATAACGTACCCAGCAAATACACAGGGGTAAATGGCGAGCAGAAAGGTGTAAGATGTTGCTGCTGGTTTACAACATTGCCAGTAGTTAAGCCAGAATTAGAGCTAACTAAAAAGTATAATGCTACTGACTACCCTGTTTATGACAATTACCCAGCTATCAATGTAAATAAGTACTGTGATATACCGAATGACTACAAAGGAGCTATGGGAGTGCCAGTAACTTTTTTAGCAAAGCACAACACAGGACAATACAAAATAAATAACCTGCTGATGAACCCGATAGTAGGTGGCAAACAGATATATAAAAGAATAATAATACAACACAATGACAACTAACAATACTAACATAGAGATACGACCTTTTGTTATTGGCTATATAGCTGGTGTAAGAAGGTATCTGAAAAAAGAACACAAAAAGGTTAAGCCAGAATGGGAAGGCGTAATAAATACACTTGCTTATAACATGGAGATGGAAGCCCGAATAAAAGAACAGATAGCAAGTGATGGGTTAATGATACAGGATAGATACGGCAACCAGAATAAGCACCCATTATTTCCTATCCTCAACAGCTTTCAAGTTCAGATATTTAAGTGCGTATCAGAGCTGGGACTATCACCAAAGGCACAGAAAAAGATAAAGGAAGAGCCGAAGGTAGAAGAGCCAAAGGAAGAGCCGAATTTTTTGCAGCAACTAAACGATAACGACTAATGAAAAGAGTACAATCAAATAGCACCCTTCGTATCAAGCCCTATAAATTTGTATCTGGTGGCTATGTCTTATTCTATACAACTAATCCATCTTTTGGCACTGTTTTAAAAGAGGTAGACGATGAAGGATATATGAAATTAAGCTGGGATAATCTAAAGCAAATGGGTAGGGGTGTGCTAAATTATAAAGTAAACAACCCAGTAGATATAGACGATTATACCGTTACTACTGACTACTACATTGACACAGCGACACAAGTAGATGATAATATAACAGTCGAAGAAGTAGTAGAGGTGGTTAAGAAGTCAGTTATTGAGGAAGTAGATAGGGAGATAGCAGATAAATTTGCAAGTGTAGATAGTGAATTAGATAAGCTAAAAGAAAGCATACAACAACATCAACTACAAAGCGATAATTTAATAACTTCACAAATCAACGCACTACCTTCTATGATGCCTACTATTGACAGTGAAGGATATGTAAGCGAGTATAACACAACTACACATACTCACCAAAAGACAACAAAGAACTTGAAAGGTGCTAAGGGTGATAAAGGCGATGATGGATATTTACTACTACAACAACACGGCACAACAGATACTACCTTTGCTTTGACACCTAATACTATGCACGTCTGGGGAGAAGTAGAGACATTAACACTGACACTATCACCAAATACAGACGAAAATAAGTTAGCCGAGTATTGTTTTCAGTTTACAAGCCCATTAAAACCGACTAAGCTAAAATTACCAGACAACATCAAATGGCAAGCACCACTTCTTGTAGTATCTAATTGCATTTATCAAGTATCAATAACTAATAACTTAGCTGTGTGGGGGGAGTGGAATGCTTAGAAAAAGAAATTTGCTTAAACAAACCCCTAGTATAGCTAAATTGTTTTATTATAAAAAATGGTTGAGTTTTATCGACAACAGAACAGCTTTTGAATTTGATAATATATATTTAACCCCCGATATAGAAATTGATATTGAGTTTATCGTAGATGATGTTACAAGTAATATTGAGCACTTAATTTCATTATTTGATGGTACACCTTTAATTAGATTTGAGAAAAATGAGCACTCTGAAGATACTATTGTTATTGGACAAAATCAAATCATTCCAATAAAGCATCAAAAAGGAAAGGTCAGACGAATAAAGTTAAATAAAAATTTTTTTATATTAGATGACAATGAGCCTATCCCATGTACACAGTACCCTAACTCACGAGCTTTAATAGTATTAGGTTATTTAGGTAGTGAGCCTAATAACATTACCACAACTTGTAAGATAAAAAGGCTAATAATAAGAAGAGGTGATACAGAGGAATTTGATTTTTTACCAGCATTTTTTTCAAAAACTCGAAGTGGCTTGTATAACAGGAAAACTAATCAAGTATCAATGGTTAGCCTTGATAAGCAAGACTTTAATTTTGGTGATTTTAATTTATATCAAAAAGACTTAACATTCTTAAATCTACCAATTAGATTTAGAGATAAAGAGGCTAAAAAATTATGTGTAGAGAACTATGGCGGAGTTCAAGGGTTTAGTAATAGTAATAGTAAGAAGATAGTGTCAGGTATTGCAGGCGAAATAACTCGTAGACAAGCTGGAAATGTAACACACTTCAGTATGTACAGAAATGGAGAATTTATAGGCAATAACATAAAGAGTTTTTATGAGTTTTTTTTATTTAGAGGTATCCAAGAAATCTCACAATATAACAATACCAGTTTTAGAGATTGTTCAAAATTAAAAGAGCTTGTGTTACCAGATACAGAACATTTACTAATTCTAAAGGGTCTAATTTTTGTATTTATAACCATAGAACAACCAAAACTAATCAGAAATATCCGAGTGTAAAT
>ERZ773013.1926-NODE-1926-length-11810-cov-2.537473_pt1 | contig 11810 bp, 11 predicted proteins | sample MGYA00511670_ERZ773013 | MGnify/ENA primary metagenome ERZ773013 (study PRJEB29015, sample SAMEA2738120) | human oral metagenome | biome: human oral; feature: human-associated habitat; material: saliva | place: China | collected 2257 ...
GGCACGCTCACACAGAACAGGATGCGCGTGAGGGATGTCTGTCTCAACCCGGAAGTAGAGGCTGACAAAGACAAGCAGATGCTGCTCGACACCGCCATGGCGGTGAACTCCACAGCAGAGCTCGACGGTGACAAGGTAGTGGGGAACCCCACAGAGGGCGCACTTCTGCTCTGGCTGAAAGATAAAGGCAACAACTATCTGTCGTTACGTGCCGCTAATCCAGTCCTCAACCAATTGCCGTTCTCCACGGAGCGCAAGTTTATGGCCACAGCCGCAACCGTTGGCGGCCGCACGCTAACCTTTGTCAAAGGTGCACCGGAGATCATCCTCAATCTCTGCGACTGCTGCACGAATAACCGCGAAGCCTGCAAGAAAGTTCTGCTTGACTATCAGCATAAAGCCATGCGCACCCTGGCGTTCGCCTATGGCGAGGGAGACCTCACGGAGGCACTTGCAGAAGGCAAGACAACGAGCCTCTCGCTGCAAGGTATCTGCGCTATCAGTGACCCGGTGCGTGAGGAGGTGCCTGAAGCCGTGAAGGAATGCCGAACGGCAGGTATCCGTGTAAAAATTGTCACAGGTGACACCACAGCCACGGCCCGGGAGATAGCCCGACAGATAGGGATCGAGGGCGGCGAGGCCATCACGGGACCGGAATGGGCGGCACTCTCCGACAAGGATGCTTACAGCCGCTGTGAGGACATCGACGTGATGAGTCGTGCACGGCCCGGTGACAAACAGCGCCTCGTGAAGATGCTGCAGAAGCACGGAGAAGTCGTAGCCGTGACGGGGGATGGCACCAACGATGCACCGGCACTCAACTATGCGCATGTAGGTCTCTCCCTCGGATCCGGTACCTCCGTGGCAAAGCAGGCTTCGGATATCACGATCCTCGACGATTCGTTCTCTTCCATTGCCTCAGCCGTGATGTGGGGCCGCTCACTCTATAAGAACATCCAGCGGTTCCTCTTCTTCCAGCTTGTGGTCAACGTCTCGGCGTTGCTCCTTGTCCTCAGCGGCTCTATAATCGGTACGGAGATGCCGCTCACAGTGACGCAGATCCTGTGGGTCAACCTCATTATGGATACTTTCGCAGCCTTGGCACTGGCCTCTCTGCCTCCTTCCCACGAGGTGATGCGTGACAAGCCGCGGAAAGCCTCCGATTTCATCATCACGAAACCGATGATGCGCGGCATCCTCTCCATGGGTGTGTTCTTCTTCCTCATCATGCTCTTCTTCCTCATCTGGTGTGAGCGGCATGGGACAGGAAGCATCATCGACGTGCATGAACTGACATTGTTCTTCACAACCTTCGTCATGCTGCAGTTCTGGAACCTCTTCAACGCGAAGTGTCTTGGAAGCAGCTACAGTGCTTTCCGTCATTTCTGGCGTGACCGCGGCCTCATCCTGGTGCTTGCACTGATATTCGTCGGTCAGTGGCTCATCGTGACCTTCGGTGGCCGTATGTTCCGTACCCTTCCGCTGAGCTTCACAGAGTGGATGGCCATCATCCTGTCGACGGGCGTGCTCGTGCTCGGAGGCGGAGAGCTGTATAGGCTCGTCAAGAGAATAAGTGTTAGATGATGGAAGATAATGAGGGGGGATAGGTGACGGATGATACAACAATAAGAACGATTAATGTTAGATGATAACCATATCTTTAAGACTTTGAACGGCGACTCTCGACCTTGCGTGGCAACGATCGGGTTCTTCGACGGTGTGCACCGCGGCCATCAGTTTCTGATAGCCAATGTCATGGAGGAGGCACGCAAGGCGGATCTAAAGTCATTGGTGATCACCTTCGATCGCCATCCACGGCAAGTGCTCAGTCAGAACTATCAGCCGCGCTTGCTGACGACCCTCGACCGAAAACTGCAGATGCTCTCACTCACAGGTGTGGACAACGTAGCCGTGCTCCACTTCACCAAGGAGATGGCAACGCTTTCTGCCAAAGACTTCATGCAACAGATCCTCCATGACCGGCTCAACGTGCGCGAGCTCATCACCGGCTACGACAACCGCTTCGGGCACAACCGTGCCGAAAGCTTCGATGACTACGTCGACTACGGCAAGGAGATGGGCATTAAGGTCCTGCAGTCCGCACCCTTCTCCTTAGGCGGTATCAAGGTCAGTTCCTCGCTCATTCGCTCTTTCCTTGAAGGCGGCGAGGTGGAGATGGCGGCTCACTGTCTCGGTAGACCCTACGGGCTCTCCGGCACGGTCGTCAAAGGATTTCAGCAAGGCCGTAAGCTCGGGTTCCCCACAGCGAACCTCGACACAGAAGACAGTGGTCTGCTCATTCCCAAAGGTGGGGTCTATGCTGTGAAGGCTTCAGTGGACGACCATCAGCGGCTCATGCCCGCGATGATGGATATCGGCACACGACCGACCTACGGAGGGACGAAACTCTCCCTGGAGGTAAACATCCTCAACTTCCACGGATACCTTTATGGCAAACCACTTAGCGTACAGTTCGTCAAACGGGTACGGGACGACATAAAGTTCAATTCCATCGAAGCCCTCGCCGCACAGATACAAAAAGATAAAGAGGCGATAGTAAAGATATTCAAAGCAGAAGATGTCATATAAAGTGAAGATGTCATATAAAATGAAAGAAGTTCAATAAACAGAAAATTTCAGCACATGAATAAGACCTTAAAAGATATTCTCGACATCCTCTGGTATGTCGTCGTCTTCCTTCTATTACAGTTAGTGTTCGGTGCCATCCTCGGAGCCTTCAAACTTTCTTTGGCGAACTCAACCATCATCACCACGGTGCTCAGCAGCACCACAACCATCTTCATCTTCCTCAAATTTCAATGGACGCCAGTATCACGTTCCTGGATGCGGACCCGGCCCTGGATGGTTTTCACATGGGCTTTCCTCCTCTCTCTCGGCACCATCATACCTTCCGAGCGACTGGTTGAACTCCTTCAAATGAAGATGCCGGAGCAGATGGCGAAGATGTTTGAGGATATAATGAAAAAGCCCGTTGGCTATATCGTCATCGGCATCCTTGCACCGTTCGCTGAAGAGGTGGTCTTCCGCGGCGCTATCCTGCGCAAGCTCCTCGGCATGATGGGAGAGAGATGGCACTGGATAGCCATCGCCGTCTCTGCTGCTATCTTCGGCTTAGTCCATCTCAATGTGCCGCAGGGCATCCACGCGTTCCTCATCGGCCTGCTCCTCGGCTGGATGTACTATCGCACACGTTCCATCCTTCCCGGCATTCTCTTCCATTGGGTGAACAACAGTGTGGCGTTCATTATGTTCAACCTCATGCCGCAGATGGCTGACGGAAAGCTCATCGACCTCTTCCATGGAAACGCTCGCATGGTGACGCTCTCCGTCATCTTCTCCTTTTTCATCCTCATCCCCAGCATCTACCAGCTCAACATCCGGATGAAGAGGGCGAAATAGTACGGAGTGGTCATCTATAAGCGGAGCAACGGCAAGTGATTATCCGCATCGGCTCTTCACGACCATGACAAGCTGTTCTGCAAGGCAATGGCGAAAGACAAGAAGTACAGACTGACCATCGTCTGTCGAACGACGGAAGATCGCGCGACGAACGACAAAAGACTGGCCGTCGTACGTCAGAAGATCGGATGACGTACGACGGCCGATGAAATATTAGCGTAAGAGAGGCGACCATTAAGCGTAGGGGCGGCGACGATTAAGCGCCAGCCTTTGCTGCCAACGGTGCAGCCTGCGTATAGACACGTGTAGCAAGATCCTTGTCAAGCGTGTAAAGGCCATAGCCGTTACCGTTGATCATCTTCAGGTTGTCGATGATGTTCTTGTCATTCTCCTCTTCCTCCACCTGCTCATCGACGAACCACTTCAGCATGCTCTGTGTGGCGAAGTCCTTCTCCTCCGTGGCAAGGGCATAGAGGTTATTGATGAGCGATGTCACCTTCTGCTCGTGAGCCAACGCATTCTCAAAGAGATCGAGGGGTGACTTCCACTCAGTAGGTACCCCGTCGATAGGCTTCAGCATCACGCGGCCGTCACGCTGTACGACATAGTTGAAGAAGATCTTCATGTGGTCCATCTCCTCCTGATACTGGATATCAAACCAATGACCGATGCCCGGCACGTTGTTGGCACTGGCCCAAGCCGACATGGAGAGATAAAGATAAGCTGACCATAACTCAGCATTGATTTGGGCGTTGATAGCGTCCTCTACTTTCTTGTTCAACATAGTAGTATAATATTAAAAAATCTATTTCGACAGTTAGGCCGGATACATCGACCGAATGCAAAGATAAGGAAAAAGTTGGTTACAGCAATGATTTCCACTAAATATTTTTTCAACATTACACCTTATTATATTGATGTAACCACACAACCAAATTCGATATTACAAATAAGGGTTTTTTCTCTTGTGGTGCGACAACGCTTATAGGGTTAATTTGGGCAAAGAGGGGGGCGAATATACCCGTTGCATGCCCGAACAATAATACACGATTGGTACGGTTTCTGTGCTGTGAATTTGCCAATTTGATTATTATTGTTTACTTATGTGAAGAAACGCCTGCAGCTCACGGAAAGGCTGACCTCATCATCCTGAAAGGACTCGTGTGAACAGCTCTGTTCTCCTATTCCGACATGCAAAAAGTCACGTCCATCTATCACCCCACAAAGTCACAGATCGTCAAAACCAATGGAGAGGCAAACCGAAGCTCCTATTTCAGCAATAAGAAAGTGTCTGAGACCTATGGCAACTATCAAGCGACGATATCCGATATGCACCGCCTCGGGGTCATGGCTGATTACTCATGGGAAGAATCCAGCCGCAAGGATGGGTTTGGGCTGACAGTGAAAGATTTCTACAACGATGCATTGAAATACTACGACCTCTCCTACGCCGACAAGTTAGCCTCCAGGCAACGCTCCGCCGTGACGGTTCGTCTGCATTCGGTAAGAACAACCAAAGGACCACCTTCCCTCTCATTGAGTGCCTCATGGCGACTGAGCGAGGAAGACTTTATCCGAAACCTCAACCTCTTCGACACCATCCGTGCGCAGGGCAACAGAATGACCCACATCTCGCAGGGAAGAAACGTGCTAAGCAAATGTCTCACCGACCAGAAATACGGCGACGTGAACTCGCAGACTCCTTCTGACCGATGGATAAAGAATGGCACCTACCTGCGCCTCGCTACGCTCACCCTCGCCTACGACTTCGGAAAGATCGACGAGAACACAGAACCACCATGAGCTTCGAATGATCATGGAAACAATAAAATATCTGCTTGCTTCGGCACTTGTTGCCCTGGCGGCAGCCTCCTGCACCGACCTCGATGTCGATGTCTAGTCAAAGCTGACCCAGTATCCCACAGAGTCGGAGATGGCCCTGGAAGGCAAGATGGCGGATGCCTACTATGCCTTCCGCAAACAGATTGGCAACAACTTCAACCGCTATCAGACCTTCTCCTCCGACGAGGCTACAGGACTAAGCCTCGACGGCGACTACTACGACGCTGTCGAAAACATCAATCCCACGCTGCATACCTTCCAAGCCAGCGACGCACCGCTCAACTGGTGGAGCGACCTGGCCGGAGGCATCACGAAGTGCAACAAGCTTATCAGCGAGCTGTCAGCTTCAGACAATGCTACGGCGGATGAAGGTCTGAGGTCTTAGCTCTCAGCTGCAAACTTCTTCCTAAATTCGATGGGAGTCATGCCTTTACGAGCCTTGAACTGCCGGGAGAGATTTTTGGGATCATCTATTCCCACCATCATGGCCAGATCTTCTATGGATTCGTCTGTTGTCAACAGCATTTTGGAAAGACGTTCCATGCGCAGGGTGACTATATAATTGTGGGGTGTGGTATTGGTCTCCTCACGGAATTTGAGTTCAAACAGGCGGCGCGACATAGGAATCTGACGTAGAATGTCGTGCACTGTCATGCGATGAGCGAGATGGGTGTGGATGTAGATCAGTGCTTTCCGGATATAGGGGTTGTGCGCCGCAAAATAATCGGTGGAGCTACGTTCCACGATACCGACGTAATGAACGTAGATATCACTGATCCGACTGAGGTGTTCATTCTTCATTTGATGTATAGCTTTGCCTGTTTCATACCCTGCACGCTCAACATCCATCGTTATGCTGGACAGTTCAGGATATGTTATTTGGCAGGCAATTTCATCGTTGTCCACACCCAGTACGCAAATGTCCATAGGAATATTGAGCTTGATGGCATTACATTGCTCCACTATCTTGCTGGCCATCGTGTCATCAGCCGCAAAGAGTGCAGTAGAGCGTGGTAATGTCAGCAGCCAGTCTGCCAGCCTCTCTGACCTGTAGTGCCAGTGTTCTTCTATGCTTTGCATGCGATAGTCCCTAAGATGGAGGGCATGCCCATTTTCAAAGAGATAATCCCTGAAACCCTCGAAGCGCTCGTCACTCCACACCACATGATCGTAGCCATAGAAGGCAAAGTTGCGAAACCCTTTTGACAGGTAGAATACGGCGGCTTTCCTTCCTGCCAGCCTGTAATCTGAGGTGATATTGGTAATAGTGTCGAAGCGTTGCTTATAATCCTGAGCGATAACAATGATGCCAGCTTTCTGGAACAGGCTTACCTCATCACTGGGCTCAAATTGCCCGATAATAGCATCAGCCTGCCAGCGTTTAGCCCATTCTACAACACCCCTAATACCATTAGTTCGCTTATATTCGGGAGGCATTTTACAGATACTCCATGGCTCTGTTTCGCGCGAATAACGCAGTATTCCACGCAAAAGCCTTGAGGCATACTGCTCAGTAAAGTCGGTCATGATAATAAGTCGTATCATAAGTAGTATCGTCGAGAGTGTTAAGAGTCTTAGGAGTCTTAGTGATGTTATAGCCGTTTATCATCTGTTTTGGTTTGCTTACCGCTTAAACACTTGCCTCATTGACTGTCCCCGCCAGCACTGAGGCACCTTAAGTCCAAAGATATCAGCAATGGTTGCAGCCGTGTCAAACTGAATCATGGTTTCAGTAAATTCGCCTGTCGACTTAACATTCTTGCCACAAATGATAAACGGTTCCTCCAGTTCGGCAAGCGATTTCCCGCCATGGCGCGTCCCCACACCACCATGGTCAGCGGTGACGATAATGATGGTGTCGTCATAGATGCCAGCATCCTTCAATGCCTGAATAATGCGCCCGATGTATCCGTCTACGCGGGTCAGCGTTTCATAGTAGGCAGGAGTGTCGTGGCCCATGGCATGGCCAGTGTGATCTATTTGGTCATAGATGACGGCCAGCAGGTTGGGCTTGTGCGCTTTTATGTAAGCCTCTGTCATACGGCAAAGTTGCTCGTTATCTTTCTCGTAGTTGGAAGCCACAGCCTCGTAGTTGACCGATAATGTGTCGACTAAGTATCTAATGCCTTCCCACTCGGCAAGGCAGCCGATGACAGCCTTGGGACATTGGCGGCGCAGTTCATAGAATATCGTAGGAAACATACCATGCTCGTTGGTCACCATGGAAGGAATCTCGGGCACACGTGAGTTCCATGTGGTATAACCATGCATTTCAGGAGTGGCTCCACTGAACATGGTGTACCAGTTTACGGCTGATTCGGATGGCAGCACGCTGCGTTTCCTGAGAGTGTAACAGCCTTCTTTCATCAGTTTCCTGATATGTGGTATATTCTCCGCCTTAGTCACACTATAGGATCCCCAGCCGTCCAATCCGATGAGCACTACATGGTTGGCTTTCCATCTGGCAGAAGCTGGCAGACAAACGATGAGGGTCAGAAATAAGGAAAACAGGCTCTTTTTCATGATGATCTGTTTCATGCTAAATTGTTTCATGATGTATTGTCTTTGAATGTTTGCTAACAATGAACGTTACATAGAATGGAAGCACCAAGAAGATTGCAGTTAACCAGGTCCGAGAATAGTATCTTGATTTGCTCAAGTTCCTTGGTATAGGGAAAGGCCTCTGCCATAGAAGTCATCATTGCGTCTTTGAAATAAGCAGCCCCACCCGCTATTCCACCACCTATGACGATGGCCTCAGGATCGTAGGCAAAGAGAACAGCCTGCATGAGCTTGCCCAGATGGTAACCGAATTCTTTCCAAATGAGCAGTGCGCCAGGGTCACCATCAGCCGCGCTCCGTGAGATGTGCTCGGCATCAACTCCTTTACTTTTCATCCAATGAGATGAGCAATAGTATTCATAGTTGGCATTGAGGTAAGGCAGACAGCCTATTTCTCCTGCACCAGTATTAATGCCACGGTACAAGTTGCCGTCAATAAACACTCCTGCCCCCACACCCGTACCTATCGTAATGCCTACAAAGTCCTGATACGGGCGTCCAGCACCAAAGTTCTTCTCGCCAAGTACATAACAGTTTACATCGTTGTCCACTTCTGTATGTACGTGGAAGCGTGCTTCCATCAGGTCTTTCAAAGGTACGAAGTCCCACGAGGGAATGTTTTGCACATTGTAGACGATGCCCCTGTCATGGTCAACAACAGATGGCACACCGATACCGATTCCTTCAACATTGGGTGTAAACACCTTTTTTACGAGGTTGTAAAGTTGGTCGATACACTCCTCTTTTGTTCCGGCTGCATGACAGATCTCGACAACCTTTTGCTCAATGATACCATTGGTTATCCGTGCCACTCTTACATTGGTTCCGCCGAGGTCTATTGCTATTGAGGTAAACATGGGAAATATACAGTTTGTTTCATAGTTCAGTGATTAACGGGAATACGCATGTGCATTGTCGGCTGAGCCACTCTATAGTTTCCGTCAGGACCATTGAAGAGACAGTTCTCGATGGTGACCTCCTTGCCTTTGATAGTGACAACAACAAACGAAGGAGAGCCATCATGATCTTTCCATCCGTTGTTGACCTGCATCACGGGGAACCCTCTGAAATACTGCATGGAGGCAGTATGGGTATGTCCCACAAAGAAACCTGCGAGCTGATACTGCCCAAGCAACTTGAGAAGTCTCTCTCTGTTTTTCTCCGGCCACCAGTCCAAAGCCCATTCATCCACTCCATAATGCTGAATGTAGACAACGGGCGTTCCGTCTGACGCATATTTCTTCAGGTCGGACTCAAGCCAGATAAAATTGTCCTCACAATAGGATGTCTCGCCTGCGCTGAGCTGGGAGTCGATAAAATGCACCCCACCAAGATTGAAGGAATAGCTACGGCTTGATGGATGAATATTTAGGATCTTTCCATCCCTTTGGTACATTTTAAGCACAGAGTCCATATATTGGATGTTACACTCGTTGCCACTGCGGTCTTTGAGGGGTCGGCCATTTACCGGTGCTATATCGTGGTTGCCGAAGGTGGGATAAGTGTCATAGTGTATAGTCTTATCTCCTTTTCCTTTGTCATAACGCTGCCGAAAAAGATTGATAATTTTCGGGTCAGCCTTATCACACATGTCACCTGCCATGATGACGGCATCCAGACCGCCTCTGTCCTCGCCTATCTTATTGATAGCCCTCACCTCAAAATAGGCATCGCTCTCAGGAGGCATGTCAAAGTGAGTATCTGACACGACAGCAAACCGGCATGACACCTTGATTGCCTCTTTCTGAGCCATCGACATAAGTGGGCATAGAATCAGGATAAGAAAAGAAAAAATCCTCATAAGCTTGTATAGTTCAAATAGTCTGTGTACCTTCTTTTATCTGTCTAACCTCTTTTTGGTCATTCCACATTAAGTTTACCTGGAACGGGACATTGGTTCTAATGGTGACACGGGGTTTGTCCGACTTAGAAGCACGCTTTGCCACCTTGATGTCAACGATGCCATCCTTTCCATAAGGATAGCGGCTGATGCCATAACTGTCAGTAAGATTGACATCGATAGTGATGATGTTCTCCTCGACGTTTGCCCTGATGCCGAAAATGTATTCTATCAACTCGGCAATAGGTGGCAATCCTGTCCAGCCCACAAAGTCCTTACGAGCCATAAAGCCAGGGTCGGTGCTCTCGGGTGCATAATATTCCCAGAAAGTTCCGGTTTTCTCAAAGACCTTCATCACGTTGTAGTAATGGTTCAGCGTAATATCCCATGCCAACCGCCGGTAACCTTTATCTACGAGTCCGGAAATCACCATATAATTTGTACCAGGCCATACGCCACCAACCCAATAACGACCGTTGGCCTTGTATTTTGGATGACTGTAGGACAGCGATGGAACCCGATGGGGGCGGTTGAACTTCGTCGTGTCCTTTAGATGGCTGACCAGACGGTCGAGCCTGTTTTTGGAAAGCACGTCGGTATGCAGTGCCCAATAGGCATAGATGCCTTGAGTAGTACTCAGACTGTCGTTCTCGAACTGGTCGTAAAGGAAACCGTCCTTTTCGCTCCACATGTTCTTGTTGATATAGCTGGTGAGATTCTTGATGTCGTCCTCAAACTCTTCTATCTCTTGCCAGCGTTCCAGATAGAATCCCATCTTGAGCAATATTCGGGCAACCATAATTTGTTGCAAGCACGCGTCAAGCCAAATCATGTGACCATTGCTGTAGATAATGTTGTAACCCTCGGGCACCCGAGGCATATTGTCCATGCCTGTTCCCCATCCACAGCTCCAGTATGTGCCATTTCGCCACGTGCGATTAAGCTTTAGCCATTTATAATAGGCTGCAAGCACTGGAAACACTTTGTTCAACCGTGCATCATCGCCAAACTGTGTGTAATACAGCCATTCCGACCACGGTAACAAATTAGGTCCCGTACTCGTCGGGTCATAGCGGCCAAAGCAGTCGCTGCCGTCAGCACGTATCTCCCGACAGATGAATCCATCGGGATGCTGCTTGGCGTAAAAGTTGTCAAGGGTTTGCTGAAAAGGGAAGAAATTGCGTCCGTATCGGCAGAACATCGTAATGAACGAATCGTCCCACATAAAAATATTCCCGTTGTAAGCAGGAGCAATATAGCTTGAGACGAAGCCAGAATTATCCCGAGGCTGACAAATGTTCTTAATTCCTATCTGCCATGCCTTCCAGTACATGTCAATCTCTTTCTGATGCCCATCCCAGTAAGGCACTGGCAAGACCTTCATGGCCTGTTCAAACGTACCGGGCCTGGTTTTTACCTGTTTGGCGGTACGGAATGAGTTGTCAGCTACAAGCGTCTGCATGATATAGGTGTTCTTATAAGGCAACTTGTAAAGCGGCGAGCCCGATGAGATGAGATTTTGTGCAAAGGCTGAACACGTCAATCTTATAGCCAGTAAGCTAAATGCAGTTTTGCGAATAATCATATTTTGTTTATTACCAATTGAATATCAGAGTGAATCTCTTTACATTCCGTGTTAAAACATTTCGTGTTAGAGCTTCATCAGCTTCTTGATTTTCCAAAAAATATCGGTATTGCTCATAAAACCACAGAACTCCTTGGCGCCTGGTCCAAAAGCATAGACTGGCACCATGGTGCCGGAATGATCCTGTGTAGAGAAATTAGCTTTGACGATACCCTTGTTCATGTCTCCTCCAAGCACGGTGAGACCACCCGTTTCGTGATCGGCTGTTACTACGACAAGTGTTTGCCCGTCCAAGGCAGCCCACTCCATTACCTTTCCAACGGTCTGGTCAAAGTCAAGCGTTTCTTTCATCAGCATGCCGAGCTGGTTGAAGTGACCATAGTCGTCAAGCTGAGAACCTTCAACCATCATGGAAAGAATATGCTTTGCAAGTGAAAAAGAATGCAAAGGTATTAGCTGACGAGCTTATTGGACGTGGATTTGGTATCATAAGTGGTGGTACAGATAACCACTCAATGTTGGTAGACCTTCGTTCTAAATATCCTGATTTAACAGGAAAGG
>ERZ773013.1927-NODE-1927-length-11804-cov-4.924079_pt1 | contig 11804 bp, 6 predicted proteins | sample MGYA00511670_ERZ773013 | MGnify/ENA primary metagenome ERZ773013 (study PRJEB29015, sample SAMEA2738120) | human oral metagenome | biome: human oral; feature: human-associated habitat; material: saliva | place: China | collected 2257 ...
GCATGAGTATCATGTAGCAATTTACCTCCAAATTCCAGATATAATTTTTCAAATTTTTCTATTTTTTCTTCAAAGTCTTGAAGAGCTAATTCAATTGGCTCAGGTTTAGACATATCTACACCCGCATTTTTCAGCACCTCAATTGGATAATTAGAACATCCTTTTGAAAGAAACTCATCTATATAAACTTTAGCATTTTTACTATCTTTTAAGATTAACTTAGATAAAGCTTGTGCTGCTGAGTACCCAGTCGCATATTGGTATACATAGTAATTATAATAGAAGTGAGGCACTCTAGACCATTCATATTTGATATCTTCATCATAAGTAAATACATCACCGTAGTATTTCTTAATTAAGTTGAAGTATTCAGTATTTAAATATTCAGCTGTAAGAGCCCCTCCATTTTGAAGGTGTTGGTTTATAGTGTGCTCAAATTCAGCAAATTGAGTTTGTCTATATACTGTAGCTGTAAAGCCGCTTAATGCCTGATTAAGTACACGTAGCATTCCATTTTTGTTACCTTCTTTTTCAAATTTATTATAAAGGTATTCCGTTAATAGTGCTTCGTTACAAGTCGATGCTACCTCAGCGACAAAGATTGAATAATCTCCATATACATATGGTTGGTTTTTTCTAGTATAGAATGAGTGCATAGAGTGTCCAAGTTCATGAATTAAAGTATAAACATCATTTAATGTTCCATCAAAATTTAATAGTACAAACGGTTTAGTAGTATAACCACCCCATGAATAAGCTCCAGAACGTTTACCTTTATTAGGATAAACATCAATCCAACGCTCTGTGAATGCTTTTCTCATATCATTAACATATTCTTCACCCATTGGCTTAACCGCTTCAAGTACAATATCACGAGCCTCTTCAAATGTGAATTTTAATGGTTCACCTTTTACCATAGATACCGATCTATCGTATAATCTAAAATCTTCAAATCCTTTCGCTCTTTTATGTAAATTATAGTATCTTTGTAAAGCAGGAATTTTTTTATTTACTACCGATACTAAATTATCATAAACTTCCTCAGGAATTAAGTTGTTAGATAATGCATTATTTCTTGTTGATGAATATTTATAAACATCTGCGTAATATTTTTTTCTCTTTAAGTTTCCACCTAATGTAGAAGCTAATGTATTATTATGTTTTTTAAAATAATTATATAAAGCATGGAATGTATTTTTTCTAAGAACTCTATCCGTACTTTCCATATAAGTTCCATAAGTACCATGAGTTAAAGTATGTTTATTCCCATCTTTATCTTCTACTTGTTCAAATTCGACATCAGCATTATTTAACGCTGAAAAAGTCTCATCACTTGCATTTAAAGCTTCTCCAGCCATTGCGATAATTTTTTCTTGTTCCGCATCTAATGTATGAGGACGTTTTTTATTTAATTTTTCTAATTTAAACTTATAAACTTTCAATTCTTTTAGCTCCTCTACATATCCTGAAAGTACATCCTCTTCAATAGAAAGAAGTTCAGGTTTTAAAAATGACCATTCAGAATCAAACTTAGAATTTAAATTCATAGTTTTAGCGTATATTTCACCATATTCTGCATTTGTACTATCTTGATCCTTTCTTAGAAAAGCATAAATAGTTAATTGTTCCATTTTTAAAGACATATCTTCTTCTGCTTTAAAAACTTCTAATAATCCTTTTGCCCCTTCTTTAACTTTTCCTCTATATTGTTTTATTTCTGGGATAAGTTTTTCAACTTCTTTAAATTGGTTCCAAAAATCTTCATTTGTTTTAAAAATCGATTCTAAGTCCCAAGTATTTTCAACTTTTTGATCTTTTCTTAGTAATTCAACCATATTTTTTCTCCTTATGTCTAATACATAAATTTTATTATAGCACATATTTTAGTAATTTGGTAATATATATTTAAAAAACTACCTTAAATTTTCTGAAAATAACTGATGAATAATTTAATTTTCCTTTATCAAATGGTCATAATTTTCATGTCCTATAAAGATTTCACAATTTTTTTTAAATCCATAGCTTTCATATAGTTTTCTCGCTCTATCATTTGACTGAGCAACATTTAAACTTAGCTTAGGATGACCACTATTAACAAATTCTGTTAAGAGCTTATTTCCAATACCTTCTCCTCTGGCATCAGAAAATACAAATAATGTGTCTAAATAGAATTCTCCAATCAGTACTTCATCATAATCGAAAATTATTGTATCTTCTTTCAGACTAAAGTGACTAATGGCTTCAGCATACCAAAATTCTTTCATTTTTTCAACTTGATCATAATGATATGTAAAAGAAAATCCTTTAATCACACCGTCAGTTTCATATACTGTACAATTTTTATAACTAAATCTATCATATTCAGATGAGAATACATATTCTAAAATCTTTAAAACCTTCTCTTCTGAATAATCTTTTAAGATATCTATCTCTAATGATTTAATAAAATCAAATAATCCTTCTATTACTTTGTTATCTTCTTTCGTTGCTTTTCTAATCATTTTTCCTCCTATACATTAATATTTTCTATTTCTAGTGACGTTCCATTAATTATACGACTTTTATAAGAAATACTCGCTGGAGAATCATCTGGCCATATTTCTTCAAACCATAACTTAAATTTCTCAATATCAAAATCAACTTTAACCAATTCAACATATAGTCCATTTCTAAATTCTGAATATATCGCTTTTTTATTGCTACTTTTAGCTATTCTAGTAATTAAGCCATATGTTTTTCCCTCAACATTCGCCATTCCAGCTGCCCCATTATTAATAACAATATTTTTTCCATTATCATAGACTGCGGGTAAGCAGGTGTGTGTTGTTGCTAATATATCAATATTGTTTTCTTCAAACCAACTATCTAACTCTTTCTTTCTAGATTCTAATTTTAAATTATCATTTGAACATTCCCAACCCGACATACTTTTCTCATCGCCATGAGTAATTGCAATCTTTTTACCAAAAAAATCTAAAACTAAGGTTTTTGAACGTTCTTTTATATCATTAAGTATTTGATCACCTTTAATATTTTCTTTCATCATATTGTGAATAATGTTTGATCGTTCTACTACTCCATCACTAACATCTTCAGGATAATTACAACCGCATCCTAAAGATGAAGTATCGTTTAATAATTCAAATTCAACATTTCCTAAAAGTTTTATACTATCTTTAGATAACTCTTCAATCTTTAAAAAATCTTCCTTTTCGATATCAAACCAATGCATATCACCATTAAAAACTACTTTCGCATTTTCATCCTGTGCCATTTTATTGATAATCTCTAAAGCATAACTATTTCCATATAATCCTCCAACTATATAGACTACTTCTGCTTTCAATTTTTTTATTTTTTTTGTCCAATCCTTCCTAAGAATATACTCTAATGAGCAATTTCTACCTTTTTCCATACAACTCTCTCCAAATTTAAAATAAAAGTAAAGACTTGCCGTCTTTACTTTTATTATATTATATTTATTTGTTTTTTGCGAACATTCCTGGTACTACATAACCAATAGTACATAAAATTAATCCGTATAAATTAACTCCTAGTAGTAATGCATTCTTACCTGTACCAATAGCCCAACTTGTAGGAATTAAATTAATAGTTAATAGTATTCCTAAAATAATTCCAATCCAAAAACTTAAGTGGAATCCTAATTTTGTTGGTTTAACAAAACCGTGTAGTAAGAAAATCGGTGCTAATCCAATTACCATTGTTCCGCTAATAGTTGTAGCTTTAAGAATATCTGTTCCCATAATCATTGGAAGATTACCTATAATAGCAAATGCGATCATAAATAAAATAGCTACTTTCTTAGGATTTTTTAATCCTCTATTAGACATTTCTGGTAAATCCTTAGCAGTTAACTTCCCTAAACTTGCAAATGTAGAATCAAGTGTAGAACCTGCAGCCGATACCATTACTACTATCATAGCAAAATATCCTACGACTCCTAAAGTCTTACCTAAAGCTGCTGGAACGTTACTACTTACTTCCATTCCGATTAATTTCGCATGAATTCCAATAAAACTAAAGATTAGAATAGAGAAGAATCCTAAAATACCAGATACGAAAAATGCACGAAGCATAGTCTTCTCACTAGCGATAAACCCTCTATCTGTTAATACTGGATCGTGGAATGGATAACTGAATAATTGTAGAATTGTTACAAGTAACATATCTACACCTGCGTTCATCGCCCAATTTCCTGATGTTACAAAATCACTAATGTTGTGTTGTGGTAAAATTAATGTTACTACCCAACCAACAAAGAAGATAAAAATAACAGCTTGAATAACATCAGTTACGATAGAACTTCTTAATCCACCAAGTACAGTATACCCTAAAGTAATAGCAGTAAATAGAATTGCAGAAATAATAAACTCTTTACTACCTGCTTTTCCATAATACCCACCTACTACAGAAGTATTACTCCATACTTCATTAAATAAACGAATAAGTATCGCAGCTGAAAATGCAACAGAAGCTGCTTTTCCATAATTAGAAGTTAAGAAACTTACTAATCCTTTTGCTTGGTACTTTGTTCTTAATCTATAAATTGCTAAACCACAAATAGGAATACAAAGCCAATATGTTGCATAAGCTAATCCACCTACAAATCCATATTGAGCACCTAAGTTTGCAGCATTAGTTACAGATTTAGCAAAAATCCAACTTATAAAAATACTTAACATAAGCATCATTTCAGTAGGCTTTTCACCTCTGTTACCGTCACCTCTAAAGAATCCTGCTTCTGTTACTTTCTTAGGTGATAATAAAAACATTACCACTCCATAAACAATTAAAAATCCCCAAAATAGATATCCTGTCATATCATTCATTTTCTATAATATTTCTCCTTATTATTTTAATCTAATACTACTTCACCAACATTAGCGTATCTTGCGAATGAAGGTTCATAGTTTCGTACTTTAAAACCTAACTCTTCTAATATTACCGCAACGTACGAAGCACGAACTCCAGTAGTACAATAAGTAATCTGTAGTTTATTTTTATCTAGTCCTTTGCCAGTTACATATTTTTCTAGTACTGATCTAGATTTTAAAAATCCATTACTATCAACTAACGAATTAAACGGTAGAGAAATTGCACCAGGAATATGACCTGCTTTATTCTCTCCATAAATTACACGACCATTATATTCAACTTCTAATCTAGTATCTATAATTTGAACATCTGTATTACCTATTTTTGATAATAATTCGTCTGTATAAATAGCTTTTTTATTTTGAGTTGCTTCGCTACGAACTACATCGCTAACATCAATTCTGTCAGTAGTTGGTACATATTTCTTATTAAACCCTAGTTTCTCAACTTGTTTAAAACCGCCATCAATAAACTTAACATTATCAAATCCTACATAGCTAAATGTATATAGAACTCTTGCTTCATCTCCAAATCCTTGTTCAGGCATAGTAAAACCATATACTAGTACTTCAGATTCATCAGTAATTCCTACTTTAGAAAAAATTTGTTGATAGTTCTCTTTAGATAATAATTTCCCAAGTTCTTCTCCACCAAATTCTCCAAGTAAACTTATATCAGTCCAATCAACAACGATTGCTTTGTCATACATTAAAGAACCTTCTTCAAGCATTCCCCCACGTGCATCTATCACAACAATATTGTTATTTGTTCTATTATTTAATAAATACTCAGCATCAACCAACTTTTTAAAATCAAATTGTGTCATAACTTTTTCTCCTTTCTAACTATATTATTATTCATTATAACATAGCTTTTAATTAAAAAATATAATTTCGCATTCTAAATATCATAAAATCATTACATTTTTAAAACAACTAAGTATATATGCAACTAAGTATATACAAATTTAGCGAATGATATTTTTAAACAAATCGTAAACATAACTATTTACAACTCTAAACAATCATGATATAATAAATCGGAATTGTTTTGAATTGAATGATTAAGGAGAAAATAGAATGAACAAGAAAAAAATGATTATTACCGGTGCCTGCGGTTCATTAGTAATTGGATTATCTGCATTTGCAGGATACGAATACGGAAAACACCAAGCATATGAAACTGCACCACTAGTACAAAATACAGCACAAGCAAAAAAAATTAATTACTCTGACAAAGTTAGCTCAGTAGTTGTAAGTGAAATTACTGAAGATGGTTATGTAACGCTTCATGGTGACCATAGCCACTATGAAAAAGGATTAGTACCTTATAACGCGAAAATTCTTGATTCATTAGTTTATAAAAACAAAGACTATAAACTAAAAAATGAAGATATTCAGTACGAACTTGCAGAAGGTTATGTTATAAAAGTCAACGGTAAATATTACTACTATCCGAAAGAAGGTATTACTCAAAATAATGTTGTTGACGAAAGTACTGGAAAAGAAATTTCAGCACACGCACATCACCATCATCACCATGGAGAAACTAGTGAATCTAAAGGAAATGGAGATAACTACACATTTAATCCAAAAGATATCGTAAGTGAAACTCAAGATGGTTACGTAGTTCGTCATGGAGATCACTTCCACTATATTAAGAAAAGTGAATTATCAGCTTCACAATTATCACAAGCAAAAGAAGCTGGAGTTAATCCTTCTTTATCATCATCAGCGGCAGGAGTAACAACTCCAACGAGTGATGGTTATATCTTTAAAGGTGAGAGTGATATTATAGGAAGAAACAGTTTTGGTTTTATAGTTCAACACGGTAATCACCAACATATAATTCCATATTCTCAATTAAGAGGAACACAATGGGAATATTTATTAAATGATCAAGGAACTACAAATAATAACACTAATACAACAGTAGTAAACACTCCAAAAACTAATATAGTAAATGACAATCATCATGAACAATCAGAATATGGAGATAATTATAAATTTGACCCAAAAGATATCGTTAGTGAAGATGAAAATGGATATACTGTTCGCCATGGAGATCATTTCCACTACATTCCAAAGAATAAAGTAGAGAAACCTGCTGAAACAGTTAAACCAACTCCGGCTATTCCAACTCCAACCCTACCAGAAGTGAATAAAGTAGAGAAACCTGCTGAAACAGTTAAACCAACTCCAGCTATCCCAACTCCAACCTTACCTGAAGTGAATAAAGTAGAGAAACCTACTGATGCTGTCAAACCAGCTCCAGTTATTCCTACTCCTTCTTTACCTGAAGTGAATAAAGTAGAAAAACCTACTGAAGCTGCCAAACCAGCTCCAGCTATTCCTACTCCTCCTTTACCTGAGGTTAAAAATGAAGAAAAACCAAAAGTAGAAGAGCCAGTTGTAAGACCTAGCGTTTTATCATTTGCTGGTGTTCAATTCGAAACTAGTGATGGATTCAAACTGTCTGAAGATAGTTTGAAAACACCAACTTCAACAGGAATTCTTGTAGCTCATAGTGGACATCAACACTTTATATTTTACAGACAATTGGTTAATTCTAAGTGGGAAAAACTTATTCCATATCAATATCTTAACCAAGCTAAAGAAGAGTACAACAAGTTAGAAAAAGAAGTTAATGAGAAGATTGATTATCTTTCTAAGAAACATAATTTAGGTAAAGAAAAATTCAGTTATGTAAGTACTTCTAATGGAGATGCAATATCTTATGATGGAAAAATAGAATTGTTAAAAGATATTAATGTTAATGAAAAAATAGAAAATAATAATAATTCAGAAAGTAATACTACTTCTAATGTTGAGGGAAATAATCAAGAAAACATTAGTGAAGAAAAAGAAATTGAAGAAAAAATCGATTATGTTGCTAAACAATTAAATATAGATAAAAGTTCTATAAAATTAATTGAAACAGCAGAAGGTAAGGCGGTGGTATATCCACATGGAGATCATAGCCATACTATATTGATTAAAGACATAGATACATCAAAACCTTTGGCAGATCCACATAGTAATTCGGGAGCTGAGACGCTGAAAAAATTAGGATTTGATGATGATATTATTCATGATATTCAACACGCATCGGCTGATACTGATTTTCCTACACACGAGACAAATGTAGAGAAAATGAAAGAGTGGTTGAAAACTGTTAAGTATCTAAACATAGGTCAAAACAAAGATCCACTTAAAAGAAATGGATTGGATCTTATGCCAAATATTGAAGTTCTAGGTATTGGATATACTTCTATCGATGACATTACACCTGTTTATAAATTCAAAAAATTGAAACAATTATATGTATCAAGAACTGGTATTAAGGATTATTCATTTATAAAAAATATACCAACACTAGAAGGGATTGATTTCTCTGAAAATGATATACAAGATATTTCATTCTTAAAGGATTATCCAAATTTAAAATTGGTATCTGCTGCAGGAAATAATATTGAAAATATTGATGTACTAAAAAATCTTACTAACTTAGAGTCGTTAAACTTAGATAATAATAAGATTAAAGATATTTCAGCTCTAAAAGATTTAAATCACTTAAGAGCAGTTAGCCTTGAAAATAATAATATTACAAAATTAGATGCATTGAGTAACAAAAATGAATTAGAACGTTTATTCTTATCTAACAACAGTGGATTAGAATTGTCGACTTTAAAAAATGATAATTTAGAACAGCTGACGGTGAATAATACTAATATAAGGGACTTGAGTGTTGTTTCAAATTTACCGAAGTTGAAAAAAATAGTGGCAAATGATAATAAAATAACAACATTATCTCATTTGAAAAATGCTAAAGTTTTAGAAAGTGTAGAAGTTAATAATAATAAAATTGATAGTTTAGATTTTGAAAACAGTACAATTACAAGTCTAGAAATTAAAAACAATAAACTAGAGGATATTAACAATGTTTATAAACTAACTGGGCTTGAGAATCTAGATGCCAGTGGAAATAAAATTAGTGAGTTTCCATCTAATAAACAAAATAAATTGATTAACTTAACGGTTAATAACAATGTTATTAGAACAATGGAAAATGTAAATAATCTTACAGCGCTAAAATACTTAACAATGTCAAATAACTATGTATCTACATTAGCATTAAAAGAAAAAAATAAAACTTTAGAATACCTAGATATAAGTCATAATACTATTTCAAAAGAAGAGTTAGAAATTCCAAGTGATGGAAATATTCCAAAAGGAATAATGAGTAATTTTGAAAAAGTCGAAGGTGGAGATATAAAAGAAAATTATACTTTATCTGCAGACTATATTACAGATCAGGCAGAAAAACTACAGGAAGAGATATTAAAACTTAAAGATGAGAAAAAACTAGCTCCAGAAGTTGCTGATGAATTAAAACAAAAAGCTCGTATTATCTATCTTGATATGTCTTACAGCGTAGATCAAAGCAGAAATAAACAGATTGATTTAGAAAAACAATTGAGTGAAATAAGAAAACAAGTTAAAGATAACCTAGTTACTCCAACTGCTGAGGATACGAATAAAGAAACTTCAGTAACGGAGCCGTCTAATAGTGAGGTAAACCATGATTCAGAAACACATAATCATACTGAAACAGAAGAACACGATTTTGTATTCGATGCTAATAATATAGTTAGTGAAGAAGGTGATGGATATATTGTAAAACATGGTGATCATAATCACTTTGTTAAAAAATCTGATTTATCTGCTAAACAACTAGAAGAAGCAAAAGAATTTTTAGCTAAGAAAGGTGAACCAACAACAACCGAAGATAAAGCAACTATAGATAGTAAGAAAAATTATATTTCACTATTTTATGGAATAAATGAGAGAGACATTACAGTTGATAATAATACATTAGTATTTAATTATAACGGTGTTCCTAAACGTCTTGCACTTAGTGATATAACTGTTCCAGTGATGAGCGCAGATTTAGAAGGAGATTTTGAAAAAGAAATAACAGCATTGGCAAGTAGTATGAACACAACAGTTGAACATATACAGGTTCAAGATGGTCAAATGATAGTAAATCATGGTGATCATAAGCATTATTATCCAATTAAGAGTCCTGGATGGAGACTATATAATCAAAACAAAATACCTTATATAGATATTCCTAAAGTAAATGGAAATATTGATGAAGCTGTAGTCAATAGCAGATTAACAGAATTAGAAAATAAAGCTCAGACTGTACTTGCTAATAATCCGGCGAAATTAAGAAAAGTACTAAATTGGTTGAATAACTTTAGAGAAGTTAGCTTAGCCTGGCATGTTACAGCAACAGATGGTTATTTACAAGCGTTAGATAAATTTGAAAAAACTCAAATAGATATATAGTCTATATTGCAACATATAAAGTAGTGAATTGAGAGGAGAGAATCTTAATTCACTACTTTTTTGTACTTTAGTAAAATTAAGAAATGCCAAGAGAGTCTAAAAGATCTCTCTTGGCATTATCATGAAAAGAAAAATTATATTTGATAGGGTATAAAACTAATCTCTTTCAATTTTTGTGATTCCGCGCATGTATGGACGAAGAACTTCTGGTACTGTGATAGAACCATCTTCATTTTGGTAGTTTTCAATTATAGCCGCTAGACAACGTCCTACCGCTAATCCAGAACCATTTAGTGTATGAATAAATTCAACTTTTCCAGTGTCTTCACGTTTAAAACGCATATTTGCACGACGTGCTTGGAAATCTGTACAGTTTGAACAAGAACTGATTTCTTTATAAGCGTTATAACTTGGTAACCAAACTTCGATATCGTAAGTTTTAGCACTAGAGAATCCTGTATCTCCAGAACATAGAGTAATTACACGATATGGTAAGTTTAATTTTTTAAGGATATTTTCAGCATGTCCAGTCATAATTTCTAATTGTTCATATGAATTTTCAGGTTTAGCAAAACGTACCATTTCAACTTTGTTGAATTGGTGAAGACGGATTAATCCACGAGTATCACGACCAGCACTTCCTGCTTCAGATCTGAAACAGATACTGAATGCTGTAACACCTTTTGGTAACATATCTTCAGTTAAGATTTCTCCATTGTAGTAGTTTGTTAATGGAACTTCTGCAGTAGGAATAAGAGTTAATCCCTCAGATTCAACTGTATATACATCTTCGACGAATTTAGGGAATTGTCCTGTACCAAATAGGGCAGTTCTATTAACTAATTGAGGTACCATAAATTCTTCATATCCGTGTTCAACAACGTGAGTATCAATCATAAAGTTGATTAATGCACGTTCAAGAAGAGCTCCAGCTTTTTTGTAGAATACGAATCTGCTTCCAGAAATTTTAGATGCACGTTCGAAATCTGCAATATCTAATTCTTCAACTAAATCCCAGTGAGCCTTTGGTTCAAAATCAAACTCTCTAACTTGTCCAATACGACGAACTTCGATGTTCTCATCCTCATCTTCACCAATAGGAGTCTCATCAGAGATAAGGTTAGGGATTCTAATAATTTTTTCATTAATTTCTTCAGCAATTTGTTTAACTTCAATATCACGAGTTGTAATTTCATCAGAAACGTGTTTCATATCTGCGATTACATCTGAAGCATCTTCACGTTTTCTTTTTAAGATAGCAATTTCTTCACTTTTTTTGTTACGAAGTGCTTTTAAATCTTCTACTTGAACAAGTAGCTCACGACGTTTTTTATCTAAGTCGATAAGTAGGTCAACTACATCTGTTTCTAAGTTTCTTGCTGCTAATTTTTCTTTTACCATTTCAGGATTTGCTCTGAATAATTTAATATCTAACATAATTGTATGCTCCTTCTAAATAATTTATTTTTGACTGAATTTTATAAGTAAAATAAAAAATCCCTTACGTCAAAGACGCAAGGGACGATTAATTTCTATACCGTGGTTCCACCCAAA
>ERZ773013.1933-NODE-1933-length-11787-cov-9.779748_pt1 | contig 11787 bp, 10 predicted proteins | sample MGYA00511670_ERZ773013 | MGnify/ENA primary metagenome ERZ773013 (study PRJEB29015, sample SAMEA2738120) | human oral metagenome | biome: human oral; feature: human-associated habitat; material: saliva | place: China | collected 2257 ...
AAGATATTTGCCAGAGATGCCAGCGTAATGGACATAGTAAAGTTGAAGAAAAATATGCCCATAAGGCCCATAACCGGCATCTCCCATGAGGGCGCAAATAAAGTAGCTGCGACAATGAGCGAGAAGATCGCTGTAGTTCTAAAACCAATACGATCGGCAACCATTCCACCAAGAGCTTTACCTGCAAATACGCCAAGGATGCTTAATACCAGTAAAAGCATCTCGCTCTTCCAAGGAAATGCCATAACCATACCAGCATAGCTTCTCAGCGCCACTACGAGGGTGAGTAGCACAATCGCAAGCAGTGTATTGGACGAAAGCCTAGGAATATCATACGAAACGTTATGAACGTTCCAGTATTTCTTGTTGACCTTCTGAACTACAAGCGTGATGAGCGCACATAAAAACAACAGCACAAGCAGGGAAAACGCAATCTGAAGCCTGCCCATTTGAGCACTTTGCGTACCTAAAAAGACTCCAATGGCACCAGTTGCAATAAAGATTCCCGAAGGTCCTGCGTGTTTTTGTGAAATGTTAAGTACGCAAAGGCCACCTGCACTATGGAAAAGGGCGTTTCCAATCGCAAGCAAAAGAATCGCAGGCCACTCGAGAAGGGTTATAGGGACCAGCGAAAGAATAACTCCAGCGCCAGCCAAGACATACGAAAGTAAAGCTGCATTGAAGTTCTTATCCAGCTGATCCAGCGCAATGCCTACAGGTAGCTGCAGGGTAAAGGCAACAATGTCGTACAGTAGGATGCTCAGTGCAATAACTTCCAGCGAGCCTTGGCCAGACTCTCCCAACACTCGGCTTACGGCACAGAGCATCGAAGATACGCAGGCAAAGTCAACTACAAAGTGACAAAGCGCATACGCAAACGTAGTGACTTCTTTTTGGGGAAGAACTTGCTTTGTTGTAGGCAAATTATTACCTGTTACGCCTTTTAATCATGATAAATCCGACTACAGCCACAAGAACAACAACTGCAATCAAACTTACATGAGAAGTAGCTAGACCAACTCTTGGCGCATTACCAACTCTTGGCGCATCAATAACATCAGCTTTTGCCATAACAGGAATCACGGTTGCCATTACAAAAGTGCTGATAGCAAGCACAATTTTATGGGCTGATCCTAAACTAGCACGTAGATGACGATACAGTGACATAGTACCTCCTTCATCAACTTTTTAATATTTTACCAGTACACACGCCACGTTCCAAATGTACTCCCGTAAACGGCATAAAAAAGCGCCCGAAAAAGAACTGCCTCCTATTTCTCGTGTCCAAGAAATGGGAGGCAGTTCACGAATGTCAGGCACTTTGCAATCAATTGAGGTTTTTCTCCTCAATACGTTAGGTTTAACCTTGCGGTCATCCCAGCGCTTAACCTACTCGGATTAGTTTTCAGCCTTCTTGATCTTCTCGCCAAGTTTTTTATCAATGACGACGTAGAGGTAGCCCAGGACAACAAAGACAACAATCAGGATCACAATGGTCAAAGCAACTGTTGGGACTCCTAGCTTGTCAAAGTCCATGAATCCATAAGGCCAGCGAGACTTCTCTTTAATCTGCACGCCAAAGCCCAGGACCAAAACAATAATGTATGCAAAATACGTGAGCGGATACAAAGGCCAGATAAGAGGCTCTTTGAAGCTCATAGTTGGCTTTTCGTCAAAGAGCAGCCAGTCCAAAACAGCGCTGATAGGAATCACATCATGCAGAATAAAATTGTTGAACTTAAAGACGCCGTTAACAAAAACCTCTCCGTGATCAAGCAGGAAATAAGCTACCAGGCCGGTTACGGTAATACCCAGCATAAGCGTGTGTTTGACCGTTGGCATCCATGGCTTCTGAGCGGTCTCGGGATGCTTGTAAGCCTGGAACAGTGCGCCCCAATAATAGGCAACAAGCAGCAGGTTAGAGATGTTGGTGAAGTAATACAAGAAAGAAACGCGGAAGTTCATTCGGAAGACGCCCGCAGAATCACACAGCACAAAGGTGCCAATCACAGCAATAAACAGCTTGAAAATAAATGACGCTTTCTTAGATTTAATCAACGCAGTACCTCCTTCTGTAAAGCGAGAGGTCACTGTAACCCTAGCGTGCCGCGACAAAAATACGTAATTCTCAGAGTTAACAGTTATGTTTCAAATGAAAAAGATTCAAAAAATGCGGTCCTCTCACTTTTGGCAAGAAGACCATAAAATGGCGAGAAAATCGCAGATGTCAAAGGTGTACCAGATCAACCAGGACTGCTTTACTGAAGCGCGTGCTTAATCACAAGAATTGGATGGTGCAGCAAAAGTCGAGGGCCAGTAGTCCGCATAACTTCTTTGACGCGAGCGCACATCTCTTTGCTATAGCAATGCGATTGGCATTTTGAGCAAAACGTCTTTGTCTCAATGTGAGGACAGTGGTCCACACGCGTATGCGCATACTTCTCAAGCTCAGCACACTCGTCACACAGAGGCTCATGAGCTTTGGTGCGATGGCACTTCTCGCAATAAAAACGAATCATGAGCGAAATAAGATCTTTTTCTTTTTGACGTTTCTGCGCAATTTCTTCAGGCGTCATTAGCTCACACGTCCCCCATCAACGGTGTAAACAACATCTGCAATTCCCATGGTAGAAGCCCTGTGAGAGACAAGAACCACGGATTTGCGCTCAGTTTCTTTATCAAGCGAGCGCAAGATAATAGCCTCGTTTAGGCTGTCTAGGTTACTGGTTGGCTCGTCAAGCAACATGAGTGGCGCGTCATGCAAGAATGCGCGAGCAAGGCCAATGCGCTGGCGCTCTCCGCCAGAAAGTGAGTCGCCAAGCTCTGCAACAGGCGTATCGTACCCCTGGGGCAGCGTGGAAATGTACTCGTGAATTGAAGCCTTCTTGCACGCCTCAACAATCTCTTCATCCGTTGCATCAAGCTTTGCAATGCGGAGATTGTTCTTAATGGAATCGTGATACAGATGCGTATCCTGCGTCATGTAACTCTCAAGATCACGCAGGTTAGAGGTATTAATCTGCTCCAAAGGGGTTCCAGAAATTTCAATGGCACCAGGCGTTGCTGGCCAGAAACGCATCAAAAGTTTAAGCAGCGTAGACTTGCCTGAGCCGCTCTTTCCCACAATTCCCACGATCTTATCGGTAGGAATATCCACGGAAATGTTGTCTAGAATCTGCTCGTTATCATACGCAAATGAAAGCTTAGAAACGCGCACACCTTCATAGGAGATGTCTTTTTGGTCCACTACGTCTTCAACCAGGGGTTTCTCGTCCAGAATATCCAAAACACGGTTGCCTGCAGCAAAAGTGCTGGTAAGCGTTGTGCCCAGAGCTGCCAAAGCAACAACAGGCCCAAACGAACTCATCAATGTAATGGTGACAATGAAAGCTTCATTCATAAAAATCTGCTGGTGATAGGCCATGTAGAACGAACTAAAGAACATGACAAGGCCGGAGAGCAAAATAACCGTTGACGTAACGGCATCGTTGACACCAAATGCCTTCTTAACTGCCTGCTGCCTGTCGCTTAACTGATCAGCAAGTTGACTTGTTTCCTTAATCATCTGCTTACCAGTGTTATATTGCAGAATCTCGTCAAGTCCGCGCAGGTTATCAAGGGTAACCGTAGAAAGCTTACCAGCAAGATCTCTTGCCTCAGCAGAGTCTTGCTCAGAGCGCTTAGACATAGCAAGCGGAATTGCCACACCAACTACCAGGTAAGAAACAAGTGCAATAATACCTAAAATCCAGTTGGTAGTACCTGCAATAAACCACACCATTACAATGCAGAACACAACCGCAATGCAGATAGGCGAGATAGTGTGTGCGTAGAAAACCTCAAGCAGCTCAATGTCTGAGGTAATGACGCTCATCAGGTTACCTTTATTTTTGACCTCAAGCTTTGCAGGAGCAAGCTTTCTGAGCGCCGTGAACACACGGTCTCTAATAAGCGCAAGCAGTTTAAACGCAATAAAGTGGTTGCATTCCTGCTCGGCATAGCGCAGCAGACCGCGGACCAGGGCAAGCAAAAGCATGCCACCAAAAAGCAGCGCCATAGGAGAAGATGAAGCAAAGCCCATAGTACTGAGCAGCGCATATGCTCCAAAAATGCTGATGAACGTGGCGGCAAGGTTACCCAAAACGCCCATCAAAATTGCAAGTATCATAAAGCCAGCCAGCGGACGAACCAGCCCCACCAGTCTCAGCATAATAGTGAGCGCACTACGGCGAGAAGTACGTGCAGTTGTGGCGTTGTTCTTAACTTCTGTCTTCATTACGCCTCAACTCCTTTCACATAATTCTCAAGCTCGGTCTGGGCCTGCGTCATTCGCTTGTACTCGTCATTTGTTGCAAGCAACTCTTGATGAGTGCCACTTCCAACAACGCGACCACGTTGCATAACAACAATCTGATCGGCGTTTTTAACGTTTACCAGGCGGTGTGAAATTACCAGCACCATCTTCGTCTGAGCAAGTTGGTGGACCTGCTGCATGATGACGTCTTCACTCTCAACATCAATATTTGAAGTAGCTTCATCAAAGATATACATCTGGCTATTGTGAAGCAGGGCTCTGGCCAGCGCTAATCTCTGACGCTGACCACCAGACAAGTTGGAGCCCTTCTCGGCAACTGGAGCGTCAAGTCCACCTAAAGACTTTACGAACTCAGCAAGATTGACCTGTTCAAGGGCATGCCAGAGCTGTTCTTCAGTTGCCTCTGGATTACCCATGGCAAGGTTAGAGCGAACGCTTCCCATAAAGAGATGCGCTTGATGCCCAATATAGGTAACGTTTTGAAGCAAATTCTGGTCAGAAATGTCTGACAAACTGGTATTTCCAAACAGAACATCTCCAGAATACGAGCGGAGTTTTCCCGTCAGAAGTGCTGCAATTGTTGATTTTCCGCAGCCTGACTCTCCTACCAGGGCATTCAAAGAGTTAGCGCGCATTCCAAAAGAAACATTCACCAAGACGGGTTTCTCGCCGTCGTAAGAGAAAGAGACATTGTGCAGTGTCAAATCGTTGGACTCGGGAACGGTCTTGGTACCCTGCTCTCGAACAGGCATATCAAGCAGGTCAAAGATCTTGTCCGACGCTGCCATACCGTTCATGGCAATGTGAAAATAACTGCCCAAAAGACGCATAGGCAGGAAGAATTCAGCCGAAATCAAAATGACAAAGACGCCTTCCCACATTAAGAGGAGGTGGTCATTTACCTGCTGAATTGCAAGAATTGTACCAAGCGCGCTTCCACCAAATGCAACCACGTCCATCACGGTGATGGAGTTGAGCTGCATGGTTAGAACCTTCATGGTAATACGCCTGAAGTGCTCGGCTTCCTCGTTCATCTGCTTGTGTTTAAAATCGTCAGCCTTATAAATCTTTGCTGTGGTCAGACCCTGCAGGTTCTCCAAAAACGTATCGCCAAGCTGCGTATACTGGCCCCAATACTTAGACAAAAGCTTCTTTGCAAACTTCTGGATAAGAACGATGGTCATTGGAATGAGCGGCACAAATACCAGCAAAACAATGCCAACTACCGGACTAATAAAGAGCAAAACAAGAAAAAGTGTGAGCGGAGCCAAAGCTGCATAGAAGAACTGTGGTAGATACTGCGCAAAATACGTTTCTAGCTGGTCAACGCCTTCAACTGCCAGCTGAACAATCTCACTGGTCGCATATGAATTTTTATACGAGGGACCAAACTCTAAAAGCTTCTGATAGATTTTTTCGCGAAGGGTCTTTTTAACCCTTTTTGCTGCGTAAAAGCTTGTCTTGTGCTGAGCAAGTTTGCAGAAATACCTGATCACAATAGCAATAAGGCAGAATGCAATAAACACCAGCTGCTCTTCAAAGACAAAATAATTCATGAACAAAGCTTCTATCATTCTTGCCAGAGAGTACATAAATACAATATTGGCAAGCAGCGCAAGCCACTGGTAAAGCACGGTCAAGCCAATATATTTTTTACTCTCCTCAATGAGGGCAATGAGGCGTTTGTTAATCATCATATGCAGACTTCTTTCGCTTTTCTTACAAGCAGAATCTTTAATCCACTAACTGTTTTAATTGCTTTACATGTAGTTTTGTCGTTGCATATACGAGTTTGCCTTATGCAACATTTAAAAACAACACACAAAATAGCGAGAACAACTGCTATTTTTGAACACGTTCCCAGTCCTCTTTTGTGAGTACTGAGATACCAAACTGCTCTTCTTTGCCTGTATATTTATTCAAGTCTGTAAAGATTTCTGCTTCTGTGAAGCCACACTTTTGAGCCACTGAAGCAGACCTCTTATTACGCTCAAGATATCTAATAATCACCTGGTCAACGCCATGCTCTTCAAATGCATAGGTAGTAAGAGCTTGAGTGCCTTCAGGCGCCAACCCTTGTCCCCAATAAGGACGACCAATCCAATAGCCAATTTCTGCCTGATGCAACTGCTTTGAGGAATCTTTTGGATCAGGAATTTCTTTAAAGTCCAATGACATCGAGCCAATTACATGACCGGTTTTCATGTCTTTTACGGCATAACAGAACTTTTCGGACAATACATTTGCAAGAACCTGCTTAGAATCTTCCAGAGTCTTGTGCGGTTCCCAGCCACAAAGTGGTCCGATCTCTGGATCTTTTGCTAGTTCATAAAGCTCATCCGCGTCAGATGCATGCCATGGAATAAGAAACAATCTCTTAGTGGTAATCATCCAAACTCCTTTTGAAACTCTTTGTCTCTGTCTCTTACTGTTTTGTCTTTCAGCTATTTTTACTGTCCAATCTGTTGGACACTCATTCTTTAACAAATCCATATTCTATTCTCAACATCTTCTAAGGAGGCTCTTATGTACAGTCCTACAAAGCTTGTTGATTCCTTCGTTGTTTCCGGTCTTCCCTACTACGACGCTCCTCTTGTCTTTGACCAGCTCAAACTTGGCTCAGATCTAACCATTGTTCCTGAACGTGATAACCCTTACGACCCAGAAGCTCTTGCTCTGTACTCTAATGACCACAAGCTGGGCTTTGTTCCTAGAGAAAGCAATTCTCTCTGGAGTACTTTGCTCTTCTACGGACATCAAAACATTGTTACTTGCAAGATCACGCAGCTCAGCGATCACCATGGTCATCTTCTTGTTAAAGCAGGTCTTTACGTCATTGATGCTCGTTAATTGGGCGAGAAAGACTACTTGTTTTGACCTGGTTTAGCTAATCATCTTTCTGTGTTTGGTAGCTCTGAAGAATTCCGCTCAAGTACTCTTGGTATTTCTGCCTGGTCTTCTTTGGAGCTACCAGTTCTATATCTGTTCCAAAGGTTGCAAGCCAGCCGTAAAACGTTGGAGCTTCCATTACAGAAACATGCACGTCAGCTGTAGTTCCATCAGAACTTGGATTGTTCAAAATAATGTTCTTGCCAAAGCGGTCATACACTGAGCACATTACGCGCTCATTAACACGAAGTGTGACCTCAACAACCTCGCCCGAGTACATGCCAAAGACGCGCTCTTGATACTTGTCTATATCAAACTGCTTGATTTGCTCGTTAACCGTGGCGTCAGCATCAGAGACCTCAAGTCTAAACATGCGGTCCACGCGATAATTGACAAAGTTTTGATGCTTATCGTTCCACACAATAAGATAGTAGAAATCGTCAATATACGTAAGTTGAACAGGCGTTTCTTCTCTTACGGGAAGCTCTTCAATAACCTTATCTTTAAAGCCTTTCTTGCGATACTTAAACGAGACCTTTTTCTTCTGCAAAAGAGCCGTTTGAATAGCATTAAGAGCATAAAACACAGACTCATTTTGCGACTTAATACGACCCTCAACATGGATGCGTTTCTTCAGCGTGTCAGAGGTAGACTTTCCACCCAGCTCACCGATAAGACTCACCAGGTTATTTGCCTTGCGCTCCGTCAAAAACTTTGATGACTGCACAGCGTCTGCCATCAGCATGAGCTCTTCAGCCTGAAATTTCCTGGTTGCCAGACCATATTCAACAGGATGGCGCTGATAAGACTGGATGTCGTAGCCAAAATTCTGCAGCGATTTGATGTCGTCGTAAAGTGTTTTACGTTCCACGCTCAGACCACGCTCTGCCAGCTTTTCAATAAGCTGAGGAGTACTTAAGCCATGGTCATCGTCAGTTTCTTCCTCAAAAATTTTTACGAGGTGCAAGCAGCGGGTCTTCTCGCTTGGCATACTGCCTCCGAAGTCTAGCGCCAATAAAAACTCCTGTCCATTTTAGTGGACAGGAGTCGAGAAGAACGTATGGTCAGAAACTCTTCGGTAAACGGCATGTAAGTCGCAGACAAACCGTTACCAACTAACATTTAACCCCAAACTTCTTCAGCAATTTCTTTAACAAGCGCAATCTTTGCCCACTGCTCATCTTCGGTGAGCTTGTTACCAATCTCGCAGCTTGCAAAGCCGCACTGAGGAGAAAGGCAGAGGTTCTCCAGAGGTACGTACTGAGCTGCCTCATGAATACGCTCAATAACCTTGGCTTTCTCTTCCAGCTGGGCGTGCTTGGTGGTGATCAGACCAAGCACAACTTTTTTACCAGCTGGAACAGAAGCCAGGGGCTCAAAGCCACCGGAGCGATGATCATCAAATTCTAAGAAGAACGCGTTTACGTGCTCTTGAGCAAGAAGAGCATCGGCCACATCGTCATAGCCACCTTCGCAAGCCCAGGTACTATGGAAGTTGCCACGACAAACGTGCGTGTTAATAGTCAAGTCAGCTGGAGCTGCATCAAGAACGCGGTTATTAATCTCCAAGAGCAGTGCTTTAATCCTCTTAAGACCCTCCTGGTCAGTGCCAAAGAAAAGCTCTGCACGTGGGTCAACCAGCACGCCCCATGAGCAGTCATCAAGCTGAAGATTACGACAGCCTGCAGCATATACCTGCTTAATAAATGCACCGTAGCCAGCAACAATATCTTCAAGAAGGTCCTGGTCGTTGGCATAGTACTTGTTAGTCTGCTCGCGGTTCATGGGCATAATGAACTGCTCAATAAACTGTGCAGGTGCAGGAATAGTAAGCTTGGCAACGGTAGTCTCGTCCTCAAACTGCTGAACAAAGCGGAAGTGCTCTATAAAGGGATGCTCTTTGGTGAGCTCCACTTTTCCTACGAGGAAGGTGTCGTCAATCTCTGCAGTCTCATCGTGGAAAGGAAGTCCCGTATTAGTTGGTGCATGACCAATACCTTCGAACGCCCACATAAAATCAAGGTGCCAGGTTGCACGCCTAAACTCACCGTCAGTGATGACTTTAAGTCCTGCCTGTTTCTCCTTTTGGATAAGCTCTGTAATAGCTTTGTCCTCTACTTGCTTGAGCTCATGTGCATCAATCTGACCTTTTTCAAACTGAATACGAGCCTGCTTAAGATTTTCTGGACGAAGAAAGCTACCAACAACATCAAAGCGATGTGGAGTAGTTTTATCATTTTTGATTGCCATAATGACCCCTTAGAACTGCTTACGAGAAACCAGTATGACAATCAGCACTTCACTTGTGAAATACAAATACTTAACTAATTCATATAGCTAAAAACTATATCTTAACGTTTACCGTTCCACTCATCTAAGAACTGGTTAACATACTCACGCATGTACTTCTCGCGAGCTTTTCCTAGCTCTTTGCCACTGCGCGTATTCATCATGTCTGCCAGTAAAAAGAGTTTCTCGTAAAAGTGGTTAAGCGATGTTGATTTGTGTGAGTGATACTCCTCGCTGCTCATATTAAGGGTTGGTGGCTCATCTGGGTCATACATACCGCGACCATGACTTCCGCCATAAGCAAAGGTGCGTGCGATGCCAACAGCACCAAGCGCGTCCAGGCGATCTGCGTCTTGAACACACATACCCTCAAGCGTTGAAGGAACTACCGAGTCTGTCCCCGAGAAAGAAACCTCATCGATTGCGGTACAAATTGCCTGGATAGTAGCCTCGTCGACAGCATGCTGGCGCAGAAAACCAACGGCACGATCTTTGTGATCATGAGTCTCTGGAGAAAGTTTGATGTCATCAACATCGTGCAAAAGCGCAGCAAGAGCAACAATCTCTTGATTTGCCCTCTCCTCTTGCGCAATTCTTACTGCCATTTTGTACACACGCAACGTGTGAAAGTAATCGTGACCACTAAAATCTGTGAAGAAGACCTCTTTTACAAAGTCCAAAGCGTCATCGATAATTTTTGAGTCCATAACTCCCCGCTCAACACATCCAAACGTATCTCTCACGCATTATTTGCGCAGATTGTGCATCCTCTTAACTGTCTTTTTCTTAGTGTACACAACCTCTCTTGCTTGAGAATTTTGAAACTCAAGTTTCATGAAATTGTTAACTATCCAGCTTCCGCTATTCAGTTTCCGCATAACTCACATTTGTCTCAAAATTTAATACATTTCTATTACAATTTTTATCCGTTGCACGTTTACGACAAATGTCGAGAAAATCGTTAAAAATAGAGCAATTTAAATGCCATTTTTCAACGTACCAAATATTTTGATTAAATTATTTATATAACATGAGATGAAGACGTTTTTTGAAATGTGTTCAAACTATAAAAATCGCTGGTTGAGCTAACAATTTTTATCAAAATAATAGATAATTATCTATGCGAAAAATGCTCTGAATATGTGTCATTTATCTCTATCGTGCTTATCGTGATGCATCACTTTCAGCGCAAGATTTAATTGCAAATTTTGTTGGGGTATTCACTATTTGTTAGGGGTAGGTATGGAAAGAAAAAACAAGAACTTTGCAAGCAAAGGGGCAAAGACAGCTATGTCTTTGGTACTCGCGCTCTCTTTGGTCCCTTCTTCAGCGTTAGCAGAAATTGCTAGCACTCAAGAGGTAGCTCAGACGCAAGAAGTTGCAGCAACGCAAACAAGTGATGCAACTGCCTCAACCTCTGAAGTGACAGCAGAGACCTCTGCTGAAACCACCACTAACGCAGAAGCTACTTCCAACCAGCAGACCTCTGAGCAGACTGCTGCTCCTGCAGAAAGATCTTCTCGCCGTGTTACAAGAAGTCTTTCTTACATCTCAACTGAGCTCTGGGTAGACGGAACCAACGGTAGCGATACTAACGAGGGCTCCAGCTCCGATCCTGTTAAATCTCTCCAGAAAGCACTGGAACTGTGGGGAGAAACTTCTTCAATCTACACCATTCACCTCAAAGGTAACCTTAATCTGACCTCTACGGTTACCATTCCTTCTGGTCTTACACTCAAGATTGAATCTGAGGGTGCAACGCTTACTGGCACTGGCAACAGTATTGATGGCCTTGTTCTTTCAGCTGGTTCAACCCTTACCGGCACTGGCACCCTTACCATGTCTGGCTTCAAGACAGCACTGACCACACATGATGGTTCTACTATCACTGATGGTACCTACGTCTTCAGAAACAACGCAGGTGCAAGCGGTACACGCGGTATTTCTATTGGCGGAACCGTTGAGGGATCTACCAACAAGAGCAGCGTTACTATTACCGCTGATGATAAGAGCAATACAAACTTCTTTGAGTCTGGTGTCACCTTTAAAAATGCTACCATCAAGGTAACTTCTCAAGCTCGTACCTGGAACGACGCTCGCAACCTCAACCTTCAGAACACAGATCTTACTGTTGAAGGCTTTGGTCAGACCTTCTATGTCAACCAACTCAACATGAATGACTCTACGCTGACCATTAATCCTTCATGGTACGGCGCTACGGGCATGACCATCCAGGGAACTTCCAATATTGTTAACTCCACCATCAACGCAAATGCTGGCTCAACTTCTGGCAT
>ERZ773013.1934-NODE-1934-length-11780-cov-19.633859_pt1 | contig 11780 bp, 9 predicted proteins | sample MGYA00511670_ERZ773013 | MGnify/ENA primary metagenome ERZ773013 (study PRJEB29015, sample SAMEA2738120) | human oral metagenome | biome: human oral; feature: human-associated habitat; material: saliva | place: China | collected 2257 ...
TGGATAGATTGATGTTATCATATCGTGCCTTTGTCTTTTGCCCTATCTCATAGTTCCTGATACTGGGTGTCGTTGCATTGAAAGTTTCTATGTTTTCACGTAACCAGTTTATATCACGCCGATTCCAGTTTACAGATGTCTTGAAGTTTGACTTACCTATATGATAATTACCCGATAGCTGATAATCTCCTATACCTAAAGGATTGATAGTGTTCATCAACTCTCCGGAGATGCTCCCTCCATTCTTCTTTTCCTTTAAGATAATGTCAATTACAGCAGCTACATTTCCATATCTTAGACCGGGATTATCATAGTATTCTATTTTCAATACATCTGCTGGTAAGAGAGCCTTCACCTCCTGTATCTCCGCCTTTACACCATTAATACGCAATTCTACGGCATCCCCTATCGTGGTAGTTACCTTACTGTCAAGCGTATTCACTGAGATGCGTGAAAGCTGAAGATGCTGCAACAAATTAAAACCATTGCTTGATGTCTTTCGCTGAAGCTGATTAGGGATAATAATTTGTCGGTCAGCTTTCTGTGTTACGCTGTTGACTGTCACGGTTACGCCATTAAGCTGCTTACTATCTGGTTCCAACATTATTGTACCTACTGATAGGTGCTTAGAAATGTTTTGGCATTTAATTTCCTGCGTAGAATATCCAACAAAAGATATCCTTATTCTATAGTTTTCTCCTTCATGCGTATTCAGTTCAAAGCCACCATTCATATCAGTTACCACTCCACTAATCATCTTATTTTCGCTTTCACGAAATAACGAAACAGTTGCAGCTGGTAATGGTTGCTTGTTTTCATCTACGACCGTTCCCGTAGTTTGTGCTGCAAGAATACCATAGCAGCCAGACATGAGCAACGTGAGAATTTTCTTTTTCATAAACATTATATTATTTATTATATGTATTGTCTTATTATAATTTTGGAGTCAACATCATGATATGCCGACAACTTTTCTTGTCTTTCGATGTTGCAAAGGTAATATTTTTTTTATTTTCACTACGCAAAAGTATAATTCTTAGTTGTTTGCTTAAATTTAACATCAAAGTGTGATCATGTTGCTTTATAAATACAATCCTCATTTATAGTCTATTTAATTCAGTAGTTGATTTTTCCCCTCTATATTTATTTTTAGATGGATTTATTTGATAGCTTACTGTAAAGATAAACGTACATCTATTAGCATCGTTCCATTTATTTAAAATTATATTATTGGTATTTTTACTCCACTTTTCGCGACTTGTGTTAAATAAATTATTAACTGCAAATTTTAATCGTAGCTTTTCATTAAAGAAGTCTTTTACACAATGAATGTTACAATTGAAATTCTGAGAGTAAGAAGCTAAATCTGTATCTAAATTCCCACATGTATTAAAGCTCATATATACTCCTATTTGGAAATGCTTAGGCAGGGTTATTATATTATCGAATAGCAAGGAATAAATGGGCTTATTATATTTACTGTTATTGTAAACCAAAAAAGGTTTAGTAAAATCTATTGTAAATGATGGTCTCCATATTTTAAACCATATCGGTGAATAATATAAAGCAATATCAAAAGTTTGGTTGCTTTTTATATTCTGAGTATGAAAAATGGCAATGGAATCACTTCCATTGTATCTATCGTATACATACATAGTACTATTTTTCATAATAGAATAGTTTGCCATTACTTGAAAATCATTCCAGCCTAATGAAAATGAAAACATATTAGTTTTTTGTGGTAAAAGATTAGGAGTCCCACCCTCATATTCATAAGGATTATTATACTCAACTGAATTTCTAAGCATAAAATAACTTGGACGTAATGTCGTATAACGATATGCAAGCGTCATCTGTACATTATCGTTTTTATAATTAATGGCAGCAGAAGGATAAAAGCCTTTATCTTTCTGAGAATCCTTCTTTGAATTATTGCTATTGTTATAATAATTAAAATTCATATATTCAAACCTAATTCCCATACTTATATCCCAGTGTGTACCAAAAGATTTTTCATATTCTGAGAAAAATGAATATAGTTGTTGTTTAGCTACATTGGAAGCAGGTAATAGGCTATTTTGCAAGGTTGTACCATCAAGTATTGAATAACGATTTTTATTTGTAGTAAATGCCCCATCTGTCCCAGATGTCAAAGTCCCACCAAATAAAGGATTTATTACCTTTGCACGATACGCATATAGCATATTGTTACTATGATTCTTTGAATGGATTTCCTCGCTATTAAGAGAATAATCTTGGTTACTCTCATTAGATGAATTCATATAATCAAAATCAACCTTTAGATATGCGTCTTTTGTAAAATAATAAGAGAGATAACTATTTATATAATGGCTGTATATGACAGATTTTCTTTTATCGTTTGAAATAAAATCTTTAAGATGTCCCATATATTTAACTTCAACATAATCATTAGTTGTGAAAGTTTCATGGGGTAAAGATGTATACTTGTATATAGCACCCATTGCTAACTTATCTCTATGCTCGTAATTAAGTCCTACTGATCCGTTCCAAGAGAGAGCGTTAGTTTGCATATCTATGTTCTCATTTACCTGCTGAGTTAAAAAACTTCGATTCGAGAGCTGCTTAGCCTTAGATGATGTTCGATTATATTGTAAATCCGCAAAAAGGTCAAATTCTTTCTTGCGATATTTTATGTTTAGTCCACTATAATGAGACAAATTACGCTCCATACTTAAACCTGCATTAGCCAAACAGCCAAATCCTTCTCCTATTGGTTTTGATGTGATTATTTTTATCACAGCACTTATCGTAGCATCATATTCAGCTCCAGGATTGGTTATGATTTCTACTCGTTTTATGTCAGAAGAATTTATTTGATTCAATTCGCTTAGATTACGCACCAATCTATTATTGATAAAGATTAAAGGCTTTCCTTTACCCAAAACACTAATATTTCCATTCTTGTTTATAATAAAGGGAAGATGAGATAACACATCTAAGCCATTACCAAGTTTGCTCAATGGACCAGAAGCAATATTAGCAATAATACCTTTTGCTGTATGTAAGTAGGTCTTTCTTTTTACTATAACTTCTTTTAGAATGTTTTCATTGGGCTGTAAGAAGAAGTTATATAAGGTGTCTTTAGGCATTATTTGCCTAAATTGGGTTTTACAGTCAATGTAACTTACCTTTATAATACCATTGGTTATAGTGTTTGGAATTATAAACATGCCCAAAGAGTCCGTAGTGGTTCCTGTTATAAATGCACTATCAGATGCAGAAAGAAGGGTAACGTTTACAAACTCCATAGGTAAATTACTATCTTTTTCTCTTACTATTCCTTTTATTTGTGCAAAAGTACAAAGTGAAAGCATAAAAAATTTTATAATTAATATGCTTCGTATCTTATTATTAGTATTCATAATTTCTTTTGTTTTTTGTTTTATATGGCAAAGATACTTCTTATGCAAATATCACCTATTACACTTTTGTGTAAATTTGCTCCTCTCTCTTTGTTTTTTACACTTTTGTGTATTCTTTTTGCGGTATTCCACATTAAAAATGTACTTTTGTAGTGAAATATATCAGAGAACCTTACCACGTTTAGCATATATGACAGACATAAAAGATTTCTTTATAGCATCGAACACCGTGCGCAACGCACCTGACTATGATTCCAATGTACTCTCTACATTGGTGCATACCGTAGAGGCTTTTGCTCGTGTTACCTATCAGAGTGTTTACTTGATAGACTATTACAGGCAGGAATTTCTTTATGTATCAGATAACCCTTTGTTTCTTTGTGGTCATACAGCAAAGGAAGTGAAGGAATTGGGATATAGTTTTTATTTGAAATATGTACCAGAAGACGAGCAAAAAATGCTTGTTGAGTTGAATAGCAGTGGTTTTAAGTTCTTTGATACTTTCGATAATGTTGATAAATATCAGTGTTCCATGTCATATCATTTTCATCTAAAGAGTGGAACAAGGAGCAAACTAATCAACCATCAGCTTACTCCAATACTATTAACTGACGAAGGCAAGATATGGATTGGTATGTGTGTCGTATCACTATCTTCACATAAAACAGTGGGGCATGTAGAGTTCCACAAGAATGGGCTCAGAAACTATTGGAAATACTCTTTCGAGGGGCATCGATGGAAAGAGTGTGAAGGAGTGTCTTTAAAAGAAGAAGAAATTGAGGTGCTGCGGTTATCTGCAGCAGGACTTACCATGACGGAAATTGCGAACAGAATGTGCCGCTCGTTAGATTCTATCAAAACCTATAAACGCCACGCCTTTGACAAATTAGGCGTGGCGAATATCACCGAAGCTATTTCAAGAGCTACCTTAAACAAACTCTTCTGAAAATAATAACTTACGGCAAAAGTGAAGAGAGATAGAATTTAGGAAAATAATTCACAGGTTTTCCTGTAGCAAGATTGTACATTGCCGTTGTACATAAGCCTGCTGCAATCCATGATGCTATGGACAGTTGTGGAGGTGGTAGCATTTCGCTTTCTTCTCTATATTGAGTAACGATTTTATCCAACCACTCTTTAGGTTGATTCCAAAAAGCCCCATGCCCGGTAACATACTCAGCTACCTTTAGTTCAAATCCTTTAGGTTCGTCTGCCAATTCTGATAAAGAATGCCCCAATGGGTCTACAATCGTAACAAAGCCAGCCCAACCAAAGTTGTATGGGTGCAGTACTGGGATTTTTCTTTCTTTGCAAATCCTATCAAAGACAAAAGGTGTATCGTCCTTAAAGTCCAATGCATTGATAGCCACATCATGATCATTCAATATTTTCTCAATGTTATCTGGAGTCAAGAACTTTGTATGAAAGTCTATCTGCGCATCAGGATTGATACTTTGCAAACGCTCTGCCAAACATTCTGCCTTGTATCTGCCAATATCTTTCTCCGTATAGTTCTGCCTATTAAGGTTGCTTTCCTTCACCTTGTCTCCATCAACGATGGTGATATGTTCGAAACCAAATCTTAAAGCGCATTCAGCGATAATGCTGCCAATACCTGCACCACCAAGGAATATCTTATAATCCTTGATGATGCTTTGTTCTCTTTTGCTCACGTAGAGCCTGTTTCTGCTGTATCTTTCTTCCATAACTAAATATTTATTATTTGTGACAAAAGTAAATACTCAAACACATACATGCACTACACAAAAGTGTAAAACTTCTCATTTTACTGATTATTTTAGATTTTATAATATATTCCAGAAGGTAAAATGTTTGCTACTCTTGATAATGTTCGTCCAATAATCTCTCCAAATCCGAAGTCTTATAGAGTATCTTCCCTGCGAACTGCGTATAGGGGATAATCCTCCTGTTCCGATAGTCCTGCAAGGTGCGCTTACTGATATTAAGCAGCCTGCACACATCACCGTTGTGCAGCCAATCGGTGTGTCTGCTTCGTTCCCCGAATGCCTTGTGGCAGGTTTCTGTCTGCAAAACTACAGTGTACTTATCATCTTTCAAGTACGAGGGAGCCGAAGGGAGACTGTGAGGATAAGTTGAGAGTAAGGTTTGGACATTGCAAAGAACAGATGTACAAAATAGAAACAATAGAAGATAAGAGCCAATCTGACATGAATGCAAATGAAATAGCGAATATAAAAGGATTCTTGCTTAAAAGTATAAAAGAATAAGTCGAATTGGGCTTCTCAACGACCTAAGCTAGGCAGTGTACCCATGGAATAGACGAAGAATAAACGGAGAAAGATCTCTGGTATGAAGTTATCCTATGGGGAACAAGGTTTTAATACTTCTAGAATCAGTAAGAATTTCGTTTATCAATTTGTGCAGAAGAATTTTAATTAACTGAACAAGAGAAACTATAGAGACTTAACCAAATAATACAAGAACAAAAAAATAAGAACCAAACTAATACTGGGTGACTGCAGACAATACACTTCCTATGCACAAAGATCACGGTAAAACACGATTACCGGATAGTTGTCATCAGTCAGAAGGGGATGGTTTGCACGTGTTATACACGTTGCTTAGGGGTAATGAAGCCCTCAAAATCACACGACACCTATATATATAATGGTGGGAAAGTAATCAGTTGAGAATTTCTTTTCTCATATTTTGACGAGCCAATAGGGGGATTCCGTCTGATGGGTAACCGCTGGTAGGGTACTGAGTAGCAGTATGTAACGATGAAAAAAACTTATAAAATGGATACAGGTTGAGGCTTTACCGCCCTTTGATAAATAGCCTTTCAGACAACATTATTTTGTATTTTTTACAAAAAATGTTTGTATTATTCGTGAATAAACATTACCTTTGCTCTCCGTAAATAACGAGTATTTCGTGAACGATTCGACTTTTTTTCTGCATGCCGGTACTTCCTTTTATGGATTAACAAGGGCTTAAGACAAAGGGAACGGCTATGATGTGAGCACTGTGAGTTGACGGTAAGCGTACTTTCTCAGCTTCATTGCAGATTAAATTAACCCCCTATTCGGATTAACGCAAGTAATTATTCAGATAACAAAAACGAAAATGAAAAAGAAAATGTATGTAACTCCAGTCGTGGAGTTAGTATCCCTTGCGGCTGAACGTCAGCTGTTGGCAGGGTCTGGAGTGACTGTTACAAACCAAAATTCACAGAACATGGGAAGCCAGACATGGAGTAGCAGTGGTACAACAACAACTCCTACTCCTTCAAATCCTTACAGTTCGAGTGCAGGACAACAGAGCGGTAGCCAGTCGGCAGGTGCTAAATTCAGCGGCGGGATAACATGGTTTGGTGAGTAACGATGCGCGCTACTCAAGTGAAAACGAAATTAATTTAACGACAAATGAACAAGATTAAAATCCTCAGTGCATTCCTTTGTGCACTTCTAATGGGCTTTACCTCATGTGCTAACGACACAGAAGAAAGTACTAACGACTATCAGCCTAATGTCTCAGCAGCACGTGAGCTGACTGTGGGAATGGCAGATAACGCTACAAACGGTAAATCAAAATCTACAACATCACGTTCTATCGTCAATCCAACGTTGGGCAATATGTGGCAATATGGCGATGCTTTCCTTGCTTATAACCTTACGGATGGTGGCGAATACAGTATGCTGACAGCCGAAAACTCTGGTATTCAGACTAAGATAAGAGGTAAGGTTACCTGCAAACAGGGCGATGATATTGCAATGTTCTTCCCTTATATGAATGCTTCAACAGTGTCGGAAGTGACGGGAGATAAGTCAAAACTGAGCTTGGACCTTAGTGGTCAGACGGGTGATCTCACCGAAACAAACGGTAATTACAACACGATAACAAACTATGACTTCAGTTGGGGCAAGATTGAAAACGTCAAGGCAGTAGGTAGTAAGGCCTCAGGCAATGTCCAGATGCAGAAGCGTTACGCCGTTCTTCACCTGAAGTTTGAGTGTGGAGGGCAGCAGGTGAAGAACATCACGAGCGTGAAACTCACGAATATCGCTGGTAAGGCAGTGATGAATCTGCAAACTGGTGAGTTGGAGAATACCACCGGCAAGGCAGGATTCACCGTTACTCCGAAGGCACCAGTTGATGAATTGAATGTCATTGTGTTTGCACAGAATAACTTCAATCCCACCTTTTCAGTTGAGACAAACAGTGGTAAGACTTACGGAGTGAAGATAACCCACAACCCAAGTATCATCAATGGAGGATATTATGACCTCAATGTGCTGGTTGATGACACCACACCATGGATTGATATCCACGGTATTAAGTGGGGACGATACAACCTTCAGTATGACCCTTCAGTAACAGAAGAGGGATGGGTGAGCGGATATTCACTTACAAAGAAACCATGGGATTACTTCTATACAGAGCCATCTGGATTGGCAGGACAAGGTTTGATGATGTCAACAGACTTTGAAAATGCTAAGTTCGATCACTTCCGTTGGGGCGATATAGCTGCTGCACATAACTATGGAAATAGTAGTTCTGATAAGTTTTACAGTGGAACAGGTAATATTCAGACACAGAACATATCCAATAATCAGTTCGGTGACCTTCCTTACTATGTATCTAAAGGGAAGTGGAAGCTGCCTACAAAGGCTGACTTTGACGACCTGATGGCTCATTCAGGACAGTATCTTGGCTATTACTATGATGGGCTGAATACGGTCTATGGTGTCCTCTTTGATCCTACCGTAGCAGAGAGTCTGAAGGGAAAGGTGCTGGATAAGAATGACAATGTGCTGAAAACATCAAATGCAAATGCCTTAGCTGTCAATGTAGGGAAGCCTAACGCAAGTGGAAACAAACTGAAACAGTTTACAATCAGCGACATGAAGCGAGGCATATTCTTCCCATTCGCAGGAACATACACTGATTATAGTGTTGGTAATCCGGTACTGAACAAACCTGGAAGCGCTGGTTCTTACTGGACAGCAAATGGTACAAATGCTAATCAGGCACAGGCCTTTGCAGGGCAATACCTTAATATCGGACAGTTCTTCCCATGTACAACAGTAGGTGTAAGTGACAAAAATCCTAAGAGGAACATGTACAGCATCCGTCCTATCTATGCTAAATAATACAGGCTTATTGTAGGTTTGTAAATCTTTATAAAAACCAATGCGGGGAAAGAAAGGCTGCAAGTGCCATTTCTTTCCCCACTTTTCTTATCGTTTTTTCAGTATCCTCTGTGCGCAATCGGCTAACACTACGATGGCGGAAGCAAGGATACACGTGTCTTTAATGACCAACCTTCCCGCACCAGTTAGTAGTGGGAAACCATGCTCACCACTGCCAAGATCGGGCACCCAAGCCTCTGGTGTGGTGACGAGGAACGACAGTGTGCCTATCGTCATGAGGATGACTAAGCCCGAACCAACGAAGCCAATCTTTGGGAACCATATGCCCAAGAGGGTTAAAATACCGAACGACATGATGGCAATACCCAGTCCGTGAGAGAAGGTATAAGTATTGTTCTCAACGTGCCACTGGTGCTTCTCCTTGTTGAACTCGCCTTCCTTCAACTTATAATCCTTGTATTCTGGAGCGTTCTTCGTATAGAAGAAACTCATGAAAGGACTGTTGGCAACGAAAGGAACGATGCCTTCTGCTTCATAATTCCAGAACTTTAAACCACCAATCCATACGAAAATGATGAAGATGGCAATACGAATCAGGTGGATACCTGTAGCCTTCAACGACGCAGATACCTCAAGTACCCAATGTACTAACGATGTAATTTTATCCATAAAATAATTCTTTTTTCTTTAGTCGACTGTTTTAGTCATGTTAATAATTTGTATTCTCGGCTGCAAAGATAGGCAATACTTACGGATGTTCAGCATGAAAGTTGTAAAAATTTCAATCTTTTTGCATTAATGTTTTTTATACTTTGTATAAGGTTTATTTGTTTTTTTTCTCCTAACTTTGCACGTATATTCAATAAATAATACGGATGAGACTCAAAAAAAAATCATGTTTTATAGTGCTCTTGGTGCTCTTCATCTACTCTTCTTGTACGGAGGAGAAACGGCCAACACCACAACCTAAGGCACGCATAAACGTGACGCCGCAAACGAAAGAGGCTGTCGCTATCAGTCAGCTGACGGCTTCTATCGATGAGATATCAGCCAATCTGGATGTCATTTCGGCACGAGAAGGGTTGTTATACAAGACGACGGAGCATACAAACAAGAAGACGAAGATCATCCAACAGATACGAAGCCTGGGTGCATTGCTGGCAAAAAAGCAGCTGCAGATTGAAGAATTGCAACACAAGGCAAAGCAAGTCAGTACACCAGTGGGAGACAATGCCACGGTTGATAACCTTAATAAGATGATCAGTTTCCTCTCTGAACAGCTGAAAGAGAAAGGAGAACGTGTGACAAAACTTGAGAAAGTGGCTGTCAGAAAGGATGTCAGCGTGGCACAACTGAAGTATATCATTCAGAATCAAGCCAACAGTGTTGACGCATTACGCTATAGATTCAATATGTCTTCACTTGAACAAGAGCTCTCAAGGCTCAAGGCTAAGGAACGACAACGTAATGATAAACAAGGTGAAGTGTTCTATATCATGGCAGACAAGCAGACGCTTAAAGAGCAAGGACTGCTGAAAACGTCGCTCTTCTCTAAGCGATTGGACAATAATAACATAACGCAAGAGCATTTTACCAAGGCTGATAAGAAAGAATTAAAGCAACTTACGATAAACTCAAAAACGCCGAAAATCCTGTCTATGAACCCTGATGGGAGTTACACGCTGACGGAAAATGAGGACGGGACAACGACGCTGACCATCACGGATGCGGATAAGTTCTGGAACGTTTCACGCTATCTCATCATCCAGGAGTAAGGCTGTAAGATATTAATTTTACTCATTTAACAATACGTAGGGGGCTGTTGGTGTCTTAATCCGTGTTTCCCAAGGCATCGGTGGTCCCCGATTTCTATAACGCTTGTTCCCAATCAAGGTCTTATTTCTTCCCTCATCAACTTTTACTTTGTTTCTAATCAAATTCTAATTTGTCGTTGATTGGACCTTGAGTTGTTGCCAATCCAATTTCAATTCGGTTCTGATGAGTTCTTAATTTAACGTGAGTTCGACGAATTATAAGTGTCTATAAATTTGTAGTAATATTAAGGAGCTAATATACAAACATTTACAAAGAACCCATTGACACACAGCTTGCATTGTTCTGACTTCGTCGAACTCACGTTAAGATAGTTTTTGTTTTTAGTTGCTGTCACTTTTAACATCTCGTGTAAACGGCTTGTTATCAATGAGTTGTAAAATATGGAAGAGTGATAGGAGTGACAGGAAAATTGAAAGGTGGTTGTTTTTATGGTGTTGTTATAATAATGCAAGGGGAGAGATACTCGCTTGTTATGAAAAGGAACAAGGCATAAGAAGGGTTGTAATAAAGATTCATAAATTGAGAATAGTAGGTGGTTTTTTGTAAAGTAAAAGATGCCCTTTTGCATGATAAAAGATGCTCTTTTAAGGTGTGAAAGATGCCCTTTTGCAATGTAAAAGGGCACCTTTTAGAAAGGCTTTTGTAAGTCTTTGATAGAGAATGGTATACAAGTCTGAATACTTTGCATAACTCCTGATTTTGTGAACTTGTAACTATCGCTTCTTGTAAACATATTTCTGATTAGTCCGTAATGGTGCGGTTATATACGTCGGGACAAATAAGTTTACAAGGACCTGCGCTGGATAGTTTTGCCACAAACAGCCATATCTTATAACTATCAGTCGCCCTTTCCCATCCAAGGACAAAAGCTGATAACATACCATTTCTGATTTTGCTGTCATTTCTGTCACTCTTCTTATGCCTTTAATCTCCTGATTATAAATTCATTACACGAAGTGTTAAAAGTGACAGCAACTAAAAACAAAACTTAATTAACGTGAGTTCGACGAAGTCAGAACATTGAAAACTGTGTATCAACGGTCCTTTGTACATTGATGCACGGCTTCTTTGGAAACAGGCAATAAGCAGCAATTGCCCCTAATAAGTTGACGATGAAATTGTCAAAGCATCTATGTCTGTAGTGTTCCACCTGCGCAATGTTCTTAAGTTCATCATTCACTGTTTCAATAATGGCTCTTTTTCTAAGTAAAAGTCTGTCTGAAACGCTCATTAACGCTCCTTTCATGTTACTCTTCAATTTGGTAATAAGCTGTATTCCGTCAACGAAAAGCCTTTGAAAGGGCTCTTGCTGATGTAGCCTTTGTCTGCATAACTTCTACCTTTGTCGTCGTAGAATTTCGATGATATTTCCTTTTTCCTGTAGGTTTTAGCGTATATTTTGCTG
>ERZ773013.1935-NODE-1935-length-11777-cov-12.346101_pt1 | contig 11777 bp, 9 predicted proteins | sample MGYA00511670_ERZ773013 | MGnify/ENA primary metagenome ERZ773013 (study PRJEB29015, sample SAMEA2738120) | human oral metagenome | biome: human oral; feature: human-associated habitat; material: saliva | place: China | collected 2257 ...
CGTCCATCAGGTCTATAGCCTTGTCGGGCAGAAATCTGTCAGAGATGTAACGTTCAGAAAGCTTAACGGCAGCAATGCAGGCATCGTCCTGAATACGCACTTTATGGTGGTTCTCGTAGCGTTCTTTCAATCCACGAAGTATTGAGATAGCATCTATTTCGCTCGGTTCGTCTACCATTACTGTTTGGAAACGACGTTCGAGAGCCTTATCTTTCTCGAAATACTTTTGATATTCATTGAGCGTTGTTGCACCTATAGCACGTAGTTCGCCTCGTGCAAGAGCTGGCTTCAGAATATTGGCAGCGTCCATTGCTCCCTCTCCACCACCTGCTCCAACAAGCGTATGAATTTCATCAATGAAGAGTATAATGTTTCCTTCAGCATTAGTAACTTCTTTAACAACACCTTTCAAACGTTCTTCAAACTCGCCTTTGTACTTCGCGCCAGCTACCAATGCACCCATATCCAATGAATAGAGTTGCTTGTCTTTCAGGTTTTCTGGCACGTCACCACGTACAATACGTTCTGCCAAACCTTCTACAATAGCAGTCTTACCTGTACCTGGTTCGCCTATTAGTATAGGATTATTCTTCGTTCTTCGTGAAAGAATTTGCAACACGCGGCGTATTTCTTCGTCGCGACCAATTACAGGGTCGAGCTTTCCTGATCGAGCATATTCAACCAAATTACGTGCATACTTTGATAAAGCCTGATAGTTCTCGTCGCCACTTTGGTTTTGTACCTTCGAACCTTGTCTTAAGTCTTTTATTGCTGCTTTCATAATCTCCTCTGTACAGCCTGCATCTTTTAAAATGCGACTTGCTGAAGAGTTAACTTTTAGCAAAGCAAGCAACAAAGGCTCTATGCTAACGAACTCGTCGCCCATTTTTTGCGACTCATCCATTGTTGTTTGTATCACTTTATTTGCATCGGGAGATAGATATGGTTCGCCTCCTGACACTTTGGGCAAATGAGAAATTTCGCTTTGCACTGCACTTTCTACTATTTGTAGATTAATGCCTGACTTATGGAAAATGTAGTTCACTACATCTTTTCCTTTCTCCATTATACCAGCAAGTATATGCAATGGCTCAATTACTTGTTGCCCATTACGGCTCGCCAAGTTTATTGCTGCTTGGATAGCCTCTTGTGCTTTAATTGTAAATTTGTCTAATGTCATTGCTTTTTCCTTTTGTTTTTATGTTTATTCTTATAATATCAAATAATATTCCTAATTAAAAGGCTCTGCCAAATTGTCAGAATATCGAGGTCCTGTTGTTTATTTTGCCGCTATTTCTTTGTATTTTGAGATATTATTTATAATTTTACCGTCGGAAGATAGCCTCTTGTTGGAGGAACCGAAAGACTTTTAAAGGAATGCGACTTATGAATAAAGGTAAATCAACTTGTAAGTTTTTGAAAGATATTCGCCGGAGAATTGCCGATGCAAACGGTATTCGTTACGCTCCGAAAGAGTGCAATTATGAAGGCGAATGCAAGGGAACGTGCCCTGCATGCGAAGCAGAAGTGCGCTATTTAGAGGGTGAACTCAAACGAAAGCAACGCAATGGCTTTGCCGTAAAGGTGGGCGGAGTTGCAGCTGGCTTGTGTGTAATGGTTGTTCCTATACAAGATGTGGCTCATAACATAAAACAAGACAATTTTAAAAAGCCTGTTCCGCAAGTTAATGCTTTAGACAGTATTGCCGTAAAAGACCTTTCTGACGGAGCAAAAGATGCGATTGTGGTGCGTGTCCGTTTGATATTTGATGATGATAAAGAACCTATACCAGGGGCTTCAGTAATTCTTCAGGGCACAACCAAGGGGACGATAAGTGACATAGATGGTTATTTTGCAGTGAAAGTGCCTCGAGAAACAAATTTGAAAATATCGTTTGTTGGGTGTAAAGACAAGATGGTTAAGGCAAAAGACCTATTAGACGCGAGAAATAGAACCGTAGCTTTAGAAAACGATGAGCTCGTTATGCAAGGCGAAATGCCCGTTGTAGGCAAAATAGCAACAAGTCCACGCGATGATGTTTATAACCGTACAACACCCAAATACACGTCGCACAAGAAGAAATGCAAGAAGTAAAAGCACCCATAATCGGTATCGAGCGCCACCGATTGACCACCGATGGTGAGGGCGTAACTACGCTTGTGGCTTTTCATGGCTGTCCGTTGTATTGCAAATACTGTTTAAATCCGCAATGCTTGTCGCCCGATGGTGTGTTGAGAACCATTACACCGAGCGAACTTTACAGCGAGGTGGAGATAGACGACCTTTATTTCGTGGCAACAGGTGGAGGCATTTGCTTTGGTGGTGGCGAGCCTTTACTGCGCAGCGAGTTCATCGTTGAGTTTGCAAAAATAATGAATCCCGAGTGGAGCATCATATTGGAAACATCGTTGAACGTGCCTTTGAAGCAGTTGGAAATGGTTGCACCGCTTGTCAGGGAATTCATTGTCGATGTCAAAGATATGAACGAACAAACCTACAAAGCCTACACCATGCAAAGCAACAAGGTTGTAGCACACAACTTAAAGTGGCTTGCAGAAAACGGATATACAGAGAAAACGTTCGTTTACCCCTTATACCTTATTATAATACGGAAATTGCACAAGACGAAAGCAAACAACTAGTAGAAGATATGGGCTTCCATCGTTTTGATAAGTTTAGGTATAGTGTGAAACATGTGTGTAGTGAACAGGACAATATTGAGATATGTTTTAAACTGTCAAAATGGCTAAATTAATGACGTTTTGTCGGTTTATATGTATTTCTGCTTTGTTTTTTTAAAAATTATTTGTAATTTCGCAACATAGACTCTTCGGTATCAGAAGAGAGAAAATAAACTTAAATTACATTCAACTTATGAATAAAGGTAAATCAACTTGCAAGGTTTTAAAGGATATTCGGCAGAAAATAGCCAACGAGAACGGTATTAGTTACGTTCCGAAAGAGTGTCATTATAAAGGAGAATGCAAAGGTACATGCCCCGCATGCGAGGCTGAAGTGCGCTATTTAGAGGAAGAACTCAAACGAAAGAGACGCAATGGTTTTGCCATAAAGTTGGGTGGAATTGCAGCAGGCTTGTGCGCAATGGTCATTCCTGCGCAAGTTGGAGCACAGAATATAAATAAGGACAGCGTTAAGAACCCTATTCCGCAAGTTAATGCTTTAGACAGTATTGCTGTAAAAGACCTTTCTGAAGGAGCAGAAGATGCGATTGTGGTGCGTGCCCGTTTGATATTTGACGATAATAAAGAACCTATACCAGGGGCTTTAGTATTTCTTCAGGGCACAACCAAAGGGACAATAAGCGACATAGATGGTTATTTTGCAGTGAAAGTGCCTCGAGAAACAAATTTGAAAATATCGTATATTGGGTGTGAAAAAAAGATTGTTAAGGCTAAAGACTTATTAGAAAATAATAATAGAACCATTGTTTTAAAAGACGATGAGAGCGTCATGCAAGGTGAAGTGGTCGTTGTAGGTGGTATAACATCGGGTCCACGAGACGATGTTTACAACCGAACGACACCCAAATACAAGTCGCACAAGAAGAAATGCAAGAAGTAAAGGCACCCATAATCGGCATCGATCGCCACCGTTTAACCACCGATGGTGAGGGCGTAACTACTCTTGTGGCTTTTCATGGCTGTCCGTTGCATTGCAAGTATTGTCTGAATCCGCAATGCTTGTCGCCCGATGGTGTATTAAGAACCATTACACCGAGCGAGCTTTATAGCGAAGTAGAGATAGACGACCTTTATTTCGTGGCAACTGGTGGAGGCATTTGCTTTGGTGGTGGCGAGCCTTTATTGCACAGCAAATTCATAGAAGAGTTTGTAAAAATAATGAATCCCGAGTGGTGCATCATATTGGAAACATCGTTGAATGTGCCTTTGAAGCAGTTGGAAATGGTTGCACCGCTTATAAAAGAGTTTATTGTTGATGTAAAAGATATGAACGAACAAACGTATGAAACCTATACTACACAAAGTAATAGATTAGTTACGAGTAACTTAAAATGGCTTGTTGAAAATGGATATACAGATAGAACACTTATTCGTCTACCCCTTATACCTTATTATAATACGGAGATTGCACAAGACGAAAGCAAACAACGAGTAGAAGATATGGGCTTCCATCGTTTCGATAAGTTTAGGTATAGCGTGAAACACATGTTTAATTTAAAATATAGCAACAGTTCAAAGAAATGAGTTATCGTACAGCTTGAACTCTTAATTATATTTTGTGAGAAAATGATACCTACGTTTTAACATTCTAAAAGAGCCTGTTTTACATCGCAAAACAGGCTCTTTTGTGGTGTAAAACAGGCTCTTTTGAAAAGTCAAACCAAAACGCTTGTTTTTCTCTATCAATTACTTTGATATCTCTTTTTCTTAGTCCCCTTAATCCAAAGGTAAACTCCGAGCACAATGAACGCAAGCAATATAAGCGTCATTTGCCAGGCGTATTTCTCTGGTTCAACCCAAAACTCTTTGAAAAAGTTGATGCGTCCGAGTATTTCCACGGGTGTCCAGAACACGATAACAGTAGCAATAGACATGCGAATGTTGGCTCCCCACGATGCCAAATGCAGCTGTCGTTTAAACATAAACAGCGAACCTATGAAGCAACCGAAGCCCACAAGGAAGGTTACAGGGTGGTGATCGCCCAAGAAACTCTTATCGTAGCAGAACATCAGTAGCAGATACAGTCCCCAAAGCATCATGATTGTTTCCATAAAAGTAACGATGCTGGTGTGGCGTGTCATGGGTTGTGCACAGATGGTGCGTTGTTTTTTGCCGAAACATTTGCGCTGAATCCATGTTATAAAGTCGCAACCGTTGCGTGTTGAGAATATATACATCACCATAATAGCTGCCCACATACCGAACGAAGCAGGCATAATCAAGTATTCGGGTTTGGTAACAACTACATTATTCTCTATTTCCGGTGGCACACCATAGCGACGGGCGTAGTACATAAACAAAAATTCCACCCACCCTGTCCAAAACAGCAAGCCACCGATGAAGCCCCAAAGGGTTTGCCGTGTGTCTCCTTTCACGAACACACCCACTATAACCATTATCAAACCAACAAGTCCTAACAAGAAGCCTGCAGTATGAACGGCACTTTCAGACATTGTCTTTTCCATGATAATCATAAGTGCATGCCCTAACGGCATTGAGAGAAGAACAAGCAGGAAAGAAGCGATTGTACGCCAAGGGTATAACTTTTTAGTTTCCATTTCGATAGTTTTAAATGTTTGTTTTGAAATTATTATATATTGGGGACTATGTTAAGAGAAACGTAAATACAGTTTGAAATATTGTGAATATTTGCTTAATTCGTTTTTTTTTCCTTTCTTTGCAAGGAGAAAAGATAACAACAGGCAATGAATAATATGAAGAAAATACTCCTTTTGCAAGTACTTTTATTATTTGTATCGGGCAGTTTTGCACAGCGTCCCGACTACACGAAGATGTCGCCGCTGGTGCGTGAAGCTGCCACCGATGCCATTCGGCAAAGCAGGCAGGTGCTTTCGGTCAGTCCGAAGAAGTTTCAGCCCACTATCACTGCATTTGCAAAGTTTAGCAGCAATGCCGAAAATACGATAGAGAAGTACGGCTGTCGGCAACTTGCAAAGGCAGACGATATATACATATTGTCTATTCCCTTGAACCAATTGGCAGGTCTTTCAAACGAAAGGAACGTATTGCGAATAGAAGCAGGCAATGGCAACAGGGTGCAAATGGACACTACCGTAACAATGGTGAATGCCTTGCCAGTGTACAGCGGACAAGGCTTGCCACAGGCATACACGGGTAAGGGTGTCGTGGTAGGGGTGCAAGACATTGGCTTCGACCTGACTCACCCCACCTTTTATAATGCCGATATGACGGAATACCGCATCAAAGCCCTTTGGGACCAACTGTCGAAAGACACGCAGGGCAGCACGTTGCCAGTGGGGCGCGACTACCGTGGTACGGAAGAACTATTGCAGATAGGGCACCCTTTAGACGGTCTTACACAGACGCACGGCACACATACGGCAGGAATAGCAGCCGGAAGTGGGGCAGAAGGAGCGGGCAAGACAAGCCCATATCGTGGCATAGCCTACGAAGCAGATATTGTTATGGTGGCAAATGCTGCAGGAGATAATATCGAACTCATCGACAAGGAAGACTATTACAAGTACACCTACGCTACTGATGCGTTGGGCTTTAAGTATATTTTCGACTATGCCGACAGCCAAGGCAAGCCTTGTGTGATTAACTTTAGCGAGGGTGGGCATCAGGATTTCCACGGTTACGACCAACTATACTACGAAATGCTCGAGAAGATGACAGGTGCAGGGCATATCATCGTTGCTTCAGCAGGCAACGATGCCGATTGGATAAACTATGTGCACAAGCCCAAAGGCATTCCGAATATAGAATCGTTGTTGTGGGGAAACCGCGAAAGTGCCTACTTTACGGCTAAGACCGACAAGCCGTTCGTATTCCGAATGAAAGTTCCCGCCAACAGTCCTACTGCCCAAGTCGTTGAAATACCAATGGAGAAGGTGCTTGCTTGCAAAGACTCCTTGCTGATTGATTCCGTTAGGATAGGCAGTCAGATGTACGAATGGCGTGTTCTTGGCTATCCGTCAAGCTATAAAGCGGAAGACGTGGTTTACGATATTCGCCTTGCAAGTCGCCCTAATTTAGGATACGATGTGCCTGTTTCGATAGAATTTGCAAGTAGCGAAGCAACGATAGACCTTTATCGTATAAGGGGGTTCCTGCCACCACACGACCAAAATCCGATGTTAAAGATGGGCGATAATAGTTACAGCATTCACTCGCCGTCGAGTGCGCCAAGCGTTATTTCGGTAGGAGCAACGGCTTACAGACGAGGCTTTCTGAACTATTTAGGCGAATGGAAAGACTACGACAAAGGCACTGACGGACGGCGGACACCGTTCTCCAGTGTCGGTCCGACCATAGATGGACGAACCAAACCCGATGTGATGGCGCCGGGACAGAACGTTGTTTCGGCTTACAGCAGTTATTTCATAATGAATCCGAAGAATGCAGGAGCACCGTTGGCATCAGATGTAAAGCACTTTGAACACAATGGCAGAACCTATGCTTGGAACGCCAACAGCGGCACATCAATGTCGTCGCCGGTTGTTGCCGGTGCCATTGCCTTGTGGCTTCAGGCGTACCCTCGCCTTACACCGCAGGATTGCTTGGAGGTGTTTCGCAAGACGTGCACGCGTTACGACACGGCACTGGCCTATCCGAACAATTGGTATGGCTATGGCGAAATAAATGTATATGAAGGTCTGAAAGAGGTTTTGCAAATGGCTGCAGCAGGCATTACGCAACACGAAAGTATTCAACCATCTGAGAGCGACAAGCGCATTTACTATCTTGACGGACGCTATGCGGGTACTTCCGAAGCTAATTTGCCACGTGGCATATACATTCGCAATCATCAGAAGTTTGTAAAGCGTTAAGCAACGCAAAAATCTTTTTATTTCTTTGCTGGTACGACGTTGTTTCAGCAAGATAAAAAGCGTCTTTTTCACGCACCGATTTCCCCCTTTTCAAGGGTTAAAAACACACCTTTGTAACTCGTTGAAAATCAGCGGTTCGCAGAGGTGCAAAATTCCCTTATAAGAGAATTAAAATTGTCTTATAGGAGAATTTAAATTGTCTTATAAGACAATTTTGAGAGAATACGCAGCAAGTATAAAATACTCACGCATTTCTCGGCAATTTAATTGTAAGTAAAAAGGTTTTGTGTTGGCATATTAAGAAAATATTATTACTTTTGCATCTGTTCTGAAAAACTGCAATATTAGCATGATACATAAGTCAGATATTCTTGTCATAGGCGGGGGCATAGCCGGAATGAGCTACGCCCTTCGCGTTGCAAATAGCGGTAAGGGCAAGGTTGTATTGGTGTGTAAAACCACGCTCGACGAAGCAAATACAACGAAAGCGCAGGGCGGTATAGCCTCTGTTACCAACTTATCGATAGACAATTTCGAGAAACATATAACCGATACGATGGTGGCTGGCGACTTTATTTCCGACCCGCAGGCGGTGAAACATGTTGTTCGCAATGCTCCTCAAGCTATCAGCGACCTTGTCGGCTGGGGCGTAAACTTCGATAAGAACAACGAAGGCGCATACGATTTACACCGTGAAGGCGGACACAGCGAGTTTCGCATACTTCACCATGCTGACGATACGGGAGCCGAAATACAACGCGGACTTATGGCGGCAGTGCGCAGCAACGAGAACATTACGGTGCTCGAAAACCATTATGCCGTAGAAATCATTACGCAACATCATCTCGGAATTGAAGTAACACGCCGTACACCGAATATAGAATGTTACGGTGCGTACATCTTGAACCCTGCCACGCAGAAGATAGACACCTATTTAAGCAAGGTTATGCTTATGGCAACTGGCGGTTGCGGAGCTGTCTATGGCACAACGTCGAACCCGAGCATAGCCACTGGCGACGGTGTGGCAATGGTGTATAGAGCGAAAGGAACCGTTGCCGATATGGAGTTCGTGCAGTTCCACCCTACGGTGCTTTACAATCCGAAAGAAACCCGTCCTGCTTTCCTGATAACCGAAGCGATGCGTGGTTATGGCGGTATTCTTCGTCTGCCCAATGGCGACGAGTTTATGCAGAAATACGATGAGCGACTTTCGCTCGCTCCCCGCGATGTAGTGGCAAGGGCTATCGACCACGAAATGAAGATACACGGACTTGCCTACGTCTGCCTCGATGTAACGCACAAAGATGCCGACGAAACCCGAAAGCACTTTCCGCACATCTATGCAAAATGCCTTAGCTTGGGCATAGACATAACCAAAGAGTATATTCCAGTGTGCCCAAGTGCTCACTATATGTGCGGTGGCATAAAGGTAGACCTGAACGGCGAAAGCACCATAAAGCGACTTTATGCGGTTGGCGAATGTGCCTGCACGGGCTTGCATGGGGGCAATCGTCTGGCAAGCAATTCGCTTGTAGAGGCTGCTGTCTATGCTAAATCGGCTGCAGAGCACACGCTTGACGTTATCGACGACTATCAATTCAACACCGATATACCAGAATGGGACGATGCAGGCACGCTCTCTAACGAAGAACGCGTGCTGATAACACAGAGCGTAAAGGAAGTGGGCGAGGTCATGAGCAACTATGTTGGCATTGTGCGCAGCAACTTACGCTTGAAAAGAGCTTGGAGCAGACTCGACCTTCTTTACGAAGAAACCGAGCAACTCTTCAAGCAAGTAAAGGCCACAAAGGATATTTGCGAACTGCGAAATATGATAAACGTAGGTTATCTGATAACCCGTCAGGCAATAGCACGCAAGGAAAGCCGTGGCTTACATTATACAATAGACTATCCGAAGCACGCCAACGACCCGCAAAAGAAAGATTAACTGTTAGGAAATACAATAAATATTATAAGACATGATTGATAAGAAATGGAGCGAACAGGGCTTTATTGACGAACCGATACCTGCCAATATAGATGTAAAGACGGAAATAAAACGTATGTGTAAAGAGAAGAATGCCGTGATAATGGCACATTATTACACAGACGCAGAAGTGCAGGACTTGGCTGATTTCGTAGGCGACAGCCTTGCCCTTGCGCAGAAAGCAGCCACTACCGATGCAGATATTATCGTAATGTGTGGCGTGCATTTCATGGGCGAAACCAACAAGATACTTTGTCCCGATAAAACTATTCTGGTGCCAGACCTTAACGCTTCTTGTTCGTTGGCAGAGAGTTGCCCAACCGATACATTCGAGAAGTTTGTGAAAGCTCACCCCGACCACACCGTAATAAGCTATGTAAACACTACGGCGGCAACAAAATCGCTCACCGATGTTGTCGTTACCAGTAGCAATGCGTGCCAAGTTGTAGAGTCGTTCCCTAAAGATACAAAGATTATTTTCGGTCCCGACAAGAACCTCGGAGGCTACATCAATCGTATCACAGGTCGCAATATGCTGCTTTGGGACGGTGGTTGCCATGTGCACGAACGCTTTTCAGTGGAAGGCATTAAGCAGCTGAAGCAACAACACCCCGATGCAAAGGTATTGGCACACCCCGAATGTACAGGCGAAGTAGCTGCACTTGCCGACAAGGTGGGCAGCACGGCTGCTTTGCTGAAGTTCAGCATCAACGACGATGCACAAAAGTTCATTGTCGTTACAGAAGTGGGCATACTTCACGAAATGCAGAAGTCTGCACCGCAAAAGACTTTCATTCCTGCACCATCGAACGAAGAACCACATGCCTGCAACGAATGTAACTACATGAAACTCATTACAATGAGAAAACTGTACAACTGCATTAAGCACGAATGGCCTACGATAGAGGTAGACCCTGAAATTGCGGAGAAGGCGGTGCGTCCTATCAATAAGATGTTGGAAATATCAAGGAAACTTGGTTTGTAGTACGCTGCAATCCGTTTTCCACCTTATTTATATAATAACGATATGTTACAAGTAGAAGAATTAAACGATAGATTAATCGACCTTGCCTTTAGCGAAGATATTGGCGATGGCGACCATACAACCCTTTGTTGCATACCTGCCGACGCTATGGGCGAAAGCAAATTGCTGATAAAAGAAGAGGGAATATTTGCCGGAGTAGACATTGCAAAGCGTGTTTTCCATCGCTTCGACCCCGAACTCGTGGTGGAAGTGTATATCGAAGACGGCGCACACGTAAAGCCCGGCGATATTGTTATGAGCGTAAAGGGGCGCGAACAAAGTCTTTTGCAGACAGAACGCTTAATGCTCAACATACTCCAGCGTATGAGTGGCATAGCCACAATGACCCATAAATACCAGCAAGCCCTTATCGATGCAGGCACAAAGACACGTGTTTTAGACACCCGCAAGACCACTCCGGGTATGCGTATGCTTGAGAAAGAAGCAGTTCATATCGGCGGAGGCACAAACCATCGCATCGGTCTTTTCGATATGATACTGTTAAAGGACAACCACATAGACTTCTGCGGTGGGGTTCACAATGCTATTTCGCGTGCAAAAGCCTACTGCAAGGAGAAAGGCAAGGACTTGAAAATAGAGTGCGAGGTGCGCAACTTCAAAGAACTCGACGAGGCATTGGCGGAAGGCTGCGACCGTATTATGTTCGATAACTTCACACCCGAAGACACTCGAAAGGCGGTAGATATCGTTGCAGGACGCTGCGAAACGGAATCGAGTGGCGGAATAACCTACGAAACGATGATACCATACGCAAAAGCAGGTGTCGATTTCATATCTTTTGGCGCACTCACACATAGCGTAAAGGGTTTGGATATGAGTTTTAAAGCTGCAGGAAGCGATAAGCTTGTAGTGAAATAACATATAATAGGTATTCGGAAATTGTGCAAATGGCAATTTCTAATGATAGAAGATGGTAGCGTAGAATGCGGAAACATTTTGCGCTACCATCTTTTTTGCGTTTTACTAACTTTGTTTAGGTGTTTTGCTGCGATTTCTTTAATGAATGTAAAATAAAAATATTAAAGTCCGTTTGTAACTTCTTTTCTTGTAGAAAACGCTGTGTTAAAGCTAATAAACCACTACTTAAAAGTAGGTATTTTGCAAGAACCCCTATTTTTAGGTATTGCACGGAACAAGGAAACTCTCTATCTTTGCAAACGTAAACAAAACAAACGTAACAAAATATCAATACGAATATGAAGAGTACAATAGTAGTTTTCGGTTCATCA
>ERZ773013.1940-NODE-1940-length-11748-cov-7.839049_pt1 | contig 11748 bp, 7 predicted proteins | sample MGYA00511670_ERZ773013 | MGnify/ENA primary metagenome ERZ773013 (study PRJEB29015, sample SAMEA2738120) | human oral metagenome | biome: human oral; feature: human-associated habitat; material: saliva | place: China | collected 2257 ...
TTTGAAATCAATTTAAAATTTACCGCACTTGGCTTTGCTGATGATTTTTCATTCGACAGTACATGGGGCACTCTTACCTTCCCATTCATTTTCTTAGCCACTGATTTAACCGTACGCGTGTTTGGGGCGAAAGAAGCTCGTTGGATTATTTTTGTGGTGATGCTCCCCGCTCTTATTGTCAGTTATATCGTTTCTGTGATTTTTTCTGATGGGCAATATCAAGGATTAGGTGCATTAAGTGAATTCAATATGTTTGTTTTCCGTATTGCGTTCGCCAGCTTCTGTGCTTATGTTTTCGGTCAATTATTAGATGTGTTAGTATTCAACCGCTTACGCCAATTAAAAACGTGGTGGATTGCACCGAGTAGTTCAATGACATTTGGCTCTCTTGCTGACACCTTTATGTTCTTTGCCGTAGCGTTTTATCAAAGTAGCGACCCTTTCATGGCAGAACATTGGTTTAGCCTTGGATTTGTCGATTACTTATTTAAATTATTTGTCGGTATTGTCTTGTTTGTTCCCGCTTATGGTGTGGTACTCAGCATGATTTTACGTAAACTTCAATCTCTCGCAAGCTCTCGCCAGTTTGCTTAACTTAAGGAAATAAAATGACCGAAACACTTTCTCTTAGAGCCAAAATAGAACAAAGCCCAATGGGGGCTTATCAATGGATGATTGTGGTCATGGCTGCCATCATGAATTTACTTGACGGCTTCGATGTATTAGCCCTCGCCTTCACCGCAACAGCCATTCGTGGCGAATTTGGCCTCACGGGAATTGAGTTAGGTTATTTATTAAGTGCCGGCTTGTTTGGTATGACTGCCGGATCACTTTTTCTTGCACCACTTGCGGATAAAATTGGTCGCCGTCCATTGTTATTAATGGCAGTATCACTCTCCGCTATCGGGATGTTAGGTTCGGCGTTTATCTCACAATATCAATGGCTCGGTTTCTGGCGCGTTATCACCGGGCTTGGTGTCGGCGGTATTTTAGTGGGCACAAATGTGCTCACCAGTGAATATTCCTCTCGTAAATGGCGTAGCTTTGCGATCAGTGTCTATGCTGCTGGTTTTGGTATCGGGGCGGTATTAGGCGGTATGTTCGCGGTAATGTTGCAAGGTGAGTATGGCTGGCGTTCTGTGTTCCTAGCTGGCGCTATCTTAACCGGTTTACTTTTAGTCGTTTTATTTATTTGGTTACCGGAATCCATTGATTTCCTCACCTCCAAACAACCTAAAAATGCAGAGGTGCGGTTAAATTTAATCGCAAAAAAAATTGGTTTAGCCGGTGATTGGAAACTTCCAGAAAAAATGGAAAAAGTTAAAACTAAATTACCTATTAGCCAATTATTCAGCGAAAAATACTTACACTCCACTCTGTTAATTTGGACGGCTTTCTTTGCGATCATGTTCAGCTTCTATTTTATTAGCTCATGGACACCAGCCTTATTAAAAGAAGCGGGCATGACGACAGAGCAAAGTGTGAGCGTCGGAATGATGATCTCATTAGGGGGCACTTGTGGTGCCCTAATCTATGGCTTACTGGCTAGCCGTTGGACAGCACGAGGCGTGTTAATTTTATTCACCGTCTTATCTTCTGCAGCAATCATTACCTTTATCTTATCCTCGTCCGTTTTATGGATTGCGATGATATTCGGTATTTTAGTTGGTGCGCTCATGAATGGCTGTATCAGCGGTCTTTATACCTTAAACCCACTTACTTATGATGCCGATATTCGTAGCACCGGTGTGGGCTGGTCGATTGGTATCGGTCGTATTGGTGCAATTCTTGCTCCAACGATTGCGGGTCAATTATTAGATATGGGCTGGGATAAACAGAGTTTATATGTTGGCGTTGGCTTTGTGATGTTGATCTCAACAATCGCACTTTTTTTCTTAAAAAGCCGCTCCGAAATTAAAGCATAATCTTAAAAAATATAGCAAAAGGCGTGATAAACACGCCTTTTTTATTGACTTAATAAAGTGCTCATCCCTAGCCTTCAGATCAGAAAGATTTTCAGGTTATTTTATGTAACATTTTCTTCTAAAAATCCTTTGTTATCCATCTTGAATTTCAACGCATTATGGTGTTAAATCAGCACACATTATAAGGTTATAAAAATATAAAAATAAGTTGTAGGAATTTATGTGCCAATTACTCGGAATGAACTGCAATACGCCGACGGATATTGTCTTTTCTTTTGAAGGTTTCCGTCGTCGTGCTGGTCTTACTGATTGCCATTCAGATGGCTTCGGTATTGCTTTTTTTGAAGGTCGTGGAGTGCGTATTTTTCGCGATAACCACGCAGCATCACAATCCCCTATTGCAGATTGTGTAAAACAATACAAAATTAAATCGCTCAATGTGATTGCTCACATTCGTAAAGCAACGCAAGGCGGTGTGACCATTGAAAACACCCATCCCTTTATTCGTGAAATTTGGGGACAAAACTGGGTGTTTGCTCACAACGGTAATTTAAAAGAATTACCGGATATGTCTGAGAGTTTCTGTCAGCCGATTGGCTCAACCGATTCAGAAGCGGCATTTTGTTATATGGCGGAATATTTGAAAAATCGCTTCCGTCGTAAACCGTCTGAAATGGAAATTTTTGAAGCCATTCAAGATATTACCAAAGAGCTCTCGCAAAAAGGCACCTTTAACTTCATTCTTTCAAACGGAGAATGGATGATTGCCCACTGCTCAACCAATTTGCATTACTTAACACGTAAAGCCCCTTTTGGTAAAGCGCACCGTATTGATGATGATGGTGTCATCGATTTTAATGATTATGCGAAAGATGGCGACAAAGTCACGATCATTACGACTTTCCCTCTCACCAAAGATGAACCTTGGGTCAAAATGGAACATGGTGGGTTTGTTTTCTTCAAAGAAGGGGACAAAATTGCTGAGGTCGTCGGTGTGGCTAAAGAAATGGAAGATGATGGTACATTAGGCAATCGTGCAGCAGCCTAATAACAAATCACAATAAAAAGTGCGGTCAAAAACATCAGAGATTCTGACCGCACTTTCTTTATATGTAATTAACGCATTGTCACAAATTCTTCAGAACCTGTTGGGTGAATTGCCACCGTATTATCAAAGTCTGCTTTAGTTGCACCCATTTTGATTGCCACAGCAAAACCTTGAATCATTTCATCTACACCGAAACCAATGCCGTGTAAGCCCACGATTTTCTCTTCTTTGCCGACACACACTAATTTCATTCGGCAAGGTTGGCGATGTTCAGTGACAGCGGTATACATTGCCGTGAAAGAAGATTTATACACTTTCACATTTTCTTCACCATATTGCTCAATTGCTTGCGGTTCAGTTAAACCCACAGTACCAATCGGCGGATGGCTGAATACAACTGTTGGTACAAGGTTGTAATCTAAATGCTCATTTGGTTTGTTATTGAATAAACGCTCAGACAAACGACGACCTGCCGCCACGGCAACCGGTGTTAATTCAATACCACCTTCGATAATATCACCCACTGCATAAATGCCAGGTACGTTTGTATTTTGATATTTATCGACAATAATTTGCCCACGTGAATTGGTTTTCACACCGGTTACTTCAAGATTAATCACATCCGTTGCCGGTTCACGACCAATCGCCCAAATTAACGTATCCACTGTGGTTTCACGGCCATCTTGTAATTTCAAGGTAAGCGAACCATCAGCATTTTTCACGACTTCTTCAGGCAATGCTTTAGTATGTAATTGGATACCATCTTGTGCTAACACTTCAACTAAGGTTTCGACAATCAATGGATCTTGATTACGCAATGGGGCATGCTGACGCACAAATAAATGGGTTTCGCTGCCTAAGCTATTTAAAACACCCGCTAATTCAACTGCAATATAACCTGCGCCTACTACTGCGACACGTTTTGGTAATTCATTTAAAGCAAATACACCATTTGAATCAATCCCGTATTCTGCGCCTTTTACTGCAGGAATACTTGGACGGCCACCCGTTGCAATTAAGATATGATCTGCAGTCACTAATTCTGTTGAACCATCTGCATAGCTCACTTCAATCGTTTTTGCATCTTTAAAACGCGCAAAACCATTTAGAACGTCCACATTATTTTTCGCTAACACATTATTGTAAGAGGTATGAATACGACCGATGTAAGCTTGACGACTTTCGACTAATTTCGCGTAATCAAACTTTTTCACTTCCACATCAAAACCATAAGCGGGTGCATAGCTATTAATGGCCTCTGCAATTTGTGCGCCATAGAACATCACTTTTTTCGGTACACAACCTACGTTCACACAAGTACCACCGAGATGTTTTGCTTCGATAATCGCACATTTTTTGCCATAACTTGCCGCACGGTTAATTGAAGCAATCCCGCCTGAACCGCCACCGATAGCAATATAATCATAATGTTTAGTCATTTTCATTATCCTTTTTTACTCATTGGAATTTTGTTCTATTGTGCCTAAAACTGAACGAGAAAGCTATAAATTGATGTAATTGGAATTGTCTATATGCGAGAAAAAGTGCGGTCATTTTTCGCATAATTTTCAGCAAGCAAAATGTATTTTCGCTATAATGCCCTTCAACTCTAAAGAGAAATCAATTTGACTGAATAATAAATATAAGAGATAGAAAAATGCCTCAAAGAACTGATAAAAAAACAATCTGTTTGAATATGATTGTCAAAAATGAATCCGCTATCATCCGAGATACATTAGAGAACATTATTACTCATGTTCCATTAGATTATTATGTCATTAGTGATACAGGCTCGGACGACAATACTGCAAACATTATCAAACAATTCTTTGATGAAAAAGGTATTCAAGGCGAAATTCATCACGATGAATGGGTAAACTTTGCCCATAATCGAAACTGTGCTCTACAACATGCACAAGGAAAAACAGATTATGTATTAATCTTTGATGCTGATGATCGCTTTGAAGGAAATTTTGTATTACCTGAAGAACTGACGAGTGACCGCTATTATTTCCGCATGGCAAATAGTGTCACGGGTGCAAATGTTTATTTCCGTACGCTTATGTTTCGTAATGATGGGTCATTCTATTGGCGTGGCGTATTGCATGAATTTGTTGAACAACGTAAAAAAACCGTTGTGGAGCAAAAAATCTTTGGTGATTATTATGTAATTAGTGGTCGATTTGGGGCGCGTAGCAACAATCCACAAAAATATTTCCAAGATGCTCAAGTGTTAGAAAAAGCATTCTATTCACCTGAAGATGAAGATCTTAAAGATCGCTATGCGTTTTATACTGCACAATCTTATCGTGATGCAGATATGCCTGAAAAGGCCATTGAGTGGTATGCCAAACGTGCAAATTTAGGGGGATGGTATGAAGAAGTTTATTATTCACTTCTCCAAATTGCCCTATTAAAAATTGAATTAAATGCATCACTCAATGAAATACAAAATTTATTATTGGCTACTTATGAATATCGCCCACAACGTGCGGAAAGTCTTTATCATTTAGCTCGCCAACTACGCTACCACAACAAAGCCAGACTGGCTTATATTTATGCAACTGTGGCGGCAAACATCCCGCTAAGTAAAGATATTCTTTTTGTGGATCACGCTGTTTATGAATGGAAAGCTAAAGAGGAATTGGCTATGAGTGCCAATTCGGTGGGAAATTATCAGCTTTGCCATGATCTTTGCATCGAATTATTATTTAATCCAGCAGTACCAGAACCAAATAGAAAACTATTACTAGACAATTTGAAGTTAGCAAAAGAGCATCTTTAAAAATATTAGGCGTTCAATGCAAGGTAAATAGAGATGAATAAAAAACTTGTTGGCTTAAGTATGGTGCGTAATGAAAGTGATGTTATTGAAACTTTTATTCGACACAATTTAACCTTATTAGATGAACTTCATATTGTTGACCACAATAGCAGTGACAATACGCGTGAAATTCTCACACATCTAAAACAAGAGAGATTACCAATTCATATCTATCATTACAATGAACTCGAATTTGCTCCTGAACGCGTATTAAATCATATGATGCAACATATTCTCAACAATGATGCTGACATTGATTATATTTTTCCACTTGATGCAGATGAATTTATTTATTGTCCTTCCCGTGAGAAATTGAATGCTTTTCTTACTCTTATTCCTCAAAATCGCGTAGGCATGTACATCTGGAGAGGCTATTTACCGAGCTCTACAGAGTATGATCCAGATTTCATTTGCCACTTCACCGATCAACGAAAAGAAGAAATACTCACTCCTAAAGTGATTATTCCTCGTGCTATTGCTGAAACTTGTATATTAACGATTGGTAGCCATTACATGATAGACAGTGATGGAAAAGAAATTAAAAGCACCGTATTTATCGAACCAAACAACCAACAATTCTATTATTGGTTTATTGAGAGATTTCAAGCGGAATTTATTACCACTAATGACTTATGGCTAGGTCACTACCCTATTCGCTCAACAATTCAGCAAATTAAAAAAGTCTTGGAAAAATCTATCACGATGGTGATGGAGAAAAAGGGATATCGTGATTCAGCTTGGGAAAATCAATTACGTGATTTACTCACTCATAATCTTGACATATCACTTGATGAACTCCGACTAATTGCCTATAACTATCGTGCATCTGATGAGAAACAAATACAAATTGCTTGCCAACAACCTCTGCGCTCCACGAAATTGGCATTGAAATATCAACATCTAATAAATAACGATCCACTTCCTGTACTCGCAAAACTCATTCTCGACCTTGCTGAGAAATTACGCTAGTTATTAAGAATTAAGATCACACTATAAAATTTTATTTGATTGCGTTAGTAAGATAAGACCAATCTAAATGGCGGAAAAACCAATATTTTTCACGCTCAAATAATGTTGGGTTATGATTATCCCACGGCTTATGTTTTGCTGCATAATGGATAATAAGAGGTGGAACATTGAGATTAACTTGAGTAATACCATGCTCCCGTTTAATTTTTTCAATATATTGCACCTGAGCATTTTCAGTAAAACTATAATATTTTGCTTTTTCTCGTAAAACGATATTTAAAATACACTGATCCCCATATAACACTTGATCACCATACTCTTCAACCGTTTGTAATAAGGTATCGACTAAACCTTCATTTCGCCACTTCACACAATCAATCAATAAAACGCCACTATTGAAATAATTTTTAGAAATGGATGCATCTAAATAAGGAAATGGAAAGTGTTCTCCCATTCCATAATCTTTCACAACGCCTACAGGGGCACCATTAAGATCGCTATAATAAAAATCAGATAATGATCCATTCACAATAATATCTGCATCTAAATACAAGACACGTGCTTGATTAATAAGTTTTGGGATCATGAGGCGGTAATAACTACTTGATGAAGAGATATGCTCTAACGTCTTATAATCTTTAAAAATATCATCAGAAATATGAATAGAAAATAAGTTATTCCCTATTTTTTCTAATTTAAACCGAATCCCTTCAAACCATTCTTGTGGAATATCATTATGTAAGACATAAAAATTGACGTTCTTATTATAGTAACAAATTGACTTTATCAACGTTTCTAAATGCGGGGTATATTTTGCATCAATCGCAAATGCAATATTGATTTGTTCTGAAGTGGCCATTTAGGTTACATATCCTTAAGCTTATCTAATTAATCACAAAACTATTTTTTAGAAATGTTATTGTGTGCTCATTCTATCCCATTTCATCCTTAATTTGGTACAAATAAAAAACCCAGCCGAAGCTGGGTTTTTATCTATCTTAATGGAAAGTTAAATTACCATTGGTAACCTACACCCACAGAGCCACCTACGTCGCCTTGGGTATTTGCGTTACCTTGAAGTTTGAAGATAACTTTACCATTGTCGCTTGAGCGTGAGTAACCTACTGCGACAGCGCTTTCACCTTTGAAAGTACCTGCAGAAGCGGCAACCATTGATTTACCTGGGATGTAAACTTGTGGTAAACCTGCTGCTGCGTTAGCACCTGCGATACCGCCGCGAGCTTCTTTGCCCACTTTATTGATACGTTTATGTACATCACCAATTGATTGTTTCAATTGAGATACGTTAACCGCATCAGTATCTTTAGTACCCGCTTTCACGTTGTGAATTTGGTTACCACCCATATCAATGTTACCACCTTTATTAACAGCTAAGTCATTTGTGGTTACGCTGTTATGGTTTACATCATTTGTTGTTGAAACAAGGATTTCACCACCGTTTTGCTCAATTGCAATGTTTTTACCTGCAGTATAAGTAATTGTTTTACCGCTAGTAATTTTCGCTGTTGAGCTACCGCCTTTCTTAGCCACTTTGTTACCGCCATCCTTAGTTGCAACATTAAAGTTGGTTGCACCATTAGCGACTAATTGGCCTTTATTATTCACAGTGATGGTATCGTTATCAACGTTAACATCAAGGTTCACAACAGATGTTTTACCATCTGAGTTCGCTTTAACTGTTACAGTACCTTTATCACTTGCAAAGTTCACGTTGTTGCCGTGTGTTACTGCATCAACCGGTTTACCATTTGCTTGTAAGTTCCAGCCTGAGTTCAATACATCACGAACTGTTGCAGCTTCTTTTTTCTTCTCATCAGTGATATTTAACACTTTGTCATCCACAACGGTTGTTGGGTTATCAATATGATGTGTTAAGTTAGTCACTACACCATTGTTAATTGTGGTGTCACCAGCTTTGAATGTTGGTGCTGAGATTGTACCTTTAGCAGTTACATTGTTGTTAACATCTACATTATCAACTTCTAAGTCTTTCGCTAATCCCACAGTAATGGTATTACCGTTAACTTGAGTCATAATGTTTTTACCAGCATCAAACTTGTTCCAATCAGTATTAGCATCTGCACCTTTAACATTCACTTGTGTACCAAGTGCTGCTTTATGTGCTTCTCCAGTGTTACCACCGAAGATTAAGCCATCATCCATGGTTGCAACTTCACGTTTGATTGTATTACCGTTCTCATCTTTGAGAGGATTACCATCTTTGTCTGTTGGTACGTAAATGATACGTTGGGTAGTTTTACCTGGTTTACCATCAGCACCAACTTCACGGTTTACAAGTGTTTGTTTACCGTTGTCTGTTGTGATGTTGATAGATGCACCGTCTTTACCGTCTTTACCTTTCGGTCCGGTTAAGCCGATTTGACCAACGCCGTCTTTACCAGAGATAGATACTGCATCTTTGCCGTCTTTACCGCTGATTCCAACTTTGCCATCTAAACCGTCGTTACCATCTTTACCACCAGGAGCAGTAATGGTTACACCATCTTTACCATCTACACCATCTTTACCATTAACAACAACTTTATCTAAGTTGGTTACATTGCTATCTAAAGCAAATTTAACTGTAGCGCTGTCATTGTTGCTAGATTGCTCAACAGTTAAGTTTTTGCCAGCTTCCATGTTAACAGTGTTGGTATGTTTAATGGTTTTCGCATTGGTTTCTGAAGCTGGTGTTGTGTTACCTGTAGATTTAATATCCCAAGTCATCACACCATCTTTACCATCTTTACCATTTTTAACGATAGTTGTTGTGGTATTACCGTTACCATCTTTAATGGTTACAGTATGAGTACCGTCGCCGTTGTCTTTAACATCAGCTTCAGCGTTCTTACCATCAGCACCAGTTGCACCAGTTGCCCCATCTTTACCATCTTTACCATCTTTAACGATAGTAGTGGTCACTGAGCCAGTACCTAAATCAGTAATGGTAATAGTATGAGTACCGTCACCGTTATCTACAACTTCACCTGTAATGCTGGTACCGTCTTCACCTTTATCACCAGTGTCACCTTTTGCACCTGCTGCACCAGTGTCACCTTTTGCACCTGCTGCACCGGTATCACCTTTCGCACCTGTTGCACCGGTGTCACCTTTCTCACCTTTTTCACCAGCAGTTGAGCTGATTTCAATGGTGGTGCCGTTACGTTTAATTTCGATGTTTTTACCTGCATTGATATTTACAGTATTTGATGCTTTAACATCTGCTGCTTCAGTATCACTACCTTCAGTAATTTTACCGTTTGTACCTGTTACCGCAGATGAATTCAAATGCCATGAAACATTGTTCACAATATCAGTTACAGTACTTACGTTAGTTAAACGAGAACCATAGTTACCACCAGTTGCTTTATCACCATCTTTCGCATAGGTTGCAGCACCAACAGGTGTGGTAGAAATAGAACCGGTTTTTGCATCAACATTGTAAGTTGTTACATTGCCTGTAGTAGTATTTGTTACAGTTAATGCATCGGTAGTAGTTGTTGTCACTGCTGCAGTAGTATCTGTACCACCAGCCACTTTCGCATTGATTTTAACTGAACCATCAGCGTTATAAACTACTTCAGTGTTATCGCCATTTACAATATTTGCATGGTATTTAACAACTGTTTTTGCCGGAGTGCCTGAGCTTTGGTCTGCAGCAGTATGTTCGATAGTTGCTTTAGTACCATTACCATTTTGGAATTCTACGATGTCCTTATTTTTAACTTCAGAGTGATCACTAACTCGAGGAGCACCTGTATTCTGAGCAGTGGTATTACCGCCGACAACCCAATGGTGGTTACTTACAGCATCAGCTACCGCATATAATTGAGAACCGTTAATTGCATCAGTTGAACTGCTATTAATACGACCTGCCGCTACATTCACTAATTGACGCTCATTACCTTCAGAACCAATACTTACTACACTGCTTGGTGATCCACCTGCAAATACATATTGTTTCCCCAAAAATGTAGCAGACGGATTAGGAATAGCCATTTTAGTTACAGAGCCTGAACCCAACGCAACTGAATTTGCATGAGATGCGTTTGCACCGTTACCAATTGCGGTAGCATTAGTCTCTGAAGCTTTAGATTGAGTACCTAAAGCAATAGCTTGGTTACCCGTCGCTTTAGCCGCAGTACCTGCTTTATTAGCTAGAGTGCCATCTGTTGCTCCACCAATAGCCACAGAGTTTGTACCTGTTGCTTGAGCAGATGCACCACCAGCAAATGAACCTTCGCCATTAGCTTGTGATAACACACCCACCGCTGTAGCACGTGCTGCAGTTGATTCAGCATAAGCACCGATACCAATTGCGTTATCGCCAGCAGATTTGGTTTTAGTACCGATAGCAATGGCATTGTTTTTAGAGGCAGTTGCAGTTTGACCTACAGCCACAGAATTTGATTCTGCTGCAGTCGCATTAGAACCCATAGCAATCGCTGCTTCTTTATTTGCTTGAGCGTATGGACCAACTGCAACGGTTAAATTAGCTTCTGCTTTAGTATAAGAACCTACACCAACTGATTGAACACCTTTAGCAGTCGAATTTGAACCAATTGCAAGCGCATGATCCTGGCTTGATACGGTATCTTTACCGATAGAAATGGTATTTGTCCAGTTCGCTGTTGCGTTTCTACCAATCGCAATAGAATGTTGGTGGGATGCATTTGCATTTTGACCTACCGCAATCGCTTCACGACCAGCTGTTGGATTTGGTACATTGTTCGCTGCAATATTCACTGCGTCATTAGTTGTAAGATCTGCTGCCGCCGTTGCCGTTTGAGATACCGCTAACGAACCAATTACAGCACCCGCAAGTGCGGTCAATTTAACGATCTTTTTAGATTTGGTTTTACCTTTAGCATGCCCAAGTTCAGAAACAGCTGTCCACGTTTGTGTCGCATGATTCCAAATAACTTTAAACACTTTGTTCATGAGTTTTATTCCTTTTTATT
>ERZ773013.1942-NODE-1942-length-11747-cov-3.524889_pt1 | contig 11747 bp, 9 predicted proteins | sample MGYA00511670_ERZ773013 | MGnify/ENA primary metagenome ERZ773013 (study PRJEB29015, sample SAMEA2738120) | human oral metagenome | biome: human oral; feature: human-associated habitat; material: saliva | place: China | collected 2257 ...
CGCTCCTCGAACTCGCCGCGGTACTTCGAGCCCGCAACGAGAGAGGCCACGTCGAGCGTCCAAATCTGCTTGCCTCGCAGGATGTCGGGTACGTTGCCCGCAGAGATGAGCTGTGCTAGCCCCTCGACAATGGCCGTCTTGCCAACGCCGGGGTCGCCCAGGATGAGCGGGTTGTTCTTCTGCCTTCGGGCAAGCACCTGCATGACGCGCTCAATCTCGCGGTCGCGGTCGAGCACGGGGTCGAGTCTTCCCGCCTCGGCGAGCTTTGTGAGGTTGCGACCGTACTTCTCGAGCATGGAGCCCTCATCCGAGGAGGGCTGACCCCCCATGCCCATGAAGGTGCTGGGGTCCATGTGCACTTCGGCAGCAGGCTGGTTCTCCCCCTCGGTATTCTTGGAGACAAGCTCGTTCACGGCATTGCGCACCGCGTCACCCGAGACACCCATGGCACGAAGCGCATCCATGGCACGACCGTTACCCTCGGACACAATGCCCAAGAGCAGATGCTCGGTGGCGATGTAAGTCTGGCCATGGGTCATGGTCTCGCGGTATGCAGCCTCCAGAACGCGCTTGGTACGCGGGGTAAAGGGGATGTGTCCACCAGGAACGGGCTCAGTCTCGTCCTGGGAGAGCTGCTTTACCGTTGCGAGCGTCTCGTCGTACGTGACGTCGAGTTTTGCGAGCGCCTGGGCAGCGATGCCATTGCCCTCTTTGATGAGGGCCAGGAGAAGGTGCTCGGTGCCCACGTACATTTGGCCAAGGTTTCTGGCCTCGTCTTGGGCCAGGCTCATAACCTTTCTGGCCCTGTCAGTGAATTTTTCGAACATACGCTGACGTCTCCTCAGTGCCATGCGGTGCAACTCAGAGCGCGCGAACCGGAAGGCCCGCGCACAAGGCAACCTGCCCCGCGCCGTCTTCTTGGATCAGTGTTTACCCACGCGCGGGAGTGGGCAAACACGCCGACAAAACGTTTGCTATTGCTCGGGATGGTTCTTGAGCCATTCGTCGCGATCGGGCGCGATGGCGCGCATGGCCTCAATCATGCTTGCAAACAGGTCATCGAGCTCCAAGCCGTTAAGCTCGGCACCATGGCGGATAACGTCACGGCTGCAGCCAGCAGCGAAGTGCTTGTCCTTGAACTTCTTCTTGAGAGACTTGACCTCGAGGTCCATGACAGACTTGCTGGGCCGCATGAGGATGGCCGCCTGGATGAGGCCGCTCAGCTCGTCGGCCGCATAGAGTACGCGCTCCATCTTGGCCTCGGGCTGGGGAAGTTCGGGGTTGTTGTCAGAGTTGTGCGTCTGGATGGCATGTACCAGCTCGGGCGTGCCTCCCTCGGCCTCGATGAGCTCACCTGCCTTCACCGTGTGCTGCACGGGATCTTGGAACTCCTCCCAGTCAAGGTCGTGGAGCAGGCCAACCTGACCCCAGAAGTCAATGTTTTCCGAGTCGAACTTCTCGGCGTAGTAGCGCATGAGGCCCTCGAGGGTCTCGGCGTGCTGGATGTGGAACGGATCCTTGTTGTAGCGCCGGAACAGGGCAAAGGCCTGATCGCGTGTGAGACCGGTGGAGAGAGACGGTGCTGCGGAGTCGCGCGCGGCCTCGTTGGCAGCGCCGTTCTCGGCGTCATCCGCGATAACGTCCACAGAAGCGGCGGCGTTATCCGTTGCCTCCGGCAGCTGCGAGGCGATATCGGCCTCGGTCACAACCTCTGGCTTCATCTGCGGAAAGAGCAACACGTCGCGGATGGCTGGCTGATCGCAGAAGAGCATGATCATGCGATCGATGCCGTAGCCAATTCCGCCTGCAGGGGGCATGCCGTACTCGAGGGCGCGCACGTAGTCGTAGTCGTAGCCCATGGCCTCGTCGTCGCCCATGCCCTTTGCCGCAACCTGCTCCGCAAAACGACCGGCCTGGTCGACGGGGTCGTTGAGCTCGGAGAAGGCGTTCGCGTACTCGTGGCCGCAAATCACAAGCTCGAAGCGGTCGGTAAGGCGGGGGTCATCGGCCTTGCGCTTGGCAAGCGGGCTTACCTCCTCGGGATAGTCGCACACGAACGTGGGGTCAACCAGCGTGGACTCCCCCAGCTCGTCGTAGAGCTCAAAGAGGAGCTTGCCCGCACCCCAGCCATCCTCGGTCTCGATGCCGTTTGCGGCACAGAGCTCGCGGAGGTGCTCAACGGGTGTGTCCATGTCAACGTGTTCCCCCACCACCTGCGAGGCGACCTCTGAGAGGGGAACAGAGCGCCAGGTGCCGCTCATGTCGACCTGCTGTCCTTGGTAGGTGATTACCTCGTGGCCCTCCTCGCAGCCGCAGAGCTCGCGCGCGATGGCCTTGAAGAGCCCCTCGGTCAGGCGCTTCATGCCATCGAGGTCGGAGTAGGCACAGTAGGCCTCCATCGAGGTGAACTCGGGGTTGTGGGTGAGGTCCATGCCCTCGTTGCGGAACTGGCGGCCGATCTCAAACACGCGCTCCATGCCACCCACGATGAGGCGCTTGAGCGGCAGCTCGGTAGCAATGCGCAGGTAGAAGTCGCGGTCGAGCGCGTTAAAGTGCGTCACGAAGGGCTTCGCGTTGGCACCGCCGAGAATGGCGTGCATCATGGGGGTCTCAACCTCCATGTAGCCGTCGGCCTCCATGTAGCGACGAATCAGGCTGATGATGGCGCTGCGCTTGCGGAACACGCCGCGGACCTCGGGATTCATGATGAGGTCAACGTAGCGCTGGCGATAGCGAACCTCACGGTCGGTAAGGCCGTGGAACTTCTCGGGCAGCGGGCGCAGCGACTTGGAGAGAAGCGCGAGCTTGGTGGGCGCAATGGAGAGCTGACCGCGACGGGTACGCAGCACGCGGCCGGTCGCGTTGATGATGTCACCAAGGTCGAGCTGGCGGAGAAGGTTCCAGCCCTCCTCGCCCAGGTCGTTCACGCGGCAGAAGAGCTGTATCTGGCCGCTGACGTCCTCGAGGACGATGAAGGCCGCCTTGCCCTGGCGGCGGAGCGCGCGAATGCGGCCGGCTACAGAGACCACCTCCTGGGTGTCCTCGCCGTCGGGGAGGCTGGCGTAGTCATTCTCGAGCTGGGCAGCGTGGGCGGTGACCTCGCTCGCAATGGGATAGGGGTTCACGCCTTCGTCGATGAGCGCCTGACGGCGGGCACGACGCTGGGCCCTCTCGTCATTGGTGTTGTTCTCGCCCATCTTGCTCTGGTCGGCCATTCTTGCTCCTAGTGCTCGCGCGCGCCACATTGGCGTGCAGTGTCATCTCGTGCCAGGCCAGCCACAAGCGCCGGCCACAGCGCAAACCATTGTACTGTAGCGTTTTGGCCGGCGCGCTGGTGCGGGATGAGACAAAGGGACTGTCCCTTTGTCTCATAAAAGGCCCCTCCGGAGAGGGGCCCAAGTCGCGTTCTGTGAAATCCACCTAGCGCGTGATGTTCACAACCGTATAGCTCTTGGTCTTACCGGCAGGGGTAGTGAACTCAACCTGGTCGCCCTTGCCGTAGCCGATGAGGGCCTGGCCAGCCGGGGACTCGTTCGAGATCTTGTGCTCGAGCGAGTTGGTCTCGGTGGTGCCCACGATGGTGAACTTAGCCTTCTTGCCACGCTCGTCCTCAAGCTCGACGGTGGTACCAATGGAGACCCTGACGCCACCGCGCTGGGCATCCTCCACAACCCTAGCCACCGAGAGGGTCTGCCGAATCTCGGCAATCTTTGACTCGTTCTGGGACTGCTCTTCCTTGGCGGCGTCGTACTCGGAGTTCTCCGAGAGGTCGCCGAAGGAGCGGGCCTCCTTCAGACGCTCGACAATCTCGTCACGAAGCTCGCCCTCGCGGTATGCCAGCTCGTCGACGAGCTTCTGGCGACCCTCGGCGGTAAGAGTGATTTCCTTGCTGTTATCCATGGACTCTACTTTCCTCGTAGTGCGCTGGAGGTACGTGCTCTAGGCGCTCTGCTTACTCGTCCAGCTTGGCGCCACACTTCTTGCAGAACGCAGCGTCGGCAGCATTCTCGGTACCGCACTTGGAACAGAACTTGACGTCCTCCTTGGCCTTCTCCGCAGGGGCCTCCTCGACGTCAGCGTCATCCTCGTCGGCAACGACCTCCTCGGCCTCGTCCTCCTTGGGCTCCTCGACCTTCTTGGAGTCCTTGTCGCCCTCTTCCATGCCCTCGCGGACGTTCTTCACGGTCTTGCCCAGGGCAGAGCCAAGCTTGGGAAGGTTCTTGGGCCCAAAGATGATGAGCACGACGACAACAATGATGAGAAGCTCGGGAATACCAAGTCCAAAAATCATGGTGTGGTCCTCCTAGATGTGGATGAATGGGGGCAGGCACACGTCATGCACTACCGCATCCGCTAGTATAGCCGAGGAAGTTTCGTACTCACAATATAAACGGGGAGTTTACCCGCCGCTCTGCATTGAACGTTCTGGCGACCCGCCTCCCCGCCTCCCCGTTAGGAGCACACGTGCCCACCTGGCTCATTGTCGTGGTTGTAATTTCCTGGATCCTCTTTGCCATTGTCCTGGCGCTGCCGTGGCTGCTGAAGCGGCGCGGAGTCGAGATGCGCCGCACCAAGTTTGGCCCGGCGCTCATCTTTGAGGCGGCCGACGACGATGGCACCCCAGTGCGCCTGCTCAATGTGAACGGCACCTTTCAGAGTGTCTGCTATCTGCCCGATGACCTTCACTTCGAGCTGGCGTGCGTCTACCACCGCTACATGGCCGAAATCTGCTACGACCTGCCAGGCGCTACGCATGCCCTAGTTATTGGCGGAGGCGGATATTCGCTCCCCAAGTGGCTGGTAGCCCACAGACCAAAGCTCCACGTGGACGCCGTTGAGATAGACCCCCGCGTCACCGTGATTGCGCGAGAGCGTTTCTTTCTTGATGACCTCATCGAGAAGTACGGCGAGAACCGCATTTCTCTTGTGAACGACGACGGCTGGGACTACCTGCACCGTGCCGAGTATCCCTATGACGTAATAGTGAACGACGCGTTCTCGGGCAACCACCCGCTTGGCCAGCTGGGTACCGACGAGGGCGCGCGCCTCATACGCGAGAAGCTCGCACCGGGAGGGGCCTATCTCGCTAATCTGCGCTGCTCAACCCAGGGGCGCCACGCACGCATCCTCGAGGAGGTGGAGCGGGCCTTCTCGGCGCAGTTTGCGCACGTCGCCTATGTGCCAGAGTGGCCCGACAAACCCGAGGAGCGTGGCAACAACGTACTTGTTGCCACGGATTCCGAGCTGACGCTGCCAGAGGGCACCGTTGTTGTGAAGTAGAGTAAGGTGCCGGGCTACCGCCCATTCGCTGGCGCGCGACAATCTTGTTTAAACAAATATTGCGTCCCGCGACGCGATGGTCCACCATGTGCATCGACCGCACTACCTAGCATCTGCCGAGAAGGGACCGCCGTGGCACAGGACACCAGCACCTCCATCCGCAACCTCGTCATCTACTCTGTCTTTGTGCGCAACCACACGCCCGAGGGTACGTTTCGCGCCGTGATTCCCGACCTTCCGCGCATCCACGCGTTGGGAACCGACGTCGTGTGGCTCATGCCCATCCATCCCATTGGCGAGAAGAACCGCAAGGGGACGCTTGGAAGCCCGTACGCCAACCGCGACTATCGCACGGTCAACCCCGAGTACGGCACCATGGACGACTTCCGCGTGCTGGTGGACGCCATTCACGCCGAGGGCATGAAGTGCATGGTTGATGTGGTGTACAACCACACCTCCCCAGACTCCGTCCTCTTTGAGGAGCACCCGGAGTTCTTCTTCCGCAAGCCCGATGGCCAGCCCGGCAACCACGTGGGCGACTGGTCCGACGTCATCGACCTTGACTACAACGTCTCGGCGCTCTGGGACTACCAGATCGAGACCCTGTGCCAGTGGGCGCGCATCGTCGACGGCTTCCGCTGCGACGTTGCCTCCTTCGTGCCCGTGGAGTTCTGGAAGCGCGCCCGCGCCGAGGTGGCACAGGTGCACCCCGACTGCCTGTGGCTGGCAGAGACGGTCCACCGCTCCTTTGGGGCAGCATGCCGCGCCGCAGGCATGACCTGCGCGCGGGACTCCGAGGCATTCGAGGCATTTGACATGGAGTACGAGTACGACGTCCAGGAGGCATTCGAGCGCTACCTCAAGGGCGAGATTCCTCTCTCTTGCTACCTTGACCTTCTCGACTTCCAGGAGAACCTCTACCCCCAGAACTACGACAAGCTGCGCTTTCTTGAGAACCACGACGTGCCGCGCATTGCCTCGTACGTGAAGAGCGAGTCTGATCTGCACAACCACACGGCGATGCTCTACTTCAAGAAGGGAACCACGCTTATCTACGCTGGCCAGGAGGCCGCCTGTTCGCACCTGCCGAGCCTCTTTGACCGCGACACTGTCGATTGGGACACAGAGGTTGACCTTTCGGACCTAATGCGACGCATGGCCGACATCAAACACACCAAGTTGGATGCAGACGATGCCGTCTTTGTGGCAGCCGATGACGAGAATGACATCGCCGTTCTGCGACGCGAGCATAACGGCAGGCGTAAGGTGGGGGTCTTCTCGCTTAAGTCGCGCTCGGTAGAGGTAGAGGTACCGCTTCCCGATAACACGTACGAGAACCTCATTGATGGATCGACCGTCGCCGTGCAAGACGGGCGCTTGGCGTGCGCCGGAAAGCCCATCGTGGTTGCAACGGACGTAGAGCGCGCCTGGGGCGTATAAACGCGCGACAGCACAGGTCCGCCGGTCGCGGTAGCATGATGGCCGGGTTGCCCGGCCCTTATCAACAGAAAGGAAGCGCGGCCATGACGGAACCGCTGAGGGACAAAAACGGACTTACCGAGGAGGAGTTCCTGGCCGGCTACAGCCCCAAGAACTACCCTCGACCGTCTCTCACGGTTGACAACTGCATCTTTCGCGTTGGCCCGAACGACGCTCTCAAACTGCTGCTGGTTCGCCGCGGAGGCCACCCGTTCCTAGGATGTTGGGCGCTTCCGGGCGGCTTCGTAAGTCCTGGCGAGACCGCGCTCGAGGCATCGCAGCGCGAGTTGCTCGAGGAGACCGGCATTACAGGACTCTCGCTCGAGCCGGTTGGGCTCTACAGCGCTCCCAACCGCGATCCACGTGGGTGGACCGTCTCGCAGGCGCATATCGCCGTGGACAGCATTGGCGCAACGGCGCACGCAGGCGATGACGCGGCGGCAGCGGAATGGTTTGATGTGGCAAGCAACGAGGACAACGGCCGCACGCGCCTCTCGCTTACCGCAGGAGACGTCACGCTCGCCAGCGACTTTTCGATACAGCCAGCCCCTGTGACGGGCATTCCGCGCTCGCGCGACGTACACGGAAAGGGGTTTGCCTTCGACCACGCACAGATCATCGCCGACGCATGGCTGCTGCTAGTCTACGCACGCAAATGAGACAAGGGGACTGTCCCTATGTCTCATTTCAGCAGGTAGTTGTAGACGGCCTCGGCGCAACCGTCGTGATTATTGTCGGCAACCACGGCGTCGGCGACGTTTTTCACCTCATCCTGGGCATTTCTCATGGCGACGCCCAGCCCCGCCACACGCAGCATCTCGATGTCATTGCCCGAATCACCCACAGCAATGCACTTCTCGACCGGAATACCGAGAAGCCCGCAGAGGTTCTTGAGAGCAGAGCTCTTGCTCATGCCCTTGGGCGAGAACTCAAGGGAATCTGCCAGGCTAAAGACAGCTTCAACGGGAATCCTGCGATTAAGAACGCGCTTCAAGACGTCCTGCGCGCCCTCGCCCACCACCGGGTGAACGATGTACTTGGCAATGTTGGGCGCATGCCGAAGAATCCACCCCTCGATATCTTCAACTTCGTGACACACCCGCACGAATGTGTCGTGGAACTCCCCAAGGCCATAACGGTCAAGGCGCTCGAAGCTGCCTGCGGGATAGTACGCCTCTGTGCCCGAGAAGACCTCGAGCATAACGTCCTTGCCACGATGGGTCTCAAGAAGTTGCGGAATCACGGCCGAGTCAAAGTTGTGTTCGACAAGCAGACAGTCCTGTCGCAGGTCAAGAATCTGGGCGCCACTCGTGCATATGACGTAGGACACATCCGGAAGCTGCTCGCGGTAGGGAAGCATCAGACTCGGGCTGCGCCCCGTCGCAATGGCAACCACCTTGCCGGCATTCGTTGCCACGCGTATGGCCTCGAGCGTCGAGGGAAGTATGTGCTTCTTGGTGTCAAGAAGCGTTCCGTCCATGTCAAAGGCTATAAAGTCGTAGGCCATGCCGTCCCTCCCGCAGACGAGTGTCATGTAACGTAGCCGCCCACGCGGCCGCGTCGACTGTACACCGAGACGGACGAGCGTCAGCCAATCTCCACCGCAGCTGTGCAAAACCAGATGCCATGGCGTGCCACCTCAACGTTAGAATCGTCTAACAATATGCGACATGAACACAAGGGGCAAGCGATGGCAGCACGCGGAAAGCTCACGAGAGGACTTTGGACTGCGCTAGGCTGCCAATGGAAGGCGAGTAGCGCGCACGTGCTAACTTTCGCATATGCTCTGAGGATAAACTGGTGTTGGGTGAAACGGGGCATGCGATGGCAGACGGGGACTTCTTCCAGCGGGCATACGACATCGTACGGCAGGTACCCGAGGGGCGTGTTGCCACGTACGGGCAGGTAGCGCGCATGATGGGCGAGCCGAGAAAGGCACGCTATGTGGGGTTTGCCATGCACTCAAGTCCTGGCATGAAGGGTGGGGTCCCCTGCCACAGGATCGTCTTTGCCGACGGCAGCCTGGCTCCCGGCTTTGCCTTTGGTGGTGCCGACGAGCAGAGAAAGATGCTCGAGGCCGAAGGCGTGGGGTTTCTCCCAAACGGCAAGGTGGACCTGCGCCAATACATCTGGGAAGCGTGACCGCGCAGGTGCTTGGAGGTAGGCCGTAAAGCCTGTCAGGGACACCCTGCCCAAAAAAAATCGCGTTGACGGTACGTTTCAGGGGTTCCGCTTAGTATCACCTCACAGGTATCGTCTCCCTACCTGCGGCTCCACAAAATGTTAGGGGCTTCATACTTGGCAATTCGCCGAAAACGGGCCGTCAATCGCGATTTTTTGGCACAGGCAACTTCGAAAGGACCCAATTGGCGCATCCATCCAGCAGCAAACCCCCTCAAAGGCACCCCCAAGATCAAAAGGCTTGCCCATCTGGACCCTAAAGTTTGAACGGACGCACTCGTAAACGGAAAAGGCCAGGAGCACATGCTCCTGGCCTGCAATTTAGATGGTCGGGACGACTGGATTTGAACCAGCGACCTCTCGGTCCCGACCAGGTTGCTATTAGATAGTCTACCAGCCTATTTGTCAGAGATGAACAGTCATGCCAGGTTGCCAGGGCGACCCTACCGGCCATTATGGGTGCATCTTCATGGACTCTTCACTAAGTATGCCGTCGCCCATCGCCCCGCATTCACGATCGCTCATGCATGCTCCTGATGCGCTGCATGGCATGACGGTGATGCAACCATATTCACAATCAATGGGGTTGTCTATCAATCCTATGCATTCTGGAAACTAGGAGCAGGCCATGAGGGAGTACGCGGGCGGATCCGTGAGAGCAATGAGGGGCAAGTGGCAGTGTGTCGTAAGGTACCGGGACGGCGGCGGCGGCGAGTGGGTGACCGTCACTCACATGACCGACGTGCCGGTCGGGCAGAGAGGCGGAAGGACGCGGGCGGAGGCGGAACTCAGGAGGTGGCGCGACTCCCTGCTGGTCGAGAGCGCCGTCGAGGAGGTCTCCGCACGTTACGAGGCGAAGATCGCCCAGATAGAGCAGGGCCAGAGCGGCAGGGCCGCCACGGCCGCGCTCCACGAGACGTTTGAGGAGTACGCCAGGAGCTACGTCTGCGACAGGCGGCTCGGCAGGTCCACGGGACGTCCACTGGAGGCATCGAGCCGTCGAGGATACCTCACGATACTCGACAACCAGCTGCTTCCCTACCTCCCGCAGGGCGTGCGCATTGACGAGGTGAGCACGGACATGGTCGAGGGGCTCCTATACGAGCTCCAGGCGACAGGCAGATATTCGCTCTCCACAACAAGGAAGGCGTACAACCTCCTACGCTCGATCCTCGCCCAGGCATGCGAGAGGGACGGGCTCGCCAGGAACCCCTGCGACGGCGTGAGGGCACCCGGGCGACCCAAACCGCGCCTCAATTCGCTCCCCGTCGCCGAAGCGGACAAACTCGCGAGCACGCTCGCAGGGATGCGGCCGACGAGGGCCGTCACGACGGCTCAGCTTGCCCTCGCCTGCGGCATGAGGGTCGGGGAGGTCGCGGCGCTCACGATGCGAGACTGTGACCCCTCCCGGAACATCATCGACGTGCGGGGCTCCATCGGACGCTCCAACGGTGTGACGGAACGCGGTCGCTCCTATCTGAAGGCGCCCAAGACGGACGCCGCCAGACGCCAGATCCCCATGAACGACGAGCTGAGGGAGATAGTGGGGAGACGGAGAAGGCTCGTCCGCGACCTCCTCGATGAGAGGGAACTCGACTGGTCGGATGGCCTCTACCTCGTGGGCGACCTGGAGGGCCACTGGACGACCCCGGATAACCTGGGGAAGGGGTGGTCGTCAGTGTCGCGCTCCCTGGGGCTCGTCGGCCTCGCGGGAAGGAGCGTGGGACTGCACGACCTGAGGCACACGTTCGCCACCTACGCCCTCGCCAGGGGCGCGAACGCCAAGGACGTCCAGGCAATCCTGGGGCACTCCAGCGCGCAGATGACGATGGATGTGTACGCCTCGTCGGATCCCAGCGAGCGGGCAGGCATGATGAGGGCCGTATCCCACAGGTAGGCCACGAATGTTGAAAAGCCATGGGAAGTCCCGGGAGGGGTGTGCAGGATCTGCGCTTTGGTGGGAGCCGAGTGCAGATCCTGCACACCCCCAGTGCAAATCCTGCACCGCTATATATGTAAGAGATTAAGAGACTAGATTTCTACAGTCTCTCTCCCCTTCCCCTCCCCATCTCGCTGAGGGCATCCAGGAGCATGGAGACGAGAGGACTATGGAAGGATGAGGGGGGAAACACCATCATCCGATGGGAACAGACGTTCTTGCAGCCCCCAGGCGTTTTCGCTAGAATCATCGAACTGGGAAACGTTTCGGGGAGGTGCCCAATGGCCGCAACGATTGCCGAGGCAGAGACCGTCTCTCCCTATTCCGAGATGATGGCCTACGAGTACATCTACGCTAAGGAGGGAACCTCCCGGAGTCATGTCTCCAAGATCCTGGGGACCGGAGGGGGCCTGCCCACGAAGGCGATTGCGACCGTCGATGGCCTGCTGCCCGACGAGACGCGACACACCGAGGCCAGGGATTACGTTGATGCCCGCATCGGCGGATTCTCGGTGCTCGTCGATGGCACCCCCCAGTTCCCGACGAGGCTGAGGGCGGAGAGGAACCCCCTACCCGTCTTCTACTATCGCGGGGACATATCCCTGCTCGACTCACGGTGCGTCTCGGTCGTGGGAACCAGGCACCCGAGCGAATGCGGGGAACTTGCGGCGCGCCGCGTCGCGCGAGCCCTCGTCGGCGAGGGCATCACCGTCGTCATCGGTCTCGCCGCCGGCATCGACACGGCCGCAGCGCGCGAGGCGCTGGATGCGGGAGGCAGAGTGATAGGCGTCATGGATGGGGGCACGGGCACGAGGCTCGTGTCCCTTGGGCAGAAGGTGGGTCTCGTGCCCGTGCCCCCATCCATGAC
>ERZ773013.1944-NODE-1944-length-11745-cov-6.717451_pt1 | contig 11745 bp, 2 predicted proteins | sample MGYA00511670_ERZ773013 | MGnify/ENA primary metagenome ERZ773013 (study PRJEB29015, sample SAMEA2738120) | human oral metagenome | biome: human oral; feature: human-associated habitat; material: saliva | place: China | collected 2257 ...
GATATCATCCAGCAATTGTTTTTCCACGAAAAATGGGCCAATGTCGCTTGTACCGTAGAAGCTAATCCAGTTGCTGATAGAACGTTGTGTAACGGCAGCACGGAAGCGGTCGGTATGCGTTACGATCCAGTTTGTCATGAATCCGCCGTAGCTTCCTCCGGCAACGTATAATTGGTCCGCGTCGACTTCAGGGTGTGTTTCTAAGATGTAGTCTACCCCCATCATTAAGTCGTCGAAATCGTGGTTACCGTAGTCACCAAGAATACTCTTCACGAAGTCTTGTCCGTATGTGTTACTTCCGCGAGGGTTAATCATAATCACGCCGTAGCCTTTTGCAGCGAGTGCTTGCATTTCATGGAAGAAGCTTTCGCCGTAAGCCACTTGTGGTCCACCGTGAACATAGAGAATTGCCGCATGCTTGTCTGCTTTTTCTACTGGCGGCATGTACCATCCGTGGATATCCCAGTTGTCGTATCCTTTATAAGTGAAACGTTCAGGCGTTGTAACGATATGCTCTGCTAAGTACGCTTCATTTGGATTATAAAGGTCTGTGATAGCGCCTGTTTTTAAGTTTAAGTGCGCTAATACGCTTGGTACAGTTGTGGTTGAGTACGTGATGAATAACTCGTCTTCAGAGATGATTGTTGCTCCTGTTAGGTGTAAGAGTTCATCGAAGATTTTTTCCACTCGTCCGTCTAAATACAAACGGTAAAGAACAGTTCTACCTTCAACGCTTGCGCACGCTAAGAAGCTTTCTTCGTCAAACCATTGTGGCTCAACTCCTGTCACGGCTTGTTGGAAATCCGCCACGAGCCAGTCGCCCCATTCCACATCGAGGTCCGCTGTTAAGTTTAAAATATGGCCTTCCGCATCTGGTTTGCTGTCGAAGTTCACGATTAAGTCTGCTTGCGTTACAAATCCGTGCTCTCCTGAACTATATTGCAAGACTGCTCCGCCTTTTGCATCTAACACATAGCGATAAGACTCATCTGTTCCTGCTTCAAGAATCGGATGAATGTCGCCTGTTGTAACGTCCACGTAGCACGCTTCTGCACTGTCTAATGTCCAGCGAACGTTTGATAAATCGCGGTCCACTACAAGTGTTGTTTCGTTATGTAATACGTCACGAAGTCCAATAGATTCTTTTGATTCGAATAGTGTTGTCACTTCTTTTGTAGCAACGTCCACTTTTTTGATTTGTGTCACTTCGTCGTTTGGTAAGAATGTTCCGCCGTCAAAACGATACGTTGTTTTTTCAACGACGATTGGTTGAGGGAATTCTTCTTTCTTCTCTTCTTCCTCTGGTTTTGTAGTTTGGAAAACGATAGACTTGCTATCTTTTGCCCACACATATCCTGACACGCCTTTTTTCTCTTCTGTTAAGGCGACGGCTTTCCCGCCTTGAACCGATTGAATTTTTAATTGAGGCGTCTTTTCTTCCCCGGCATTGCTGATGAAGCTAATCCATTTCCCGTCTGGAGAAACTTTCAGCGATGAATTCACCGTTCCTTCGTCTCCATACGCCACCTTTCCGTCGACTGTGTACTTATAGATAGCTGTCTCGTACGTATTTTTCTTTTCGTTCATTTTTGTTTCTGTAAAAAAGAAAGCATCTCCTGCCACAACAGGTTGCCCTACATTTTTTAACTCGAATAAATCTTTTTGTTCGATTTTCTTCATTCAAATCACTCCTTTTCAGTGTGTACCTTTCTAGTCTACTCTCATAATGAAAGTTTTGCAACGTCAAAAAAGCGTGACACTAGGAATTCTAGTCTCACGCTTTGTGTTTTTTTATCGGTTATGCTTCCTGTTCTTCTTTTTTACGAGAAGCCGCAACAAGGCCTAATGAAGCTAAAATGCTAAGAGCTGCTGCATTAAAGATTGCAAACTCATCCGTTGTCCCCGTATTTGGTAATTCTGTTTGAGTTGTTTTTTCAACAGCTAGTGCTACAACCGTTTGCTTAGGAGCTTCTGGTTCTGTCACCACTGGCTTATCAGGTTCAGCTGGTTCAACTGGTTTAGCAGGTTCCTCAGGTTGCGCTGGATTTTCAGGCTTCGTTGGTTCCTCAGGTTTTTCTGGTTCCACTGGAGCCAGCGTCACTGTTGCTGTGTAGCTTGCTTTTGCAACTGTGCCATTCATATCCACACGTTGAATCGTTACCGCTGGCGTTTCGCCTGTAAAGCTCGCTTCCGGAACAAAGGTAATCGTTCCGTCCGCTGCTACGGTAAATGTTCCAACACCCGCAATGACCTTCTCAGTCGTTCCATCTTCAAAAGTAGCCGGTACGCTATCATCTAGCGGTACTTCCGCGTCGCCTTCTGTAAAGGTTGGCTTAGCAGTTTGTGTCTTCCCTTGAACGTCCGTCGATGTCGCATCTTCTCCCGTTGGCGTCACTGCCGTTACAGTTGGTGTGTACTTCGCTGTCGCAGTAGTTCCATTCTCATCTTTGACTTGAACAGTCACCGCATCTGGCGTTCCTACAAAATCTTTATTCGGTGTGAAGGTTACTTCACCTGTTAGTGGGTCAATCGTGTAAGAACCAACTTTTGCGCCCTCTTTAGTTGCGTCAATCGTTGTGTCTTCTACTGCATTTCCATTTACCATGAATTTCGCTGGTTGGTCGGCGTCTACTTTCAATGGTACTTCTTCATCCCCTTCTGTAAACTTCGGCGTTCCCGTTTGAACTTTTCCTTGTTTACCAGTCGAAGTCACATCTTCTCCCGTTGGTGTCACTGCCGTTACAGTTGGTGTGTACTTCGCCGTTACACTAGTGCCATTCTCGTCTTTGACTTGAACGGTCACCGCATCTGGCGTTCCTACGAAATCGTTATTCGGTGTGAAGGTTACTTCACCTGATAATGGATTAATCGTATACGTCCCAACTTTAGCACCCTCTTTAGTTGCGTCAATCGTTGGGTCTTCTACTGCAGTTCCATTCACTACGAATTTTGCAGGTTGGTCTGTGTCTACTTTCAACGGAACTTCCGCGTCACCTTCAGTAAACTTCGGTGTCCCTGTTTGAACTTTTCCTTGTTTACCTGTTGACGTCACGTCTTCTCCTGTTGGTGTCACAGGCGTAACGGTTGGCGTATATTTCAAGCCAGCAATTGCTTTTCCTGTTGCTTTTTCAATCACCTGAACAACGATTGGGTCTACTGTTCCTGTGAAGTCTTTATTCGGTGTGAACGTGACTTTCCCCGTCGTTTCATCGACCGTATACGTTCCAACCTCTTTTCCATCTTTCATCGCTGGAGCACTCGTACCAAGCGCCTTGCCATTCTTTGGATCTACTAAGACCATTGGCTTCTCGCTTGAAGGTGTAACAGCTCCATCCTTTCCTTCGAACTTCGGTGTTTCCACGTGGACGAGCCCTTGTACTTTTGTACTTGTGAGTTCTTTTGACATTGGGACAACCGTTGGAATATAGCGTCCGTCCATGGTCCCTGTTTGGTCGCTTACGATCGTCTCATTCGCGCTCACTGGCTTCCATCCGGTATCATTTCCATTATCGTCCGTTCGACGAATCGTGATTCCTTTGCCTGTCCCGACAAATCCAGCTTCTGGAATAAATGTAACGGTCACATCTTTTCCTGCTCCCGTGACTTTATATTTCCCTTCGCCGGCCACCACATAGTACCCTTCTGCGTCAAGCGCCCCTTTGGCACCCGTCTCATCAACAATGACTGGTTCGATGGCTTCGTCGATCACCGCATCGTCGGTTAGTGAGTAGCGTTGTTTTCCACTTGGTGTGAAGACCAATGTTCCCGTTTGTGGAATTCCTTGTAGTCCGTCTGTTTCTGTCTTACTTCCTTTTGGTAAAAAGGTTAAATGCACTTCGAAATCTTCCACTTCACCAGACAAGGCCATTCCTGTTGGCTTCTCAATTTGAGTGGCGTCTTTTGCGATACGCACACGTGCACCCAGCTCACTCAGCGATGCGTTCACTTTTTTGAAAGCATCTTTAAATACAAGAGTAGCCGTGCCATCTCCATTTATCGTTAATTTTTCAGAGCGCTCGTCCTCATCAAAAGTCCCATTTCCGTTAAAATCTACCCATCCATATAATGTTGCTTCGTCCGCTCCACCTGTATGTGCTTCAACGGATAAGGTTAAATCGCCCGTACTTGTACGGTCTAACACTAAAATACCGTTCGTTTTTCCTTTAAGGTCGGCTGGCAAGATTTGGTCAATGCCTTCATCTGCAGACCCTTCAGCATCGTCCCCTTTCCAGTTTGTACGGTCCACATTGTCGTCGACATCCGGACGTGTATCTCCAAGGTACGGTTGCTTCACATCTTCCCCAGTCACATTGTGAACTTGGTTAATACTATGCGTCGCTTTTCCGTAACTTTCCGGAGCATCACTTTCGTCAAATGGTAAGAATCCAATCATGGCAGACTGCTTACTTGCCGAAGCCATATACAGACTCACTTCTGTAGCTCCTTGCGTCATGACAATCGGTACAGCCACCATTCCGGCAGAAAGGTTCGGTCCAAATACACCCGTTCCAAGTCCGCCTGTTTTTTGGTCAGGACTTCCGTAGTATTTCCAAGCCACAGGTTTCTTATCAGGGCCAACTTGTGTAGCCTCACGAATCGCTGCCAACTCTCCACTATGGTAGTTAACCCCGTTTATCGGAAGCGGTCTGAATCCAATGACTTTTTTATTTGGATCGAATAAGTCTTTTGTATCTTGTGGGAAATAATTCAGCGTATAAGGGCTATCGTATTTATACCATTCTGCAAAATGCTGCCAACCTGTTCCGTTAGTTGTATAGAGAGACAACTCCCCTAGATTAGACGAATCTCCTTCTGTCATAAGAACAGTTGGTTTGACCGTTTTCCCTTTATACGTTCCAGTGATTTCAAATTGAACTCCGACATTTCCGCCCTCATATTGCGTCGTAATCGTTGTTCTCTTTTCGCCAGTATCGATTCCTGAATTATAAATTTCACTCCACGCGTCTTGTGGTTCGCCGACAATTAGCGCTTCTTTCCCTGCGCCATATTCACGTTTTCCGTCTGCACTTTCCGCGCTATTCATATATCCATTTTTCGCGTTTGGATCATAAGTGTTCTTTTCAGCCACCGTTGCTCCTTGTGCTTCAAGTCTCTTCTTGTAGATTTCCGTTGCGTTAAATGGTTTCAGAGACTTCACGCGAACCGTCACGACATAACCTGGACTAATTTCTTTTGTATACGTTGACCCTTCTTGTAAGGCTAATTGCCCTGTTGAAGTAGTCGTAGTTCCACTCCAGTTCGCCACGTCACCAAAATCAATCCAACTTGCCTGGCTAAGCAATTCTTCTTGCGATAATTCCTTAGTAAATCCAGGTTTTGTAACTTTAGGAGTAGCCGTAGCATCTTCAACATCCGAGCCGACTGAAGATGTTGCTGCTGGAGCGTCCCCAGCTTCGCGTCTTGTACGAGTACGAGGCGCTTGTTCCTCAGAGGTAGTCGTTGTTTCTTCAGTGGTTGCTTCTACTTTTTCAGATGTTTCCTCTGCTTTAGTCTCAGTAGTACTTTGAGTCGTTTCAACGGTATCGGCTAAAACAACGCTTTGTCCTTGCACCAATAAAAAGCCTAATGCGACCGCCACAGAAGCTGTTCCCATGCTGAGTTTTTTAATCGCATAACGCGTTACTTTCGAACGATTTTTACGCTCATTCATCTGAGTGTTTTTCGAACTAAACATAGCTACCTCCTTCCTTTTTATTCTTTCAAATTTGAGTGACTTAATCTCTTAATTTTATCGTATTCAACGCATTTCTACAATTTATTTTACTAAAAAAACATGGGGCTAGGTTGCCCTAGTCCCATGCTGTTCTTAATGTTTTAAATTAAGCTTCTTGCTCTTCATCTTTTTTACGAGATGTAGCTACTAAACCTACTGATGCTAGGATACTTAATGCTGCTGCACTAAATACTCCGTATTCATCGCTTGTACCAGTATTTGGTAATTCTGTTTGAGTTGTTTTCTCAACAGCTGGTGCTACAACCGTTTGCTGTGGAGCTTCTTGTTTTGGCTCCGCTGGTTTAGCAGGCTCTGCTGGTTCAACTGGTTTAGCAGGTTTCTCAGGTTGCGCTGGTTTTTCAGGCTTCGTTGGTTCCTCTGGTTTAGCAGGTTCCACTGGTTTAGCAGGTTCCACTGGAGCTGGTGTAACTGTTGCAACATAGTTTGCTTTCACAACTGTACCATTCTTGTCAACACGTTGAATTGTTACAGCTGGAGCAACACCAGTAAAGTTTGGTTCTGGAACGAATGTAATAGTTCCGTCTGGAGCTACTGTAAATGTTCCTACACCAGGAATTACTTTCGTAGTTGATCCATCTTCGAATGTTGCAGGTACTGTGTCATCAAGTGGCACATCAGAGTCACCTTCAGTGAATTTAGGTTTCGCTGTTTGTGTCTTACCTTGAACATCAGTTGTTTCTGCATCTTCTGCAGTTGGAGTTACTGGAGTAACTGTTGGTGTGTACTTAGCTGTTACAGGAGTTCCGTTTGCGTCTTTTGCTTGAACAGTAATTCCATCTGGAGTTCCAACAAAGTCTTTATTCGGTGTAAATGTTACTTCACCAGTTGTTGGATCGATTGTGTAAGTACCCACTTGTTTACCATCTTTCATCGCTGGTAATTCTGTAGCATCTGTTGGTTCGCCTGTAGCTGGATCGATGAATTTAGCTGGTTGTTCAGCGTTAATTGTGATTGGTGCTACTGGGTCACCTTCAGTGAACTTAGGTGTTTGTTTTTGTTTTTGTCCTTGTTTACCAGTTGACTCTACATCTTCTGAAGTTGGAGTTACTGGAGTTACAGTTGGTGTGTACTTAGCTGTCGCTGGAGTTCCGTTCGCATCTTTTGCTTGAACAGTAATTCCATCTGGAGTTCCAACAAAGTCTTTGTTAGGTTTGAATGTTACTTCACCTGTTAATGGGTCGATTGTGTAAGTACCCACTTGTTTACCATCTTTCATCGCTGGTAATTCAGTCGCATCTGTTGGTTCACCTGTAGCTGGATCGATGAATTTAGCTGGTTGATCAGCGTTAATTGTAATCGGCGCTACTTCGTCACCTTCAGTAAACTTAGGTGTTTGTTTTTGTTCTTGACCTTGTTTACCTGTTGATGTCACATCTTCAGCAGTTGGAGTTACTGGTGTAACTGTTGGTGTGTACTTAGCTGTTACTGGTGTACCATTCGCATCTTTCGCTTGTACTGAAATTCCATCTGGAGTTCCAACGAAGTCTTTGTTTGGTGTAAATGTTACTTCACCAGTAGTTGGATTGATTGTGTAAGTACCAACTTGTTTACCATCTTTCATTGCTGGTAATTCTGTAGCGTCAGTTGGTTCACCTGTTGCTGGATCAATGAATTTAGCTGGTTGATCAGCATCGATCTTCATTGGTACTTCAGAGTCGCCTTCTGTAAACTTAGGAGTTTCTTTTTGAGTTTGTCCTTGTTTACCAGTTGTAGTTTTGTCTTCACCAGTTGGTGTTACGGCTGTAACTGTTGGTGTGTATTTCGCAGTTGCAGGAGTTCCGTTCGCGTCTTTAGCTTGAACTGAAATTCCGTCTGGAGTTCCTACGAAATCTTTGTTTGGTGTGAATGTTACTTCACCTGTTAATGGATCAAGTTTGTAAGTACCTACTTGTTTTCCATCTTTCATTGCTGGTAATTCAGTTGCGTCTGTTGGTTCGCCTGTAGCTGGGTCAATGAATTTAGCTGGTTGATCAGCATCAATCTTCATTGGCACTTCAGAGTCACCTTCAGTGAATTTAACAGTTTCTTTTTGAACTTGTCCTTGTTTACCAGTTGTAGTCTTATCTTCACCAGTTGGAGTTACTGGAGTAACTGTTGGTGTGTAAGTAGCTGTCGCTGGAGTTCCGTTTGCATCTTTTGCTTGAACAGAGATTGCATCTGGAGTTCCCACGAAGTCTTTGTTTGGTGTGAATGTCACTTTACCAGTTGCTGGATCAATTGTGTACGTACCTACTTGTTTACCATCTTTCATTGCTGGTAATTCAGTCGCATCTGTTGGTTCACCAGTTGCTGGGTCGATGAATTTCGCTGGGTTTTCAGCGTTCACAACCATAGGGATTTTTTCTTCTGCACCAGATTGTTGTTTAAATGTTACTGTATCAGATTGTGGTTGCCCTTGTTTACCAGTTGTTTCTTTGTTTTCACCTACTGGAGTTACAGGATTTACAGTTGGAGTGTATTTAATTCCGGCTAAAGAACGGCCAGTCGCTTCGTCCACCACTTGGATTAAGATTGGATCTGGAGTTCCAATAAAGTCTTTATTTGGCGTAAATTTCACCGTTCCGTTAATTGGATCGATTTCATATAATCCAACTACCTTACCATCCTTCATCGCTGGAGCTTCATTACCAATGAGACCACCCGTTTCCGGATTCACAATAACCATTGGTGTTGTAGCAGAAGGTTTTACTTCGCCTTCTCCATTTGTAAATGTAAGTTTTTTGTCGTGTTCTAACCCTTGTAAATCTTCTGTAGTTACTTCTTCAGACAATGGAGTTACTGTTGGGATATAACGACCATCCATTGTGTTCGTTTGATCGCTGATGACAGGTTGAGAATTATCTTTTGTATTCCAACCAGTATCTACAGCATTGTTGTCAAGACGACGAATTGTGATACCTGCTGCAGTTCCAACAAAGCCGTTTTCTGGAATGAATTCCACTTGAACGTCTTTACCAGCACCTGTTACACGGTATTTACCTTCACCTGGTACTACATAATATCCTTCAGCATCTAATTCAACTTTATGTCCTTGTTCGTCAACAATATATGGAGCCACAGTTTCATCAATCACTGCATCTTCAGTTCTTGAGTAACGTTGTTTACCTTGAGCTGTGAATTCCACTGTTGCAGTTTGTTTCACGCCTTGTAGATTTGTAGTTTCTTTTTTGCTTCCTTTTGGTGGGAAGATTACTTGTGTTTCAAAGTCTTCTACTTCCCCTGACATTGACATACCTGTTGGGCTTTCAATATCTGGAGCATAAGTAGATACACGAACACGCACGCCTAGTTTATCTAATTGAAGATCGCTTAAGATTGGACCGTTGTTAAATTGTAATGTTACATTACCATCTTTAGTGATTGTTGCTTTTTCAGAACGTTCGTTTTCGTCAAATTTACCATTTTGGTTAAAATCAACCCATGCGTAAGCATAAGCTTCAGGAGCTCCACCAGTGTTTGCTTGTACTGTTAACGTATAGTTACCTGGACGTGTACGATCTAATGCGATCATTCCGTTTGTGTTGCCTTTTAAGTCTGTTGGTAAGATTTGGTCGATACCTTCATCGCCTGTACCGTCCTTATCGTCACCTTTCCAGTCTGTACGTTCTAAGTTTTCATCCATATCAGGGCGAGTATCCCCAAGGTAAGGTTGGTTAACAGCTGCGCCTGTTACCCCATTGACTTGGTTCATCGCGTGAGTTGCCATTCCGTATGAATCAGGTGCATCCCCTTCATCTAATGGTAAGAAACCAAGCATTGCTGATTGTTTACCTGAAGATGCGATATATAATCCAATTTCAGAAGCGCCACGTGTCATTACCATTGGGACTGCAAACAAGCTTGAAGAAACGTTAGGACCGAATACACCAGTTCCTAAACCACCAGTTGTTGTATCTGGATTACCATAATATTTCCATGCAACAGTTTTTCCTTCTTCTCCTACAGCTGTTGCTCTACGTAGCAAGTTTAAGTTATTTGCGTATAGATTAATTCCATCTACCTTTACAGTAGTATTAGGTTTTGTAGGATCAAATAAGTCATTTGTATTTTGAGGAGCATAGTTTTTAGTTTTGGTGTTATTATTTTTTAACCATTCCCCGACATGTTGCCATCCTGTACCGTTAGTTGTAAATAAGGCTAATTCTCCTGGGTTCGCTGATTCACCATCGGCCATTACAATCGCTGGTTTTACAGTTTTACCTTTATATGTTGCTGAAATATCGAATTGAACCCCAATATTTCCTCCATCGTATTCTGATGAAATCGTTGTACTCTTGTTTCCAGTATTGATTCCTTCTGAACGAATTTCAGTCCAACGGTTTTGAGGGTCGGCAATTACGCGTGCTTCTTCTCCATTTTTAAAAGCAGCATTTGTTTTTGCATTTGATGTCGAGTTAATATAACCATTTTTTGCGTTTGGATCGTAAGTCGCTTTTTCTTCAGCTGTTGCGCCTTGTTCTTCCAACCGTTTTTTATAAATTTCTGTTGCTTGAAATGGTTTTAAAGATTTAACTTTAATTGTTACAATATAACCAGGCATAACTTCTTTTGTATAAGTTGCACCGACTTTTAATGCTAAGTGTCCATCGGCTGTTGTTTCAGCACCTGTCCAGTTTGCTTTATCACCAAAGTCTAACCATGAAACTTGTTTTAATAATTGTTCTGCTAAAATTTTTGGTGTAAAACCTGGTTTTTCTACTTTAGGAGTAGAAGTTGCGTCTACAACGTCTTCTCCAACTTTATCATCACTTGGAGTAGCAGCTTCACCTTCAGCAACTGCACGTCTTGAACGAGTACGTGGTTTGTTTTCTTCAGCTACTGTAGTTTCTTCTTTCTTTTCTGGAGCAGCAGTTGTTTCTTCTGCTTTCTCTGTTGCGGCTGTTGTTTCTTCTTTCTTTTCAGCTGCCGCAGTTGTTTCTTCAGTTTTTTCTGCTGGAGTTACTCCTTCAGCTGCAGTTGTTGCTTCTGGTTTTTCTACGGCAACTTCATAAACTGCTTTGTCGTCTTCGACCGTATCTTTCTTCTCTTCTGCAGGTTTCGCTGTTGTTTCTGCAGTTGTTGCTTCAACAGTGTCCGCGTGTACAATTGTTTGCCCTTGTACAAACATGAACCCTAATGCTACAGCTACTGATGCTGTACCCATGCTTAATTTCTTGATTGCATAACGTGTTACTTTTGAACGATTTTTACGTTCATTCATTTGAATATTTTTTGAACTAAACATCTTTTACCTCTTTCCTTTTGATTATTTTTTAACTTCGATAATTTGTGAATTTTCACCGAACAGGAAATAAATTTTACCCTTATTCAGGTAAACATAATACCATACCTAATCTGATTTTCCAACTGTTTCTACTTGAATTCCATTACAATTAGGTTACATTTTACTTGTGAATTGATTACTCAAAATTCTGACAGTCCAAATATGAACAAATTGTGAATACAACATCTGGTGTTTTCATTTGTTTTCAACATATCCAATGTGGTTTTTCTTAAAATTAGTACAGATTTTTTTGAAACGAATACAAATTCTACTTTTGTCTTCTTCTTAATTTCTCCTTTCTCCTTCTCATTTTTTTCTTAATTTTTAAGATCATTACTACAATAAATAAAACTCCTAACAATCCTAGCCAAACTATAAATGGAACTCTCATTAGGAAACGAAGTACGCCTTTAATAATTTTCTGAGGCGTTTTTTCTTCTACTTGAGTTATTTCGATATACGTTGATTCCACGGCATCACTTGCTGCTGGCTCCACTTTTACTGCAAACTCTTTATCATACAGCGTACCATATGGGGTTTGAACTTTTAATGTGTTTCCTTCTAATGCGTACACAGGTTCTTTGCCTTTTTCTACGTATACATCAACCGTATGCTCTACTGTTACTTTTTGTCCATCGATTGTTTGAGTACCTGGATTAAATACTGTCTTATGCTCGAAGTTTTTAAAAACATATTGCAATAGCGCATTCCCTATTTTATGGCGATT
>ERZ773013.1947-NODE-1947-length-11739-cov-2.917836_pt1 | contig 11739 bp, 11 predicted proteins | sample MGYA00511670_ERZ773013 | MGnify/ENA primary metagenome ERZ773013 (study PRJEB29015, sample SAMEA2738120) | human oral metagenome | biome: human oral; feature: human-associated habitat; material: saliva | place: China | collected 2257 ...
CGCCAGCATCCCGGCCCGCGCGTCCATCGCCGCCTCCCCGGTGGGTGTCCGGCCCTCCCCTGCAGGGCAACATCCTACCGCCCGGAGGAGCCAGACGTATCACCGCAGGGATGCGCTACCCACCAGAAGTGACGAAGAGACCAAAGCACAAGGGGGAGAGGCGCCAGGCCCCTCCCCCTTTGTGTGCTAGACGTGCATCAACGCCACGCTACTAGGCGACCTTGGCAGGACCGCCGTTGGAGTTAATCTTGGCCTGCGCAGCCGCAAGACGGGCGATGGGCACGCGGTACGGCGAGCAGGACACGTAGTCGAGGCCAAGGTCATAGTAGACCTGAATGGACTCGGGGTCGCCACCGGTCTCGCCGCAGACGCCGCAGACGATGTCGGGGTTGGCCTTGTGGCCACCCTCGACGCCCATCTGGACGAGCTTGGCAACGCCGGGGTCGACGGTCGCGAACGGGTTGCGCTTGACGATCTTCTTCTCGAGATAGAGTGGCATGAACGCAGACTCGACGTCGTCACGGGAGAACCCGAGGCAGGTCTGGGTGAGGTCGTTGGTGCCGAAGGAGAAGAAGTCGGCGTGCTTGCCGATCTCGTCGGCAGTGATGGCAGCGCGAGGGAGCTCGATCATGGTGCCGATGGGGATCTCGAGCTTAACGCCAGTCTCCTCCTCGACCTCCTTGAGGGTCTTCTCGACGCCGGCACGGACGAGCTCAATCTCGGTCTCGAAGGCGACGAGCGGGATCATGATCTCGGGCTTGGGGTCGAAGCCCTCCTTCTTGAGCTCGGCAGCAGCGCCCGCGATGGCGCGGACCTGCATGACGTTGAGCTCGGGGTACACGATGCCCAGGCGGCAGCCGCGGAGGCCGAGCATGGGGTTGGCCTCCTGGAAGGAGTCCAGCTTGGCGAGAAGGGCGCGCTTCTCGGTGCAGTCCTTGCCGGTGCACTCCTCCTTGGCAATCTCGACCTCGAGGTCACGCGGGCTGTCGAGGAACTCGTGCAGGGGCGGATCGAGCAGGCGCACGATGACGGTCTTGCCGTCCATGGCCTTGAACATGCCGAGGAAGTCGCCCTTCTGGGCCTCGCCGAGCTTCTTGAGGGAATCCTGCTTGACGTCGTCGGACTCAGCGAGGATGAAGTTCTGGATGAGCTGCTTGCGCTCGCCAAGGAACATGTGCTCGGTACGGTCGAGACCGATGCCCTCGGCACCGTTGTCGGCGGAGAGCTGGGCGTCGGCGGGGTTGTCGGCGTTTGCGCGGACGCCGATCACGCGGCCACGCGAAGAATCCTTGCGGACCTCGTCTGCCCAGTCGAGGATGGTCTCGAGGTCGCCGCCGAGCTCGGGGCGGATCAGGGGCACCTCGCCCAGGATGACGTCACCCGTGGTGCCGTCGATGGAGATGATGTCACCCTCGTGGAGGACGACGTCGGTACCTGCGACCTTGCACTCCTTGTTGGGTGCGTCGATGTGGAGGGCCTCGACGCCGCAGACGCAGGGGGCGCCCATGCCACGGGCGATGACGGCCGCGTGGGACGTCTTGCCGCCGTGGGACGTGAGGATGCCCTCAGCAGCGACCATGCCCTTGAGGTCATCGGGCGTGGTCTCCCAGCGCACGAGGATGGAGGGCTTGCCGGCCTCCCTGAAGGCCCCCGCGTCGGCAGAGGAGAAGACGACGGCACCGGTGGCGGCACCAGGGGTGGCGTTCAGGCCCTTGGCGAGGACCTCGTACTTGGCCTTGGGGTCGAACTGCGGGTGCAGGAGCTGGTCGAGCTGCTCCGGAGCGACGCGCATGACGGCGGTCTCGCGGGAGATGCGACCCTCCTCGTACATCTGGATGGCGACCTTGAGCGCGGAGAGCGCTGTGCGCTTGCCGACGCGGGTCTGGAGCATCCAGAGCTTGCCCTCCTGGATGGTGAATTCGAGGTCCATCATGTCGGCGTAGTGGTCCTCGAGGATCTCGAAGACGTGATAGAGCTCCTTGCCAGCCTCCTCGAGACCAGGGGTCTTGGGAAGGTCGGAGATGGGCTCGGTGTTGCGGATGCCGGCGACGACGTCCTCGCCCTGTGCGTTCACCAGGAAGTCGCCGTAGCGCTCGTTGGTGCCGTCGGCGGGGTTGCGGGTGAACGCGACGCCGGTAGCCGAGGTGTCGCCCATGTTGCCGAAGACCATGCACTGGACGTTGACTGCGGTGCCGAGGTCATCGGGGATCTTGTTCTGCTTGCGGTAGAGGATGGCGCGCGGGGTGTTCCAAGATCCAAAGACGGCCTGCTCAGCAAGACGCAGCTGGAGGTACGGGTCGTGCGGGAACACGGGCTTGCCGTCAACGACGACCTCGGGGTACTTCACGGGGTCGACGTTATCGGAGAAGATCTGCTTGAACGTGACGACGAGGTCCTTGAGGTCGTCGGCGTTGAGCTCGGTGTCGAGCTTCGCGCCGCGCTCGGCCTTCTTGGCGTTGATGGCATCCTCGAAGAGCTGGCCATCGACGCCCATGACAACGCCCGAGAACATCTGGACGAAGCGGCGATAGGAGTCGTAGCCAAAGCGGGGGTTGCCGGTCTTCTTGATGAGGCCCTGGACGGAGTCGTCGTTGAGGCCGAGGTTGAGGACCGTGTCCATCATGCCGGGCATGGAGAAGGGCGCGCCGGAGCGAACGGAGACGAGCAGCGGGTCGTCCTTGTCGCCGAGCTTCTTGCCCATGCGCTTCTCGAGGTCCTTGCGGTAGGCGTCAATCTCGTCAAGGACGCCGTCGGGCCAGACGTTGCCGGCCGAAGAATAGGCGACGCAGGTCTGGCAGGTAATGGAGAATCCCGGAGGAACGGGAAGGCCGATGTTGGCCATCTCGGCGAGGTTGGCGCCCTTGCCGCCGGTGATCCACTTCGCCTCGTCGACGGTAGCGCCGGCAACTTCGGTCACGTTGTTGCCGTTCTCGTCCTTTCCGAAGCGGTACACGTGCTTCTCAGACATTTCACTCCCCTGTTCGTACAACCAGACACGCCTCGCGGCGCGCACTCACACAGCGGGGCCGTGGTTCAGGCCACCGCAACGCCCCATTCTAGACAGACCCATTTTCATGTGACTCCAAATTCAAGACTCAACCGGTGGACGGAGATATACGCCGGCGAACGCTCAGAAGGGGGGGCAGACGTTAGCCTGACCCCTCGAGCGGACGAAGCAACCAGCTTGGTATCTTACTCTTTTCCAGCGGGACGCTCTGAGTAGGTGGCGCCAATAGCATGGCTTGGCTCCTCGCCGGTAAGCGTGGAGATGACCGTGACAGCCGGGCCGAGAAGGTCGATGGAGGGAATGCCCCTTCTATCGAGCTCGCGGCGAATCTCGCGGCGAAGCTGACCATTGGCAAAGGTGTGGAAAACGGCGCTCGGCCTGTCCGGGTCAAAATTCTTGTCGAAGTAGTCTCGGACCTGCTCGACGCTCTCGACACCGGACACCCGAATGATCTCGACGGAACCGTCACCAAACTGTGCAGCAGCAGCCTCCACAACGGCCTTGGCAGTCTCTCCGCGTGCGTCGGAGAGCACGTAGATGGCTGGAATAACGTGGCCGAAGACGTCGTCGTCCAGATCAAGTTTCCTCATAGTCGATCCTCCCAAATGACACAATCGTGTGGGGACGTTGCTGCAAGTGTAACCGCTCTTGCACTACTTTCGCTTCGAAAGTACGCCAATATCGGCGACGTCACCAAAGACGCCAGCGAAACGGTTGAGAAGACGGAGCCTATTGTCCTTTACTGAGGGGTCCGGGTCCATCACGAGGACGTCGGTGAAGAATCGGTCGATAGGCCCGCGAAGGCCAGCCAAGGCCTCACAGGCGGCATCGAAGTCACCGGAAGTAAGGGCGCCAGAGACCTTCCTCTCCCCCTCCTCGCAAGCGGAAAGAAGCGCCTTCTCGGCATCGCCAAGAACGCTCGCGTCGACGTCCGTTCCAAGCGAGGCGTCGGCAAGGTGGGCAGCGCGAGCGTAGGCGGTGGCGAGGTCCTCGAAGAGCTCGGGGCTCTCGGAGCGTGCGCGATCGAGGGCAGCGGCACGACGCATAAACTCCTCGGGATCTATGACGCCCACGGAGCCGACGGCCTCAATGGCATCGGGAGCGATGCCCTCGTCCTTCGCAATAGCGGCGAGTCGCCCTTGGAAGAAGGATGCCACCGCAGAGGAGACCGCCTCGGAATCGAGCTCGATGCCCTGCCCCGCATAGGAGGAGAGCGCAAGGTCGATGAGGGGCTTCAGGTGGACGGACGGGATGGTACGCAGCATCACGATCACGCCGATTGCCGCACGACGTACGGCGAACGGATCGGAAGAGCCGGTGGGAGGCTCGTTAATCGCAAAGATGCCGCAGACGGTGTCCAGCTTGTCGGCAATCGCGACGCACTTGCCAACGAGGCCCGAGGGAAGCTCGTCGCCAGCGAAGCGTGGCCGGTAGTGCTCGCGGATGGCGTCGCAGACCTCCTGGGGCTCGCCGGCAGCCTTCGCGTAATAGCCGCCCATGACACCCTGCTGGTTGGTGAACTCGACAACCGCCTGGCTCACGAGGTCTGCCTTGGCAAGGTGCGCGGCTCTCTTGGCAAGGGAGCAGGTCCTCTCGTCAGCGCCCGAGGCCTTGGCAACCGCCTCGGCAAGGACCTCCATGCGGGTTACCTTCTGGCGCACGGTGCCAAGCTTCTCCTGGAAGACAACGGTGCCCAGACGCTCGACGAAGTCGTCCATGGGAACCTTGAGGTCCTCGTCGTAGAAGAACTTCGCGTCATCGAGACGGGCGCGAACAACGCGCGCGGTGCCATCGACAACCGTCGCCGAGACCTTGGGATCCGCATTCGAGACAACGACGAACTCACGCGTAAGGTTGCCACCGCGATCGTAGATTGGGAAGTAGCGCTGGTTCGAGAGCATCGACTCGCAGATGATCTCGTGGGGAACCTTGAGGAACTCCTCGTCGAAGGTGCCCACAAGAACCGTAGGCCACTCGCAGAGGTTCACCACCTCGTCAAGAGTGCGCTTGGGTGTGTCCACATGGCAGCCAGGCCGCTCGGCCTCGACCTGCCGGATGCCCTCGAGGATTGCCGAACGCCTCTCGTCTTCGAGGAGCACGCCGTTCTCGCGCAGAACGTCGACGTAGGCAGAGGGGCTCTCAACGACATGGTCGCCGGGGCCAAGGACGCGATGGCCGCGCGTGGCTCCCGCACTCTTGACGTCAGCGTAGCCAACGGGCACAACCTCGGAACCGAGAAGCGCGCAGATCCAGCGGATGGGACGCACGAAGGTCTGATGCTCGGAGCCCCAGCGCTGGCTTCTGTAGTTGGGCCACTCAATCAATCCAATGACCCGCTCGAAGAGGTCGGAGAGGATGGGCGTGGCTGGACGCGCGTCCACGTGCTTCTCGGCAAAGACGTATTCGCGGCCATCTGAGTCAACGCGGCGGGCAAGCTGGGAGGCGTCCACGCCAAACTTGCGGGCGAATCCCTGGGCGGCCTTGGTGGGCGCACCAGAGGCGTCAAAGGCGATGCTCGCAGCAGGCCCACGCTTGACCTCGTTGAGCTCCTCGGTCGCGAGCGCTACGTCGTGGACGTACGCAACGAGCCTCCTTGGAGACTGGTGCGTCTCTACCTTTCCGTGTGCGAGGCCAGCCTCGTCAAGACCCTTGCGCACGAGCTCCCCGAGCTGCACGACCGCATGGTTCAGCGGTGCGGAAGGCATCTCCTCGCAGCCAATTTCGAGCAGGAAGTCCCTCGTCTCGGCCATCTAGGCCCCCTCCCCCTTCGTGGTTGCGGCATCCTTCTTGCCAGCGACCTCAGCGAGGTATGCCTCGCAGCAATCCTTGGCAACAGTACGGACGCGCAGAATGTAGTTAGCACGCTCCGTAGCGGAGATGGCTCCACGGGAGTCGAGCAGATTGAACGCGTGGCTGCACTTCATCACGCAGTCATAGGCCGGAAGCGGGAGGTGCGCGTCGAGGCAGGAGTGGCACTCGGCCTCGTACTCGTCGAACTTCTCGCGCATGAGGTCGACGTTTGCAACCTCAAAGTTATAGACGGAAAACTCGCGCTCGTTCTCAAGAAAGACGTCGCCATAGGTCATGGGGGTGCCGTCCGGCAGATAGCTCCAGGTGATGCCGTAGACCGAGTTCACGCCCTGGGCGTACATGGCAATGCGCTCGAGGCCATAGGTAATCTCGACGGGCACGGGATCGACTTCGATGCCACCGACCTGCTGGAAGTAGGTGAACTGCGTGACCTCCATGCCGTCCATCCACACCTCCCATCCAAGGCCCCAGGCGCCAAGGGTAGGGCTCTCCCAGTCGTCCTCGACAAAGCGAACGTCATGCTCGGCCGGGTCAAGGCCGATGGCAGCAAGAGAGCCAAGATAGAGGTCTTGGGAATCCACGGGAGAGGGCTTGAGGAGCACCTGGAACTGATAGTAGTGCTGCAAGCGGTTGGGGTTCTCACCATAACGACCATCAGCCGGGCGTCGGCAAGGCTGGGGATAGCAGGTACGCCAAGCCGCGGGGCCAAGCGATCGCAGGAGCGTGGCCGTATGGAAGGTGCCAGCGCCCACCTCGGAGTCATATGGCTGCATAACGGTGCAGCCCTTGTCGGCCCAGTAGTGCTCAAGGGCCAGGATCATGTCTTGGAACGTAAGCGGACTTTCGCTCATATCCGTCCTTCCTCCAGGCAAAGACGCCGATGCGGTGCTAGAGCGCCCTTACGTCGGAAATCGGCCAATAGATGCAAAGTATCTTCGACGTCACAGAACTCACCCTCACTGCGCCAAAGTAGCGAGAGTCGAGCGAGTTGGTGCGGTTGTCACCCATAACCCAAATGCAGCCATCGGGAACTGTAAAGGGATAGGAGGTGCCTGCAGAGCCAGCCTGATCAGAAAGCGAGTAGCTTGGCTTGCCGAGAGTGTAGGCGGACTCATCGAGCCGGACACCGTCTACATAGACGTTCCCATCATGCAGGTCGACCGTCTGTCCGGCAACAGCTATGACACGCTTCACGAGGGTGGTTCCAGGCTCTCGGGGGCTGTCGAAGGTCACGATGTCGCCCGCCTTAGGAGATTCCCAGTTAAGCGAAACCTTCTCCCCAAGAAGCAGGTCACCCTCCTGAATGGTCTCCAGCATGGACCCAGAGGGAACCTCGTAGACCCCCACCACAAAAGTACGCAGAAGAAATGCCACGCCAAGAGCAACGAGGATGGTCACAATGACGTCGAGAAAACCGTTCTGTTTCTCCCCTTCTTTACCCTTGTCCATGCTACTCGCCTCCTGCTACAGAATCGTCGCCATCCAGGGTCCGAAGGCTCTGTCCGTCCCCCATCACCTCACGCGCAATCTCCCACTCGTCCCGAGAGAGACCCGCTCTGTCAAGTAGGTCCGGCCGCCAACGAGCAGTGCGTTCGATTGCGTTTCTCCTGCGCCACTCGTCTACGGCACCGTGGTCGCCAGAGAGGAGCACCTCGGGAACAAAAAGTCCATCATAGTCCGCCGGCCTTGTGTACTGAGCGTACTCGAGAAGCCCGTCTGAGAACGACTCATCTTTGGCACTCATTTCGTCCCCAAGCGCTCCAGGCAGAAGTCTCACTACGGCATCGATGACCACGAGTGCAGGAAGCTCCCCGCCGGTAAGCACGTAGTCACCAAGTGAGAGAACGTCATCAGCAAGGCTGTATGCGCGCTCGTCCATGCCCTCATAGCGGCCACACACAAAGAGCAGGCGCTCCTCGCGCGAAAGCCGCGCCGCCACACCCTCATCGAATCGTCTTCCACAGGGCGAAAAGAACACTACGTGAGGAGTGCACGTACCGCGAGACGAGAGATCGTGCACGGCTTCAAAGATGGGAGCAGGCTTCATGAGCATGCCCTGCCCTCCACCAAAGGGGGCATCGTCAACGGTGCGATGCCGATCGTGTGTCCAATCACGTAGGTCATACGCTGTGAACGAAAAGATGCCCTTCGCCTGTGCGCGTCCCATGATGGATGCGTTTAGGTAGGACGAAAAGACCCCTGGGAAAACGGAGAGGGTCTCGATAATCACTCTCTCTCACCACCATCTACCAGTCCAGATGGAATATGGACTGAGATTGGCCCTTTCTCGGGGAGAGCCAGGACAACCTGATCAACAACGGGAACGAGAACCTCGCCAAACGGCCCCTCAATAACCCAAACGTCATTAGCCGGCCCCACCATGACCTCCGCAATGGTGCCGAGGTAGCCAAGCTCCTGATCAGAGACCTCTCGACCAAAGAGAGCTTCGGCATCATGGAGTGCAACGTCATCTGGGAGATTGCTCTCGCGAGCAAGGAGATAGCGCCCACGCAACGCATCCGCGCTATCGATGTCTCCAACGCCCGAGAGCGAGACAAGCTGACCGTGGGCACCCTCCGTGACATTCGTAACCACGTGTGACCTCGGACCCTTGAGAAGAGGGGGCACCGCGAAGACCTCGAGGCCCTCGCGAACAAGAGGGGGAAGGCCGTGAACGGCAACCGTCACGACCTCCCCAGTTCTGCCGTGCGACTTCTCGACACGGGCTATGACTCTGTAACGCTCCCGCAAGATCGCCTAGCCTACAACCTCAACCTCAACCGAGGTCCCAACGCGTTGGCCAAGGGCACGCGCGAGCGTACGGATAGCCTTGATGGTACGGCCCTTACGGCCAATCACCCTGCCGGCATCCGCCTCAGCGCAGGTAACCTCGATGAGCGAACCCTCGTCGCTGTCGGTGACGTCAAGGGACACGGCACCCTCGTCATCAACGAGACCACAGACAATGTACTCGACAAGGTCTGCCACCTTATCAGAGGGCATCTCCTGCTCCTCGTTGACCTCGTCAGATATGGTGTCTTCCATGAGGCGCCCCTACTCGGCAGCGGCCTCAGCAGCCTCCTCGGCCGCCTTGGCAGCCTTAGCAGCGGCCTTCTTGGAAATCTTGGTCTTCTTCTCGACGACGGGCTGACCGTTGCGGACAACGTCGATGAGATGGGAGACGGAGTTAGTGGGCTGAGCGCCCTTGGAGATCCAAGCATCGGCCTTCTCGAGATCAATCTCGATGGTCTTGGGGTTAGTGAGAGGATTATAGCGACCCACCTGCTCGATGTAGCGGCCATCGCGAGGCATACGGCTGTCTGCGACGACGATGCGGTAATACGGGCGCTTTTTGGCACCATGACGGGCCAGACGAATCTTAACTGCCAATGAAAACTCCTCCATACGAGCGGTGCCCTGGTGTAGTGTCATGGCTGCACCGCATAGCCACATAGCAATAAGACATTCTACGCCCACGCAGCACATGCGCAAGTTGCAGATTTTGTGAACCATGTGCTTGCGGGCTGCATCGAGTTTGCGTTTAAGTGGGATTTAAGACTCACAACGTACGATTATGCAGGCAAGACGCAAATGAAGGAGGAACCCATGAACGTTCTCGTTGTCGAAGACGAGCGAAACCTCGCCGACGCCATTGTCCGCATTCTCTCCGACGCAGGTTACAACGCCGAGGCCGTCTATGATGGCACGTCCGGTCTCGCGAGTGCGAAAAGCGGTCTCTACGATGCCGTCATCCTCGATGTGATGCTGCCCGGCATGAATGGCTATGACGTGGTGCACGAGATGCGTCGTGCCGACATCTCGACGCCTGTTCTCATGCTCACGGCACTCAACTCAACGGAGGACAAGGTCGAGGGCCTTGACTCCGGTGCCGACGACTACATGACAAAGCCCTTCGATGCGCCCGAGCTTCTTGCGCGCCTGCGTGCCGTCACCCGTCGCAAGGGCGAGGTGATGATCGACGAGATCAAGTTCGCCGACCTCACGCTTGACCTCACAACCCACGACCTCTCCTGCGGCGACAAGAAGATTCACCTCTCTGGCAAGGAGTTCGAGCTCATGCGGATGCTCATGAGCGCCTCCTCTCGCGTCATCTCCAAGCAGGACCTCCTTACTAGGGTTTGGGGCGCCGATGCCGAGGCCTCCGAGAACTCCGTCGAGGCGTATATCTCATTCCTGCGCAAGAAGCTCGCGCATGTTGGGTCCAAGGTGCAGATCACCACGCTGAGGATGCTCGGCTATAGGCTGGAGCTCTTCGAGGACTAGCGGGCACCCGCTGGACCTTGTTGGGGGAGGTGCCCCGGATGCTGCAGAAGCTTCGCAGGGAGTTCGTTGTCATAACCATGGCCCTTGTTGGACTGGTTCTTGTGGTTGCCCTCGGCTCCACATTAGTGAGTAGCTACATGAACCAGTCACGTATGGTCTACTCGGCGTTGAACCACGGGCTCACGCGCGATCTCAACTTCACGCCTCGCTTTGGTGAGCCAGATGACGATGACTCCCGTGGCCCCAACTGGCTCACGCTCTCTGCGGATGTCTCGACCGATGGCACCATCATCGCGAAGAGCTCTTTCTACATCGACCCCAACGTCCTGACAAAAATCATTGCGAAGGCCATCACTTCGGACGAGGACTCTGGGCACGATTCGACCCTACACCTCTCGTGGATGCGAATGGAAAACGAGACCGGCTGGCGAATCTCAATCGTTGATACACAGTCGGTTGACGCGGCTCTCGCTCGACAGACCTTGGCGGACGTCGTGATAGTCATTGTGGCGATGATCGCACTCTTCGTAATTGTATGGATTCTCTCGGCGTGGATTATGAAGCCCATTCAGAAGTCCTGGGACTCTCAGCGTCGCTTCGTCTCAGATGCTTCCCATGAACTGAAGACGCCGCTCGCCGTAATCCTAGCCAACACGCAAATACTTCTGGATGACCCGCAGATGCCATCCGAGACCCGCACATGGGTCGAGAGCACCAATGATGAGGCAAGCCACATGAAGGCACTCGTTGAGGACTTGCTGACGCTCGCGCGAACAGACGAGGCCCAGGCAGATGGGGGGGCAAAGCGCATTCTTGCCCTCTCAGACGTGGACCTCTCTGAACTGGTTGACGAGTGCGCGATGGAGTTCGATGGCGTGGCCTACGAACGAGGGTGCTCGATTGAAAGCGACATCGAGCCCAACATCCATCTGCAGGCAGACCGAACGCAGATAGAGCGTGCGGTGAGAACTCTCATCGACAACGCCACCAAATACGCAACAAAGGGAACTGCCGTGCGTGTAAGCCTAAAAAAGGCCGACAAGCACTCGGTGCTCACCGTGAACAACGCAAGCTCCCCCATGGATCCCGAGGACCTCGAGCACATCTTCGATCGCTTCTATCGTTCGGACAAGGCCCGCAGCCGCGAGGAAACAGGAGGCTTTGGGCTGGGGCTTGCCATTTGCAAGGGAATCATTGACGCACACGGTGGAACCATCGCGGTTACGAGCACGACCCAGGGGGGCACTACCTTCACCGTCACCCTATAATCGGGCCATGGAAGAGAAAGCACGCGACATTCTTGAGTGGGACGGCTCCGCCGTTGGGCTGTTGGATCTTGACGCGTTTTTTGCGTCAGTCGAGCAGCTAGATCATCCGGAGTGGCGCGGCAAGCCCGTGATCGTAGGCGGGTCTGCCGAGCATCGCGGCGTCGTCTCCACGGCATCGTACGAGGCAAGGCGGTTTGGCGTGCATTCGGCCATGCCCTCTGCACAAGCGCGGAGGCTATGTCCAAACGCCATCTGGACTCGCGGCAACTTTCCCCGCTACCGTGAGGTGAGCGCAGCCGTAATAGACATCCTCTCAGACGAGACGCCACTCGTGGAACAGGTTTCCATAGACGAGGCGTTCTTCGATGT
>ERZ773013.1950-NODE-1950-length-11729-cov-27.132431_pt1 | contig 11729 bp, 9 predicted proteins | sample MGYA00511670_ERZ773013 | MGnify/ENA primary metagenome ERZ773013 (study PRJEB29015, sample SAMEA2738120) | human oral metagenome | biome: human oral; feature: human-associated habitat; material: saliva | place: China | collected 2257 ...
GTAGGCAGGCTGTGAGATAATATTGCCACTTATCGGAAGACAAGTTTAGGAATCTTCCAAGAAAGTCTTTCCGCAGTTCCTGACGCTGAAAAACCAAAATAATGGTCAGAAACATTGGGAGGAAAAGTCCTGCCAATCCCAACAATGGAGCTACCCATGTGCTTTCCGAATAAACTACATGATGACTTACATAACTTGCAGCAAACCAGAATATCCATGGGATAAGGGTTGCCAAGAGATAGAAAAGTACCGTATGGCGATACTTGATGACGATGTTTTCTTTCATGCTGTTTTATTTTTATATATATGTAATAATCCTGACAATCTGTCTGAGATCGCTGTAATTGCTACAATCCTTTTATTTCACCTGCAATGACTTATAATACGAGATAATAGGTGCAAAGATAATACAAAAATTTATATAATATAAGAATTGCATTCTTAAAGAAGAGCTCTAGGATTAGAACTGACAAAAGTATATATCGTGGGGCACGGGAGTACATTTCGTCAAATGCAGGAATATTACTTACTTTTAAAGTTCAAAGTTCAAAGGTCAAAGTTCCAAGCCTATACGGTTAGCGGAAAATTTTTATTTGTTATAAATTTATTTCTAACCTGTTCCCCGTAAATTCCTAACCATACATAAATTTATTGCAAACAGGTTAGAAATTTCACGCAAACAGCATCCGCATTTTTGGCGAATTATATCCCGGCTCAAATACCCTTTTGGCAAAGGTACATTCCATGCAATACAATCGTACTTCTTGTGTATGTAAAAACCATTTTATCAATCTATTGTTTCTGCTAAGACTGTCATAAAAAGTTTGCGAACATTTTTTTCTTATAACATGAGGTATTGCCCAGTGAAAGCTCGCTGCCGAAGACATATTCTGTCACTGCGCTCACCGTATCTACGTGCTGGCGAATGTGTATCTATCTGCCTGTAGATACGTATTGCACCGACGCTAAATACGCATCTGCCAGCAACGCTCACCGCATCTGTCGGCAAGGGAATACGTGTTCGCCAGCAGTTAGATACGTATTCAACAGAGACGCAATATGCATTCGGCAGGGACTGATACAAGACTATTCACTTGCACAAAACTTAAAGACATCGAAAAGAATCACTCATACGATGGGAAACTAAAAGGAAAATTGTACCTTTGTAGGCACAATCTTTATTAATAACAAACATAAGCAAAGTTATGAAACATTTACTTTCTATCCTTTTAGTTGCGGTAACACTAATTGGAACCAGCAGCTTCACGTATGAGACAACTTCTACCACCAATACTGAATCTATCAGCATACAGAAACAGAAGAAGCATAGTGGAAGAAAAACTCACAAACGTTCGAAAACACGTAAGTATAGAACTCGTAAGAATCAATCAACTCGCTCAGCCAGTATAGGCCAAACCGTGTATATCACCCCCACAGGTTCTTGTTACCATTCCACACCATCATGTCCGGCATTATGGCGTGGAAACTACTCTCGTATATCTTTAAGTTCCGCACGAAACGAAGGTTATCGTTCCTGCTCAAGATGCTATTAATATAAAGATATCGGATTCAAATTAACGGGTAGCAACCTCTAATTTCAATATAATAGAATTATGACATATTGTAAAAACTGCAGTTATCCGCTTAACGAAGGTTCTGAATGACTTTTCAGGATTTGGCTAGACACTTTTTTGTTATATTAGCTGAATAAGTAGACAGCCTTTTTGTAAGTCTACTGGAAAGCTAGACACAAGTTGAGAATCCATGCTGAAAAGCTAGTCACTTGGTCTTTATTGGATACGCAGAGTTTGTGGTTCGTGTTGCAAAACTGGATGCCCCTCGATGGAGCATTCAGTTTTATGCTTATTGAAATACACCTTCACTAGTGGTGTAGCGTAAGCACTGGCAGGGCCTTCTCACAATGAGTGCCAGCACAGTGTGCGTAGTCGTGGGAAGATTGGTTGTATTCTTCAAGAGACCTAATAATCTATTATCAAAGTCCACTCAAATAATCATATTCCTTCTTGTATCGTTCAATACGTTCATAATCCTTCTTTGCTGGATTAGGAATACGAGTAAGGTCCATATTGTGAGTAAGGTCGTGCATCTTTACTACTTTTGCAAGAGCATTGCTTTTAATTCGCTGAATATATGTTTCCCTATCAGACGCAAGGTGATGATTGAGCAAATGTAAAGCATCGGCAAGTTCAAGTCTATCAGTATCTGATAAGGGAGTTCCTAATTTCGCATCTAACAAGTTAAGTACTTCTTCAACAGAATGTGGAGTATCTTCACTTGCATCGTGTAGATAACCCACAACCTGCTCTTTCCAAGTACTTCCCATTTTGGCAACAGTCGTAAGATGGTCAGTGAAATAATCAATCCCAGCCTTGTCCACTTGCCCTTTGTGTAGCTCGCAAGCTAATACGGCAGCACATTGTACGATGTCCTTTTCTTGATTACCTAACATTGCTAAAATTGAGTTTATATGTAACAAAAATCTCTACAAGTCTACTCTGAGTGATTCTATCATAGCACAAAGATACTTCTTTTTATGAACACTTTAACCCTTTACCCCACCTAATTCCATAGTATTATATAAAACAAATTGCAGCAACCCATTACCGGACTGCTGCAATTATTTTAGTTTTAAAAATTTACTTCACTTCCTCAAATATATCCAACACTGATTACCAATTAGTTATATACGTCTGATACAAATAAGAAACACCATAAGTATCTTAAATGATAGGAAACTATATTTATCAAAGAGCAACTGTGCATATTTTCTAAACTTACACAATGTATTATGCTAAATAGGGGTTAATACGTGTATTTTAAAAACTCAAACAGAAACCATGCACTTGAATATGAGCACATCTTATGATATGTATCTCCCTTGTCACTATCTGCAAAATCAGATATGCTTTTGATCATCATGCACTTTTTCCCTAAGATATGAGCTGTCATATATAGACCATAACCCTCCATGTCTAAGCCACGAAGTTTCTGATTTTCTTTTAATAAATCCCCCATAAATCCTTTGTCTGCAACGACGTACGATCCACATGCACCAGGTTTGAAGTGTATGGAAGGATTTTTTTTCATTAGATTTAGATTTTTGACATCAAGTGCACGCAAGATAAGATTTTCTGGATGCTTCTCTTCCATGAAGGTATTCATCTTACCTTTCAGATCAAAATCACACTCCAACATTTTAGGATTTTTCTTGAAAAATGTACCATCTTCAGATTCACAGAGTTTCCCGCTCCCATAATCGTATTCAGATTCTGCTATGAATATATCACCAAAATCGATGGAGTCAATTTCTCCTTTTTTAAATCCTGCACAGATACCCGTCATGAATAATGATTCTATATTAAATAATGAGAACATACATGATGCCATTACTGAAGCAGCCTGCATTCCTGCCATATTATTACGTCCTGCAATAATTTTTAAAGTATGACCTAGTTCTGTACGAAGTTCTGCCTCAAAGAAATCATTGGAAATCCCTTCAATAGTCACCTTTTTCCATTCTAATCCTGAAGCAATCTTCATCTGCTCGAACTCTTCAGACAATGCACATATGACACCTATGTCATATTTATTCTTATTTTGGAGAATTGCTAATAGTTGTTCTTTCGTCGAAATTATTGCTTCTACTGCATTTTGGAGAACTTGTTCCCAATCATCCTTTTGCAAATCATAATGTATGAGTTTCCATAATTTATTTTCATATTTTCCAGTATTTGCAACAACTTTATCTTCATACTGCGACAACCCAATAACGTATATAGGTTTTTTAAAGCGTCCTATACGATACAATTCATTAATAAAATCTTCGCTTCTCCCTGGTTCAATAGGATCGTCATCGTTTACAGGAAGGACTAAATCCAAAAGAAGTAAATCATATAAATTCTTTGAAAGCTTATTCCTACCTGAATTAAGAGAACGAGCAATTTCTATATCGTCGGCATTGACCATACACATACCTGTAAGTACCGACACAACACGGTTTGTTTTATCCGTATTATCATCCATTATTAAAATCCTAATCATCGTAATATATCATTTAATTTTGACAACAATTCTTCTTTCCAATCTTCGTTTTTCAAATTGAAGTAAACGAATCCCTTGTAAATATCTCCATATTGAGCTTCAAAACGTTCATCTAATGCATTAATACGTACTCCATCTACAAAACTCTCATACATGGTAACAATGATGACTGGAGTTTTTATATGACGAAGCTTCATAAATCTTAATATGTTAGCCCCAGCTAATGGTTCTTGCTCACCATTGTCATCTCTTTTTGTATCATAGGTATTCATACTGACATCTAATAAAATAATATCATATTCACTACCATGAAAGATAACCTCTTGTTGGGCTGTATTATAAGACTGCCTATCTGTTAAGCAACTTTGCTTGACATTGTTGATACAAAAATCCCTGATATGTTGGAGTTTGGTTGAATTATCTTCTATTATCAATATTTTTCTCATTTTGCTTTGAAATTGCATAATTTAATAATAACATTTGTCATGCATATTCCTTCAACTGCATTCATTGTGATGGAATTCTCTTCGCAAGCAAGATCTTGTTTAAGAATTTTATTAATTTTGGCTATACCACTTCCTCCCTCTCCTATTGCGGAAGATGTATTGCGAAGTTTTTCTTCAAATATCATGTTTAAATTATTGGGATCTTCAGAAGTATCGTTTACGAATTCGCATCTGACTTCATCAGGTGTTATTTCTATATTCAGTGTAAAGTGGCGCTTTCCATCTGTTGCATCAACACTATGTTTAAACATATTATAAAAAATATTTCTCATAATATCTGCATAGTGCATAACATAATTAGACTTTATCATAAAGGATTCTCCCTTAATTGATAGTTGATCATCTGTTTCACAATTTGTATTTGATAACTTGATAGTATTATAAACTTGATGAGATATCGCCTTGAAATCAACGTCTTCAAGTTTTGGCTGGGATACATTGAACCACCTAGATACTTTTTGTATTTTTAGGTTTATAGCCTCGGTAGCTGAGCGTATTCGAGAGAGCATCTCAGTACGTGCATAACCATCTGGCATATTATCTTTTATAGTACTTTCAAAAATTTCTATAGACGAACGAATCTCGTTCATGAAATCATTGTCTATATAATTTCTAATGTTTTCCAGACTCTTTTCCGTTTTCTCCCAAAGCCATTTAAACGTTTGCTGGCAGAAAAAATATTTGTCTCCATTGTTTAATTTAAGAGATAAACCAAACTCCATAGCTTTAAAAGCACACTCCTCGGTAGTTGCATCATAGACAAATAACCCATTGGGTTTTTCTTTCTTGTCGTATATTTGAAGCTTTTGCTTAATCAAATATGTAACAGCACTATCAAAGCTCTTAGAGAACTCTTTAAGTGCATTATTAACAATTTGATGTTCTGTGTGGTTTAAGTTAAAGGTATTTGTCCAATACACGTCATTTTGGTATTCTTCATCCTTAATTTGAAGTATAAGATTCCTCTGCCCCATCTCTGGTCTTAGCATGCTCTCCAACTCTCCATGGCGGACACGCGTACTTAAATATGCAACAAGCCCATAGTCGCTATTAAGGAACTGTTCCTTTATCTCACAATAAAGGTTATTGAACACTTCATACAATCCATTGCTATTAATCGAAATCTTCGTATTAGTCTTTTCTTCATACCCTTTTGAATTCTCAAAAAAAGACGAGCCACTGAAATTAACAACATAGATATTCTTCCTTTGAGAAACTACGGTATCTACCAATAACTTATATCTATTAAATAGACCATCAATCTCAGCAAGTTTATAATTTATGATAGCATCCTCATTTGCATATATTTTATTTTCATCCATATTTCTTGAAAGATTATAAACGAGTAAGGCATCGTCAACTTTCTTTAATTGCTCTTGAAATATCTCTTTCTTTTGTGAATTTAATGAGATGTTATATTGAAGGAGTTTTTTTCTTTCAGATAATCTCTCTTTAAAACTATCGATAATTGAATAATGCTTCAATATTTCATCATTATTTAATAGAGAAAATAGAAGTTCGACTTTCTCTTTACCATTAGAACTCACATCTATCACCTCTGTTAATTCTGATGGCTTGTTTATATGATTTAGTTCACATAATTCTAACAAAATAAAACTCTTATCTACAGATTCCTTACACGTAAGTATAACAAATATCAACAAGTTTATATTTCTTCTTATTCCTTCATAGAGTTTATTTTGTAGCATTTGTATAATAGATAATGTGTCTACCTTGGCAACAGATGCCACATCTTTTACATAATAGTCAACATATAGATCTATCGCTTTTTGGACATTCCCATCTCTAAAAAGACAATCTACCATCTTTGCGACGGCAGTTTGCCTAATTGGAACATATTCCTTTGCACCATTATAAAGGTTTTCTGCGTGTTTAAAAGCGTCAGAGAACATATTTTTTTTATAGTAATACTCGGCGTTTATTGGCTCTGCTATATGCAATGGCAATGATAAGATATCTACTTGCTCATTCCTAATGCGTTTTTTCCAAATATCACAAGCTACGGAATTTATACCATACAACTTATATTTTTCTATGTATGATATTGCACTATCAACATCATCCCACATTCTTGAGAAAATAGGATCATAATACATGATATTCATTAATGTTAAGCGATGATTAACATGTTCATTTGATTCTGTTTTGTAAAAAGAATCTAATCCTGCAGCTATTGTGAAAGAATAAATATTCTTGTTGAATTGATATAATGAATAAAGATTTTCTTCTACATTCTTGTAGGTAAGAACATTGTAGATACCTTTACTTATACTATTAATTGGAGCATCGGGTTCTTGTTTATATGGAGTTTCATATCCTTGTTTAAGGTATATAAGAGAACGCGTATAGAAAATAAAAGAATCAAAGCAACAGGCAGGATTCTCTTCCATAATATGCTTTGCGTAATCACGACATTTGGCGTATTCACCAGAATAATAACAATCAAGCATATCTATATAGCGTTGATTGTAATATCCTTCTATTTTTCTCCCAGTCAAGGCGATTACGGAATATAGGCTCTTATCTTTGGTTTTGTTAAACAAATAACATCCTTTTGCAATAATATCTTTGTTGTATGGCTCTTTGACTAGTACGCTTTTTATGATGGATACCAGAATCAAATATCTATCTACCAAAGCTGATAATGATTCAAACATTATAGGTAGCGACAGATCCGTATTGGTATACTGATTGTAATAATTTAATCTAAATAATACATATTTATAATAATCCTCATGTAACTCTGTCCTATTACGTTTATATAATGCATTCAGATCCTCATCAAATTTATAAGGAGATAATTTCTTCTGAGTGCGTTCATAAAGACTATATAGTACAAATAGAATATAGTTGTTGTTTTCTTCGCAAGAATGTAGTGTTTCAGAAATAAAGGTCAAACATTTCTGGCTTTCTCCTTCATGTTCATATAAAAGGCATTTTGTTTCATAATACCATAATGAAACTCCCAACTTATTCTTCACCTCCTCAACAATGTTGTGTGATTTCTGATAATTACCAAGAAGAAAACAATTCTCAAATTGAATCTTTTGTTCTGCAAACCATGCAATATTTGACCATTGTCCCCTCATATAAGAAAGAATCCAATTAATCTCCGCCAACACAGAGGATGGTCTAAAAAAAACGGGTGCTTTCTTACATAGTTCAGTTAGAGTTTTAGGATAAAGAATTCCCTCAATATCATTAGAAACTGTGGTGTAAGTCCTCTTTACACAATCTACAACATCACGAATTTCTGTGATGTCTGAGAGGGATTTTAATGAGTTAATAGCTTTAGCTTTAGAATGGGTTCTAAAGGTATTGAGGTATAATTGTTTTAGATGATATGTTTTCATTTTTAATATTTTTTGTTCAAATATAAGGTTTTAAACTCAATTATTGGTATAAAAATATCTCTTTTTATACTTAATTCTTTCTGTTCATAATAGTATGAATAATCAATACCCTTCATGAACATTTCTCGGTCATCAATCTTGGTGGTGAGGGCTGGCTGTACCAAAGCTTTGATGTGTATACTATCAGAAACACTCTCACGCATTGCGGTCAGATAGTCGTTCTTGTCTATCTGACTCCAATCCACACACCGTTTGAGAGAACGCTTCAGCATGAGGTTAAGCCAAATACGAGTGCTACGACCGTTACCTTCCATAAAAGGATGCGCAACGTTGCATAAATTCGGCTGCACTCGACCATTTGTGAACGAGTTCACATGGTGCTCATTGGCACGAATTTTCATTTCAACATATTTGTCCATTATCTCATCAAAAGTAGTTTCGGGCATTCGCTCTATTGTTTGCAAGGTTTCAGGAAAATGCATACAATTAGCAAAGGTAAAACCACCTTTTGAAATATTCTTCGTGCGGATTTGCCCTGCAAAATCGTACAGTCCTCCAAAGAGATAAGCGTGTATCTGTTGCAGACACTTAATGCTCCCAGGCTCTACCGTTTTCAAGAGTCCACTCTCAAAAAGTTGATAGGCTTTCTTCTTGCTCTGTCCATCAATGGTATTGTCGCTGTAAGTAAACCAATCAAGAAATCCCATTGCCTTGACATTGGGTATTGCCTTTGCCAACAAGATTACTCCCTCACTATCTAACGTATCTGTCAATCGTTGTTTCCCATCAGGAGCTTGCAGTTTCAACTGGTTAGTAGCACTAACCAGTTCGTTATTCTCTTTCTTCAACTTTGTTTTGAGATACTTCCAATAGTTCCTCGTCTTTTGATAATCATCTTGCTCGTTAATCGCAGCAATGATGTCCAGTACAGAGAACCACCACTTACTATGTTTGTCGTCCCATACCGCCCTAACTTCATGGTCGTTGAAGAATCGAATTGATTTCTTATATTGTTCTTTATCTTCTACCATAAATGCTCATGTTTTATCAGAACAAAGCAATTTTTCAACATCATTAATAATATTAGTATTTATTTCTTGTGGTGAGAATCTTACTATGCGAGTATTTGGGTCAAATATTAAATGAATAGAATCACTATTTGGCAAACACTTGGCAGAGATAGCAAATTTTCTTATTGAGTCAGCTTTTTCCTTGAAGCTAATAACAAGAATATCAAAATCTTTTTCATTATACTTTACACGGCGATTATAATTACCATCATGTAGCTGTAATTCTATTTCTTTTATTTTAAGTGAATAGCGTTTCATAAATAAATTAGATTTTAGTTGTTTAGTTCTTTGCTTTTAATCTCCCAATAGCCATTGCGCTTACCATTTTTGCGTTCAATAATGCCACGTTCTGACAAACGCGTTGTCATACGTTTTACGGTTCGCTCAGACTTACCTATATGCACAGCAATTTCCTTTTGTGTTGCTTGTGGTTTCTCCTTGACAAACTTTATAAGTGCAACTTCTTCCAAAGTGCAATCCAAAGTGTCATTATGGCTCTTTGGAATTTCCAAACTGGCACTTTGAACCAATTGCTTTGGTGCTTCTATATGTAGAAGTCTGTTCTTTAGTTCATTCTGCTCATTTAATATCAGGTTACGGAAGAACGCTTCAAGATATTGTGTTGTCGCAAAAATCCCTTTAGGCATATTGTTATAGTTGGCACGAACCAGTGCATTGCGGAAGTACCACGAATAGTGAGCAAAGGTTTCGTTGCTGATGTCAAAACCAAATGTGCGCAGATACTTGATAGTGAAGACTGCTGTTGTACGAGTATTACCCTCACCGAAAGGGTGAATTTGCCAAAGATCTGAAATAAATTGAGTAATATGATTCACGGCTTCCATTGTGTCATGGTGTCTATAATTGTATTCCTTTTCACGGGCAAAGTCATAATCCAGCGTCTCACGGATACTATCCGCACCTGCATACAGCACAGTTTCTCCATTCAGTACCCATTCCTTTTTAGTAATATTGTAATCTCTTATCTTACCAGCGTGTTCATAGATACCTTCAAACAATCGGCGATGAATAGAAATATATTCTAATGGCGAGAACGTAAAACTCTGCTCGGATAGCAGTTCGGTGATACGAGCCGAAACCTTATCAGCTTCTTCTGTTCTGTCTTCTATATCCTTACGAGCAACCTTTGATTCATAGTAGCTATTGACAAGCTGCTTTACCTCTCCAATCGTAATATCGCCCTCAATATGTTGACGAGCTGTTTGAAGCAGATAGTCTGAAGTCTTCAGCCCATCAACAGCCTGCAAGCCAATAGCTGTTTGCCACACATAACTTTTCTCTCGCTTATGCGGTTCGCTCTGTCGGATATATTCTTCAAAGTCAGTCATCTTGCTACCTAAATTAAATGTCCCAACATTAATTCTTAACTTTCTTATCCACAAACACAATAAGGTCAATTGGCTCAACTTGCAATATATCGGCTATCTGAGCAATCATATCAAGACTCGGTTGACGGTGGTTGCCCACATAGGCATTGACCATTGCAAAGCTCTTGCCCAATTGCTCTGCTAACCACGTCTGCTTAATACCTTTCTCATTAAGTACCTCTTTGATTCGATTGTTTGGAGTTTTCATAATTATTCCCTTATCAATTACAAAAATAACAAATATTATTTGATAAACAAAAAATGAGGAGTTTACTCAAACAAAATTGAGGGATTCTCTATAATTTCAAGCAATGACATTTCTACAACCCCGTGTTCCATATTCTCCATATATTTATGTGAAGATTTATGATGTGTCATAAATATCATTTTTATCCGATAAGATTCATCCATAGATGGGTAAATCTTCTTTAGTTGCATTTTTTCTTTATCCAACCACTCACATCGCTCGTAAACATGAATAAGTTTATATCTATATGTCTTTATTGCACACAAGAACTCATAGGGTGTGCGGCATTCTATAAAGTCTTTTAACTCAATGCCTACTATCACTTTATTTTCATCATTTTTTAGTAATAAATCAAAATCGCCTATATTTTTATCTTCATTTACCAAAACCTCATTTTTCCCAATTTTTACTTCCTTCTTAATATCAGAATTAGGAAGTTCTTTACTCAGGAAAACAAACACTGCTTCATTAAAGGCTTTACCTTTCTTGTCATTTACCTTACTTTCAAATGTTGTCATTTCCTTTGATGAACATGATAAGCGACCATTCCTTATCCTTTCGTACAAGACAATGTGTGAACGATATATAGATTTATATGAATAAAGTACATGTCCGTCATATATTATCCAAGGTCGGGTAGCAAGTTCTAATTTTCTATTATGACGAGTGGCATAAGTATCTGAAAAATTAAACTTTTTATCACGCCCTATTTGTTGTGCTAACTCACCATATAGCATAAAATGTTCTTTAAAAGGTTGGTATTTATCTGTACCTATACCATTATTTCTAAATTCTTTTTCTATGTATATCTCATCTATTAATTTTCCTTCTTGTATATCTTCCAGATGTTTGAACAAATATGTACCTACGATAGCGTCTAAATATCCATCGCCTACAAATTCCAGCCGCTCATTGCACTCTACAGAACTGAGTTTATTTTCACGACAATAGGAACTATGGGTAAGGGCTTTTTTTAAAAGCCCTTTATCCATAAATTTGTATTTAATTTTCTTCTCAAAATCTTCACTATTTACCGTCATCATTGCCATATTCCCGAACGAATTTTTCTATGGTACCAATAA
>ERZ773013.1951-NODE-1951-length-11725-cov-2.536332_pt1 | contig 11725 bp, 10 predicted proteins | sample MGYA00511670_ERZ773013 | MGnify/ENA primary metagenome ERZ773013 (study PRJEB29015, sample SAMEA2738120) | human oral metagenome | biome: human oral; feature: human-associated habitat; material: saliva | place: China | collected 2257 ...
GACCACTACCTCGTAAAGCGTTCTCAATGGATCATCGGTGGTGATGGTGCTTCTTACGATATCGGTTACGGTGGTCTCGACCACGTGCTGGCTCAGGGGCAGGATGTGAACATCCTCGTGCTCGATACTGAGGTGTACTCCAACACGGGTGGTCAGTCGTCTAAGGCTACACCTCTGGGTGCTATCGCTCAGTTCGCTGCCAGCGGTAAGCGCGTGAGCAAGAAGGATCTCGGTCTGATGGAGACAACCTACGGCTACATCTACGTGGCTCAGATCGCTATGGGTGCCGACAACAACCAGTGCCTGAAAGCCATCCGTGAGGCAGAGGCTTATCCGGGCCCGTCTCTCGTCATTGCCTACGCTCCTTGTATCAACCACGGTATCAAGGGTACCAAGGAAGAGAAGCGTAGCATGGGTCGCTCACAGCGTGAGGAGCAGCTCGCCGTGGAGTGCGGCTACTGGCATCTGTGGCGCTTCAACCCGGAGCTCGCTGAGCAGGGTAAGAACCCGTTCTCTCTCGACTCCAAGGCTCCACAGTGGGATAAGTTCCAAAACTACCTCTCCGGTGAGGTCCGCTTCTCTTCTCTGAAGAAGGCTCGTCCTGAGGAGGCTCAGGAGCTCTTCGAAGAGACTGAGAAGAGCGCTAAGCGCCGTTACCAGTCGTACGTCCGTAAGGCCGCTGAGGATTGGAGCGAAACGTTTTAATAAAACGATAAAGCCTCTCCCCAAAGGGGGTGATTACCATAACTTCTGTAAGGGTGGCCCGCAGGGCTACCCTTTCTCATTTCATGCAGAGCCGCAGAGAATAATAACGTGATTCAAAGTCTTTTGGGAGACGTAAAGGCTTTTTGCAGATTCTTCACCCCCCGGAGGCTCCCCGGCCGAAAGCCTTCTCTTATTAATGCTGCGGCTCAAAAGTCCAACCTCTGTGGCTCAATATCGCTCTGTGGATCTGCGAGAAAACGCCAAAATACTATTACAAGGAATATTCCAGGAATATTCCAGTAAAAAACTTCACGGAATGTTTGGTTGAACGATAAAATATTCGTACCTTTGCATTCATAAATCAGAGAAACGGTGCGTTGTCCGAACGGTCAGGTACTGGTCTGCAAAACCACTCAAGGCGGTTCGACTCCGCCACGCACCTCCAAACACGTTAAAGAGCGACCAACAGATTGGTCGCTCTTTTGTATTTTTCAATGGTCCTAGTCCCCCTCCCTAACTCCTAACTCTCTCAGCGGTTCCATGACGAACGCACGCTGATGCATCAGGGGATGCGGAATCTTCAGGTCAGGCCCATCGATGTGAAGGTCATCATAAAGGAGGATATCGATATCGATGACGCGGTCCTGGTACTCACCGTTAATGCTCTTCCCCGTGCGTCCCAGTTCCTTCTCGATGCGCTGGGCGGCCGCCAACACCTCATGAGGTGAAAGCGTTGTCTCACAGCACACACAGGCATTGATGAACCTATTCGGCGAAGAGAAGCCCCACGGCTCCGTCTCGTAGAGCGATGACTTCTTTGTGACATGCCCCACACGCTTATCGAGCAGCTCCACGGCTTCGCTTACGAGCCGCTTCCGGTTGCCGATGTTAGAGCCGAGACTAAAATATACTGTATGCATTAATCTACTATCAACAGACTGTCTCCGAAGCATCCGAACTTATATCCGTGCTCGATGGCGAGACGGTAACACTCCATGACGTTCCCGTAGCCGCCGAAGGCAGCTGTAGCCATGACAAGCGTTGACTCCGGATGGTAGAAGTTAGCGATCATCGTATCAGCGAGCTGATACTCGTACGGTGGGAAGATGAACTTCGATGTCCAGCCGTCATACTCTTTGAGGTATCCGTCTGTTCCCGTGGCTGTCTCCGTAGCCTTCGCCACGCTGCATCCCACGGCACAGATATGATGTCCTGCATCCTTCGTCTTGTTCACGATGTCACAGCACTCCTTGCCTACGATCATCTGCTCGGAGTCCATCTTATGCTTCGAGAGATCCTCGACCTCGATCTGCGAGAAGTTGCTCAGGCTGCAGTGGAGCGTGAGGAATGCGGTATTGATACCTTTGATCTCCATACGCTTCATCAGCTCACGACTGAAGTGAAGGCCAGTGGCAGGCGCCGTAACGGCACCCACGTTCTTGGCGTATATCGTCTGGAAGTTCTTCATGTCCTCTTTTGTCGCATGCGCATGGACGTGCATGTTCTCCATGCCAGGCTCTGCCGGACGGTTGTTAAGAATATATGTAGGTAATGGGCACTCGCCGAGGGCATAGAGGTCATGCACGAACTGATCGTGCGGACAGTCGTAGAGGAACCGGAGTGAACGGCCGCGGCTCGTTGTGTTGTCGTAGACCTCAGCCACCATCACGCCCGCATCATCGAAGAACAGTTTATTGCCGATACGGATCTTACGTGCGGGCTCCACGAGGACATCCCACAGATGGGTTTCCTCATTGAGCTCACGGAGCACAAAGACCTCGATTTTTGCATCCGTCTTCTCCTTCGTGCCGTAGAGGCGTGCGGGGAACACCTTGGTATCGTTGAGGATGAACGTGTCACCCTCGCCGAAGTAGTCGAGTATATTACGGAAGTCGAGATACTGCCCTTTGATGGGTTTCCCCCCCTCATCCCTCCTGAAAAGTTCAATCTCGCCGGTAGTACGATGAAGCACCATCAGGCGCGACTCATCACGACGGTAGGCACGGTAGGTCTCCTTCTGACCGTCTGCATTCACAAACTCACGCTCAACACTGTGAGGGTACAAAGCCACAAGCTCCTGTGGCAAGTTGAAATTGAACTGTGATAACTTCATATCTTGTCTTTTAGCCACCCGTCAAAGTGGTCGAAATCTATGCAATCGTTTACTGTTATATCTCCTACGCGGGTACGGCGCAGTGCTGTAAGATATGCTCCGCTGCCAAGTACGCGTCCGATGTCACGTGCCAGGGCACGGATATAGGTTCCTTTCCCGCAGACGACGCGGATTGACATCTGTGCGTGCTCCCTGTCGAAACTGGTCAGATCTATCTCATCGATGTGGATATGCTTTGGCTTGAGCCTCACCTCCTCACCGTTGCGCCGCAGTTTGTAGGCGCGGTCTCCTCCGATCTTCACGGCACTGTAGGTCGGCGGCACCTGGTCGATGTCACCGATGAACTGCTTGAGGGCCTCGAGAATCATCTTCCGCGTGATATGCTCCGTGGGGTAGGTGTGGTTGACCTCATGCTCCATGTCGTAGCTGTCTGTCGTGGCTCCGAGCTGCAGTGTGGCCCTATACTCCTTTGTATGGCTCTGCAATGTCTCTATCTGCTTCGTACAGCGCCCTGTGCAGAGGATGAGCACGCCCGTAGCCAACGGATCAAGGGTGCCGGCATGTCCCACCTTCACCTTCCGTCCCACAGCGTGAGAGAGGAGATAACGGCAGTGAGCCAGTGCCCTGAAGCTGCTCATCCGATAAGGTTTGTCGATGGCGATGATCTCTCCCTTGATAAAATCCATTCAAGTTCTCCTATGAATTTATTAATCAGGGAGTTAGTCGAACAGCACCATGCTGTGGCCTGTCAGCATCCAGATGAGGATGAAGACACCCACGACGATACGGTACCAGCCGAACGCCTTGAATCCGTATTTAGCGAGGAAGTCGACGAACCATTTCATGGCAAAAAGCGCAACGATGAATACCACGATGCTTGCTACGGCGAGCAGGAAGAGGTTCTCTCCTGTAGCCCAGCCTCCACCTACGGCATCCTGGCCCACGAAGAGGTCATGGACATCGAGCGCTGTGGCTGCTGCCATGGTAGGCACGGCGAGGAAGAACGAGAACTCAGCGGCACGACGGCGCGTGAGCTTCTGGCACATACCTCCGACGATGGTAGCCATCGAACGGCTCGTGCCCGGGATCAGCGAGAAGCACTGGATAAGTCCTATCCAGAACGCACGGCGCTCCGTGACTTTATTCTCCTCACGCCCTTTGTTGAAGATGCGGTCGCAGAAGAGCATGAAGATACCACCGATGACAAGCATCACCGGCACGATCCATATAGCATTGGAGGGGTTGAGCATGAAGTCGATCATTCCCGACTTCTTCACGACGAGACCTATGATGCCCGTTGGGATGAATGCCACGAGCAGCACCCAGTAGAAGTACCACTTGTGCCTGATCTTCTGCCACCGTGTGCTCCCTGCGGGGGCCGGGGTGTGGTCGAGACGAAAGAACCTGTTCCAGTAGAGCACGACGACGGAGAGGATGGCACCGAACTGGATAATGATGGTGAAGGCGCGGACGAATGCTGAGTTCTGCACACCCAGGAGGTTCTCAGCAATGAGCATATGGCCCGTAGACGATACGGGGAGAAACTCGGTGAGCCCCTCCACGATCGCGATGATAATAGTCTGAAAGAGTGTCATCAATCTTTCGGTTTACGGATGATAGAATAAATCATGGCGATGAACCCAAAGAAACAGACGACAGGCGCCACTTTGATGCGTCGGAAACTGAAGATGTCGGGATTGTAAGCCTGCTCCGTAGAACCCGGACCGCTCATGAGGATGAAGCCAATGATGACAATGGCGAATCCAATAGCGAGGAGGAGGAAATTGATACGGTCGAAAGCATAGTTGCGGCCACCTCCCACGTGCTTCTCCGATGTAGCGGAGACTACTTGCTGTGATTGTTTGTTCGATGACATAATATTATGTGTATTCTATGATGATATATTGATTACCATGCAGTGGGTGGCCGGTACAAGACCGGCCACTGCAACTGATACCGCATTCATTATCTCAATCCTTAAATCTTATACAGGTCACCGGCTTTCATACGCAGGAACTTGTTGACAGAGATGTTCGCGCAGATCACCGTGATGATGATGCCGCTGAGGAGCACGGAGAGACCCGTGATGAGCATCTCACGCCATGTCACGATTGTGACGATCCCCTGCTCATAACGATAGAGCGCATACATACCGAGACCCAACACGATGCAAGCGAGGAGCGCCGCGATGACACCCACACAGACAGCACTCCACACGAAAGGCCGTCGGATGAAACCCCAGGAGGCGCCCACGAGCTTCATCGTATGGATGGAGAAACGGCGCGCATAGATTCCGAGGCGCACGGTGTTGTTGATGAGCGAGAATGAGACAAATGTCAGCAGGATAGCGAGCACGAGCATCGCCATCCCTATCTTTGTCAGGTTACGGTTCACCGCATCGACCAGGTCTTTCTGATAAGTGATATCGGAGACTTTGGGGTATTTCTTCAGCTCCTTGGATATCCACACAAGCGAGTCGTTGTTGGCATAGTCACTCCTCAGTGTCAGTTCGATGGAAGAAGAAAACGGGTTCACTCCGTCAGTGAATGTCGACGGATCGGTTCCCATCTGCCTGGCGGCGTCGTGCAATGCTGACTCCTTACTGATGAAATGAATGGTCTTGATATAAGGGCGCTGTGCGATACTACGCATGATAGTCTGTGCCTCGTTGTCCGTCATGTCCTGTTCAAGCATCATGGTGACAGTGAGGTTCTCTTTCACATAAGCCGAGAGGTTACGGCCTGTGAGCGTGGAGAACACTACCAGGCCGAGAAGAATGAGCACCAAGGCTGTACTGATGCAGAGCGTCACGGTCTGCAAGCGTCCTGAGCGTCCAGTGCTCTTAGTATGTCTTTTCTTCATTATCGAATATCGATTTTCAATATGCTATTATCAAACAGGCAATATCTACCAAATGTTATGGCAAAGGTACTTATTATTAATCGAAGATGTGCATGATTAACGGGGATTAACATCATTATCATCGCCCATGGTACTGGTTATTTCGTTGTATCCTGCTCGTTGATGAACCCGTGGCGGTAAGCGTAGAGGAGCTCCTCAAGATCAGCGATCTGCGCCCGCAGTTCCTTACCCTTGTCAGTATCGGCCACAAGCATACGACGCTGCGACATCTCCACGATTTGTGTCGTCGACTTAATATCCGTACCACGGAGAATAGCATCCTCAGTGCTTGTGAACGGCTCATGCTGAACGAGCTGGAAGCCACGACTGTGATAGACAAGTGTGTATCCTGCGATACCTGTCTCACGGTGATAAGCCTGCGAGAAGCCACCGTCAATGACCATCAGTTTACCGTTGGCCTTGATGGGACTCTCTCCCTTGACCGCTTTCACGGGGACGTGACCATTGATGATATGGCGGTTAGGATCGGTGATACCAAAGGCTTTCATGATATTGTCACAGATCTCCTCCTTGTCACGCAGCACAAAATAGTTGCCTTTTTTCTCCTCATGTGTCTCCTTCTCGCGGATGAAATAACGCTCGAAGGTCGCCATCTTCGACTTGTCGAAAAGCGGACTGTCAGGACCGCACCACAGATACATGAAGTAGTCGATGGCATAGTCTTTCTGCTCCGGCGTAGAGTCGCTCTGGAACGCACTGCGGATGAGCATCCCCACATCGGTGAAGAGCTGCTGACCACTGCACGAATGACCCGGATAGATCTCCACTTCCTTCAGTGATCCATCCTCATTGAGGGGAATGGAAGCATGGAAGAGAAGGTTATTGTTCCAGATGGCGTACATACAACCATGGGAGAGCATGAGACGGATATGCCTGTGAAGCTTCTCACTGACCTCGAAACTGTGGTGAAGTTTCGCCACGAGGTCAGCCTCCTCCTTCGTAAGTGTATCAGGATCCTTGGGGTCTACTGTAGGGAAGGAGCAACTCGTCAACTCATACTCGTTACCGTCGAGCATGATCGTGCCCTTCTTGTAGTTGACAGCATTGAGGAGCTCACGGTCCTGCATCTTCCATTCGGGGTGTTTCTTGTAGAGCTGACTCTCAAGCTTGAACTGTATCACGGCAATGGCCTTATGCTCCTTGGCAATGAGCTGTCGTGTCTTGTCATCGATAGCTGCCGAGCCTCCGTCCGTCTTTGGGAGGAACTCCGTACAGGGATCGTCTCCGTAAGCCTCCATGGCGAAAGTCGCCAACGGCACGAGGTTGATGCCATAGCCATCCTCGAGCGTCACGAGGTTGGCATAGCGCAGGGAGAGACGGATGACTGACGCCATGCATGCGTCGTTACCTGCTGCAGCGCCCATCCACAGGATATCGTGGTTGCCCCACGTGATGTCCCACGAATGATAACCTTCGAGGAGATCCATAATACGGTAGGCACCTGGGCCACGGTCGTAGATGTCGCCGAGGATATGCAGTTGGTCGATAGCCAGACGCTGTATGACATTGGAGATAGCCACAATAAAGTCATCAGCACGCCCTGTAGAGATGATGGTGTCGACGATGACGTTCACATAGTTGGCTTTGTTCTTATCCTCGGGACGCTCATGGAGCAACTCCTGGATGATATAAGAGAAGTCCTCAGGCAGTGATTTGCGTACCTTTGAACGAGTGTATTTACTTGATACATCGCGACATACGGCGACAAGGAGATGGAGTGTGATATGGTACCAGTCGTTGATGTCAGGTTCCGAAGCCTTGACAAGTTCGAGCTTCTGCTCCGGATAATAGATGAGGGTGCAGAGCTCGCGCTTTTCCGCATCACGGAGCGTGTTGCCGAAAAGCTCATTAACTTTTCGCTTGATGTTTCCTGATGCATTCTTGAGGATATGCTGGAAAGCCTCGTATTCTCCGTGCAGATCTGCTACGAAATGCTCCGTGGCCTTCGGGAGATTGAGAATAGCTGAAAGATTAATAATCTCTGTGCTTGCTGCGGCTATGGTAGGAAATGAATGGGAGAGCAACTGCAAGTAACGCATATCACTCTTTATGTCGTAAATGGTGTTCATAATTAGTAATTCGTTATAATATTATACTATTAATAATGTATTAATGTAATAATGGCTGTGTAAATTGTAAATAAGTGGTTAATAATTGTACTGTCCAAATTTCGTCATTGCGATGAAGAGTCGCTTTGTTCTCGCTCCCTTCTTGGGCTGGAAGATCCAAAAGCCCTCAGGAAAGCCAAGGAAAGTAGAGAGGATAGACGTGAGGCGTGAGGCAAAGTCATCGATGCCCAGACGTCCCAACATATCCCGCACGGAGTCCTCGTCGACATCCAAGAAACGCATCAACTGATAGACATCAGTGAGGTGCGACAACGGCATAGTGTGGTGCTGCAACTCGTAATGGAGATTGAGCAGTGCCAGACACAGTTGCTGCTCTGCCTTGCCATTGTTGGAGAAGACATCCTTCACCTTGTTCTTCAGCAGCAAGTTCTTGGAGAGCAGTGTCTCCGTCACCAGTTCTCCATCGGAGTACTTCGACTTGCCCTCAAAGCGGTCCATCTCCTGCATGTTTAAAGAAGGACAAGGTACCTGGAACGCATCTAAAGCCCGCATGAGCTGACCCGAGACATGCTCCTGATCAGCATAGAGAAGGAGGCGGCGCCAGTCCTCATCCTTAAAAGCGGAGATACCGTTAACGATAGCCTCTGCTCCATCCTGATGCAAAGCCGGATTGAGCGCGGGAGCATGTGGATCGATACCTGTCTGCAGGAGTATACCTATGAGCTCCTGTACCTTGGATTGGATGAAGAGCTGCACATTGGAGTCGATGACCTTACGGTACAGCGCCTCTATCTGTGAGGCTGCTGACATGAACGTTATCTGACTCGTGAGCACAGGGTTCTTTACGACTGCTACCCGCTTGTTCCATCCGAGACTGGTAAAGGTCTCATGCTCAAGTTTCCCACAGACATGCACCAAGGCAGCGTGCTCCACGAGATGACGCTGACGCCGGAAAAGGATAGAATGCCGATGACGCTCCGTCTCCCACGGCTGTAAGCCGCCCAAGGGCGTGAGCACATAAGGAATGCCATGCGCATAAGCCCGCTTCGAAAGCTGGCATGCTTCACGACTCCAACATCCGAAAAAATGGATGATGTCACAGCCGGAGAGCTGCTCCGCGACATGATGTCCTCCTGCAACGTCCTGCAAGTCAACAGTTTCCGAGAAATTCTTCGAGAAGTTCTCGGAAAGGCCCTTCACAAGGTCATGGTTGATACACACTGCATTGACGGAGTGAGGAATGAAAAGCAGAACCTTCAGCATGATAATACGCTACTGTTTATGTGTCGTGAAGTCGAGCTTGTCGGCGAACCTATAACGCAGCCCGTAAATGAGGTTTCTCCATACGATGGAGAGGCAGTACGGATAGATGAGCAATGCCGGGACCTGCTCGCCAAAGGCTGACATCGCCTTGCAGCCGAACACTGTGCGCAGCACGATGCCCAGGATGAGAGCCAGCAGAGCAGCAGTCAAGAGGATGACGTTCACCGTCGCGGCCCCCCATACGATGCCGACAAGCGTGAGAAGAAACGAGAGGTGCAGCGCTATCTGATCGAGATTGAACCACACACGATGCGCAAAGCTGCGCTTCAGCCACTTACGTGTCTCACGATAGAAGATATGATCCGCCATCCATACAGAATGCTCGGGAGCATCATCGAGGATCCACGCCGCGCCGCGTGTCTCCAAGGCTACCTTGCCCTTTTTCGAGTATTTGTTCACGAGAAAATCGTACTCGCCATGAATAAGGTTCAGGTTCCCGAGGAATCCGTCCTGCTTCATGAACATTGACTTGCGGATCATTATGTTCGGTGCCAAGGCTGCATAGGCATTGCCCCGTGCTGTCTCCCGCATGAGATAATAAGCCTCATTGAGCCGCTCGAAGCGCTTGAAAGCAGAGGCTTCATCTTCATACCCTCCATAGCCTACGACGAGCTGCGTACTGTCCGTACAGTTCTCGGCCATCGTCTGAAGCCATATGTCAGAAGCTGGCTTGGAAGTGGGCTCCGTCATCACAAGCCACTCTGTCTTAGCCGCTTTGACACCCAATGTCATGGCGAGTTTCTTACGACTCACGTAGCGCGACGACTGAGGGATATAAGTAATGTAGAGGCTACAGTCGCCCGGATCCTTGTCGAGTTGCTGCCGGAAGCGCTTGAGCACATCCTCGGTCGCACCCTCGCCCTCCTCTACAACGATAATGATCTGGAATCCCGCAGGATATTTCTGCGCCATGATAGCGGGCAGGTTACGCTCCAGTGCCTCCGGCTCATCGTGTGGCGTAAGGATAACGGAAAGCGGAGGAAGAGGGTCCGGACCTTCCTGCTGCTCCTCCTTCTCCCACTTGCTCTTGCTGAAGCGCAAATAAGGACTAATGAATGATGTGACAACGGCAACCACCAACAGCACAGCGCTGCTGATGATCGTAAAATTGTCAATACTGATTGTATAAGTCATTTTATTTGAAAGCCGTTAAAAACAACTTAGTTTTGTAGAAGCTCAGAAGTTCAGAGGTTTTGTCATTACATATACATTTGACTGAGCTTCCAGACTTCCGGATTTCTAAACCAACCCATTTTCATTTTCATCCTTTCTAAGTTTCTCTATTTAAGATTCTCTGTGACAAGGCCCTGTGGGAGTGGACGGCAGTTGTACTGGCTCGCCATAATTTCTCCGTAGGCACCTGTGGAACGTATTGCAAGGAGGTCGCCACGCTTACATCCTGCAATAAACGTATCTTTGGCAAAGACATCACTTGACTCGCAGATAGGACCCACGATGTCGTAGGCCACAGGAGCAGCTTCACTCGTGAGGTTCTCTATCTTGTGAGCGGCATGATACAATGCCGGGCGGATGAGGTCACTCATACCCGCATCCACGATGCAGAACTTCTTGCTCACGCCCTGCTTCACATAGAGCACCTTTGTGATGAGACTTCCCATCTGCCCAACGATGGAACGGCCAAGCTCGAAGTGAACTTTCTGTCCAGGAAACAACCGCAGACCTTCGGCAAACGTCTTAAAGTATGCCTTGAAATCAGGAACAGGATCAGCCTCGGGATCATCATAGTTGATGCCCAAACCTCCACCGACATTAATGTTTTCCACCTCGATATTCTTCGACTTGAGAATCTCCTGTAACTCATTGATACGCAAGCATAACATCTCAAAGTCGTCCATCTCCAGGATCTGACTCCCGATATGGAAATGCAAGCCGATGAACTTCACGTTCTCCATCTCATTGGCACGTTCGATGACCGGCAGCATATCGTTCATCGCAATGCCGAACTTATTCTCAGCGAGACCTGTCGTGATATTGGCGTGGGTATGCGCTCCCACCTCAGGATTGATGCGGAAGCAGACGTTGGCTATCTTCCCTTTTGCCTTGGCCAGCTCATTGATAACCTCGAGCTCGGGAACGCTCTCGACATTGAAGCAGAAAATATCCGCATCCAAAGACGTGTTTATCTCCCAGTCGGCCTTCCCCACGCCTGCGAACACGATGCCATCGTGGCGGAAGCCTGCTTTCATTGCAGCCTCTATCTCTCCCCCACTCACGCAGTCGGCACCAAGTCCGGCCTCGGATATTATCTTTAATATTTTCGGGTTGGCATTGGCCTTGACAGCATAGTGAACAACGAATCCAGGGTACCGCTCTGCCTCCTTCTTCACTTCTTCCAACGTCCGGCTGAGAAGTGCGGAGTCATAATAATAGAAAGGTGTGCGCATGGAGCGGAACTTTTCTATTGGGAATGTATTCGTCATTTGTCTTGAATTCTATTATCTAAATAATGTGTCGCTCAGGCTCTGCAATGCTCGCTTCTTGTCAGCTTCCTTGATGAGGAAAGAGATATTGTAGTTGGAGCCGCCGTAGCTGATCATACGCACAGGGATATCCTTCATGGCATCCGTAGCGA
>ERZ773013.1953-NODE-1953-length-11713-cov-12.145222_pt1 | contig 11713 bp, 8 predicted proteins | sample MGYA00511670_ERZ773013 | MGnify/ENA primary metagenome ERZ773013 (study PRJEB29015, sample SAMEA2738120) | human oral metagenome | biome: human oral; feature: human-associated habitat; material: saliva | place: China | collected 2257 ...
AGGCGGCGACCGCGTCGGAGACCATGCGCACGTACAGGTCGAAGCCAACGCCCTCCACGTGGCCGGACTGTGCCCCTCCCAGGAGGTTGCCCGCGCCTCGGATCTCGAGGTCTCGCTGGGCAACCGCGAGGCCCGCACCCAGCTCGGTGTTCGCGGCGATCGTCTTGAGGCGCTCGTGCGCGGTCTCGGTCAGGGCCTTGTCGCCCGGATAGAAGAAGTACGCGTAGGCACGTTCGCGGCCTCGTCCGACGCGCCCGCGCAGCTGGTGAAGCTGGGACAGGCCGAAGGTATCGGCTCGGTCCACGATGAGCGTATTCGCGTTGGAAATGTCCAGGCCGGTCTCGACGATGGTCGTACACACAAGCACGTCGAACTCGTGATTCCAGAAGTCCTGAATGACGGCCTCGAGCTGGTGCTCGTTCATCTTTCCGTGGGCCGTGCGCACGCGCGCCTCGGGAACCAGCTCAGTGATGTGGGCGACAACCGAAGAGATCGAGTCGACACGATTGTGCACGTAGAAGACCTGGCCGTCGCGCAGGAGCTCGCGTCGGATCGCGGCGCTGACCTGGGCGTCCGTGTAGGCGCCGACGAAGGTCAGGACGGGCTGGCGTTCCTCGGGCGGGGTCTGGAGGATCGACATCTCGCGGATGCCGGAGATCGCCATCTCGAGGGTACGCGGGATCGGCGTGGCGGACATCGATAGGACGTCCACGTCGGTTCGCAGGGCCTTGAGCGTCTCCTTGTGCTCGACGCCGAAGCGCTGCTCCTCGTCGATGATGACGAGGCCGAGCTTCTTGAACGACACCGTGCCCGTCAGCAGCGAGTGCGTGCCAATGACCAGGTCGACTTCGCCCGAGGCCAACCCCGCCTTGACCTCCTCGGTTTCCTTCGGCGTCGAGAAGCGCGAGAGCGTGCCGATGCGCACGGGGAAGCCCGCGTAGCGCTCGGCGAAGGTCTCCGCGTGCTGGGTGACCAGCAGGGTCGTGGGCACGAGGACGGCGGCCTGGTAGCCGTCCTGGATGGCCTTGAAGGCGGCGCGCACGGCGATCTCGGTCTTGCCGTAGCCGACGTCGCCCGTGAGCAGGCGGTCCATGGGCACGGGCTTTTCCATGTCAGCCTTGACCTCGTCGATCGTGACGAGCTGGTCGGGGGTCTCGACGTAGGGGAAGGCATCCTCGAGTTCACGCTGCCAGGGCGTGTCGGGGCCGAAGGCGTGCCCCTTGGTCTGCTGGCGCACCGCGTACAGGCGGATGAGCTCCTTGGCGACCTCGTTGACGGCCTTCTTGGCGCGGGCCTTGGTCTTGGCCCAGTCGGCGCCGCCCATCTTGGTCAGGGTGGGCTCGTCGGATCCCGTGTACTTCGAGATCTGGTCCAGCGCGTCGGTGGGCACGAAGAGCCGGTCGGCGGGCTGCCCGCGCTTGGAGGGCGCGTATTCGATGACCAGGTAGTCGCGCGTCGAGGCGGCGTCCCCGCGCCCGATCGACCGGGAGACGAGCTCGATGAAGCGTCCGATGCCGTGCTGGTCGTGGACGATGTAGTCCCCGGGGTGCAGGGTCAGCGGGTCGACGCCCTTGCGCCTGCGCGAAGGCATGCGGCGCATGTCGCGCGTGGACGCGCCCGCTCGCCCGGTGAGGTCGCCTTCGGTGAGGATCGCGACCTTGAGATGGGGCGCGACGAAACCGACGCCGGCCTGCGCGGTCGTAATGGTCACGAGGCCGGGGTCGGGGCGCGCTTCCACGTTGTCCGCGAGCGCGGCCGGGCACGAGGCGTCGGTGAGGATGGAGCGGATGCGCCGGCCCGGGCCGGGGCCTTCGGTGGTGACGACGATGCGCCAGCCGTCGCGGGCCAGGTCGGTGAGGTCGGCGGCTGCGCGGGCGAAGTCTCCGCGGTAGGGGTGCACGTCGCGGGCACCCACGCGCATGAGGGTGGGCGAGACGACGACGGGCGCGGGGCCGTCTGATGAGGGCGAGTCGGCCTCGTCGATCGCGGAAGCGAGGTCGGCGGGCGGCAGGTCGGTGATCTCCCACCAGGGGCGTGTCCCACTCCCCCACAGGTCGCCCAGGTCGAGGAACGAGGCCTTGGAGGCCTCAAGCGGGGTGTCCGCTCCCCCGGCGGCGGCGCTCCACGCGGCGGCGAGGAACTCCTCGGTCGTGGCGACGAGGTCGGCGGCGCGGGCGCGGATTCGTTCGGGGTCGGAGGCGAGGATCGGCGAGCCTGCGGGCAGCAGGTCGAGGAGGGATTCCATGCCGCCCACGAGGATGGGTGCCAGGGATTCGATGCCGGGTGCGGCGATTCCTTCGGCGGCGAGGCTGAGCATCTCGGCGGCGCCGGGCAGGCGGTCGGCGGCCTCGCGGGCGCGGGCGCGCACGGCCTGGGTGAGGAGGAGTTCGCGGCAGGGGACGGCCCACAGGCCGTCGGCGGCCTCGCCGAGGGTTCGCTGGTCGGAGACGGAGAAGGCGCGGATGTCGTCGACCTCGTCGCCCCACAGCTCCACGCGCAGCGGGTGGGCTTCCTGGGGTGGGAACACGTCGAGGATGCCGCCGCGCACGCTCATCTGGCCGCGGCCTTCGACCATGTCGACGCGCTCGTAGCCGAGCTCAGCCAGGCGATTCGTGGTCTCGGTGAGGTCCAGGATGTCGCCGGTGCGCACACGCACGGGCTCGAGGTCCGCAAGGCCGGAGATGATCGGCTGGAGGAATGCACGGATGGGGACGACGAGGACCGAAAGCGGACCGGCGCTGTCGTCTCCCTTGATCGGGTGGACGAGGCGGCGCAGGACGGCGATGCGACGTGCCATCGTGTCGACCTGGGGCGAGAGGCGCTCGTGGGGCAGGGTCTCCCACGCGGGCAGCATGGCGACGCCCGGGATCCACGAGGCCAGGGCGTTGGTCAGCGATTCGGCGTCGCGCCCGGTGGCCGTGAGGACGACGAGGGGTGTGGCCGCGCGCGAGGCGACGGCCGCGAGCAGGGGCGGCCTGATGCCAACGGGAGCGACGATCGTGCCAGAACGACCGGCTTCGACGGAGTCGGTGGCCGTCTCGATCGCGGGATCGGTGGTGATGTCCGGGAGGAGTCCGGTGAGTAGCACGCGCTGCCTTTCGCGGTGAGGGTGCGCGGCGACGCCAGGGGGTCGCCGCCTCGATCAGGACCCGGTGTGCAGGGCCATCTGGGTGGGGGCAAATCCCTTGGTCACGATGTCTTCGACGACGTCGGCGGCCTGCTCGAAGGTGACGTCCCAGTCGGGGCGTTCCTTAGAGGGCAGGGTCGCGAGCACGTAGTCGGCGGGGTCCATGCGCCCCGGCGGGCGGCCCACGCCGATGCGCAGGCGAGCGTAATCGCGCGTGCCCAGGTGCTGGCTGAGGGACTTCAGGCCGTTGTGGCCACCCTCTCCCCCGCCGATCTTGAGGCGCAGCGTGTGCGCGGGCAGGTCCATGTCGTCGTGGATGACGAGGATGCGCGAGGGCTCGATCTTGTGGAAGGTGGCGAGCGCGCTGATCGGACCGCCCGAGGTGTTCATGTAGCTGTCGGAGCGCGCGAGAATCACGCGGGGTCCGGGCACGCCGCCGGGGCCGATCCCTAGGCGAACGTCAGCGGTGTGCGTGCGCGAGCGGTGCGAGGTCAGGGTCGCACCGCCGCGCGAGGCGAGCACGTCGAGGGTCAAGTACCCGACGTTGTGTCGGGTGGAGGCATACTGCGCGCCGGGGTTACCTAACCCGACGACGAGCCACGGTCCGTCAGTCGTCATACTCCGATTGTGCCACCCGCGCCGAGAGCATGTCCCACTGGGGGGCGTCCTCGACGACGGGGGCTGCCTCACGTCGAGACGTCGCCCACGCGTCGGCGAAGAGCTGCGCCCACTTGGTGTAGGCCGCCGAATTCGGGTGGAAAAAGTCCGCAGCGTGGTAGGCGAAAGTGTAGGTCGGCAGAGAGTATTCCTGCGTCAGGGAACGCAGGTCGACCAGGTGCGCGTCGCTGTCGGCAACGGCGGCCGCGATACGGTCGGACATGTCCTGCGCGCGGCTTTCCTGGGGCATGATTCCGAAGGAAGGGATCGTGGAGACGAGGGCGCTGCCGGGCAGGGAGGCAAGAACCCGACGCAGGCGCTCTTCGAACTGACCGGGGGCCATGTCCTCGGTCATGACGTCGTTGCCGCCGATGGTCAGAGTGACCAGGTCGGGGCTGTAGGGGCCGTCAAGGAGGCCCAGGCCGCGCATCTGAGGGATCTGGGTGAGTTCCACGGACTCGATGGTGGCTCCCGACAGGGACAGGTTGAGCAGGAGGACCTCGCGGTCCATCTGCGCGGCGATCGAGGAGGCGAGGCGGGCCGGGTAGGACTCGGTGACGCGCGAGGCGCCCACGCCCTGCACGGAGGAGTCACCGAGCGAGACGATCAGGTAGGGACGCTCACCCTCGGGATGTTCGTCGAGCTGACGCAGGCGGTCCAGGGTCGCCAGATTGTGGTTCTCCCATGCCTTGCGGTAGTCACCGCGCTGGGAATCCAGCCGCAGGAGGCGTCCGATCGCCAGGCCACCGCCGAAGAGGCTCGCGCCGCCGGCTGCCGCGCCCGCTACCTGCCATGCTCGTTTGCTGATCCCCATTGGAATGTCCTTCCCTCGTGTCTGCTGGTCTTCAGTGTAACGAGGCCGGGGCCGGTGCTTCAAATGCTGAAGCACCGGCCCCTCGGTTTGTCTCAGATCGCTCAGTCCAGGCGTCCGGCGGGAGCTCCCGGGAGGGATCGGATGAAGTGGGGAGGCTCCCAGCCTCGCTCCGCGTAGGCGGCCGCGACGGCTCGCGCCACACCCTCCACGGCGGGCGCGTCAACAAGCGCGATCGCGCTGCCGCCGAAGCCGCCACCCGTCATGCGGGCACCGTGCGCGCCCGCGGCGCGAGCAGCCTCCACGGCCACATCCAGCTCCTCGCAGGAGACCTCGTAGTCATCACGCAGCGAGTCGTGAGAGTCATTGAGGAGAGCGCCCGCGACCGCCAGGCGCGTCCCCTCCAGCGGCCCCTCGTCAAGGAGCTCGACGAAAGCGCGCGTCCGCGCGATTTCGGAGACGACGTGGCGCGTACGGGCGGCCAGGCGCTCATTGCCCAGCGCGACCGTGGCCTCGTCCAGGTCCTCGACGTCCACGAGCTGGTCCACGCCCAGGATGCGCGCCGACTCCTCACAGTCCGCGCGGCGCGAGCCGTACTGGCCGTCTGCCAGCGAATGCTTGGCGCGCGTGTCGATAACGAGAAGCTCCAGGCCGACCGCGCTCAGGTCGAAGGGAACCTGGCGCGTCGACATGTCGCGGCAGTCGAGGGCCAGCGCATGGCCCTCGCGGCAGCGCAGGGACGCTGTCTGGTCCAGGCCGCCCGTGTTCGCGCCCGCCACCTGGTTTTCCGCGGCGCGTGCCGCATCCACGAGCACCTTGCGTCCCTCGTCGTTGGGGGCCTCGATCGTGCCCGCCAAACCCAGCGAGCACACCTCATCGAGGGCCACCGCAGTCGCGCACTCGAGCGCGGCGCTCGACGACAGCCCTCCACCCAGGGGCACGCACGACCACAGGGCCGCGTCAAAACCAGGCAGCGGTCCAAATCCAGCCTGCTCGAGGGCCCACGCGACACCCGCAAGGTAAGCGGTCCAATGGTTCGTCACCTCGCCGGGGGTCCCCTTCGGGCCGATCACGTCGAGATCGAGGACGTCGATCGCCTCGCGCGTCTGCGGCGAAATCAGGCGAATCGTCCGATCCTCGCGAGGCGACAGTGCCACGTACGCGCGGTGCGGCAAAGCAATCGGAACGCACGGGCCACCGTTGTAGTCCACGTGCTCGCCGATGATATTGACGCGTCCGGGCGCGCTCCACACGCCCCGAGGCTCGTAGCCATACGCGTCACGGAACAGGTCTGAGGCCTGCGCGACCCCTTCATCGGGGGTAGCGGCGTCGGCCCACACGAGATCAGTCACAAGATCCTCCTTGGTCTCACTTCCTCAAGGCTACGTGAACGCCCTCACACCCTTCAAGCGCTACGGCCTCATCGCGCGCGCCCCGACACCCGGTACAGTGGAGCCACCACAACCGCGACACAGGCAGGCCCCATGTTCCTCCCCCAACGACTCCCCGGCCAGGACTGGCTCGGCGTCGTCGTCGCGATTCCCGAACCGTGGGTCACGCAGCTCACCGACCTGCGCCTGCGCCTGGGAGACCTGGCAGGATCACGCATCCCCGCGCACATCACGCTGATGCCGCCCACGCCCGTCGCACGCGAAGCGCGCGCCGAAGTCATCGACCACCTGCGCTCCATTGCCTCAAGGCACTCTCCTTTCCGCGTCACCCTGTCTGGCACCGATTCCTTCCGCCCTATCTCCAACGTTGCTTTCATGACGCTGGCCGAGGGTGCCTCCGACTGCACAGACCTCGCCGAGGAGATCCGCTCCGGCCCCCTCGACCACGAGACGCGCTTTCCCTATCACCCTCACGTAACGCTGGCTCAGGACGTCGACGACATCGCCCTGGACATGGCGCTCGACATCGGCGCAACCGTCGAGGCATCCTGGATCGTCCCCGGCTTCCGCCTGGATCGTATCGACCCCTCGGGCATCTACTCCTCGATGGCACTGTTCGACTTCGACGCCTCCGGGCACTGACTTCCTGCCAGTCTGTCGCGCGGCGCCCACCCACTGACATTTCGGGCGGCGCAGCCAGGCCCCATCAATGTCGCACGTAATTCCCTCGCGACTACTTCAAATTTTGAAGTCACATTGTTGGAATTACAACGTTTCCAGCGATTATTGAAACTTCATCCAAACGAATTACGTGCGAAATTTTGGAAAACGGTGCCACAGCTCATACAACAGGTCGCCCGCAGACATGAAAGGCCGTGGCCACCCGCAGACATGAAAGGCCGTGGCCACCCGCAGACACACAAGGCGGCGGCCCGGGAAGCGTTCCCAGGCCGCGGCCTCGTCGCTGAAACGTCAGATCTCGTAGGTCACGGAGACCGGCGCGTGATCCGAGAAGCGCTCCGCGTACTCGTCGGCGCGACCGATCTCGAAAGAGCGCGCACGCTCACCCAGAGCAGGCGTCGCGTACTGGTAGTCGATGCGCCAGCCCGCGTTATTCACGAAGGCCTGGCCGCGCCACGACCACCACGAGTAGGGTCCCTGCACGTCGCCGGCCAGGTCGCGCACGGTGTCACGCCAGCCTTCCTCCACCCACTGATTGAGGAAAGCGATCTCTTCGTCGAGGACGCCGGCGCGCTTGTTGTGGTTCGGCTTCCAGTTCTTGATGTCGGCCTCGCAGCGCACGACGTTGAAGTCGCCGCACACGAGGGATGAGATGCCTCCGGCGACCTCCTCGGCAAGCAGCTCGGCCATGCGGGCGCCGATGCGCGGCAGGTGCGCCATCTTGGCCTCCTGCTTGGGGGTGTCCTTCTCACCCGAGTGGAAGTAGGCAGAAACCACGCGCACGGGAGTCTCTCCGCCCTCGGGACGCACGATGGCCTCGAGCCAGCGGCCCGAATCCACGTCCGTCTCAGCGTCGTCGAGAACCGGGCGAGGCTCGCCCTCCAGGACCGCGCGCCCGCGTCGCACGGCTACACCCACGCCGGCGCGCCCCTTGATACGGCACGGCCATGTCCTCGTGCTGTACCCGGGCAGGAGCCCGGCGGCGGCGTCCTCGTCCGCGCGGACCTCCTGGAGCAGCAGGACGTCGGGGGCGCCGGCCTCGAGCCACGCGGCCATGCCCTTGCGGGCGGCGGCCCGGATGCCGTTGACGTTGACGGTGGCGATACGCATGGCGGCAAGCCTACGCGCTCAGCCCTGCGCCGGAGACGATAGGGCCATGAGCGACGCCGGTATGAGTGCCAGCACCGTGAGAACCGTTCACGTCCTGGTCCAGGGCACGGTCCAGGGGGTGGGCTTCCGCTACCACTGCGCCTACACCGCCCAGGAGCTGGGGGTGGTGGGGCAGGTCCGCAACCTGCCCGACGGCGACGTCGAGGTCACGGCTCAGGGCGAACCGGAGTCCGTGGGCCGGCTGATCGCGTGGCTGCGGCACGGCCCCCGCTGGGCCTCGGTGCGCCGGCTCACCGTCACCGACCTGCGCGCCGGCTGCCTGGATGAGCGCAGCTTCGAGATCACCGGGTGAGAGGATCGGGTCATGAATCCCGACGACGCCCGAGCGCCGCGCAGCGCCCGACGAGTCGGCGTGTGGATGGCGGTTATCGTCATCGGCGCCGTCCTGCCCGTGCTGGCTCAGACCTCGCTGCTGTCCCGCGTCAGCACCCTGTTGTGGCTGGCCTCCATGCCGCTGTGCATCCTGGGCTGTGCGATGCTGGCCAAGGAGCTGGCGGCGCGTCGCACCTCCCGGCCGGAGGAGGACTGAGCGCCCGACATCGGTGAGCCGCAGACTGAGCCGCAGACACAGACTGACGGGGCGGATGAGGAGAGCCCCATCCGCCCCGTCAGCCGTCTGCTGGCCGCAGTTTGAGTCAGCCGGCCTCAGAGCCGGTCAGGCGACGACGACGCAGCATGAGCGCAACACCACCGCCGGCCAGGAGCAGCAGGGCGATGCCTCCCAGGACGAGCGCCTGGGTTCCGGTCAGGGGCAGACCGGCCACAGTCTTCTTGGGGCTCGCGGTGGGCGAGGCGGTGCTGTAGTCGGTGACGCCCGGCTTGCCCTGACCGGGCGGAGTGGCGGAGTCCTTGCCGTTCTTCGCCCCGTTGGAGCCGTTGCTGTTGCCGGGGATGTCACAGCTGCCGGCCTTGGCGTTGCAGGGGTCGGTGATCGGCTTGTCGGTGAAGCCCAGTCCCTGGGTGCGCAGGAGAACCGTGGAGTCGAGCTGGCCGTCCTGGGCGTCGGCGATGGCCACGCGCACGTGCACCTTCTGTCCCGGGGTGACGGAGGCCTGGCAGGGCAGGGCGGAGGTGTAACCGTTGAACTCCACGGGGATCTGCCCCGGTGTGTGTCCCGAGACATTGGCCGTGTAGTAGGCGGCGTTGGAGGACTCGTTGATCGAGGCGGCGCTGACGGCCGTCTGCGTGCCGGGGACGTGGGCGCACTCGGTGCCGTTGACCTGGATGCTCAGCGGGTCCTTGTATCCGCGCGACTGCCAGGAGGCGGGGGTGCCCTCGGTGGCGCCGGCGTACTCCTCGGAGCCGAGGCTGTAGTAGAGGACGATGGTGGAGCTGGTGGCGGTGACGTCGAACTCCAGGACGGCCTCGTCGTAGACGTCGGTGCCGGCCACCTTGGCCAGTCCTGCCGGGTCCTCGACGACGCCGAAGTCACCGGTGGTGTCCAGGGCGTCATTGGGTCCCAGGACCGCGGAGCGGGTGATGTCGGTATCGGAGTCAGCGCTGGGGTCGGGGTCGATGAGGGAGCCGGTGGACAGGGCGACACCCTCGGTGATGGCGTTGCCGTCACCGGGAAGTCCCTTGACCGTGCCGATCTGGACGTCCTTGCCGGAGACGGAGGCGTTGGAGACTGTCGCCTTCGGACCGGCGACCATCTGGGCCAGGGACTGGGCGCTCACCGTGGAGGTGTTGCGCAGGGAGGTGGTGGACTGCCCGGCTGTGTTCGATGCCGGAGCCGCCACAGCCGGACCGGCTGCAGCCAGGGCGAGCGCAGCCAGCAAAGCGATTGTTGAAGCGGATAACCGTCGCAGACGGATGGGAAGAGTATTCACAGGATCTCCGTTAGACACGGGGCCGCCCGGCAGCGGACGACCACCTGAACCGACAGGCTGGGAGACCAGACAGCTCACGGAGAACGCGCTCAGACTAACCGGACAATAAGCCCTTGGCTTGTGGTCTATGTCACCAAACTACCGAGAACCTCAAGAAACCCTGAGAATGCAGGGCCTACGTCTTTGGTGGCAGTGTCCCGATATTGACAGAGCGGTCCAAAGACCTGTCCCTCCACCTCCAGGTTCTCCTAAGGTTGGGCCTGGGAGATCACGAACATCGGCTCACGGCGCACTGACACCCTCATCCCTCATGAGTAAGGACAGTACGGACAATGACCGTGACACACACTTCGTTCCGCGCCCGTCGCAGACGACTGGCCGTGGCGCTGACGCTCGGACTCCTGGTAGCCGGGTCAGGCACTACCGCGCTCGCCGATGAGACGCCCTCCCCCAGCGCCTCCCCCACCGCCACCGCTACTGCCGAGGCCTCAACCGAGGCGGGAGCGACCCAGAAGAACGACCAGTCCCCTGCCGGCCAGGCGCAGGCGAGCCAGAGCCCCACCGAGCAGGGTCAGGCGGGCCAGAGCGACCAGCAGGCAGCCGCTCAGGACGCGAAGGGCTTCAAGGCCGACAACCCCGGCTGGGCCAACGCCACCAAGCACACCGGTGCGGCGCACGGGGTCGAGGAGAACTACACCGCCAAGTGGACCCGCGCCGACGCCATGCAGATCCAGCGCGTCTCCAACCCCAATGCGCCGTCGGGCACCAACTCGATGCCCGAGCAGCTCACGATGCCGGAGATCTCCAACGGTTTCCCGGCCACGAGCGAGGACGTGTGGGTGTGGGACACCTGGACGCTGACCGATGAGGCCGCCCACCAGATCTCCTACAACGGCTGGGAGATCGCCTTCTCCCTGGTGGCCGACCGGCACGCCGGCTACACCTTCGACGACCGCCACACCCACGCACGCCTGGGCTTCTTCTACCGCAAGGCCGGCACGCAGACCTCCTCGGCCGACGGCGCGGGCAGCTCCAACGGCGGCTGGATCTACGGTGGGCACGTCTTCCCCGACGGCGCCTCCGGCTCGATCTTCGAGGACCAGAGCTTCACGGCCCAGACCGAGTGGTCCGGTTCGGCCCGCCTCATGGAGGGCAACAAGATCCGCATGTTCTACACCTCGGTGGCCTTCTACAACACCACCACCGGCGGCAGCGGCGACGGGGGCTACGGTCAGGACGGCAACAACGCGGCCTCCAAGCCCTACGACCCGCGGATCGTGCAGTCCGAGGGACGCATCTACGCTGACGAGAACGGCGTGTGGCTCACCGGGTTCCGCACCCAGCACCAGCTGCTCGTCCCGGACGGCAAGTACTACCAGACCCGCGAGCAGAACCCGGGCGTGAACTTCCGCGACCCCTTCACCTTCCGCGACCAGAACAACCCCTCGGACCCCACCGAGTACATGGTCTTCGAGGGCAACTCGGCCTTCGTCCGTGAGCAGCAGTACGTCGACGCCGCGGCCAAGGCCGGTCAGAACACCGCTGTGGCCACCTGCACCGCGGAGGACCTCGGCTACGAGCAGGGCGACCCCAAGGCCGAGACGGTCGAGTCGGTCAACCAGCGCGGCGGCCGCTACCAGCTGGCCAACGTGGGTCTGGCCCGAGCCAAGAACAAGGCGATGACCCAGTGGGAGTACCTGCCTCCGCTGCTGAGCGGCAACTGCGTCAACGATCAGACTGAGCGGCCGCAGATCTACTTCCAGGACGGCAAGTACTACCTGTTCACGATCTCGCACCGGGAGACCTACGCCGACGGGCTCCAGGGCCCCGAGGGCGTCTACGGCTTCGTGGGCGACGGGCTGCGAAGCGACTACAAGCCGCTCAACCAGAACACGGGTATCGCGCTGGGCAACCCCATCAACCTCAACTTCAACCCGGGGAAGCCCTACTCGCCGGACTTCAACCAGAGTCCCTACACCTTCCAGTCCTACTCGCACTACGTCATGCCCGGCGGCCTCGTGGAGTCCTTCATCGATTCCATCGGCGG
>ERZ773013.1954-NODE-1954-length-11709-cov-68.668612_pt1 | contig 11709 bp, 13 predicted proteins | sample MGYA00511670_ERZ773013 | MGnify/ENA primary metagenome ERZ773013 (study PRJEB29015, sample SAMEA2738120) | human oral metagenome | biome: human oral; feature: human-associated habitat; material: saliva | place: China | collected 2257 ...
TTAGTGTTCTGCGCGATAAGAACACCCCTTCCCCGATTTTCCGTCAGCTGGTTGATGAGCTGGTGACTCTTCTTGCTTACGAGGCGACTCGCGAAATTCGCGTGGAAGAGGTTGAGGTTGTGACTCCGGTGGCGACTACTACCGGTGTTCGTATTGCTGATCCTAAGCCGCTGGTTGTTCCGATTCTGCGTGCTGGTTTGGGCATGCTGGAGGGTATGACTCGCATGGTTCCGACCGCTGAGGTGGGCTTCCTGGGTATGGCTCGTAATGAGGAGACCCTGGATATTGTGACTTATGCTGAGCGTCTGCCGGAGGACCTGACTGGTCGTCAGGTGTACCTGCTGGATCCGATGCTGGCTACGGGTGGCACTCTGATTGAGGCTATTAAGTTCCTGCGTGAGCGTGGTGCTGAGTCTGTGACTTGTGTGTGCCTGATTGCTGCTCCTGAGGGCATTGCTGCTCTGGAGAAGGGTATTGAGGGCATGGAGAATGTTGACCTGTTCCTGGCTGCTCGTGATGAGCGTCTGAATGAGAAGGCGTACATTATTCCGGGTCTGGGCGATGCTGGTGACCGCCTGTACGGTTTGGCTGAGTAGTCTTTCAGCGTTATTCACGTGATGTGAGTGGGGCGCCTCTGCATATGTATGTGTGGAGGCGCTTCGCTGTGTCTTGGGGTGTTCGGCTGGTTGCGTGCCGCAGTGCGGCGGTGCATGTATAACCCATCCGGGGCTTGGGAGGCGATGGTGCTGCTGGGTGCCGGCGTGGGTTTTTGAAACACACCACCTATTATGTGATGAGGAACACAATATGGTACTGGAGGGTGCATTAAAACTTCAAGGGTATTCACAGCTTCACATGAAAATGCAGGGTGTACCCCATACATAACAGAAACCGTGAATATTTATGTGAGAAAAAAGCTGAAAGCCTCAGGTTCCGCATGAAACCTCCCAAAATGGGGGAAGGGTATTGTACTCCTCTTTGTGACAAAGGAGAATCCACTATGTCGAATCCGCTTGATTTATCCGTCAAATAGGAGAAATATTAAGTAAGAGGATTGAGTCTCGAACAGGTATTGGGGACTGTTTGACTCGGCGTCACTTCCGGCGCACCCTACACTACGTACGACTGGGATCCCGTACACAGACTTTGAGAGAAGGTTGAACCATGTCAGGCGCAGTACCTGGATATGTCCACATCTCCCAGCGCGGCCGCGCCGCTAAGCGCCAGGTCGTGCAGCCTCAGCGTCCCGCTACGCAGGCCGCAACGTTGCGTCCGATGACTTTCTCAGCCGGTGACTCTGCCCATAAGCAGGCTCAGGAAAATGAGGCACGCGGCTTCGTGCTCTATGTGGGTTTGAACGAGGAGCTTGCTGCGGCGAATGGCACCTCCCTGGTGCGTATCGTTCAGGATTTGCGTACTTATGCACACCATCTGGCTCCCGAGTCGGAGTCGTACGCTGCTGTGGCGTTGGCTCCGGTGAATGCTGAGGGTAGCGACCTTGAGGTGGTGCGTAATGCGCTCGGCGATCCGACCGCAATGTACATGCACCCGGAGGCGCATGTTGCCCGCGAGGCAGAGACCACGAATAGCCACTCTTCGGGTGTGCTGATTGACTTGGCACGCCGCGAGGTGTTCCTGGATGGTGAGCCGCTCATGCTGACCTTCAAGGAATTCGAGTTGCTGGCGCACCTGGTGGAGAACGCATCCCGCACTGTGGGTCGTGAGGAACTGCTGAAGGCTCTGTGGAGCTCCGGTGACGAGCATCCGCATGAGCGTACGATTGACGTGCATATTCGTCGTCTGCGTTCGAAGCTGGGCCGCCTGTCGGGTACCGTGCGTACGGTGCGCGGTCAGGGTTACCGCTTCTTTGAGCACCCCGAGGTTGTTGTCTGGGCTGCTCCGGAATACTCGATCTAGCGTGTACAGAATTTAGCTTCTGCAGAGTGCACCCCGGTGTGCTGGCGTGATGCCGGTGCGCCGGGGTTTACTTGTGCCCGCCTTATGGGTGTTAGTGTGCGTGCTGTGGTGGCGTACGGGACGTTCCGGCGCCCTCTAGCTAGAATGGGTGTATGGCTGAAAATTCTTCCAACACTGCATCTGGCTCGCACCGCAGCGGGGTTAAGCGTCTGATTATTATGCGCCATGCGGAGGCTGATTGGGGTCTGAATGATTTTGATCGCCCGCTGACGAAGCGCGGTCATGAGCAGGCTGCTGCCGCTGGCGCCTGGCTGGCTTCTCGCGGTTATATTCCGGAGCAGATTATGTCGTCATCGGCTTTGCGTACTCGCCAGACGACGACTTGGGTTTCGGATGGTTTGGGGGCGAAAGCGCCTACCGCTCATCTGGATGAGGGGCTGTATGAGGTGTCTGCGTCTCGCATTATTTCGCGTATTAACAGCGTTTCGGAGAATGTTCATTCTCTGATGGTGGTGTCGCATCTGCCCGGTGTGCAGGATGCTGCGCAGCGCCTGATGAGCCCTGATTCTGACCCGAACGCGTCCATGGATGTGTACTATGGCTTCCCGCCCTCTTCCATTGCGGTGTTTGAGGTGCCGGGGGAGTGGGCTCTGCTTGATGGTGCGGATGCGCGCCTCGTGGACTTCAAGAGCTTCTAGGTTTCGTACCTGAAAGGGTAAAGTAAAAGCCCCGTACCAGCTGGTACGGGGCTTTATGTGGCGGAGACGGGGGGATTTGAACCCCCGGTCGAGTTTAACCCCGACCCTTCATTAGCAGTGAAGTCCATTCGGCCGCTCTGGCACGTCTCCACGGTGCGCTCGTGAGCGCATCCCTATAAGAATATAGGCTGTTTTGCGCTTGGTCAATTCGGCCCATGCTTTGGGGGATATCTCTGAGTACGTGCTGCTCTATAGGGCGGACTATGGGTTGTAGGCTTTGAGGCTCATACACATTTTCGATAGACTGCTACTGTCCGACCGATAAATAGAGGGCGTCTCTGGCGTGTGATTTTTTCATGCAACGTTGCCAGAGTTGTCTTATTTACTCAACGAAATGAGAAATCATGTCTGAAAACCCCAACAACCCCCAGCCCCAGTTCAACCAGGACCCCCAGTTTAGCCAGCAGGCACCCCAGTTCAATCAGCAGGCTCCTTACGGTGTGCCCGTTCAGACCCCTGAGCAGCAGGCTCAGGCGAAGAAGGCAAAGACCCTGTCGATTGTCTCTCTGGTGAGCGGTATTGTGAGCTTCTTTGTCCTCGGTTTCATCCTTGGTGCTGTAGCTATTGCGACCGGCCGCTTGGCTATGAATAATCCCGAGTTGAAGAACCGCGGTATGGCTATTGCCGGTACTGTTCTGGGCGTCGTCAGTATTATTTTGCTGGTCGCTCTGAAGATTTTTGTAAAGCAGTAAGATTGAAGCTACCTGCAGTAGCCTCATGATTTGAGGAAGCCCGCGAGCGCTCGTGCGCACGCGGGCTTTTGCATATCCGTTAGAGCGGCTAGCTAATGCATTGGGGTGCGTTGTATAGGCTTGGAAGACGGATGTAGTTGTACCCGTTCCATTCATGGGTTAGGGTGAATTAGGTTTAACATACACCAGCCGTACGAAAGTGAGATGCCATGTCTCAGAATCCTCGGGGTTCAGACCCCTACGACTACAACCCGGACTACAACCGTCTGAATGAGCAGTACAACCAGAACAGTCAGTACGGGCAGTATGGTCAGGGTTCTTACGGCCAGTACGGGCAGAGTTCTTACGATCAGTATTCCTATGACCAGTACGGTCAGGACTCGTATGGCCAGTATGACCAGAATCAGTACGACTCGTACGGTCAGCAGTACCAGCAGCCCGACCAGTACGGTCAGCCCATGATGGTTCCTGTGGGCTTTTTGCAGAAGACCCCTGAACAGATTGCTGGTGAGAAGGCTGCTCAGACTTCTACGGTGCTCGGTATTATTGGCTTGATTTGTGCTCTGACGTTTGGCTGGTTCTTGCTGGGTCTGCCCTCTCTGATTCTGGGCGTTATCGGTATCTCCAAGGCGAATGAGGCTGAGCGTTTCGGTGTGGCGGCTTCGGCTGGTCGCATTCTGAACTGGATTACCGTAGTTATTGGTGGCATGTTCCTGGTGCTTTTAGGTGGCAGTATGCTACTGGCGATTATGTTGGCGCTTTCTGATTCCGCAGCCAATTCCAGACTGGTGGATGTTGCGCAGATACTGGCATTCTTCTAAAAGCTTTCGCCCTCACAGGAGGGTACGCAAATGCCCCGTTCCTCAATACGAGGAGCGGGGCCTTTGCTGTGTATATGCCGTATGTTTTGCGGATTGGTCCTGACATGCTTGTTCCCGTGTGGGGGAAGGTCTAGGGTGGGCTTAACACCCGGTATTGAAAGGTTATGATGCAACGATGCAGGATCCAATCCTTGGCCCGTATTCCGACCCAGTAGCTGGTCTGCGCTCGAAACCTCATCGCCACAAACAGGGTGCTGATATTGAAGAGCCCCCTATGATGCAGAGCGGTGGGAAAACAGCGACTAATCTAGGGGAGCGAGCCTCCCAACTTTCACTCACTTTCGGTGTGCTCAGCCTCATCAATATCTTGGTGTTGGGTTCGTGGTTTTTCGGTATCCCCACCATCATCTTGAGTTTCCTTGGTCTACATAAAGCTAAGGAAGCGGATAGTTACGGCGTAGTTTCTCTTGCGGGTCAAATCCTGAGCTGGACAGCTATCGCCATGCTTGCCCTTGGGTACGTACTGATTGCGTGGGCGTGGTTCAACGCCAAATAAGTTTTTGCGAAGCACTAGGCTGAGGTATTCAACTAACGCGTGTAGATTCTGAAAGGTCGTGGATGCGATGTCGCAACTACCCCAAAACAACGAAACTCTCGATAACAGCCCCGAATACAGCGAACCCTACCAGGAGAACAGTAACGGGCACCCCGGTACTGTAGCTACGGGCGGACAGTTACAACCCGCGAGTGAGTTCTCAGAGGATGTCTTGAGCCAGGAAACTGGACGGTTCGCCGCGAACCTCTCCCTACTCTTCGGTGCCCTCAGCTTTGCGTGCATCCCCGGTGTCCGTTCGTCGCTGTACTTCATCCCCTTCTCACTGATACTGAGTTCCCTAGGAATCTGGCAAGCGCGAGTGGCGAGACGGCACGGTATGCATGCCATCCTGGGCATGATACTCAACGTGGTGGGCATGATCATTTTTCTGCTCCTAAGCGCCCTCGTCGTATTCCTCACGATTCTCTTTTCTGGCCTTAAAGACTACTGATGCCGGTCTATCGAGAAGCCTGCATGTCCTCTCGCTCTAGTACTCAGGGGAGGGGCTAGTGGGTGTAATACCTCTCCAACGTTAAATGTGAAAGGTTGTGGATGCGATGTCGCAGCTACCCCAAAACAATGAAGCCTTCGATAACAACCCCGAATACGCTAAGCCCCACCAGGGGAGCGGTAGCATGCAGTCTGGTACGGACGACCAGCCGCTACCCGCGAGTGAGTTCTCTTCGAGCGTGTGGAAGATGGACCCTGGCGAAAAAGCCGCAAATCTCTCCCTGATTTTCGGTGTCTTCGGTATGCTTGCTCTCGCCCTAGCGTTTTGGTGGGTTTCCCATGGCTTTGGTATCGGTATGCCAATAATCATTGCTGCGCCATTACTGAGCCTCTTGGGTCTCTGGCAAGCACGAGTGGCAAGACAGCACGGTGAAGACGCCAATGTGGGTCTGCTTCTCAGCGGGATAGGAATTGTCATTGTTATCGCCATTGTCGGCTTCATCGTAATGATTGGGTTTGCTCTGTACGGCTTCAATGATGCAGGCCCATCGACGAGCCTGAGCGCTCTCTCACTTCGATAGCCACGTAACACCCGGTATTGAAATGTCGTGGATGCGATGTCGCAGCTACCCCAAAACAACGACGATTTTGATTACGATCCCGAATACGCCAAGCTCTACCAGGGAGATGGTAGCCTGCAATCCGATGCTGACGATTGGTCGCAACGCGCGAGCGAACCACCTCCCGAGGTGCAAGGGGTACAAGACGGTAAAAAGGCAGCGAACGTCTCCCTACTCTTTGGCTTCCTCGGCCTCCTGTTTTTCTTTCTAGGGTGCTGGTGGTTTGTCCATGATTTTGACAGTGGTGGTCTTCGGATAGTTATCGTTGCGCCGTTGCTGAACGTCCTGGGCGCCTGGCAGGGGCGAGTGGCTAAGCGGCACGGTGTGCCTGCCCTAGCGGGTCGTATTCTCAGCTGGGCGGGTGTAATTTTTGCCCTTCCCTTCGCCGTCCTCGGCGCATTGTTCTTGATTGTCCTGACCGGCGGCATATAACGACGCCCCCGGCAACTCAAAACGGCGTATGCAAAGGTCCCGTTCTTCAATGTGAGGAGCGGGGCTTTTGCTGTGTATATGCCGTATGTTTTGCGGATTGGTCCTGACATACTTGTTCCCGTGTGGGGGAAGGTTTAGGGTGAAGTTAACGCCCCTCGTGTGTGGAATGTGAAAGGTTGTGGATGCGATGTCGCAGCTACCCCAAAACAACGAAGATTTCGATTACGATCCCGAATACGCCAAGCTCTACCAAGAAAATAACAGCCAGCCGTCCGAGGCTGAGGACACGGACGAATGGCAGCAACCTGCGAGCGAACTACCTTCCGAGGTGCAAGGGGAACAAGACGGTCAAAGGGCAGCAAACTCCTCCCTGCTTTGCGGCTTTCTCACCCCGCTGACTTTCTTTCTAGGGTGCTGGTTATTTTTCCATGATCTTGAAGAAAGCGGCCTGATGATAGCTTTCGCTGCGCCGTTGCTAAACATCCTGGGTATCTGGCAGGGGGTCGTAGCAAGGCGGCGCGGTACGCGTGCCATCGGTGGCCTGGTTCTTAACGGACTGGGGGTATGCTTCTTCATCGGTATCGCCGCCCTCATCATGATGATTCTGAACGCTATGTCGCACATGAACTAACAACGCCTTCCCGGTAACTCGAAATGGCATATGCAAAGAGCCCCGCACCTCAATACGAGGAACGGGGCTCTTTGCGCTCCACATGAGGAGCAGAAGCTATAACGCGGATGGTAAGGGATTTGAACCCTTGAGACGGGGTTACCGCCTACTGGTTTTCAAGACCAGCTCCTTCGGCCGCTCGGACAACCATCCATACGCACCAGAGACCGGCATTTTATGGCAATACCGTGCCGCAGGGCACTACGAGATTATCTCATGCGATAAGCTTTCTGTAAATCGCGCACCAACGATGGTGCTTCCGGCAATGAGGAGGACTCATGAGAGCAATTATTGAGAACAGTCACGGTGGACCTGAAGCTCTGACAATCAGCGAAGTCCCCGCCCCCGTACCCCGATCCCACGAAGTTCTCATCCGCGTTCACGCCGCCGGAATCAACCGCGCCGACGCGCTACAGCGCCGCGGATTCTACCCGCCGCCCGCCGGGGCAAGCCCCATCTACGGCCTCGAAGTGGCCGGCGTTATTGAGGCGGTCGGTGAGGGCGCCTCCGTGGAGAACCGTGGCACCCCCGTCATGGCGCTCCTCGCCGGAGGCGGCTACGCCGACTACGTGACCGTACCGGTCGACCACGTGCTGCCCGTACCCGAACAGCTGAGCTTCGCCGAAGCTGCCGGCATTCCCGAAGTCGCGGCAACCGTCTACTCGAACCTGGTGCTCACCTGCGGTATGAGCATGAACCCCGCCGAAAACCTCAAGGAAGACGGCGAACCCGCGGTGGTGCTCATTCACGGTGGTACCGGAGGTATCGGTGTGCACGCTATTCAGCTGGCTCTCGCCGCGGGTACCCGTGTGTTTGCGACCGTCAGCGCCGAGGAAAAAGCAGAATATGTGCGCTCACTAGGTGCGGAACCCATTATTTATACCGAACATTCGTTCCGTGAAGTTCTGTTGGCTGAAACCGGCGGACGCGGCGCCGATTACATCCTCGACGTAGTGGGTGGAAAGTACCTGGACGATAACCTGCACACCCTCGCCGACGGCGGGCACCTGTGCATTATCGGCCTGCAGGGCGGCGCCAAAGCAGAAGTGAACCTGGGCTACATGCTCACCCGCCGCCTGTCGGTGCACGCCACGAGCCTACGCACCCGTTCGGACCGGCAGAAGGCTGAGATTCTGCGCGGTGTACGTGAGCACGTGCTGCCGCTGATTGAATCCGGCAGGATTGGTGTGGGTCTGGACCGTATCTTCGACATGGAGGAGGCGGCTGCCGCCCACGAGTACTTCGACTCGGGTCAGCATCGCGGCAAGGTTGTGCTGCGCATGGTCTAGAAGTCGTTGTGCTCCCCGCGGTGCCGCTTCATGTCGGTGCCGCAGGGGGCGTTGCACGGGGGGTGTTGCCTGAGGGGAGTGATGAAAATCCGGGTCGAAATGATTAACCGACAGCTGACATCTCGTCACTAAAAGAGATTTAGGGTAACCTAAGTATAGGGAGGTTTGCGGGTCGCCGCAGAGCCCAACGCCGGCAGCCTCCACAGACCAACCAACACGGCACACACACCACGCAGAGGAGGACACATGGGACTTAAAAGCTACCTGCAATCACGCCGCGACGACGTCGAACTCGGCAAAGGCATCTGGCGCCGATCCCACGACCGGTTCATTCGCGGTATTGACCGCTTCCACCAGGTCCTCGAACGCCTAGCGGCAACCGATTCGTCCGCCTCCATGATCGAGCTCATCGTGCCGGACGCCAACGCGCTCGCCGACCTCATCCCGCGCGTGCGCGCCGTCGCCATGGAAGCGCACCGCCTCGCCCCCAGCGACGGCGATATTCCCGCCTCCCCGTTCGGCACCTACTCCGACCTGAACCGCGCCCTCTCCAAGGCGGGTAACGCCGTGGCACTCTGCGCCGAAGCACTCGCCATGGCACGCTGCTTCGGCGAATGCGCCACCGGATGCGACCGCCAGGTGAGCGTGCACCGCCGCGTGGAAACCGTCATCCAGCACATTGAGGATGCCGAACGTCTGATTCAGCGCGCCCAGAAGGAAGCCTCCGGCGAGCTGATCTTCGACGATGGAATCCCCGTGGGCCGCACCCAACTGGTTGAGGCATAGCGCCGGTTGAGGTATGGCGCCGGGCCTAAATTGCGGTCAACAGGCGAGTTAGTTTGATGTGCACTTCAACAGGCGATACGCTTAAAGAAGGGGTGTAGGACACTTCTTATGCGGTTCCGTCACAATGGAGGTGACGACATAATGCGATGGTACGCGCGGAAGAACCGCAAGCTTTTTCCTGCCCCTCTACGGCACAACCCAATGCATATACAATTCACGGAAGAAGTCACACACCATGTTTGAATTCCACCGCAATGAGCGTGCGCGTCAGCTGCGCCCCAGCCTCTCACGCTCCTGGCTCCTCGTGCGCGCCAACTCCTCCGAAGAAGTCTTTGAAGAGGCCTTCGAATCCGAGGCCGACTCCATCATTATCGACCTCGAAGACGGCTGCCCCGCCGAAGAGAAGGACGCCGCTCGCGAACAGGTCGTCCGTATGCTCAACTCCGGCGTCGTCGCATGGGTGCGAATCAACGCCATCACCACCGAACACTGGTGGAAGGACGTCAAGGCCCTCAAGAACGTGAAGGGTCTGCGAGGCGTCATGCTCGCCACCGCAGAGCACGCTACCGACATTGACCGTACCGCAGCCGAGCTACCCCCCGGAACCCCCATCATCGCGCTGATTGAGTCCGCGCTCGGCGTGCACCACTCGGTGGATATTGCTCGCGCAATCGGCACTTTCCGCCTCGCATTCGGCGCAGGCGACTACCGCCGCGACACCGGCTCCTCCGCAACCCCCATGGCGCTCGCCTACGTGCGTTCGCAACTGGTGATTGCCTCCACCCTGGGCGGTCTGCCCGGCCCCATCGACGGCCCGACCCTCGGCGCATACGGCGCTGACCTCTCCAAGGCATGCGGCTACGCGAACGACCACGGCATGACCGGTAAGATCACCCTCGACATTCGCCAGGCTGAGACCATCAACGCGGCATTCTCCCCGAGCGAGCTCGAAATCGAAGAAGCACACCAGATGCTCGACGTGCCCCTCGACGGCCCCCGCGACGGCTCCTACCTGCCGCGCTACCTGCGTGCAAAGAAGGTCAAGGAACTCGCCAAGGTCTACGGCCTGTGGGGCAAGACCGACAGCGACTTCCAGCGCGCATCCAAGTAAGGCGCTGGTCTAAAGTACACACGTAAAAAGCCGCGCATCCGACCCCCGAGCGGGGAACCGGATGCGCGGCTTTTGTCTGCCTGAAACCTCACGAGGCTACAGCCTGGCGGGCTGCTGGTCGGCGGTCTAGTTGCGGGGCGACTTGCCGCCCGTCAATGCATGAGCACACACGTACGAAGTCACCAAAGAAATCACAATCGGCACCAGGAACGAGGTGTCATCCTCATACACGGAACGGTAGAAGAACCACACCGCCAGGGAAACCACCAGCGCCAGCACGTACACCAGAGCAAAACGCATTGTGGGGCTCATCGGGCGTGCAGGGCCCGCGGAGGCACGATCAGCCTGCGAACGGCCCCTCTGACGCTTAGCGGATGCGGATCGAGAAGACATGAGAATCTCCTAAAGTTCGACGGTGACATCTTCGAGAAAACGACAACTCTCAGATGCTAAAAACCGCCGCAACACACCGGAAACCGGCACGCGTTACGGCGGATGTGGAGCCCCCAGTGGGATTCGAACCCACGACCTTTTCTTTACGAGGGAAATGCTCTACCCCTGAGCTATAGAGGCGCATATGCTGCCGTTCTCAACTGCCCGAAAGCAACCGGTGAACAGTGCATACCCCGCAATAGTACCAAAAAGGCGGGGGAGAGGCTAATTACTTTCAACACCAGCCCCGCAACTGGGAGCAGGCGACAGGGCGCCTATGGCGTGCACTGCATTCACCCCGCAAACCGCCCGAAGATAGGGAAAGTTCAGGGCAGAGGCATACAATAAACCCTATACCCACGGCGGCTGGCAGCACCTCACGGTGCACATCAACCACAGATTGATCAACCACAGATGTATCAAACAGGCCAGCCCGCCACCCGTAGAGAGAGGAACCACCATGACTTCACCCCTCAACCGCCGCACCCTGCTACTGGGCGTAGTGCCCGCCGCCGCCCTGGGACTGAGCGCATGCGGTTCCAGCTCCTCCCAGCCCTCCGCATCGGCATCTGCGAGCAGTTCGGCGAGCGCATCTGCAAGCACCGCCGCTACCTCGGCAAGTGCATCCGCGAGCGCTTCGGCATCCGCTGACCCTTCGGGTACTGCTTCGGCAACCGCCGATGACGGCTACGTCGGTTACCGCCTCAACCGCGAAGTACCCGGTGCAGGCACCGCAACCCTGTACACCGACTACCAGTGCCCCTACTGCGCTAAGGCAGAACCTAAGTTTGAAGAAGCCGCCAAGAAGCTTGACGGCATCATGAACGTGACCGTGCGTCACATGCCGCTGAACATGCACGCCAACGCCGTACCCGCCGCGCTCGCCGTAGAAGCCGCAGCAGCTCAGGGTAAGCACGTTGAAATGGCGAACAAGCTCTTCGCCACCCAGAACGACTGGAAGAACATCAAAGAACGCGATAAGCTGCGCACCCTCTTCAACGACTACGCCAAGGAACTGGGCCTGAACGTCGAAGAATTCGACAAGGTCCTACTCGCCTCCGACACCGTCAAGCCCATCCAACGCGACTACGAGCACGCCGTGAAGATCGGTGTGAAGGGCACCCCCACCTTCGCCG
>ERZ773013.1955-NODE-1955-length-11707-cov-3.574150_pt1 | contig 11707 bp, 15 predicted proteins | sample MGYA00511670_ERZ773013 | MGnify/ENA primary metagenome ERZ773013 (study PRJEB29015, sample SAMEA2738120) | human oral metagenome | biome: human oral; feature: human-associated habitat; material: saliva | place: China | collected 2257 ...
CGTCGCGCTCGTGTCCATGCTCACCATGATTGACGTGTCCATCGAGCGCATCGCCAAGGTTCAGGACGCCCCCGAGCTCCCCGTCGCAGGGGAAGGCTTTATCGCGATGGCCCCGCCCGATGCCCACTCGCCCGCCATCGAGCTCGAGCACGTGAGCTTCGCCTACGGCAGCACAGAGGTGCTGCACGACGTGAGCCTCAGCATCCCCGCGCGTTCCACCTGCGCCATCGTGGGGCCGTCCGGCTCGGGCAAGACCACGCTCGTCAACCTCATGGCCCGCTACTGGGACGTGGGCTCCGGTAGCGCGAAGGTCGCCGGCAAGGATGTGCGCGCATGGGATTTCGACGAGCTCATGGGCCAGTTCGCCATGGTGTTCCAGGACGTGTACCTCTTCAACGACACCATCGAGGCCAACATACGCTTCGGCGCGCCCGACGCCACCGACGAGGAGGTGCGCGAGGCCGCGCGGCAGGCATGCTGCGACGGCTTCATCAACGCGCTGCCCGACGGCTACCGGACCGTGGTCGGCGAGGGCGGAGCCACGCTCTCCGGCGGCGAGAAACAGCGCATCAGCATCGCCCGCGCCCTGCTCAAGAACGCCCCCATCGTCCTTCTCGACGAGGCCACCGCGAACGTCGACCCGGAGAACGAGGCCGAGCTCGCCCGGGCCATCCGGGCGCTCTCCGAGAACTGCACCGTGGTGATGATCGCGCACAAGCTCTCCACCGTGCGCTCCGCCGACCAGATAGTCGTGCTCGACGAGGGGCGCATCTCGCAGCGCGGCACCCACGAGCAGCTCGCTGCGAAACCGGGCATCTACCACGTCTTCGTCAGTCAGCGCGAGCGGGCGGTGCAGTGGCGGCTCGGGTCAAAGGGCGGCGGATGGGGCGTGGGATGATGCGGCTTCCGCCGCGTCGAGACCCCTTCGCTCCATTGCGATAGCGGCGGCGCGCAAGGGGCGCCCGCCAGACAAGAAAAGGAGTATTCCATGTCAAACCAAACCAATTCCCAGCCTCGAGGAGAGGCGCGCAAGATCGAGACGCGCGGCGGCATCAACGTACGCGACCTGGTGAACGTCGCCGTCTTCACGGTCATCTACCTGATTATCTTCTTCGCCTTCGCAATGGCGGGCATCGTGCCGGTCATGGCCGTGTTCTATCCGCTGCCCATAGCGCTCATAGCCTCCATCCCCAACGCGCTGTTCTACACGCGCGGCGGAAAGTTCGGCCTCGTCACGATTGAAGGCGCGCTCTTGGGCCTCATCCTCTTCCTCACGGGCATGGGCGGCCCGCTCGGCCTGGCGGCGGGCATCGTCTGCGGTCTCGTCGCAGACCTCATCATGAGGTCGGGCGATTACAAGAGCTTCAGCCGCACGCTCGTGGCTCACTGCATCTTCAATCTCTGGATTCTCGGTACCCAGGCGGCCTTGTGGCTGCAGCGCGATGCCTACCTCGAGCCCTTCAGGGCATCGCAGGGCGATGCGTTCATCGACAGCACCATGGCGCTGCTCAGCGGGCCCGTGTTCGCGGTCGAGCTCGTCGGCGTCATAGCCTGCGGAGCCGTAGGCCTCGTCATCGGACGCGCGATCCTGAAGAAGCACTTCGAGCGCGCCGGCGTCGCCTAGGCGGGGCCTTCGATGTGAGAACGACCATGGGACGACCTGCCGCAACACAGCTCCAGACCACGTCGAGGAGCATGCTTGATCTCGACCCGCGCACGAAGCTCTTCGTGCTGCTCGGCATGTGCCTGGTGTTCACGCTGAACGCATACGGCGCGGCGGGCTATGTCCTGCGCGGGCTCATGCTCGCCCTCACTGTCGTGTCGCTCGCCCATGCGGGAGCAAGGAACGCGGCGGCGGGCGTCGCCGCCATGGTGCTGGGCGCCTTCACCCTGCAGGAGTTCGGCGAGACGGCGCTTTTCGCCCTCTTCGGCTCGACCAACGTGGCGATGTCGGTCGTGCGCTTCTTCTGCGTGCTAGTCGCCCAGTTCGTCCCGCAGACCATGTACGCCTACTCGATCATCCTGAGCACGAAGGTCGGCGAGTTCATCGCCGCCATGGAGCGCATGCACGTACCCGACGCCATTACGATTCCGCTGGCGGTCATCTTCCGCTTCTTCCCGACGATGGGCGAGGAGCACCGGGACATCCGCGACGCCATGAGGTTGCGCGGCCTCGGCTGGAGAAGCGGGCCGGTCGCCATGGTCGAGTACCGGCTGGTGCCGCTCGTCATCTCGCTCGTGAAGATCGGCGACGAGCTGGCGAGCGCCTGCGCCACGCGCGGCCTCGGGGTTGGGGTGAAACGCACCCATCTGTGCCGCATCGGGATACGCCCCCTCGATGTCGCCTGCATGTTCTTCGTCGGGACGTGCGCGGCTATCACCATCTACCTGAGAATGAACGGAGCCGGATCGTGAGCATGGTCGAGCTGGACAGGGTCACCTTCCGCTATCGGGGCGCCGCCACGGCGAGCCTGGTCGACGTGAGCCTCGATGTCGAACCGGGCGAGGTGGTGGTGCTCTGCGGGGAGTCGGGTTGCGGGAAGACCACGCTCACCCGCATGGTCAACGGCCTCGTGCCCGAGTTCTTCGACGGCGAGCTCTGGGGCCGCATTCTCGTGGACGGCATCGACGTCTCGGAGACGCCGGTCGCCGAGACGGGGCGCAGGGTGGGAAGCGTCTTCCAGAACCCCCGCAGCCAGTTCTTCAACGTGGACAGTACTAGCGAACTAGCCTTCGGCTGCGAGAACATGGGCTGGCCCGAGCCGCAGATCGCCGAGGCAGTCAACGCAGTGACTGGCGACTTCGGGCTCGGCGGCCTGCTCGATCGCAGCCTCTTCAGACTCTCCGGCGGGCAGAAACAGCGCATCGCCTGCGCGAGCGTCTCGGCGTACAACCCCGACGTGCTGGTGCTCGACGAACCCACGTCGAACCTCGACCTGGCCACCATCCGCCAGCTCGCCGACATCGTCGCGCTCTGGAAGGCGGCGGGAAAGACGATTATCGTGGCGGAGCACCGCCTGGCGTACCTGGTGGATGTGGCAGATCGCTTCGTGTACCTGCGCGATGGAGCCATCGCCTGGGAGAAGGGCACACAGGAGCTCCTTGCGCTCACCGGCACAGAGCTGGAGGAATTCGGCCTGCGCTCGCCGCGCCCCGTGGCGTTCGCAGGCAAAGCCCGTGGCCGCAGTCCGGGCGGCGCTGCGGCGTTGGCACTCGAGATTCAGGGCCTGTCGTTCTCGTACGGTAAGGCGGATGGCGCAGACGGCATCGCGGTTGACGGGCTCGCGATCCCGGCGGGCTCTATCGTGGGCGTCGTGGGGTACAACGGCGCTGGCAAGAGCACTCTGGCGCGCTGCGTCTGCGGGCTCGAGAAGGGAATGCGGGGCACCATTCGCATCGACGGACGCGAGACGACGCGCAGGCAGCGCCTGCGGGAGACCTATCTGGTCATGCAGGACGTCAACCACCAGCTGTTCGCCCCGTCGGTGGAAGAGGAGGTGCTCCTGAGCATGCGCTTCACGCGGCATAGCAGGCGCGGGCGCGACAGCGATACCTACGTGCACGGGATACTGGCGCGGCTCAACCTGGACGGATTGGCCAAGGAACATCCGCTATCGCTTTCCGGCGGGCAGAAGCAGCGCGTCGCCATCGCGGGCGCGCTCGCGGCCGAGCGCAGGATTATCGTGTTCGACGAGCCTACCAGCGGATTGGACCTCAAGCACATGTACCAGACGACCTCGCTTTTGGTCGATCTTGCGAAGAACGGCGTCACCTGCCTGGTCATCACGCACGACCCCGAGCTCATCGCCGTTTGCTGCAACTGGATCGTCATGCTGGATGCCGGTCGCGTTGCGCACGCCGGCGCCTTCGATGCGAAGACTGTGGAGCTGCTGACGGCGTTCTTCGGCGCCAGTCCCAAAAGTCAAGGCACCACAGGGCATGAAAACTAGGCGGAGTCGCTTTTGAACTGTACCCCGGAACTTGGACTCAAAAATAAAAGTTTGAGTTCCGGAGGTGTGGTTTCTTTATGGGAAGACACGACATCGAAGTCCGCAAAAAGGCGACAGAGTTGATTGATTCGGGATATGGCAAGACGGCCCTTGCCAGCACCCTTGCAATATCGGTCAGCATCGCCGAACATCGGATTCATGCATACAAGGCCGTCGGCGAGGAGGTCTTTCTGGGCATGGGGTCCAAGCACGGAACCTACGACCATGAAACCAGGCCGGCAGCGGTCCCCGACTTCCTCGAGGGCGGGCCGACGAGGCAAGAGGTCATTGCCAAGCACGCAATAGCGGGGCCGACCGCCTTCGAGCGCTGGGCGAAGTCGTATCAGGAGGGCAGCCCCGAGGCGCTTGAGGGCCGGAGCTCTGAAGCGGGGTCATCGAGACTCTCCCGCTCGCCGAACAGGTGCGGGCATCGCTAGATGGCAATGTGCCTGCGCGCGGAAGACGGCGCCGTCATCGCCGACAAGACAGCGCCCAAGGTGATGCACGAGACCGGCATGGGCTGCGGCATACGCCGCGAGACCGATTGCCACAGGCGCAGCCCCTACAAAGACAGCGGGGGCGAGACCTTCGAGAACTGCTGGGGCGCGACCTCTTGGCGGACGGCCCGTGGCAGAAACTGGGGACGGATGCGACCGAGTTCAAGCAGAAGCGGGGCAAGGCTTGCTTTGCGCCCGCCTACGACTTCGGGAGCAAGGAGACGGCCGTCCGGTCGATCTCCCGGCACCCGGACACGGCGCAGCAGAAGGAGACGCTCGACATGCTGGTCCCGTAGATGCTCGAGGGCGCTCATCCGGTCATGCAGTCGGACATGGGGTGGCAGCACCAGCACGATGGCGGATTCTTCGTCAAAGTAAACGATCTTCACAATGTCGCTAGCTGTGCCCATGCTGAAAAATTTTCTTCCTTGCGCCTTATTTCAATTTTACCGCAGCATTTGAGACGTTCGGCGGCAATGAGGGCCGCCGAACCACGGCGTCAGCGTCGGTTTATTTCTTGGTGAGCAGTGTCTTACAGTGGCTTAGCGTGGCCTAGTGCCCTGCGCCGCATTGCGGGGCCACAGGAGAACTAGTACATCTCTCGATATCGTCCAAGGGAAAAGTCTCCTTGGCATTAAAGGGCATTTGATTTGAATAGATGCCAAACGAGAGGTGACACATGGCAGATGAGATTTTCAAACTGGAGCGCACCCCTATGCAAGGGGCTGATGCCGCGAATGCTGACTTGTCCGACAATGGTTACATAAACCGCGAGAATGCCGAGGCGGAGAATTGGGGATTTGCCGCCTCCTCAACCTCGGACGCGAACGACCAGGGAGACACCTTGCTCGACGTCTCTCAGGTTGCCGAGTACTTGCGCATTTCGCGGTCATCGGTTTACAAGCTCATAGAACGGCAGCAGATTCCCGCAATTAGGATCGGGAGGCTTCTGCGTGTCAGGAAAAATGAGCTTGACGATACGCTTCGCGCCATGGGAAACAGCATCTGAGCCGGTGAGCCATGGAACTGCGGCTGTTTGGAAGGGGCCCTGGCCCCAATAGGAAACCAACCGAACCTGACGCTGTTGTGCAGCCGGTCGCACGGTACCACTTCGACATTGCTCGCGAGGGAGTTTTGTGGCGAGCGAGCGAAGGGGTGACTCGGCAATGACGGCAGCGAAGCAAACCAAGCCGCACGTTCCTCTAAAGGACTATTACACGGTCGAAGACGTGTCGGTCCTTCTCGGCATCGGCGAGAACATGGTCAGGGAACTCGCAGGCAGAGATAAAGACCCGTTGCCCTTCAGGCGATTGAATGGCAAAGTCCGCGGGATGTTCATTATCCGATCGGATCTTGGCGGATGGGTCCTGAAGAATTCTTTTTTAGTGGCCCTGGACCATAAGGAGCGAGGCAAGCATGGCGACCATTGAGCCGCTCGCCTCGGAACGCTTCATCGTCGTATACAGATTCATGTGGCAAAAGCTCGGGTTGGACGGGGTGACCCTTCGCGTCTTCGCGCGCATCTACGGGTTCTGCAAAGACGGCGATTCGGAATTCTTCGAGAGCAGGTTGGCAACGGCTGATTTCCTGGGAACAACGCCCAGGACGGTCACGAGATCGATCAACGAACTTGTCGGTAAAGGGCTTATCAAGCAGGTAGGCGTACACATATCGGCCTCGGGGAACGTGACAAAGAGCTACCGCCTGACTGGCTTGATGTATGACAGGTCGTCATCCCCTGATGAAGTGTCACCTCATGACAAGATGTCATCTCCTGATAGCTCGTTATCCCAGGGAGCGTTTAACCCCGACGGATCGTCAGGGGCACCCGTGACGATCCGTCATCCAAAAGGAAAAGGAAAAGCATAGAAAATGAGAGAAAACGCGTTCTTCACTCCTCGGGAGGCAAGGGAGAGAGGGCTCGAGTTCGAGGAACCCGCTCCAATCACATGCCGGTGGTGCGGAAAGCCGCTCACGCCGCTCGGCACGGAGCTTCTGGGGCAGGTGCGATGGCTGACGAGCGAGCCCTGCGGCTGCGATGGAGAGAAGGCCGAGCGCGAGAGGGCCGAAAGGATGCGGCGTGCCGAGCAGGAGAGGAACGTCGCCGAGAAGGTGGTGGCGGCGGGTGTGGCCAGGAAGTTCGCCAGCGCCCGGACATCGATACCGGAGATCGGCGACTTCCTCGCGGGCTTCGACCGCCACGGCGGCAACGGGCTCTACATCTCGGGGCGCGTCGGAAGCGGGAAGACACACGCCGCATCCGCCCTCGCACGGGCGCTCGTCTACGGAGGCCGCTCGGTCGTCCTGACCAACACCCTCGCCATGCTCGACTCGATCCAGGCGACGTACGGGCGCGACGGGGACCGGACCGGAGGGGTGGGACGCTTCGCCGGGTGCGACCTGCTGATCCTCGACGACATGGGCAAGGAGAACGGGAGCGGTTGGGCGCTCACGACCATGTTCCAGGTCATCAACGCGCGCTACGAGGACATGCGGCCCATCGTCGTGACATCGCAATACGCGCTTCCGATGCTGGCCAAGAGGCTCGGCAGGGCCGGCGAGAGGGAAAGCGCCGAGGCGATCGCATCGAGGCTCCACGAGATGTGCGACATCGTGGCACTCCCCGACATCGACTACCGCAAGCGCAAGGGGCAGCCCGTGGCTTAACGGGGCTTGGCGTGGCCTGCAGTCGGGACGAGCAGGGCAAGCGTCAGGGCATCGCTGGTATAAGCGTCATGGCGGGCTGCGCTGGCGAAAACACGACGGAGATGAAACGGCCAGCACGGCCCGCGCCACAGACCAAGGAACGGAGGCGCCATGGCATACGAGTCCGGGCGGTACAAGCCCGTAGACAGCGAGACGGCGGAGAAGCTCGAGGGGAAATGCCAGGAGAACGGCTGGCTCATGCGAGGCGGCTACGGCTGGCAGGACGACCCCTACCTCGAGGAATACCCCTACGAGTTCTGCACGGCGCCGGACATGGAAGCGCTGACGTCCTTCTTCGAGCACGGCAACTGAGCCATCAGGCAGGGCGTCGTGTTCGACGACCTCGCCTTCATCCAGCAGGTGAACGGCGGCGACGAGTGGTGGACGCTGAAGAGGGACGGCGAGGGCTGGGTCGACTTCGAGTCGGTGTCCTGCGGGCACATCGTCGCCCATTCCCGTGCCGGCTTCGAGCGCCTCGTCGCATCGATGAGGGCCGCCTCGGCAGACGAGTGCGTGCGCCTCGACTACCTGTTCCCGAGCCGGCTCGCCGACAAGCTCGTGGAGCTGTCCGAGGAATTCGGCCACCACGAGATCGCCGATGACCACGGGCGTCCCGAGAGCTTCCGCGCATACGCCATCGACGCGCTGGCCAACGACCCAGAAGCGGTCGCGAGCTGCCTCGACGAGGCCGCCTTCGAGGCCGACGAGCCTGCCGCAAGGGCGCTCGCCATCGACATCCGCATGCAGATGGCCGCCAAGGGCGACGGCCTGACAGAGCGCGCCTTCGCGAGCCGCGAGGCCGCAGGCGCGCTCGACTCCAGGCGTGCCTCGACGCCTTCCGCAAACAAGGAACACTAGGGAACGGGGAGGCCGCGATGGCGAGCGATTTCGGCGACGAGTCCGGCGAGAAGCTGTTCGATTTCATGGTGCGCTTCGGCGAGCGAATGGGCGAAGACGCCATGCGCCGCCACGCCAACAAGTTGCAGACGGCCTTCGAGAACGCCAAAAGCGGAACGCAGGTCGAGCCAAGGGACACCGACGGAGCCGTCGAGTGGGCGAAGCTCGACATGCACGAGTTCCAGGAGATCGAGGGCTACGACGAGATCAAGGGCATCATCGAGACCAAGCTGAAGGCGACCGGCGTGGAGCCTGCGTGGTTCCAGGACCAGGCGGCGGGAAAGGAGTACCTCCTCTTTAGGATAGCCGAGGCGCAGCAGGTCTGGAATTCGCTCGACGAGCTCGCCCATGAGACCGCGGGCGCCAAGAGCCGCGCGTCAGAACAGCTGAAGAAGGACCTCGACGAGAAGCGAGACTCCCGCCCGCTCGAAGAAAAGGCGAAGGAGGCGCGCGAGGCGGCCGACGCCCTGGAGCGCGAGGTCGGCAAGTCCCGGCAGAGGGTGCGCGACCCGAGGTTCCAGGAAACGAGAGCAAGGTGAGCCGGGGCTCTATGCCGCTGATCGCGACGACCGTCGCCTCGATCACAGCGGCGGTTCTCGCCAACGCCTACGCGACGTGCCTTCTCTCGCTTCCAGGCAATCCCATCAACAACCTGACCATTGCGCTCGAAACCCTCCCCGACTTTGCATCGAGCCAGCTCCCGCTCTCAACGAGCTCCGCCGCCCTGGTGACGTCCCTGCTCGCCGCATGCGCCGTCTGGGCAGCCTGGGCGTACTCGCTGACGCATCGTCCGGCTGAGCGCGTCGGTGAGGAGCACGGAAGCGCAAAGTGGGGAACCAAGCGCGAGGGGCAAAAGTTCCTCGACCCCTCCGACCTCTCGAACAACATCATCCTCACCGAGAGCTTCGGCCTGGCCATGGAGCGCAGGGACCACGACAGGCGCTACGAGCGGAACCGCAACGTGCTCGTGGTCGGCGGATCGGGCTCCGGCAAGACGCGCGGATACGTCGAGCCGAACATCATGCAGATGAACTCGAACCTCCTCGTCACCGACCCCAAGGGCGAGACCCTCCCGAGGATGGGGCGGATGCTCGAGGCGAACGGCTACGAGATCCTCTCGTTCAACACCATCGACTTCAAGAGTTCGATGCACTACAACCCCCTCGGCTACGTGCACGACGAGGCCGACATCCTGGAGTTCGTCACGTGCTTCATCGACAACACCACGGGCGACAAGGAGCACGCCGGCGACCCGTTCTGGGAGAACGCCGAGAGGCTGCTCTACGTCGCGCTTATCGGCTACCTGGTCTACCACTGCCCGGAGGAGGACCGCTCGCTCTCCGGCCTGGTGACGCTGCTGTCGCTTGCAAAGGCCAAGGAGAACGACGAGGACTACATGAGCCCGCTCGACCTCATTTTCAACGAGATTGAGACCGGCCAGCGCTACATGCGCACCGGCATGAGCCGTGCAGAGGAGTACGAAAAAGAATCGAGGAAATCGTACAAGGCAGAGAGCTCGGAGTTCGGCTGGGTGACGACTGGGAAGCCAACTCCCGTTGATTCCGACTTCTGCCTCCTGCACTACAAGATGTTCAAGGACGCGGCGGGAAAGACGCTGAAGTCCATCCTCGTGAGCTGCAACACGCGCATGGAGCCGTTCGCCATCCCCCAGGTGCGCGAGCTCGTATCCTACGACGAGATGGAGCTCGACAAGCTGGGCGATGCGGACGGCAAGCGTGCGGTGTTCGCCATCATGTCCGACACCAGCAGCCTCTACTCCTTCCTGTTCGCAATCATGATGTGGCAGACCATGAACATCCTCTGCAGGCGCGCGCTCGTCGAGTACGGCGGCAGCCTTCCTGTGCCAGTCCACCTGCTGTTCGATGAGTTCGCGAACATCGGAAGGCTCCCCGACGTGGAGAAGATGGTTGCGGTGATCAGGTCGCGGAACATCTCCATGTCGGTGATCCTGCAGTCCCTCTCGCAGCTCAAGGCGCGCTACAAGGATGACGCCGCGACGATCGTCGACTGCTGCGACACGACACTGTCCCTCGGCGGGAAGTCCACCGACACGGTCAGGGAGATATCGGAGACCGTGGGCAAGCAGACGCTCGACACGGTCACGTGGAACGAGAGCCGAGGCGCGATGCCCAGCTCGACGCGCAACTGGAACACCCTCGAGCGCGACCTCATCCAGGGCGCGGAGGTTGCCAAGCTGCCAAGGGACATGGCCATCGTGCTCATCACGGGCACAGACCCGCTCAAGGACAGGAAATACGACATCTCGAAGCACCCCAGGTGGCCGCAGGCGTATCCGGGGCACAAGGGCGCCGTCTTCGAAGAGCCCTTCGACTTCGCCTCCTATCTCGACGGGAAGAGAGGGGTAGTCGGCATGTGACGTGATCCGGCGTAGGCGGCGGCCGCGCGAAAGCGCCATGCCCTCGGGGCCTTCCACAACCGCCGAGGGGGCCGCCGCCCGATGCAGAGGAGCGCTCCGAACCGCTCCGAGACGAATTGTAAGCCCATGGTGCGGCGCTTCCACGCATGAGCCGCGCCCGATGCAAAGGAGCAACCGAACATGCTCTCTCAGATCATCACGCTGGTCTCCGGCTGCGTGACCTTCCTGGGCGGCTTCCTCATCGTATGGGGCGCCGTGTCCCTCGGCCTCGCTATCCGCGAGCAGCAGGGCGGCTCGCAGATAGCGAGCGCCATCTCGACCATTGCGGGCGGCGCAATCATCGTCGCGGCGGCCGTCTACTTCGGCATGCTCGACACGTCGTGGCTACCCGCGTAGGTACGCCATGCTGAGCGTGACAGTCCACAAGGACATATCCGAATACCAGGAAAAGGTCGTCGGGAAGCTCTCCGCCAGGACGCTCGCGTGCGTGGCGGGCGGACTGCTGGCCTCCATCGGCACGGCGGCGTGCGTCTACTTCGGCCTCGGAATCCCGGTCTCCGACGCGACCCTGCCGGTGATGGCCGTCTCGATGCCGTTCTGGCTTGCCGGCTTCTGGCGCCCCAAGGGGATGAAGGCGGAGAAGTTCCTGCCGCTCTACATTGAGCACGTCTTGGGCGACGGGAAGCTCGCCTACACGACCGCGCCGCGCATGGGCTCGGTGGTCGACAAGGTCAAGTGCCCCAAGACCGACCGGAAGGCAAGGAAGAAGTCCAGGAAGAAGGGGGCGGAGCGTCGTGAACCCACTCAAGAAGCCTAGCGACGGCAACCAGGAGAAGCCCAAGAAGCCCAGGTCCCGCAGCCGGTCGATCGAGCGGCGGATGAAAGACCAGGAGAAGCAGCTGACCGACCAGACCGCAGAGCAGAGAAGGAAGCGCCACGCCGCAAAGGACGTCTACGGCGCGATCGGCTTCGACCTCATGTACGAGGACGGCATCTGCCAGGTGGAGGACGGGCTGTTCAGCCAGACCATCGCATTCGACGACATCAGCTACCAGTCCGCGCGCGAGGAGAGCAAGAAGGCCGTGTTCAGCGGCTGGTGCCAATTGTTCGACTACTTCGGAGCCGAGAGCTGCGTCCAGCTCACCGTGGTGAACACGCCCATCCCTCCATCCGAGATCGGCAAGAAGGTGTTCTTCTCCACCGACGACCCCGACACCGCC
>ERZ773013.1959-NODE-1959-length-11694-cov-2.374517_pt1 | contig 11694 bp, 8 predicted proteins | sample MGYA00511670_ERZ773013 | MGnify/ENA primary metagenome ERZ773013 (study PRJEB29015, sample SAMEA2738120) | human oral metagenome | biome: human oral; feature: human-associated habitat; material: saliva | place: China | collected 2257 ...
GCCATACAATAACCTCATAAGCGTAAAAGCACACACAAATAGCTGGCATCGTAGCCACACGACGCCCTAATGGCAGAAGAAAAAAGGGGTAAACAACAAGCCTACTGTTCCTTAAGCTTAAACGAAGTTTCAATACTTACAATATCAGCCTTAAATGCCTTGTCAACCTGCAGCCGCTTTTCAACCTGCGCACAGCTGTGAATAACTGTGCTATGGTCACGGTTTCCTACAAGTCGTCCGATACGGCTGGCCGGCATTTTGGTATATTTCTGTGCCAGATACATCGATACCTGCCGTGCAACCACATAGTCGCGCTTACGGCTCTTGCTGTTGATTTGTGCCGTAGTAACGTTGTAATGCACGCATACTTTCTCCAGAATATCGTCGACCGTTAAGGGCTTGTCGTCCATCTTAACAGCGCGTTTTACCACACGTTCGGCCAGACGCATGTCGATATTACAATTGTAAACGATGGAGTAAGCCATCAGCGAGTTGATGACACCCTGCAGGTCACGCACACTTCCGCTCGCCGTCTCAGCGATATACTCAATGACATCGTGGGGGATGTTCAGACCATCACGCTTAATCTTGTTCTCCAGGATATCAACGCAGAGCTCATGATTCGGTTTCTCCAGTTCAGCGATAAGACCACAGGAGAAACGCGTCAGCAGACGGTCCGGTATATCCTTCAGATCTACCGGCGGGCGGTCGGAAGCGAGGATGATACGCTTGCCGTTGCGGAAAAGGTTGTTGAAGATATGGAAGAATGTGTTGAGTGTTCCCGTTTTACCCATCCATTCCTGAATATCATCAACGATAAGCATGTCGATGGTCTGGTAGAAAGCGATGAACGAGTTAACGGAGTTCTGCAGCACAGCGTTGCTATACTGTACCTGGAAGAGACGGGCAGAGATATACAGCACACGTCTCTTCGGGAAGATCTCCTTGGTGCGCATGCCGATGGCATTGATAAGATGCGTCTTGCCACATCCCGACGGTCCATAGATGAACATCGGGTTAAACTGCATCGTACCAGGATGTTCAGCGATAGACATACCCACCGAGCGCGGCAGTTTATTACTGTCACCCTCAATATAATTGGAGAACGTGAGATGCGGATTAAGCTGTGGATCGAGATCCTGAGGCTGTGCGGCATCAAGCGGCGTCGGACTCTCATTGGCACGTTTCACAGGCTGTTTCTTCACGGCATTGGCAGTATCCGACCACACAGTCTCCGTACCGCCCCTGTCCTTCCCCTCACGGTCGACGACAACACGATAGGACAAATGAATCTTAGGACCAAAGCACGCATAGAGCACCTTGGTAAGCAGGTCTACGAAGTTCTCTTCAAGATATTCGTAGACAAAAGGACTGGGAACCTGCACGAGAATCATCCTTTGAGCCTCATCGAAGTGCTCAAAGACAATGGGCTTGAACCAGGTGCCGTATATCTGCTCGGTGACGTTCTGACGGATGAGCGTCAACGCCTTCTGCCACCGGGGATCTTCTTCTGCTTTCATTTTGCTGTCTTGGGGATGTAGATTGCCTGCATCAATTCGTCACATTTCTCGTCCCATTATTGGAAACGCAATTGCAAAACTACAAAAAAATCACGATACTGCAAATCGCATTTCCGACATCATTCGCCGTCTCAAAGTTCTAACCGCTTACAAATGATTTAATTAGATTCGAAGAGACGGAGAATGTTAATGTTGTATAATATTATATACCCTATTTATCCTTCTTCCCAAAGAGCGAGAAGTGGACGTAACGTTTCGGATGCTTCTTGAGGTCGGTGAGGAGTGAGTCGGCGGAACTCACGGTGCTGTTCATATTATTATACAGTCCCGGGTCACGCATCAGCAGGCCGAGAGTACCGTTGGGTGAGTTAAGCTGATGCGTCACGCTCTCTACGTTGTCGAGCGTACGGTCCACCTTAGCCAGCGTCTGTGCCACATCAAGCTGTGCAAGATTGGCTGTGAGCCGGTCGGCATTGTTAAGTGTTGAGCCTGCCTTGCCCATGGCATAGTCTGCCTTGGAGAGAATACCCGGCACCTGACTGTTAGCCTGTGCGACAAGGCGGTTGAGACCGGCAGAGGTGGCAGTAAGGTTCGACGTGACGGTCTGGATGTTATGCAGTGAAACACGAAGAGCAGGGTCGGCGAGAAGCATGTTGACACTCGAGAGGATACTGTCCACCTTCGGCAGCATAGCTGAGATGGCAGGCACGAGCGACTCCACAGAACCCATGAGGCCGCCATCGAGGTTCCCCCGGATAGTGTCACCGGGCTCCACACGCTCCCGTGGGTTATTGGCCAGCAAGAGATTCATCTTGATATTGCCCATGAGGTCACTCACAATCTCTGCCGAGGAGCCCTTGGGGACACGGAGATCATTGTCGACCTGGAACTCTACAAGCACGCGCCCACTCCTGTTGTAGTCGTAGATGATCGACTTGACATTACCGACCTGATAGCCATCCGCATAGATAGGATTCGACGACGACAGACCATTGATATTCCGGAAAGAGGCATAATAGACCTTGTCCGTGGAGAATACAGGCATGCCCTTCAGAAAATGAAGGCCGAAAAAGAGCACGACGATGCCTGCTATGGCTACAAGGGCTATCTTAACTTCCTTGGTAAAGAACTTCATATCTTCAATTATTAATTGCCGAATATTATCGGGTGATCATTTTCTTTTATTCTTGAGGAACTCGCGGATGGCCTCATTCACATCTATGACTTTCCCGTTCTTCATAGCTATAATGAAACAATCGGGGAATCTGTCGAGGATGGTCGTCCGAAGTTTCCTGATCTCATTATAGTTGGTTGACGATCCGTAGGTATAACGCTGCAGACTGCCGTCCGTGAAACTGTCATAGCCTTCGAGGCCCTTAAAGAGCGGGCTGTCCGCCTTCTGCTTCTGCTTTCCGGCAAAGATCTGAATCTTAAACACAGGAGCATCCCTGTTCACTTCCTCACGCATTGTCTTCTCCACCGTACTGCGTGTCCGCTCTGTCTTCTGCGCCGTACCGCGGCGAGTCCGCTGCCTGCGTGCCACAGGCTTGTCGTCAGCGACCTCGGCATTGTCCACGGAGAGGCCGGCTGAATCGTCCGTGTCTTTATACGGCACATCGATATCCGTACCACCATAGCGCTGTCTGTATATCCTGAACGCCCGCACGATGCCCGTGGTATAGGCATCAAGTGCCGAGTCGGTGTTAAGGTAGTTCTCCTCATCGGGTGTCGTGATGAACCCGAGCTCCAGAAGTACGGCCGGCATAGATGTCAGCCGCAGCACGGCAAGGTTGTTCTGATGGGCACCACCGTTCTCACGGCCCGTAGCCCTGCACACCTCCTGCTGCAGGATACGCGACAATTCAACGCTGCGTTCCCGGTTCTTGTCAGCGATAAGCTCAAACATGATGTCGCCCTCTGCTGAGTTCTCCAGACCTTTATAACGGGTCTTATAGTCTTTCTCCATGAAGATGACGGAGTTCTCCCGTTTAGCCACCTCAAGGTTCTCCTGGATGCCGCGCGCCCCGGTGTGTTCACCCGTCCCAAGGGTATAACTCTGGAAGCCGTGACTGATCTTACCTCCGGCAAGGGCGTTGATATGCACAGAGAGAAACAGGTCTGCCTTGTTGCGGTTGGCGATGTCGGCACGTTCGTGAAGGGGGATGAAGACATCCCTCTTACGCGTGTAGATGACCCGCACATCAGGGCAACTCTGCTCGATGGCATGACCCAAGGCAAGAGCGTAACGGAGCGTGAGATTCTTCTCAAAGGATATCATGCCTTTGGCACCATAGTCGTTTCCACCGTGTCCGGCATCGATGACAACCGTGAAGGAACGGCCTGCCGTCACGGTTGTCAGCGTCAGGAAGAGAAACGATAAGGTAAATAACGTCTTACGGTACATAATTAGTTGTTTTCACTTCTATTCCCCGTCCGTCACATATTTTTTCAAAGCTCTCACCACACCGTTCTTCCACGTGTTGATATTGTCATCGTTGAGGGAGAGAGAACCGACGAGCTTTATCACGTGGTCGATAGGCATACCATAACGCAGCACACCGGAGATGAGCTTCGCATAGTTCCAGTATTCCGGATTGAACTTCCCCGAGAGTCCCTCAACGGTGGTCTTATAGCCACGGCGGTTCTCAAACTGGAAGTCGTAACGGTGCGTTCCGTCGGGATTAGTCTGGCGGATAATCTTGCCTTTCGTCACTGTCTTGGGCAGCACGATACCCTCATCGTCGTCCTGCAGTCCGGTAAAAATCTCATAAGGACGGCCATCAAGAAGACCTACGAAAGCCACCCATTTATCTTTATTGTTCTGGAAGCGCACGACATCACAGTCGAGCTCATCAGGACGGTCCTCAATGACCTTCGGACGGTCGTAAGAGCCGTTTGCCCACATGGAACCGTCACTCGACGATGACTGCTGGGACTTTACTTCCTGGTTGGTTTGTTGTTGTTGTTCTTTCTGTTGAATATCCATGTAACGTTACAAGCTTGTTTATACTCTTATCTGTATTCTTGTGTGTACTTTTGTGTGCAAAAATACCTTTTATTTTCCACAATCTCTATAAAATCATACTAAAAGAACTTATTTTTTCAGATTATTTTCCATAACTTTGCACAAATAGCTTCAGAATTTGACAAAACGAATAAGACAAGCGAAATAATGAATAGCATAAATCAACGAAAAAGCATCCGCAAATATGCCGGCCGTGAGGTCACGGACAAGTTGCTCACACGCCTTTTGGAAGAGGCTGAGCATACCCCCACGATGGGCAATCTTCAGCTTTATAGCGTCGTGGTGACACGAAGCCAGAAGATGAAGGAGAAGCTCGCGCCGGCTCATCTCAACCAGCCGATGGTGACGGGTGCTCCCGTCGTTTTGACGTTCTGTGCCGACTTCCGCCGTACGTCACTCTGGGCAGAGAACCGCAAGGCGGTACCCGGTTACGACAACTTCCTCAGTTTCATCAACGCAGCCACTGATACGCTGCTCTATTGCCAGACGTTCTGCAACCTCGCCGAAGAGGCAGGCCTGGGCACATGTTTCCTCGGCACAACGGTCTACATGCCACAGATGATCATCGGCACGCTCCATTTGCCCCGCCTCACTTTCCCCGTGGCGACCATCACCCTCGGCTGGCCCGACGAGAACCCGGCACAGAGCGACCGACTGCCTATTGAAGCCATCCTGCACAAGGAGACTTACGAGGACTACACCTCCGGGAAGATTGACAGGTTCTACGGTTACAAGGAGTCACTGCCGGAAAACAGGCAGTTTGTCGAGATCAATCACAAGGAGACACTGGCTCAGATCTTCACGGATATACGTTACACCCGCAAGGACAACGAGGCAATGTCGGAAGGTCTCGTCAAGGCACTCAAAAACCAAGGATTCATCAAGTGATGGCTGCTATTCAGATTATACCTGTTGAGAACAGCCGTCAGCGTAAGACTTTTCTCAACTTCTTCTATGACCTCTACCGCGACTGTCCCTATGCCGTGCCTTATCTGTATCTCGCTGAGGAGCTAACGCTGAGGCCGGGATCCAACCCTGCCTTTGCTTTCTGTGAGGCGCAGTGCTTCCTCGCCCTCAAAGACGGGAAGGCAGCAGGACGTGTCGCCGCCATCATCAACCGACGTGCCAACGGACACTGGCAGCGGAAGATGGTGCGTTTCGGCTGGTTCGACTTCATCGATGACCCTGCCGTCTCCGAAGCACTACTCAAGGCTGTCGCCAACTGGGGAAAGGAGAAAGGTATGACAGAGATAGCCGGGCCCTTCGGCTTCGAGGACATGGACCGCGAGGGGTTGCTCGTCGAAGGTTTCGATCATCTCTCCACGATGTATGTCAACTACAACTATCCTTATTACGCCAAGCACCTGGAACGGCTCGGTTTCGCGAAGGACAACGACTACGTGGAGTACGAGATTAAAGTGCCGGAGGTGACACCCGAGAAGTTCAAGCGTACGGCGGCACTGATAGAGAAGCGGTATCATCTGGAACCATGCAAGTTCAACCACCACGACATGACGAAAGGCGGTAGAGGACATGAGCTGTTCGGCATCCTGAACATTACCTACCGCAACCTCTACGGCTATTCCCACCTGTCAGACGACCAGATCGACACCATCGTCAACAACTACATCAAGCTTGCTGACCTCAACCTCGTGACCTGTGTCGTCGACACGGAAAAGAACGATAAAATGGTAGGGTTCGGCGTGTCCTTTCCTTCTTTCTCCGAGGCACTGCGCAAGACGCACAATGGCCACCTCTTACCGTTAGGCTGGTGGCAACTGCTGAAAGTGATGAAATGGCACAAGACATCCGTCGTCGACCTGCTGCTCATCGGCGTGCTGCCCGAGTATCGCATGAAAGGTGCCAACGCCATCATCTTCAACGACCTTATCTCCTGGTACCGCCGCTACGGTTTCAAATATGCCGTTACGGGACCGCAGATGGAGACGAACAAAGGCGTACTGTCTCAGTGGCAGTATCTCGAGTCAGAAGAAATCCGTCGCCACCGGATGTACGTAAAAACTATTTAGACCCACTTACAGCAGGAGCGGCTAGGAATAGTCAGGGGCCGCACGCATCCCCTAAAACAGAATATGGAAAACGAAGTATTAAAAGACATCAAAGATAACCGTTCCCTTAATACCTTAATATAAAATTGACTATCGCATGTTTTCACATTTTAATTGCAAACTTGCCCTTCCCCTTGCCCTGCTCTGCACGACGGGCATGGCGCAGAAGCGCGCATTCACTATTGAGGACGTCTATCGCGTAAAGTCGGCGTATGGCGTGACAGCCACGGCTTCCGGCAAGATGGCTTACACCCTCAGCGCATCGGACCTCTACCGGCAGACGGTAACATCGGACATCTATACCGCCGACGGCAAGGCGCTGACGACAGACGGCAAGAGCTATGCACCAGGATGGAGCGCCGACGGCAAATACGTCTATTACACATCGTCGCGCAGCGGCCTGCCGCAGGTGTGGTGCGCTGAGGCTGTCAACCCGACGGCTGCCGTGCAGCTGACCGGCTATCAGCTCGGTGTGCAAGGGGCGGTGGTCTCGCCCAACGGCCGATACATCGCCTTCGCCGCAGAGGTAGACCCTGACCTCAAAGACACCGACGGATCACTGAACAAGAAAGCCAACGAGACGAGGGCAAAGAACCCTATCCAGGCACATACGAGTGAACGGCTGCTCTTCCGTCACTGGACCGAATACACCGACGGCAAATACTGGCACATCATCGTCTACGACACTGTGGACAAGACCTATACCGACGTCACGCCAGGCAAATTCCATGCTCCCGTGTTCTCTCCGTCGGGTCCCTCGGGCTTCGTGTTCTCTCCCGACAGTAAGGAACTGTGCTATCTCAGCAACCACGATGCCCACCCCGAGGCAAGCACAAACTGTGACCTGTGGACGGTGTCCGTGACAGGCGGAGAGGCGAAGGACCTCACGGCAGACAACAAAGCCTGGGACGGTTCTCCTCAGTACTCGCCCGACGGCCGGTATATCGCCTGTCGCTTCCAACGCACACCGGGTTACGAAAGCGACCGTTTCATTCTCGGGCTCATCGACCGCAAGACGGGAGCAAGGCGTGCGCTCACAGAGTCGTTTGACAACTGGGTCGATGACTATAAATGGTCGGCCGACTCGAAGAAGATCTATTTCCTCGGCGAGGTGCGCGGTGATAAGCCGCTCTACGAACTGGATGTGAAGAGTGGCAAAAGACGCTGCATCATTGCCGGCAAGGCTATCTCCGGCTTCGACTTCGACGGCAAAGGCAACCTCTGGTTCTCTTATTCTACGACAGGCAAGCCGACAGCGATCTATCAGACGACACTGAAGGACCCGCGGAAGATCATACAGGTCACCCACTACAACGACTCCTTAGAGGCGGCTGTCGACCTCCGCCCATCCGGGCGAATGTGGGTCAAAGGAGCTGACGGCGACTCCGTAGAGGTGTTCATCGTCAAGCCCCACAACTTCGACCCCTCCAGGAAATATCCGCTTGTCATCAATGTCCACGGCGGTCCGCAGATGCAATGGATGGACTCCTACCGTGCCGACTGGCAGGTCTATCCCGGTGCAGGCTATGTCGTTGCCTATCCCAACCCCCACGGCTCGACGGGCTATGGCCAGAAGTTCTGCCGGGATATCAGTGGCGCATGGGGCAGCCGTCCCTACGAGGATGTCATGAAGGTCACCGACGCCCTCGCACAGCTGTCGTATGTCGACTCCACACGCATGGGCGCCATGGGATGGAGCTATGGCGGTTACTTCATGAACTGGCTGCAAGGTCACACGACACGTTTCAAATGTCTCGCTTCGATGATGGGTCTCTTCGACCTGCGGTCTATGTGGGGTGCCACAGAGGAGCTCTGGTTCCCCAACTTCGATCTTGAAGGACAGCCGTGGAACTCTCCTCTCTACAAGAAATGGAGCCCGTCGGAGTATGTGAAGAACTTTGCCACGCCGACACTCATCATCACCGGCGAACGCGACTACCGTGTGCCTTACACCCAGGCCTTGCAGTATTTCTCCACGCTGCAGACCCTCGGCATCCCCAGTCGTATCATCGTCTTCGACAACGACGGTCACTGGCCGGACAGCCTCAAGTCGATGCCGCTCTATTACAATGCCCACCTCGAGTGGTTCCACAAATATCTTGGCGGCGCACCCGCGCCGTGGAGCACGGAGGAGATGGTGAAGAAAGCACCGTGGGAGAAATAGCTGATGTTGTGTAGGCAGTCACACAGTGACTGCTCCAAAACATTAATTACTAATGCCATGCATAACATCCAAAGACAATTCCTTCTTCCCCTTTTTCTCTTTTTTTCTCTTTACCTCTCTGCCCGGCAATCCACCCACACCCCCGAGACGCTCCAGCAACTGGCCGAGCGTCTGCTCAACGGCAAGCAAGGGAGTATCGTTGCCATAGAGCCGAAGACGGGGTGCATCCTCGCCCTCGTCAGTCGTGACAAGATAGGCGATGGAGTCAACAGGGCGGTCTCAACGACCTATTCACCCGGATCGGCCTTCAAGACGGCACAGGCACTGTACCTTCTGTCCAGCGGGTGGATCAGCCCCGACAAGACCTATCCCTGCCATAAAGGGTTCTACTTCAACGGCATACACGTCGGCTGTCATGCCCACAAAGCCCCACTCGACCTCGTCGGAGCTATCGGACAATCGTGCAACAGTTATTTCTGCAAGGCATTCCAGGAGTATATGGACGACCGGGGCTTCACGCTGACGAAATGGCAGGCTATCAGCCACTGGGCTACTTTCATGCATAGTCTCGGCCTGGGTATCCGTATCGCACCTTCCCTCACAGACGAGGCGAGTGGCGTCATCCCCGACTCCACTTACCTGCGCGCCCATTACCGGGCATGGAACGGCACAACGATCATGTGGATGGGTATGGGGCAGGGAGAAGTCAGAACCTCACCTCTGCAGCTCTGCAACCTCGCTGCCCTCATTGCCAATGGGGGCTGGTGGATAACTCCGCATTTTGACAGAGATTCTCTTGGCAACGACAGTATGAATGGTCCGAAGCCCATCCGTCACAAGTCCTTAGCAACCCCGGGGGCCCTCGCTCTTGTGCAGCGTGGCATGCGGCTCTGTGTCACCCATGGCACGGCAGCCGCCATCAACACACCTGCTTACCCTATCTGCGGAAAGACGGGCACAGCGGAGAACAAAGGGGTGGACCACAGTATCTTCATGGGCTACGCACCAATGGCCGGCGCCCGTGTCGCCGTCAGCGTCTATGTAGAGAACGGTGGCTTCGGGGCCGACCTCGCCGCCCCCATCGCATCGCTCATCATTGAGAAAGCCCTCACCGGTGGTCTCTCCCCCGCTTCTGAGGCGAAGGCACGACGCTGGGAAAAACGGCAAGTCAAGATAACCCCCGTGGAGATCCCAGTCTCCTTCGATGACCTATAACTGTCGTCCGACGCAAGATCTTCCGACGTTCGGCACACAATCCTCCGACGTTCGATACACAATCCTGCGACGTTCGATGAAAGATGGGCTAAGCGTTTTGTGACATCGCCACACAACGGCACAAAAAACATTTAAACCATTTGGCAAAGCAAAAAGAAAACTGTATCTTTGCAACAAATAGTATAAAGAATAGTATTTTGACGGAACATACCGTTACATTAGAGGACTCCGCATCTGCCACAATAACAGAAAGAGCTATTAGCTTATTTAAGGGAGTAAGACGGGTAACGATCCCGGACCCGGGCAAAGTTAACAATAAATTATAAAATATTATTTGAACTTCCTCATTCGGAGATGATAGACAGGCAGACAGTAGAAAAAATCAAGGACGCGGCAAACATCGTGGATGTGGTGTCGGAGTTCGTCACGTTGAAGAGGTCTGGAGCCAACTATAAAGGTCTCTGTCCGTTCCACAACGAGAAGACGCCGTCGTTCTATGTCTCGCCGGCTCGAGGCACCTGTCACTGCTTTGGCTGCGGCAAGGGAGGCAATGCCGTGACGTTCATCATGGAGCATGAGCAGCTCACCTACCCTGAAGCCCTGCGCTGGCTCGCGAAGAAATACCACATCGAGATCCACGAGCGCGAACTGACGAACGAGGAGAGAGAGGAACAGTCGAAACGCGAGTCGATGTTCATCGTCAACGAGTGGGCAGAGAAATATTTTGAGAACCTGCTTCACACGCATCCTGACGGTCAGGCTGTCGGCCTGCAGTATTTCCGCTCGCGCGGTTTCCGCGACGACATCATCAGGAAGTTCAATCTCGGCTACGACCTCCCCGACCGTTTCCTCCTCGGCACGGCAGCAAAACAGAAAGGGTACAAGACAGAGTTTCTCACCGCCACCGGTCTCTGTTATCAGACAGAGCGCGGCGAGCTCATCGACCGTTTTGCAGGCCGTGTCGTCTTTCCCTGGACAGGTGTCAGCGGTAAGGTCGTAGGCTTCACGGCGCGTGTCCTTGACAAACGTACGAAAGGGGTCAACCAGAAATATGTCAACTCTCCCGACTCGGAGGTGTTCCACAAAGACCATGAGCTCTATGGCATCTGGCAGGCTAAACGATCCATCGCCAAGGAGGACCGCGTCTATATGGTCGAAGGACAGGCCGACGTCATCTCCATGCACCAGTGTGGCATCGAGAATGTCGTCGCCAACTCGGGAACGGCCCTGAGCATCCATCAGATACACATGCTTCACCGTTTCACCTCAAACATCACCCTTATCTACGATGGTGACGCAGCCGGCATCCACGCCGCCCTGCGCGGCACCGACATGCTGCTCTCCGAGGGCATGAGCCTCCGCGTGCTGCTCCTCCCCGGCGGCGAAGACCCCGATGAGTTCGCACGCACCCACACGGCGGAGGACTTCAAGAAATATATCGAAGAGCATCAGGAGGATTTCATCCAGTTCAAGACCGACCTGCTGCTCAAAGGAGAGACGGATCCGAAGAAACGTGCCGACGGCATCAGTTCCATCGTAGAAAGCATCTCCGTCATTCAGGATCCCATCCTCCGCGATACGTATATCCACGACGCCAAAAACGGCAACATGAAAATCAACGGTGTCTACGGCACTTACAAGAACGAAAAGAAAGCAGAGCTCTCCCAAAAAGGCGGCATAGAAGGCGCGAAACTTGAAAAA